>Ga0210391_10001111_pt1 | contig 25211 bp, 25 predicted proteins | sample IncBWC12OmetaG_FD_160573 | JGI IMG/M metagenome (GOLD analysis project Ga0210391, IMG submission 160573) | Forest soil microbial communities from Barre Woods Harvard Forest LTER site, Petersham, Massachusetts, United States - Inc-BW-C-12-O ... | reverse complement strand
GATATGCCTTGGGAAAACTTTCGCAGATGATGGACAGCTTCGCGGTGTTCCGCTGCGGCAAGAAAGTGTTTGAACGCGCCTACCCGCACGACTACGCAACGCTCTACGACAAAGAAGCCGGCGAATCAGGGCCGTACAACGAGCGCCTTACGGGGCGGTACAACTACTTCGATCCGTACTGGCACCCCTACTATCACGGCACGGACTTGCACTCGATGCAGTCGGTGAGCAAAACGGTGACTTCGGTGATCATCGGGGTTGCGATGCAACGGGGCGACTTCAAAGCCGGGCTGGACACGCCGGTGCTGAAATATTTCGATGTGTCCACAGTGAAAAACGTAGACGACCGCAAGCGGCGTATGACCTTGCGCGATCTGCTGACGATGACGTCTGGCCACGAATGGAATGACGAGGGGTTCCTCACCGGCGATCCGAAAAACGACACGAGCATGATGGAGGGCGCCGACGACTGGGTGCAGTACGCGATCGACAAACCGATGGCCGCCGAACTCGGCAAGATCTGGAACTACGACAGCGGCGCTTCCGAACTCCTCGGCTATATCTTTAAGAAGGAAACCGGTCAGGACATTGACGACTACGGCGAGAAATATCTATTCGCGCCGCTTGGGATCCGTCACGAATGGAAGAGGACGTATCTGGGAGTGGTGGACACCGAAGGCGGCTTGTATCTGAACGGCAGCGACCTGGCGAAGATCGGCTACCTGTACCTGCAAGACGGCATGTGGAACGGCCAGAGAATCGTTTCGAGTGAATGGGTGAAAGAGTCTGTGACGCCCTACTTCCAAACCGACGAGCCGGGGTTTAGCTATGGCTTCCAGTGGTGGGTTTATAAGCTGCCGGATTCCGCAGAGCGCGTCTGGATGGCGCGCGGATTCGGCGGGCAGAGCCTCTTGGTGTTCCCAGCTGAGGATTTGATTGTGACTTTCACGGGGTGGGACATTTTGCCGGACTCGACAGGCAAATTGCCCGTGCCGCCTGACTTCCTGGCTATGGTGAAAACAAAAAGGTGCCCGAGCGGAGTTCACTGAACGTCTCGCCTGCGAGGCGCGTGATGGATGGTGCTAGGTCGTGGGATCGTAAAGCGGCGTCAGGTGGGCTTCAGATCGGGGTAGCAATACGCGGCTTATCAGGGGCACGGCAACTGTCCATTTATGAAGCGGTTCAAGTCGAACCCGCAGCCCCACTCGATACGCGCACGCCGGTCGAGTTCCTTCAAATACATCGTGTCGGTGCGATATTCCCGCCAATCGGGTTCCGATGAGGTCAAATCATCTCCAAGATAGAGAAGCGCGTCGCCAAACTCGCCGTGGTCGGGCGGTTTGACGGTCGGTATCAGCGACGGCACTCTCGGCTTCGGCGTAATTCCCTGTGTGTTCGCGGCAAGGAGTACCACGTAAACGGCTCCCGGATGTTTCTCTTCGACCAGAGTCGTGGTGTTTGGGTCGCGGTCGGGATCGCGGCTCTTGTTGACGTGGCTTCCGCCTAAAATTACCAAAGCCTTGAAACCCTGCGCCAAAACCTGATCGTTGATGACTTGCGCGAAGGAGAGGTCGTTGGGCTGATACGACTCCCATTGCTCGTGAGTGGTAACCTTCGCCCAATCGATCGGAGAGTCTCCGGCAAGGACTCTAATGCGGCGGGTTGGTGGGGAGCGCAGGTTGACCTCGCGAACTGCGGCGAGGAACCGCGCGTAAACCGGGGATTCAAAAGCGAAAACTTTCGTCGTGTCGCGCCACACGTTCTGAAGTTCTACGGGAGGAACATCTTCCCCGCCGGCGTAACGGTCGAGGACCGGCTGTGATCGCCGGGTAGCAAACTCGATCACGATGCAATTCACTTCGCGCTGAAAACCGGGATCCTTTACGAGCGAGACGTAGAAGTTGCCGACCTCACTCAACGAGTGCCGCTCGCCAATCGCCACGACCGGAAACTGGTCGAAAGCGTGCACGATGGCGGGGACAGCGTCCTGGGGCGCCGGCTGCGGCGTCCGGAGATCAGCCGCGTCGGCGACTTTTTTTAACTTCACTTTCGCGGTGCGGGAATCGCCTGCTTTACTTTTGAGCAGCAAGTCGCCGTTTAACTCCTGGCCTGCTCTTTTTAAATCGTATTTGAATGTCCAATTATCGGTGGCCAGATCAAACCGCACACTATCACCGTCCACGCTGCCATTGGCGATCGGATATTGCTCGATTTCGTCGGGGCCGCCCCGGCCCGTCAGCTTGTTTCCATCCTGATTGAGCACGAAAAACTGCGGTTCTTTATGGTCGCTTCCGGGCACGCTGAAGGTTCCCGACCACTTACCGGATACATCATTTGCCCCTGAAACCAGCGCAAGCAAGAGTACGCCAGCGAGTTTCTTCATGTCGGCTCCGTTTACCGCGTGTCCGTCGCGAAAAATGAAACCGTTGTAGGCATCTTTTCGCGCAACTTCGCGTGATGAAGCGCAGTCTAGCGCACTCAGGACAGCGCGTTCTGGTAAATCGCGGTGACGGGCAGGAACGAATCGGGGGCGGTAGCTCGGGGCAATGCGGATCAGAGTTGTTGTTGCGTCGAATGCGGGGCAGCGAGCACACTCGCACTGGTAATCCCCGGGGCGGTTGAATGCGCGCGAACGGTTTGATTGTTGGTTCAGTGGTCCTCGTTGCGGCGTCGGCGGTGCTGGTCGCTGCGGGACAATTGGCGTCGCAGAATTCTCCTTCCACACCATCCGCGCAGGCACTTCCACAGCAACAAGCTCAGAGCCATGGCGCCTCCCTGAAGGTGCGAACACGACTGGTGACTGTGGACGTTGTGGCTACGGACTCGCATGGGAATGTGGTGCGCGATCTGAAGCCCGAGGAGCTGGAGATTTCGGATGGCGGCGGGCCGCAACGTATCGCGCGGTTTTCGTTTGTGGATAAATCGGCGGACTCCGGCGCAACGAAACTCTCGACTGCAGCACAAACGCGACCCAAAGGCTTTTACACGAATCAGGCGGCGGTCGAGAGGCTGACTACACCGCCGACTGTGATTTTGCTCGATGCGCTGAATACCGAGGGGACGGACCTGCTGCAGGCGCGGCACGAAATGATTCGCATGCTGACTACGCTGCCCCCGAACACTCCTGTGGCTGTGCTTCTGTTGGGGCAATCGGTGGTTGTAGCGCAGGATTTCACCAGCGATCCGGCGCTGCTGCGTGCGGCTTTGGGTCGAACGTTGAATTCTGGAACGACACCCGCCGCCAAACTCGATAAAGTTTCGAAAAGTGATTCGAGTGGTGGAGCGGCCACGGAGTACAACGCGAACGGCGGGACCGATTCGGGCTCGCTCGCGAAAGCGACTCAGTCGCTGGAGGATTTCGAGAGGGCGACCTACACGCGCTCGATCGACGATCGCGCTACGACGACGCTCGATGCCTTGACCGCGCTCGCGCACTATCTTGGCGGTTACAAGGGCCGGAAAAATCTGATCTGGGTGTCTGCGTCGTTCCCGATTTACCTGGTGCCCGATGCGGAATCCGGCGCGGACGCGAACGGCTTCGGCGCGACCAGCGTTTACGGGGAAAAAGTGCAGGACGCCGCGAATGCGCTCACGGACGCGCAAGTGGCCGTCTATCCCATCGATGCGCGCGGGCTGGTGAGCGAAGTGCCGTTTTCCGCGTCGGAGGCCGGCGCGCCCAGGAGCCCGAACAAAATCAGCACCATCGTTTCCGGGCAGCTCGAACGCGACGGCGCCGCTCGAACGATGGCGCGCGACACGATGGACCTGCTGGCGCACGGTACGGGCGGCAAGACCTGCACGAACACGAATGATTTGTCCGGCTGCGTCAACACGGCGCTCGCGGACAGTTCAACGTACTACCAGCTCGCTTACAGCCCGCAGAGCGTGAAGTGGGACGGAAGTTTTCGCGCGATCTCGGTGAAGACTACGCGGCCGGGCGTGAAGCTGGCGTATCGCCGTGGCTACTTCGCTCGCGATGCGGAAAATCTGGCGCGCAGCCAAACGAAAGACCAGCGATTGCAGCAGGCCTGCATGGATATGCTGCCATCGACGGCGATTCCGATCACCGTGCAGGCCGTCGCGCCGGCGAAATCCGACGACATTCGATATTTGATGACCGTTGCACCTGCTGCGTTGAGTTTCTCGACGGATGGACCGTCGCACAAGTTGAACGCGGCGACAGTCACCTGTGTGTTTCATGCGAAGGGCAACTCGTTTCAGTTTTATTCGAAGGATCTGACGCAGAGTTTTTCGGATGCGGCGTACCAAGATCTGCATGTGAGCGGGTTGAGCGGATACGTTGAAGTCCCGAAAGCGGGTGCGCGGCGAGTGCGCATCGCGGTGCTGGATATCGACACTGGATTGACCGGAGCTCTGGATGTTCCCGTTCGGCCGGAGGATTTTGCGAATGTGGCTGCGGCGCCCGCGACGGCCACAAATTTGCCGGAAGTGCTGGTGCCGAGAAAAGGAAAAGAAAGTACCCCCGCGCCGAGCTGGAATCCGCCCGATGTCGATGCTGCCGTGCCTACCATTGCTGCTGTGCCGCCGTGTGCGCTGGCCGGCGTGCTGAAAGTGGCAGGCCAGCGCGCCGAGGAGCTTGGCGATCATCTGCAGAATTTTGACGCGCAGGAGCAAGTTCGCTTCGAACAAACGGACCCACAGGGGATGGGCGAGCAATCGATGGCGGCGAAGTTCGACTACCTGGTCGACTTCGGAGAACAGTCCGGGCACAAGCTGCACGAAATCCGAACGTTCGTGGCGGGTAGCGGCGACGCGAACCTCGGCGCGTTTGTGGACGTGGGGCTGCCGGCTTTTGCGCTGATTTTTCATCCGGCGCTTCAGGGCGACTACGAGATGCGCTGCGACGGACTCGCTCAATGGAATGGCCGCCCGGCCTGGGTGGTTTACTTTGAGCAAACCAAGAAAAAACGCCCACGCACTGTTTCGATGGGCACAGCGTCGGCCTCTTATCCGGTTGGCGTGAAGGGCCGCGCCTGGATCGCGGCGGGCTCCGGGCAGATCGTGCACATGGAGACGAATCTGGTGAGCGGGCTTGCGGCGCTCGAGCTGCGGTCGAACGCCGTGTCGGTAGATTACGCGCCGGTGAAATTTCATTCGCAGAACGTTGAGGTCTGGCTGCCGCAATCGGCCATGGTGTACACGGAATATTTCAGGCGGCGCACGATCATCCAGCACACGTTTTCGGACTTTCAATTATTTTCGGTGGGAACGCAGCAGGTGATTCAGAAGCCGGCGCAGAAATAAATTCAGCGCGCTCTGATATTCGCCGCGAGTTTGTTTTGCGATGGCACGAATCAGGTGCTTGCGGCATTTGCGCTACTGCCGATTCCTTATGGCGATTTTGTCCTGCGCGTATAGAAATTGCTCGCTCCCGAGTTCCCCTCCCGCTTCGTCGCGTGTGCAAACCCTGCGATCACAACAACATGGAATTCTACTGAGGGTCTTTGGCATGCACATTGCAACCTCTCGCATCGCCCGCCGCTGATTCGCAAATCACAAGGAGGTCCGTAAGATGGGCAACAGACTATTGCGATTTCAAACGGCACCAACGGTAGTGCTGGGTTTCGCGCTGTTGTGGGTGCCCGGCCCCGCACACGCGCAGTCGACGGCGACGCAATCCACGGCGACGCAGGACAGGCCAGCGCAAGATCGGCAGGCTTCGCAGAACAACGATGAGATCACACGCAGGGACCTCGCGCGATTCGATCAATTCCTCGATAGTCACCGAGAAGATGCCGAGCAGCTGCGCAAAACGCCTTCGCTGATCGACGATCCGCAATACTTACAAAATCATCCGCAGTTGAACGCATATTTGCAGGACCATCCGAGCGTGAAAGAGGAGATCACCCAGCGCCCGGACACGTTCATGAGGCTGGAGGATCAGTACAACCACGATCGTGACCTGCGCGACCGCGACGCGAACTGGCAGGATCGTGACGCTAACGGGCAAGATCGCGACCGGGACGCCAACAGCCAAGATCGAGATCGCGATCCTGGCGCACGCGATCGTGACGCGGATCGCAGGGAGCTGGGAGACTTCGATCGGTTCCTGGACAGCCATCGCGAAGTGGGCGAGCAGATCCGTAAAGACCCCTCGCTCGCGAACAATCGAGAGTTCGTGCAGAGCCATCCGGCGCTGCAGGACTTTCTCCGGGACAATCCGGGAGTTCGCGAACAGCTGAGGCAGGACCCGAATGCGTTCATGCACCAAGAAGGTCGTTACGAGCATGACCGCGACGCGAACAACCGCGATAGAGACGGATACGTTCGCGAAGGCGACCGCAAGGAACTGGCGGACTTCGATCACTTCCTCGATCGGCACCGTGAGATTGCGGAACAGGTCCGCAAGGACCCGTCGCTCGCGGACAATCGTGAGTTCGTGCAGAACCATCCGGCGCTGCAGGACTTCCTTCGGGACAATCCGGGAGTTCGCGAACAGTTGAGGCAGGACCCGAACGCGTTCATGCGGCAGGAAGATCGACTCGATCACGCTGGAAACGGCGGCGATCACGGCGATATGCACGAACACATGGCGGACTTCGGAGGGTTCCTTGGTGGCCATTCGGACATCAACAGAGACCTTTCGAAAGATCCGTCCGTCGTGAAGGACCATGCATACCTCGAAAACCATGCTGAGCTGAACGACTACTTGAACGCGCATCCTGGCGTGCGGGACGACTTGAACGCCAACCCGCAAGGCTTCGTGAAGGGTGCGCAGCAGTTCGGCACGAACGGCACGAGCACGAACGGTTCGGCGTCCGGGACCACCGCGCCTCCGGCACCGAAACCGAAGCAGTAGTGAGTGTGGTGAATGACTGCGATGCGGGAGGGCCGGGTGGCCGGCCTTCCCCACTCGCGGTTCGATCGTCAATCGGCACAGTTTGCGCAAGAGATCCTAGAGACACGGAGGCGTCATGAATATCAAGAGCACGGTCGCCCTTTTGGTTGTCCTTATCTCGGCCATTCCGTTGTGTGCGAATAACGATAAAAAGAACAAAGATACGAAGAAAGGCATCATCGAGAAGATGGAGGCCGTGCCGTGTGGCGCGAAGCAGAGAGGCCTTTCGGGGCTGGGCGCGCTGTGGGCGTCGGCCGGGATAACGCACGTCAACTCGAATGAAAAGCTGTGCCCGCAATACCTGCTGCGCACCGACGATATGGACTATGAGATTCGGCCGATGGACCTGAAACACGCCACGCTGCTGCCGGTGGGACAGGAAGGTGAGTTCAGGATCACGAAGAATGAAATGATTCTTACGATGCCGGAAGGCAGCGACCGCAAGGAGCGAGACTACGAGGTCGTCGCGATGAATCCGGCAAATCCGGACGGGGGCACAAAATCGTCGAGCTTGTCGCGGGACGATCACTGAGCGGGGTCATTGCGTACTTTCGACAGGTCGGACCGATCGCCGCGAAACTATTTCAGTCGAGCACACCTACTTGCAGTATAAGTGTGGCCAGAGCTGAATGGCGCGGGAGGCCGATATGATTCGAGAGCGTGCGCTGAAAGTCGTTATGGTGCTTGTTGGATTGCTCTACGCGGCGGCCATCTACCCGATCGTGATGGCACTCAGGCATCCAACTCCGGCGGACGATGCGGGCGACACGATGATGATGAGCCTGTATTTCACGCTGGGAATATTTCTGTTGCTCGCCGCGCGCAATCCCTCGGCGCATCGCAGTCTAATCGCGTTCACGGCATGGTCCAATTTCGCCCACGGCGTGGTGATGACGATTCTGGGCTTCTACATTCCGGAGGAAAAAACCGGATTCATAGGCGCGTCCGCTATTCTGGTTGCGATTGGCGTAGCTCTTCTCGCGCTAGCGCCGTCGAAACGCGGCGTTGAGCCGGTGGCGGTATCTGCGGCGTAGGGTCCTAGGACATACTTCAACCCCGCTCGCCGTTCCTGACGGTTGACACGCTTCCTTAATTCTGCAACTATCGAAATATGGGAGTATCCACCGCAGCTAAAAAGAACGCCGAACAGGTCGCCAAGTTCGCCGACATGTTTTCCGCGATGGGAACGGAAGCGCGGCTGCGCATCATGCAGCTGCTTCTCTCCGCTCATCCAGAGGGGATGGTCGTCGGCGAAATTCAGTCTGAGCTCGATATCCCCAACTCCACGCTCTCTCACCATCTTGAGAAACTCCGCAGTGAAGACCTGGTCGCCGTAAACCGCGAGAGCACGTTTCTTCGCTACACCGCAAACACCGAAGCGCTGCAGCAGCTTTTACAGTTTCTCTATGCCGAGTGCTGCACGCGAAACAAAGCCGTCGCGCCGCGCGACGTGGTCCAGATCTGCAAGTAAGGAGCGAGCATGAGCGAACCCAACCTGAAAGAAGTGGTGAAGGAAAAGTACGGCAACGCCGCGCTGCGCTCTGGCGCCGGCGGCAGTTCCTGTTGCGGAGCGTCGGCCGCGAGCGGCGTCGATCCGATCACTTCGAATCTTTATGACGCCGGCCAGGTCGGGCAGATTCCTGAGGAGGCCGTGCTCGCGTCGCTCGGCTGCGGGAATCCCACTGCGCTTGCCCGGCTCAACCCCGGCGAGAGAGTACTCGACCTCGGCTCCGGCGGCGGCATCGACGTGCTTCTCTCCGCGCGCCGCGTCGGGCCCACCGGAAAAGCGTTTGGCCTGGACATGACCGACGAAATGCTCGCGCTCGCCAACGAGAACAAACGCAAATCCGGTCTCGACAACGTGGAATTTCTGAAGGGTGAAATCGAAAACATTCCGCTGCCGAGCAATTCGGTTGACGTTGTGATTTCCAACTGCGTGATCAATCTGTCGTCGGACAAGGCCGCCGTGTTGCGCGAAGCATTTCGCGTTCTGAAGCCGGGCGGGCGATTCGCCGTCTCGGACGTGGTGACGCGCGGCGAAATGCTGCCGGAGATTCGCGAGAATGTGCTGCTGTGGGTCGGCTGTATCGCAGGAGCGCTGGAAGAATCGGAGTACCGCGCGAATCTTTCTGCGGCGGGCTTCACTGACGTCGAAATCGAGCCGACGCGCGTTTATCACGTCGAAGACGCGCGCGAATTTCTTACTGGCCGCGGCATCGACGTTGACGCGATCGCGCCGCAGGTCGATGGGAAATTTTTTAGCGCGTTTGTGCGCGGGACGAAACCCGCGGACGCAGCCGTGCCGCAGCCCGCAAACGTCACGGACAAGCTGAGCTGCTGCCACTGAGCGCTGCATGGAAAAACACTACAACGTGCTTTTTCTGTGCACCGGCAACTCCGCTCGTTCGATCATGGCCGAGGGCATTCTGAACGGTAAACGCGATCCGCGTTTCACGGCGTTCAGCGCGGGTAGCATGCCTTCCGGCTGGGTGCGGCCTGAAGCGATTCACCAGCTACAGCTCGCCAGCCTTCCCACCGAACGCGCACGCAGCAAGAGCTGGAGCGAATTTGCATCGCCGGACGCGCCGAAGATGGATTTCGTTTTCACTGTTTGCGATAACGCCGCCAAAGAACCGTGCCCGCTGTGGCCCGGCCAACCGGTTACAGCTCACTGGGGCGTTCCCGACCCCGCCGCCGTGGTAGGAACGCCCGCTGAAATCGAGCGCGCCTTCCGCGATGCATTCCACACGCTCAGCCGCCGCATCAGCCTGTTTCTGTGCTTGCCGCTCGCGAGCCTCGATTCGCTGGCCATCAAAAGAGAAGTCGATCGCATCGGCCACGAATGACTCCAACTCTCAGCCGCCGCATCGTAGCCGAATTCCTCGGCACAGGTTTTCTGGTAGCCGCGGTGGTGGGCTCGGGCATCATGGGCGAGCGCCTCGCCGGCGGCAACGTGGCGATTGCGCTGCTCGCCAACACGATTGCTACGGGCGCGGCACTCGTCGCGCTGATTCTGGCGTTCGGTCCGGTGTCGGGCGCGCATTTCAATCCTGCCGTTTCACTTGCCGACGCGATCGAGCAGGGCATCTCGTGGCCCATCGCGGCGTGCTACATTCCCGCTCAATGCCTCGGCGGGATCGGGGGCGCGATGGCTGCGCACGCGATGTTCGGCCTGTCCGTGGTTTCCCTCTCGATGCATACGCGCAGCGGTGCGAGTCAAGTTTTCAGCGAGTTTGTCGCGACGTTTGGACTGATGGCGGTCATTTGGGGCGTGGCGCGCCAGCGGCCGGAAATGACTCCGTGGGCCGTGGGCGCCTATATCACGGCCGCGTACTGGTTCACGTCGTCTACGTCGTTCGCGAATCCGGCGGTCACGATCGCGCGATCGCTGACCAACACGTTCTCCGGAATTCGGCCGGTCGACGTTCTGCCGTTTATCGCCGCGCAACTCGCCGGCGCGCTCGGCGCAACGGTGCTGTTCCGCTGGATGGTGCCCGGGCCGACGCCCAAAAAACTTCTCGACGGCTAGCCGAAAAAAAAGGGCGCGAGCCAAACGGCGCGCGCCCGACTTCACTTCGCTACTGCGTTAGCACCCGCCGTCGCAGGAAGCGCAACAGTCCGGAGAACCGCAGCATGCGCTGTTCTCCGCCTGAACGACTCCGGCAAAACCAAGTGCGATCACAGCCAGCAACAGCATTGCTCTAACTTTCTTCATGATATTTCTCCTTTGAAAAGCGGTGAGGGTTTGGTTCACCGGCGGCACTGCCGCCAGCCCTATCCAAAGGAAATCGCGGCGGGGACTTTCTAGATCCGTAGCAGGTGGGTTTGCAGCAAGGTATCTCTGCCCTGGTGAATCACGGGCCGCGCAAGCGCCGGCGCGGAGTGGATCCATACCGGAGTTACATCGAAGATCGCCACAGGAACCGCCAGGTGCGCCGCGACGAGCTGCGGCTCAGGCGTTCGCATTTTCGCGGGAACGTTTGCATTGAGAAAACAGCATGACATTCCGCCGCTCGGTGCGGACTTTCCGCCCAGCGGTTTCGCGGGGCTGTGATGTCCCGCGTGCGGGCAGTTGGCCATTCCGGCCATCAGGCCCACCCCGAGGTCGGTTCCCGATTCTTCCGGGCACGACGTGCGCTTCGGGCTCGCGCTCGCAAACGCCGGCACCATGCAGCCCGTCACGCAAGCCAGCGCAGCCATCCAGAGCGCCAGCGAAAAAGCCGTGGCCATTCGGAACCGTTGAAATGTGATTCGCATTGCCCCTAGCCTATACCCCTCGATTCCGGCAGCACAACGCAAAATCGCCGCAACAGCCGTAAGCGGTAGCCGTCCTTCGAGAGGCGCTGTGGGTGACGCGTGATTGACGGATCCGGATGGGAACGTGTTGAGCGTGACGAACGCTTGAAACAGGGCTGCGCGCGCAATTGGACAGCAACAGGAACGTGCCGCGGTTGGCTCGGACATGCACAGCGCGGTAATACACAGGCAGAACGTGCCCAATCCACTGGCGTTCTCGCCTAGGGTGATCGGTGCAAGCGGGGTGTGGTTGCCAGAACCGGGATGGCTCAACCCGCACGCCGCCGAAGCCGGCGTGCGCACAGACACAAATGTCTGTGCCACTGCCTCGTCGTGGCGCTATTGAAACAGGCGCGGAGCGAAGTCTTTCAGATCGCGGCGCCAGGTCTGCCACTCGTGGTCGGTGCCTGGGGATTCGTAGAAAACGTGCTGGATGCCGGCTTCGTTGAGCGAAGCGTGCAGTTGCTGGAGGCCGGTGCGCAGACGCTCGGGCTCCGCCGTGCCGACGCCGAGCCACAACAGATGCACCCGCTTGGCAAATGCAGCGGGATCGGCGAAGACGCCGTTGTAATCCGTTTTGGGATCGAGCTTGCGATTGCCGAGGACGAGCATGCCTCCCGCGCCGCTGAACCCGCCGATGTACGAGAAAAGGTCCAAGTGGTCCAGCGTGATCTGATACGTCTGCATGCCGCCCATGGAAAGGCCGGCCATGGCGCGGTGATCGCGGTCGGTCAACGTCCTGAAATTCGCGTCGATGAACGGAATGAGCGCCTGAGTCACGTCGTCCTCGAATGCGGACGCCATGTCCTGCATGCCCTTCAGCATTTCAGGCGATCCCCACCCCTTGCTCATAAAATCCGAAAAGGGCTGCCCGGCTCGCGCGGCGTAGCCGTAAGCCATCACAACAATCATCGGTTTGCAGTTTCCGGCAGCGAGCAAGTTCTCGAGGATAAAGTTCGCGCGTCCCTGGCGGGTCCAACCGGTTTCGTCCTCGCCGGCACCGTGCTGTAGATAAAGGACGGGGAAACGCGCGGAGGGCTGGTCGTCGTATTTCGGCGGCGTATACACAAGCGCGTGGCGCCAGCTTCCGGTAACCTTCGAAAAATACCAGACCTCGCGCACCTGACCGTGAGGCACATCCTGCGCGGAGTAATACGTGGAACCGAGCTCGGGGACCTCGACGCCGCTGGCCGGGCGGCCGCCGCCGAAGTAGGCGTGCGTGTTCGGGTCGCTCACATCCGACCCATCGATTTGCACCGTGTAGTAGTGGAAGCCGGGGACGAGTGGAGGCGTGGTGACGAGCCACGTGCCGTCGGGCTGCTTGGCCATGTCGAGTTTCGGGCCGCTCCAGAAGTTCAGCTTCACGGCGGCGGCGTCCGGCGCTTTCACGCGCACCTGCACTTTGCCGGTGGTATCGACGCGCGGATACTCGGCGCCCCAGACGTTTGTTTCCGATGGCGTAAACGTATTCTGCTCCTGAGCGCGACACGCGCCGGCCAACAATAGTAGAGCGATCATCATTCCGAGCTGTTTCATTGACGTTCTCCTGGGCGAGGCAACGCCGGAGTCGCCGGCGCTTGAACGCTATGGCGCAGGAGGATAGCGAATCGAGTAAACGTTTACAAGAAGAGGCTACATAGGCAGAACTTGCCTATTCCACGGGCGTGCGCACCTCGTGTGGGTGTGGATACGATCGCGTTGGTTGCCAGAATTGCGAGCTGCCGGCGTAGGACGACCGGGCTTCGGCCCTGTCGGACTCGCGCGATGCTAGGCGAAGGGGTTTTCGTCGCCGCTGGGGCCGTAGATGCTGGGGATGGGGACGCCTAGTTCGCGCAAGTAGACGCTGAGCTGGCCGCGGTGATGGATCGAGTGGTTCAGGACCAGGACGCGAACGGCGGCTACGCGAGGCAGCGCAAAGACGGTCTTGCCTTTGAAAATGGTGCTCCACACTCTCTGCGACGTTTCGGGAGTGAGTCCGGCTACGTAGGCTTCGAGCGCGGCGACGCCCTTATCGAAATGTTCTAGGACTTCGGCGGTCGAGTCGGCCTGGCGCTGGGTGAAGCCGCCGGCGGGTGGCTGGAAGACGTCTTCGGTGAGCCGTTTTGCGAAGCCGCCGGGAATGCCGGAGAGGTGAAGCGCGAGCTGGCCGAGCGTCATGGATTTGTCGCTGGGCTTCCAGCCGAGCTTGTCGGTGGGGACGCGCTCCAGGAGGCGGCGGGTGGTGCTACATTCCTGGCGGAATTCGGCGAGTAACGGTTCGAGGGCTGGAGTTGCGGCGGTGGCGGCTGTTGCTTGCGGCATGTGAGTCTCCTTTTTTGGTTCGCGATCGATTCTGATGAGAGCTCCAAATACTGGAAACGGTGGCGCGTGGGTTTTGTTACGCGCGAAGTTTTTGGCGAGCCGTGGGCGAAGTGCGGGTGCGTGACCGACTCAAGTCGGTCACGCGGCACAGACTGACAGTCTATGTTACAGCGCCCTTCGGGCGACCTGAAACGCGAAACCTTTACTGCTTTTGGTGCTCGCAGCAGCCGGGGGCTACGCCGTCGGAGTGCTGATACTTGTCGTGGTGGCGCACCCAGCTCATGGGCATCGCGAGGCCTTCTTCACCGCGGCCTACGGGTGTCCAGTCGAGGAGGTCGTAGACGCCTAGGAGCGGTTCGAGGCCGCGGCCGTAGGTTGAGTAGGTGTGATACACCTCGCCGCCTTTGCGCGCGAAAACGCTTAGGCCTGGGGCTTCGCTTTCGCCGAAGGGCGTGGTGCCGTAGTTGTAGATGGGAGTCGAGTTGCCGTTTTGTTCGGGCTTGAACGAGACGCCGTAGTCGTAATTGAACTCGGTGCCATTCGACGAGACCCACTTGAAATTCCAGCCCATGCGTTTGCGGAACTCTTCGATTTTCGCGAGCGGCGCGCGCGAGACGGCAGCAAAGGCGGTGTCGCGCTGCTCGAGGTGCGGGATCGAACCGGTGAAGCCGTCTGCCGCGAGCGAGCAACCGGGGCAGCCTTCGGTCCACTCGGGACCGAGCATGAAGTGATAGATCACCAGCTGGCTTTTGCCGCCAAAAAGTTCGGAGAGCGTGACGCGGCCATGCGGGCTATCGAAGGTGTAGGACGTTTCAACTTTTTCCCAGGGCAATGCGCGGCGCTGGCGCGCGAGATCGTCGCGCAGGTGCGTGAACAGTTTTTCTTTCGTGAGGAAATCCTCGCGAGCGGCGAGCCACTCGGAGCGCGTTGCGATGCGTGGTTCGTTCTGGCTATCGGCGACTTTCGTTTGCGTGGCAGAGCTCATCGGTGATTCTCCTTTTGTTTGGATGATGGCGATGCGTTGGAAGCGGAAACTTTGCGCGAGCGGAAGAGTTTCGCGGCGATCGCGCCGGCCGATCCGGCGGAGACGGCGCTTGCGGCGATGGTGGCGGCGGTGCTTAGGCAGAATGGGCACATGATGTGATGACCTCCTCTGCTGCTGCGCTCTCTGCTACAACGGCGGAGAGTGGTTGTTTGTCACGGGGCGTTTCAAATGAAGGGCCCGGTGCTACAGCGCCTGGCTGCGGCGGACGCTTAAGGCGAAAACTACATAGGCAAAACTTGCCTATTCCACTGGCGTGCTCGCCAAGCGTGACCGTGGTACGGCGGCGGATTTGCCAGTATCGCGATCTGCAGCCGTAAGACGACCGGGCTTCGGCCCTGTCGGACGCGGACGCGCTAGCGCGCGAAGGCGCCGACGGCGCGCTGGCGAGCTTCGTCGTTGATCTTGGTCCAGCCCTGGCGCATGCCTTCCTTGTGCTCGTCGCTGATGGAGCCGAAGGCGAAGTGGTGGAAGGAGATCACGGTGACGCCATTTTCTTCGGCGAGGCGATACTGCACGTTGTGAATCACCGGAAACGAAAGCATCAGCGGGCCGCTAAATTCGAGCAGCGTGGGGCGCTTGATCGCCTGCACCACGGCCCAGAAGTGGCCGTTGCCATTGCCGAGGTCGCGATACCAGCGGCCGCCGGGCCAGGGTTCGAGCTTCATCGGCATGGGGCCGTTCTGCGCCGGCATATCCTGCAATTCCTCGAGTAGCGCTTGGAAGGTGACGTCGAGCGGCGCGTTCACTTTGATCACCTGGTTGATCGCCAGGCTGAGACTTGCGACGGACTGCTGTTCGGTCGGAATCATGACTTCCCTCCTGTGAAGTTCGTTAGCCGGCTTAGACGGCGCGCGGCAGCGTTCGTTCTTGTGTTGCTACTGCGAAGTGCTGAGTCAACGTAGTCCTGCTTCGAGTTCGCACGGTTCCCGATCAGTTCTGTTTCATTTTCAATTCGGCGCGTTCCTTGACACGTGACAGATGGTTGCTCCAGAAGCGCTCGAACGTTTTCGCCCAGTCGTGGACCGGGCGAAGTGCATCGGCATTGGTTCGATAGAACATTTGCTTGCCCTCGCGGCGCGAGGTGACCAGACCTACATCGCGCAGCACTTTCAGGTGCTTCGAAACCGACGGCTGTTCCAGGCCCAGCGCCAGGACGATTTCTCCGACCGGCTTTTCGGTCGCCGCGAGGTAATTCAGGATGTCGCGGCGGCGGGGCTCGGCGACGGCGTTGAAGGCGTCGGAGGTTGTGGAGGCTCGGGGCATGGGAGAATCATATTCCCATGCAGGAATATGTGTCAAGGGGAATTTTGAAATTTTTTGGGCTCCTGTGGCGCGCTGCGAGCAGCCTCTTGCGAGCGGATGGCCCGCGGGAGTACGTTGTAGGCACTTACCCGGGGCTAAAGGCAGAGAATTGGCGGTTACAAAAGTTTGAGGCGCAGGCGGCTGTGCGTGTGGAGGTGCGTATGCGCGCGATGAAATGGGCGATCGGGGCGGGTGCGGTGCTCGCTGCGTTGGCACTCGGCGCAATTCCCTGCCGCGGGCAGATTGCGCCTTCAAACCCGCCAGCGAGTGACGTGGCGCTGGATTCGGGCGCGTTGAATCAGGAGCAGCCGTTCGTGATCCAAACGCGCGACGGCGGAGCGCCGACGCGACTGACGAGCATCACGGTGCCTCCGAAACCCGGCGCGCCATTTACGCTCACGCTGGAAACGGATTGGGTGAAGCCGATGAGCGACGGCGGCACGCAGGAGCTGGTGAACCGGCGCGTGATCGCGCGCGACTCGATGGGCCGCATCTACCAGGAGCGATGGATTCTCGTGCCGAAGTACAACGCAAAGACGCGCTCGCAGATGAACGCGATCCAGCTTTACGATCCGAACGAGCATACGCTCTACACTTGCTGGACGCTGCGAACGCCGAAAGTCTGCACGCTGGACAATTATTACGGCTCGACGACGGCGAGCTACAAACCAGCGTCTGTGCAAAGCGGGCCGCTGCCGGGCGACGTGGGCATCGCGTACCACGAGGATCTCGGCACGCAGACGATCGTCGACCAATTCACGACGGGCAGGCGCGACACGATTACCTACAACGTGGACGTGGTGGGCAACGATCGCGAGATGACCGTGATCGACGAGCACTGGTATTCCGAGCCGCTCGCGCTGAATCTGCTTTCGATTCGCACCGACCCGCGCTTCGGCAAGCAGACGTTCAAGGTGGCGAAGATCGCGCTCGGCGAGCCGAACTCGAAACTGTTCGAGCTGCCTGCGGGATACAGCGTGGCCGATCACCGCGATTCACAGTGAGCCAGTTGCCGCACCGTAGCCCATATCGCTCCGGGCGCGTGGCCAAGGCGTGTTACCTTTCTTATTGATGTACAATCCGCTGAAAAATTGGTCGAGCTTGATCGTGCTGTGGTCGCTGGTCGTGTGCGTATGCGGGCTCGGGGCGCAGAGCGTTTCGGCGGTGCACGGGAAAGTGGTGGATGCGAAGGGCGCGCCGATCGATAACGTGATCATTTCCGGGAGCCGCGATCCTTCCGGCGAAGGGTCGACGTCGATCGCGAAGACGGACCCGCAGGGAAACTTCACGCTGACGTTCCCCGGAAAAGTGATGCATTTTTTGAAGGTGGGCTACGAGCCGCTGATGGTGGTGATCTCGGCGCGCGCGACAGGGCAACAATATGTGCTGCAGGCGTCGAGCGGGGATTTTGTGCTGCGGCCGTGCGACAAGCTCGCGTCGCATGAGAAAGCGTTCGGCGATACGGAGTTGCGGTTCAGCGCGAACCCGCGCGATTTCGTTTCGACGAGTCCGGCGACCGACAGCGACTTCCCGAAATTCTCGCTGCAGCCCAAGGGCGATACAAATGCGGTGGAGCTGTGGCTTGGCCACTTCGCGATGGACATCGAACCCGAGGACGAGCTGCTGATCATCGCGGAAACTTTCAGCGCGCGAAATATCCTCGCTGCCGGAAAAGGCACGGTGGGCATCGACACGACAGGCACGCGCGGCTCGAAACGGTGGCGGCACTGGTCGATTTCCGGGCGCGGCGGCGCGTTCTACCAGAACGCGACCGATGATGAAGCGAAGGTGTTTGACGCGGTGATCGATACGGCGTGCGGCGACCTGGACGTGCAACGGGAAAAGACGAAGAAATCACCCGGCCCGTCGGAGTGAAAATGACGCGCTCGATTTTTGCGGCGATCGTACTGACAACGTGCGTGGCGTGCGCTTTGAGCGCTGCGCCAAAGCTGCAACAAGGCGGCGTGCATGGCGTGGTTGTCGACGAGAATGGCGCGCCGATCGCGGAAGTGATGGTGTGGAGCAATCGCGAGCCGGGCCCGGTTGGCGGCAAACCGTGGAGCACAAAGACCGGCGCGGACGGCGGATTCAGGCTCGATGGAGCCGGCGCGATGATTCACTTTTCGAAGGAGAAGTACGAGCACCTCGCTTCCGTGGTGGTCAATTCCGCTTCCGCGAAGTTCGTCCTGAAAGCCTCCGAGAACGATTTTGTCTTACGCAAGTGCGGGCCTGTGCCGGCCGGCGAGCGTGCGTTCGGACAAGATACTTTTCGCTTTCCCGCGAACCCGCGTCCTTTCAAAGTGCTCGGTGGCAAGCCTGACGTTGATTACGTCGTGTGGGTGCTGCAGGCCAAAGGCACCAAAGTCGGTGTTGAGTTGTGGTTCGGGCCTACGCCATAAGTCTCCTGCCGTACGACGAACAGCTGATCGGGGCGGACACATTTTCCATGCGTAATATTGCGCTGAAGAACATCGGAGAGATCGGAATCGACACCAAGGGAACGACGGGCGGCAAACATTGGCGCCATTTCGCGATTGTTGGCAGCGGCGTTAGATATCAGGATGCCGACGACGAACAGGCCAAACTGTTTGACACGGTGATCGAATCGGCGTGCGGCAGCAGACCGGAGCAAAAGTAAAAGTGGCGTTGCGCGGCCCGCGGCGTGCGATCGTGGCGTGAGTTTTGAGCGGTGTATAATTATGCGCAGCAGTTCTGTCTGAGGAAAGCAAAACATAAAGGAGCGAGAGGAATGCGATTTGCTAAGAAGTTTGTGGTCGCGGCGTATTTTGTCGCGATGGTGGGAAGCTTTGGCGTGGCGAAGGCGCAGTCCGCGGGCGACGACGTAAAGAGCGCGGCTGACAAGACGGGCGATGCTACCAAGACTGCGGCGAAAGATACAGGTCACGCGACCAAGAAGGCCGCGACCAAAACCACCGACGCTACGAAGACTGGCGCGACGAAGACGGCCGATGCGACCAAGACCGCGGCTGACAAGACCGCCGACGCGACGAAAACCGGGGCGAAGGATGCGGCGCACGGCACCGAAACCGGAGCGAAGAAGACCGGCAGCGCGGTGAAGAAGACGACGAAGAAGGTGACCGGCCAAGATTCGTCGAAGCCGGCGGATGACGCTTCGAAGCCGAATTGAACGAAGGCAGTGGCGAGTGACGGTGCAGTAGTAGTGCTAGCTGTGCTGGCTGCGCGATAGGTTGATGCAGGGTCTGGCGGGCGTTTCTTGTGGCGCGTTTTTGCGTCGCGGAGGCGCCCGTTTTTTTTTGGGGCGTCGGATAGCCGAACCGGCTGTCGTCTTACGAAGAGGACACCAAGAGACGTCACATGCGATGTCGGAAGTGGTTGCGACGCAAAAGTGTTGCTGAGCTTAAAGTGGCTGTTTTCTAGTTGGCGAGGTGGATCGAGGTCGTTCTCTGCTTGATCGCTGTGTGATGGTCGTTGGATGACAGCCGGGTCGGCTATCCCACGTTCGATGTATGCTGGCTCGCACTTGGGGGAGTTGCGATGACGCAAGACACCTACAGGATTGATGAGCAGCGGGTGCGAGGTGCGGCGCTGGGCAAGCTCTATACGGAATTTTTGCGCGTGCCGTCGATGAGTGCGGGCGTTTACGCGCTCAAGGCTGGCGCTACCGACGCGCAAACGCCGCACAAGGAAGATGAGATTTACTACGTTGTGCGTGGGCGCGGGCGGTTTCGGATTACGGACGCTGCGGGTACGCGCGAGTACGTCGTTGGGCCTGGGGACGTATTTTTTGTGGCGGCGCGCGTGGCGCACCAGTTTTTTGATATTACGGAAGACATCGAGCTGCTGGTGTTTTTCGCGCCGGCGGAGACGGAATGAGGGAAGTTGTTATTGGTAGCCGTGGCGCCGATCATCTCGCGCTCGAGATCGACAGTTCGCGGAGCCTTGGGTTCTGGGTCGCCGCACACGTTCAGGTGGGCGCGTTTCGCGGGACCGTCCAATCGTGGACGTTCACCGGCACGTTCCGCCGTCTCGCGCAAACATTTCGAACGCTGCAACGGACCTTGAAGGGCTCAGTCGGCTTGCATCTCGAGGAGGGGGTACTCGACGTGGAGTTCGTCGGAGACGGTAAGGGTCACATCAAGGTAATCGGCGAACTTAGGAGTAACACCCTCGAACCTCGGGCGAGTATCAAGTTCGAGTTCACGATTGATCAAACGTATCTCGATGCGGCGATTCGCGCGATCGACGATGCAGAGCCGCCGGAGCAGCGATGAACGTGCCCACGGTGAACATGGTCGCGATTTGGATTGCGGTCGTAATTGGTTTGACGTCGCCGGTGGCGCTCGGCTTTTCGTGGCACATCTACGAAACGAAATTCAGGAAGGAAGCGCCGCAGCAACGGACGCGTGTGACCTTTGTGGCGATGATTCTGGCATCGACTGGACTGCTACTGCTGCCCATTTTTGTTGTTGTTCATGTTATGCAGATCGGGTCGCCAGCATCGACGGCAAGGGTAATACCGGTGCAACTCGGCTTTGCGCTGGCGGGCGTGGGAGTGGAAATTCTGGCACTCGGGCTGTGCTTCTTTGGCCGTGCCAAAGCGATGTTCCCGATCGCGTGCGCTTGTCTCGGAGTTTCGGTGTTGTGGGTGTTTTCATTTATTCACTGAGGGAGTGGTTGGGCGGGCGCGAAGTGCGCGGCACAGACTGACAGTCTATGTTACAGCGCCTCGCTGCGCGGGCGACCTGAGCTTAAAACCAAGAGAGCGCACTCACGACCGTGGACGGAGGAAGTTTCACCGTGGCGCTGGAGAGATGGCTCGACCCGAGACCCACTGAGAGTGGGTCTCGCACAGACTCCAGAGTCTATGTTACAGCGCGCTGCGCGCGGCTGAGGAACATAGGCAATCCGCCGCGGCAGTGCTGTGGCACTCCCGCTCACTGCGTGGCTTTGGTGAACCACTGGTCGAACCAGGCGATGGTGCGGAGGCTGTAGTCGTAGGCGTTGGCGGGAACGACCAGGCCGTGGCCTTCGTTTGGGTAGACAACTAGCGTGACGGGGACACCGGCGGTTTTCAGCGCGTGCCACCATTCGACGGACTGCTCGGGCGGGACTTCGCCGTCGCGATCGCCGACCAGGATCAGCGTGGGCGTTTTCACGTTTTTCACGAAGTGCATCGGGTCGCTTTTCGCATAGACGGCGGGATCGTCGTAAATCGACGCGCCGAAAAACGGAATCATCCACTGGTCGAGGTCGTTGACGCCATAGTAGCTGAGCCAATCGGACAGGCCCGCGCCGGCAACCGCCGCGGCGAAGCGGTTGGTTTGCGTTTCGGCCCACATAGTCATGTAGCCGCCGTAACTGTGGCCGTAAATGCCGAGCCGCTTCGGATCGATCGGAAAATCTTTTAGCAGCTGGTCGACGCCGGCCATGATGTCTTGGAAATCGCCGCCGCCGAAATCCTTCACGTTGCCGCGAACGAACGCTTCGCCCTGGCCGAAACTGCCGCGCGGATTCGGACACAGCGCGAACCAGCCCATCGTGGATGCCGCGTCCATCGTCCACGGGGACCATCGATTTTCGCATGCAGCGGACGGGCCGCCGTGGACCACGACGACGAGCGGATATTTTTTCGAAGCGTCGTAATTTGCGGGGAGCATCAGCCAACCCTGTACGCGCGTTGAGCCGTTCATCCAGTGAATGCTGCGCATTTCGCCCCATGTGGGTTTCACGTCGTCGTTGAAATGCGTGATCTGGTGCGTGTGCGCGACATCGCCGGCCCAAACCTCCGGCGGGTGCACTGCGGATTGGCGAAGCACGGCGACCACGGGCTGGTAAATTCCGTCCGAAGGCGCGGCGGGAAGCGGAGCGACCCAATCGTGGCTCGCCGGCCGCGCATTCTCCAGCATGGTCCAGAGGGGATGGGCTTCGCCGGGAGTTGCGTTCACAACCGCGAATTGAGAGTTCCCGTCTTCCAGCTGCGACACGAGCAACGCCGTTGGTGTGATCCACGCGATCGCGCGTGGCGAGAAATGCGCGTCCGGCGTGAGGTTTTTTGGAGTGCCGACAGCGTTGGCGCCGATGGGCAGTAGGAAAACGTCGCCGCCGGTCGAGCCTTCGTCGCTCATCAGGCCTTCGATGAAGGCGACGGATTTGCCATCGGGCGAGACGCGCGGCTCGGCAATCTGATATTTCGGAGTGTAGATGTCTTGCGTGGCGCCGGAGGCGGGGTCGATCGAGTAGATATGCGCGATGTACCAGTTCGAATCGCCTTCGCCGTGTGCGGCGATCGCGATCATCGTTTTGCTGTCGGGCGTCCAGTCGAACTCGTAGACGTACATGTCGGGCGCGGTGATCTGCGCGACTTTGCCGGTGGCGAGGTCGATGGTGGCGATGCGCTGCTCGTAGATGTGCGAGTCGATCTCGCCGGAGAGCGGCGTCATCGGCTCCAGGGGGCCGGCTTTGCGCGGCATGTTTTCGATGTAGAGGACGGCGAGCGTTCTGCCGTCGGGTGAAAAACGCGGAGACGCGACGTAGCCCTTCATGTCCGCCACTTTTTTCATGCCCGAGGGTGACATTACCCACACTTGTCCCGAGGGATCGCCAGTGGCCGGTTCGGCGATGTACGCGAGGCTTTTGCCGTCTACCGACCATGCGACATCGCGGGCTGTGGTCGGATGCGACACATCGAGCAGGATCCCATGGGCAGGACCGCCCTTCGCCGGCGCGATTGACAGCACTCCCTCCTCGATGAGCGCGACTTGCGCGCCGTCGGGCGAGAGCGCGGCTTCAGAAATGTTTTTGGCTTTGGGCAGCGAATTCAGGACGGCGGCGGCGCGGGCTTTTGAGGCAGCGTCTTGCGCGTGGGCGGGGAGCAGCGCGATGGCGGTGAAGGCGAGCGCGATCGGCGCGGCGGCGAATACTTTTATAACGGCGAGGAATTTCGACGTGTGGGTCTGCATGGCGGGAAGTATCGCACAGGCTGCATCGCGTGTAACGCTGGCGTCGTGGGGGCCTTCGTTTGCGGCGAGCTGGGCCACGAGAGGCAAATCTACACAGGCAGAACTTGCCCATTCCACAGACGTACTCGCCTATTGCGATTGGTGCAAGCACGTCGAAGTTGCCAGAACTGGGATGGCTAAACCCGGCACCGACGAGGACTTCGGTGCCGCACAGGCACGAATGCCTGTGCCACAGACTGAGAGTCTGTGGCACAGCGCGGGCGGGGCGGAGGCGTGGGAGATCGCGTCAGACAAGGCGCTGCGGCGGGCTGTGGGACGCAGAATTTACAGTTCTACTGGGCAACCGGTGTTACTATGCGGGCAAGTTTTGGGGATGTAGTTTTCGCGTTCGCCGGATTTTCGTATGCGGGATTTTCGTTCAGGCGCGCCGGCCTTCGTTCGCGGATTTCTCCGCGGGCGTTCCCTCGTGGCACTCTGCGCGGTCGCTATCGCAGCTGCGTGCGCCATGACGCTCGCGCCCGTCGCCCGCGCGCAAGACGACCCGCCCGCGAAGCTCGCGTGGAAGCCGCCCTTCGCGTTTCAGCCGGTGCCGGGAATTTCCGCGACGCCCCCGTGCGATCTGGATGCTGTGCTCGAAAGCGCCGGCCACCGCGCGCAAGTTCTGCTCGACAACCTGCAGAATTTCGACGCGCACGAGCGCGTGCGTTTCGAAGACACGGACTCCCGCGGCGATTCCCTCCTCTTCCTACGCGGCCACTTCGATTACCAGGTCGACTTTGGCGACGCGATGTCGCCTCTGCAAGTTCACGAAACGCGCGAGCCGATCGGCCACGAGAACGACTCGACGCTCGATAGCGCAATCGATCGTGGGCTCGCGGCGATGGCGCTGATTTTCCTCCCCACACTTCAGCAGGACTTCGACATGCACTGCGACGGCTACGTGCGACGGCGTGGGCGCGGCGCGTTCGTGGTTTCGTTCGCGCAGATGGACGGCAAGCAGCCGCATGCGATCACGATCACTGCCGGCTCGCGCAAGTTCCCGATTCGTGTGCGTGGGCGCGCGTGGATCGCTGCAAATTCCGGCGAGGTGATTCACCTCGAGACTTACTTGATGGAGGCCGTGCCGGAACTGGGGTTGCGGTCGAATGCGACGTCCATCGATTATGCGCCGGTGAAATTTCAGACCAAGCCGGTCGAGCTGTGGCTGCCGCAAGCGGCTACTGTTTACGCGAACTACGGGAAGCACCGCACGATCATCGAGCATACTTTCTCGAATTTTCAGTTGTTCTCCGTGGATACGCGGCAGGTGGTCGAGACGCCAAAGCCCTGATGCGTGGCGGTTTCCCTTGCGCGCGAGCTGTACGGCCGCTGCCGTAGAACGCCTGCGATTCCCTGTGGCGACCGCGATGACTTAGACATGGCTGAACCCGCACGCCAGTGAAACCGCCGTGCGCACAGGCACGAAAGCCTGTGCCACGCCGGTGATTCGTTCGCATTCGCACGACAGCGTATAAGCAGGCGCGCACCAAATTGGAGCGATGGTGCGACAAAGTGGTCTGCGCGAACGGTGCCAAGTGGCGCTCGCGATCGGCGGCGAAGTTGATAACATTTGCGCATGAACGCCGCCGCGAATTCGTCCGCACATACCGCCCCGGCCGCCGCGAAGTGGAAGACGCTCGCCGCCTTCGCGATCATTTATTTCGTGTGGGGCTCCACGTTCCTTGCCATCCGCGTCGGCGTGCGCGAAGTGCCGCCGCTGATTCTCGCCGCGATGCGTTTCTTCGCCGCCGGGCTGGTGCTTTATATCTGGATGCGCGCGCGGGGCGAACGCTCGCCCACGCCGCGGCAGTGGCGCTCGGCGATGCTGCTCGGCATCGTGATCTTTCTGTTCGATTACGGGCTGCTTTTCTGGAGCGAGATGCGCGTGCCGTCCGGCATCGCGGCCGTGATGCTGGCGACGATTCCCGCGATGATGGCGCTGTGCGAGACTATTTTTCTGCGCACGCAGCGGCTTACCGTGCAGCTCGTGGTGGGGCTGATTGTCGGCCTCGGCGGAGTTGGCGTGTTGATGCTGCCATCGCTCAAGCTCGGCGGAGCGCCTGTCGACAAACTCGGTGCGGTGGCGCTGATTTTCGCGTCGATGAGTTGGTCGATCGCGTCGGTGCTGACGCGCAAGATGCCGCTGCCCGAATCGAAAGTGATGAGCTCGGGCGCGCAGATGCTGTGCGGCGGCGTGGCGCTCTCTGTTGCGGCGGTGGCGTTCGGCGAGTTTCACGGATTCCAGTTCGCAACGGTGTCTCGCGAAACGTGGTTCGCGCTCGCGTATTTGACGGTGGCGGGATCGATCGTCGGGTTCACGGCGTACGTGTGGCTGCTGCATCACGAGTCGCCGACGAAGGTCGCGACGTACGCTTACGTGAACCCCATCGTGGCTGTGTTTGTCGGGTACTTTTTCGGCGGCGAGGCG
>Ga0210391_10001110_pt1 | contig 25221 bp, 19 predicted proteins | sample IncBWC12OmetaG_FD_160573 | JGI IMG/M metagenome (GOLD analysis project Ga0210391, IMG submission 160573) | Forest soil microbial communities from Barre Woods Harvard Forest LTER site, Petersham, Massachusetts, United States - Inc-BW-C-12-O ... | reverse complement strand
GATCTCGCCGGGATCCAGCATCTGGCCGGGCCGCGAACCAAGGCGCTCTATATCGAAACGCCTACGAACCCGACGCTGCGCCTAGTCGACCTGAAAAAGGCCGCTGCATTCGCGCAGGAATGGGGACTGGTCGCGATCATCGACAACACGTTCGCCAGCCCTGTGCTCCAGAAGCCGCTCGAAATGGGATTCAACATTGTGGTGCACAGCGCCTCCAAATACCTCGCCGGACATTCCGACGTGATCGCCGGCGCCGCCGCGGGCAGCTCCGTTCTGATCGACAAGGTGCGCGCCAACGTGATCCAGATCGGCGGCTCGATGGATCCCGAAGCGGCATTCCTGCTGATCCGCGGCCTGAAGACCCTCGCCATTCGCATCGAGCGGCAGTGTCAGAGCGCGATGGTCGTCGCGAAATTTCTGGAAAAACACCCCAAGGTCGCGCGCGTCCACTACCCGGGCCTGCCGTCACATCCCGACCACAAGCTCGCCAAGCAGCAGATGCGCGGCTTCGGCGGCATGCTTGCTTTCGACCACAAGGACGGCCTCGCCGGTGCGCGGCGATTCGGCGACCGCATTCGCGTGTTCCTGCTGGCGGCGAGCCTAGGCGGCGTCGAATCGCTCGCCGTGCTGCCGATCTACACCTCTCACTACAAAATGTCCCCCGCTGAACTCAAGGCCGCGGGTGTTTCGCCCGGCACCCTGCGCGTTTCCGTTGGCTTGGAAGACTCCAAGGACCTGATCGAAGATCTTCGCCAAGCGCTGGCCTAACCGGCCAGCTCATTCGCCGGGCGCCCGCCGAGTCGAACTCTATCCGAAAACCGAGTGGAGCAGCCGCGCATCCCGGTTCGGTTGCCGGAACGCTGGCATTTGTTCGCTCTTCGGGGTATAAGCCTCATCGGCCCGGTGCCGGAGACCATGTCAGGGCACCCGGCGGGCGAAACCTCGCTAGTACGGTATGTGGTCTGTTGGTCAATGGGCGGTGGCCAAGTTCCATTGACCGGGCCGTAAGTACTTCTTAATATTTTCGTTAGCGTTATAAGGGTTCGGGAACAAATGAAATCCGGAGCGCAAATTTGGGTCGCACTGGTGGCAGGTGCGTGCCTGCTGGCCGGCTGTAACGACACGGTATCAAGACCCGCGCAAGTCCGTGCGCCGGCGCCCACGCCGACGCCGGTCGCCACGCCCAGCTACGCGACCGAACCGCTGCCGGTGCCGCTCCGGGCGGACGCCGCCACCGACAAGAATTTCGAGAAGCGCCCCGCGATTGATATCCTCGTCGCGGGAGTCCAGGCTGTGTACGACGCCGGCCAGGTGCAACTGCAGGCCGGGCATCGCGACAAGGCCCAGGAGAAATTCGGCCTCGCCGCGGACATGATTCTGAAGAGCGGCTTCCCCGCCGATTACAATCTTGCACTTTCGAATCTGTCCGACGAAATTGGCGAAGCCTCGCAGCCCGCCGATCTGGCCGCGACCTACGCGGCCGGTTCCGACGAGGACACCGACGAGGAGGAATCCGAAACTCCGGCCGAGCCCGCGCCAATCGATGAAATCGCCGACCTCACGCTTCCTGCGGGCGACCCCCGCCTGGCGCTCAAGGCCGAGAAGGAATTGATCGGCGTTCGCCACGATCTGCCGCTCACGGTCAACGATTCGGTCCTGCAGTACCTGAGCTTTTTCACCACCACGCACGGCCGCATGATCGTCGAGCACGGCCTGGAACGCGAAGGCCGCTACGACACAATGATCCGCCGCGTGCTGAAAGAAGAAGGTGTTCCGCAGGATCTGATTTATCTGGCGCAGGCCGAGAGTGCCTTCCAGCCGCAGGCCGTTTCGCGCGCGGGCGCCCGCGGCATCTGGCAATTCATGCCCTATCGCGGCGAGGAATATGATCTCGAGCGCACGTACTGGGTAGACGATCGCAGCGATCCGGAAAAGGCGACGCGCGCCGCCGCCCGCCACATGCGCGACCTTTACGCCATGTTCGGCGATTGGTATCTGGTGATGGCCGCGTACAATTCGGGCCCGCTGAACGTGCAACGCGCCATCGAGCGTACCGGCTACGCGGATTTCTGGGAGCTTCAGAAACGCCACGCGCTGCCGAAACAGACTCAAAATTACGTTCCCATCATTTTAGCACTCGCGTTCGTCGCAAAGGATCCGTTGCGCTATGGTGTGCAGGTGACCCCGGAAAAGGCGCCGCAAACCGAGGCCGTCACTCTCGACCATTCGATCAGCCTGCAGCTCGTGGCCGACGCCTCCGGCGCAGACGTCGACGATCTGCGCCTTCTGAACCCGTCGCTGCTGCGCAGCGTCACGCCGAGCAACCCGGGATTCCAGCTCGCTCTGCCGCTCGGGACGGCCAAGAATTTTGAGGAAAATGTCCAACAGGTTCCGGCCGACAAATGGAGCAGCTGGCGCCTGCATCCTGCGATCGACGGCGAAACGCTGTCCGATGTCGCGCGCCGTTATCGCGTCACTGTCGCAGCGCTCGAATCGGCAAACCACCTCGAACCGCACGCCAGCGTGCCCGCCGGCTTCATGCTCAATGTGCCCACGCCGCCGGCCGTCGCTCGCCTGGTGCACTATCGCGTGCAGCGCGGTGACACGCTCGCGGGAATTGCCGAGCGATTCGATGTGACCGTCGACGACCTCAAGCGCTGGAATCACATCTCCGGCCCCCGCGCGCCGCGCGGCGCCCGTCTGCGCATCTATGCTGGCAGCCAATCAGCAGCCGTTCCGGCCACGAAATCAAAGTCCGTGCAGAATGAATCCAGCGGCTTTCAGACTGTTTCCATCGGCAAGTCGAACAAGCCCGAAAACGCGTCGACCGTCGAACATCGAGTGAAACCGGGCGAAACTCTTTATTCAATCGCCCGCGCCTATCAGACTTCCGTTTCCGCGCTCCGCCAGGCGAACCCGTTCCTGGCCGGCCGCCCGCTCCAGGCCGGCGACGTCCTAACCATTCAGCGATAACGCGCTTTCGATTCTTAACCCTACTATTTTCTGCACATTCCGGGCCTGCGCCATGGCTGGAACACGTCCCTAACTGGCCATTCGTGGAATACGGGGCAACCCTTCCGTTTTTTAAATCCATTGCGCCTTGACAAAGCTTCGACACTCCGATTATATGCGGAGACCTGAAAGTGCGGCCGTCCGGCAAGGCCCGCGACCCCACGGAGGATCGAATGTTTCACGCCAAGATGAACGAAGAAGAAGACGACGAGCTGCCCGCCTTCGACGACGAGGCGGAGGGCGAAGAACAGCCGCAGGAAATCGTAGAAGAAGTCGAGGAAATCATCGTCGAGGAAGAACCGGATGAGGAGGAGGAGGCCGCCGAAGCGCCTGCTCCCCGAAAGGCCGCGCCCGCTCCCAAAGCGAAAAAGGCGAAAAAAGCGAAGGCTCACCCGAAAACTGCCAAGAAAGCCAAGTCCCAGAAAAAGGCCAAGGCGAAGAAGCCTGCGAAGAAGGCCGCAAAGAAAGCGAAGAAGCGCAGACGCTAGGCCGTTTCACGACGGGACATAACTGGGTCGCGGGTCTGGGTCACAGAGGTGCGCTCGTTTCAAATTCGCGCAACTCCGCGACCGGCGCCGCCCGGCGCTCCCTCCGAAATGAACTTCCCCGGACTCCCGCCTTTCTCCCCGCGCTGTCATATTTCCCGATCGGAAGTGTTTCACTGGATGTACCCCTAACTGGACCGCCAGCCTGCGCGCTCGATGCCGCTCGCGGTCGAGCACATCCGGCGTATGCGCGGCGGAGCGATGGCGCATCGGATGCGCCGTGAGGACGACCTCCGCCAGCATCTGCAGTAGCGGGTGCCCCGCCGAATCAGCGGTTTCCGGGTCGTAGCACTTTCGCTGCGACATTCGGTGCTACCAAATCGACGCGCTTCGACCCTTGAAATTCCCTGGGGTCTGATCCTGGTATCGATCTGGACTCCGGAGCGAGCCTGTGTGACGATGTCGGCTCCTAGGGGGAAATCCAAAATGAAACGAAGAAATTTTCTGGCCGCGTCGCTCGCATCGGCAACCGCCGCACCTTTTGCTTTCGCGCGAGGGTCGCAAGATTCCACCGCCGCGGGCGCCCGCGAATACTACGAGCTGCGCCGCTACCACCTGCTCACGCCTCAACGAAAACTCGCCGACACCTATTTCCAGAACGCACTAGTGCCGGGACTGAACCGCCTGGGCATTCCGACCGTCGGCGTCTTCAACGTATCGATCGGAACCGAAAGTCCCGCCATGTACGTGCTGATCCCCAGCCCATCGCTTGAAACGCTCGTCAACACAGGCGTGCGCCTCGCCCAGGACGCCGGGTACGTCAAAGCCGCGTCCGATTTCCTGAACGCTCCCGAGAAATCCCCCGCCTACGTCCGCGTGGAAAGCTCGCTGATGTCGGCTCTCGCCGGCGCGCCGAAGCTCAGCGTGCCGGCCGCGACCGCGCAGAAATTGCCGCGCATGTTCGAGCTGCGCACCTACGAAAGCGCGACCGACCAGGACCATCGCGCGAAAGTGGCCCAAGTAGACGAAGGCGAAATCCCCATTTTCCTCAAAGCCGGTTTCTGGCCCGTCTTCTTCGGCGACACGCTCATCGGCGCGCGTATCCCGAACCTCACCTATATGATCGGTTTCGCAAACCTGTCGGAGAGGGACAAGGCCTGGGACGCTTTCCGCGCCGCCCCGGAGACGAAAACGCTTTTCGCTCAACCGAAGTACACGTTCGAAGACCTGGTAACGAATGTCGATAACCAGGTCCTCACACCCGCACCCTACTCTCAGATTTGACGCGCCGCGGGCTGCTGCTGTGGAGGCAGCTTACCACCTCTGGGTGTGCCGCCCCGCTGGCCTGCTCCAAAACGGAGGCGAACGGGTGAGCTGCCACCCCCCGCCCGAGCGCCCTGCGGTGCTCAACAACAAGACGAAATCGGGAAACCAGGCGCCGCAGACCCACGTTGACGTGCTTTTGCGATTCTGCTATGTTTCGTGTTCGTTAGGCCTCGGAGCCAAACCTTGACGCGTCGCGTGGTCAGGCGTAAGACATCCTCGAACGGAAGCCATAACCAATTGAAAAAGAAGGTATTAGCTTCAAATAAGGCGCGCGTGATGCCGCCCGATCCGGACGCTCCGGCCAAACAAGCCCAACTGAAGCTCTACGAAGAGGCCCTGAGACTGTTCCAGGACCAGAAATTCAGTCGCGCTCAGCAGGTGCTCGGGAAGGTTGTGGAAGGCCCCAGCAAGGAGCTCGGTGACCGCGCCAAAATGCACCTGCGCATCTGCGAGCAGCGCATTTCGCGCATGCCCGTGCCTGCGGCCAAGTCCGCCGAAGACCACTACACCCAGGGCGTCACTTTGATGAACCTGGGCCGCTGGGATGAGGCTCGCGACCATCTGGACCGCGCCCGCAAGGCCGCGCCGAAAGCCGACCATATCGTGTACGCCATGGCGGCGCTCGATTGCCTGACCGGCGAGGCCGATTCGGCGATGCAAAACTTGAAGGTCGCCATCCAATTGCGCCCCGAAAATCGCTACCACGCGCGCAACGACGAGGATTTCGCCTTCTTGCAAGAAGATCCGCGCTTCACCGAACTGCTCTACCCCGAACGGGATGGCTCCCCAGGCTGATTCCCTGTTCCCTTCATGAGTAGGATGGACGAGCACCGGGCGGCCTATCGCGTTGTCGCGCTGGGCGGCGGCACCGGTCTTTCCGCCCTGTTGCGCGGCCTGAAAGAACACATCGCCGAGCGGGGCAAATACCGCACGAAACTGCCCATCGGGGATCTCACCGCCGTCGTCACCGTCACCGACGACGGCGGCAGCTCCGGCCGGCTGCGGCGCGAATATCAGATCTTGCCTCCCGGTGATATCCGCAATTGCATGGTGGCCCTATCGCGCGACGAGCTTCTGCTGGGAGATCTCTTCCAGTACCGGTTTCCCGCCGGACGCGGACTTGCCGGGCACAGCTTCGGAAATCTGTTTCTGACCGCGCTCACCAACGTGACCGGCGATTTCCCTCGAGCGGTGCAGGTTTCCGCTCAGGTGCTGGCGATTCGCGGCAGGATTTATCCCTCGACGGCGCAGAATGTGACGCTGGAAGCAGAGCTGGCTGACGGAAAAATCGTCAAGGGCGAAACGAACATTTCGCGGTCGCGCAAACGCATTGAGCGCGTCAGATTGGTGCCTCGCCGCGTGCGGCCGCTGCCGGAGGTTCTCGCAGCCTTGCGCGAAGCGAACCTTATCCTTGTGGGTCCGGGTTCGCTGTACACGAGCATCCTTCCCAATTTGCTCGTCGAGGAGGTTTCCGAGGTGATCGCCAACTCGCGAGCGACGCGCGTCTACATCGCGAACCTCATGACCCAGCCCGGGGAAACGCAGAACTATTCCGTAGCTGACCACGTCCGCGCCATTTACAGACACACCGGCCACCCCCTGTTCGACCGCGTGGTGATTAATCGCACGCCGATCTCGCCGCGATTACTGCGGCGTTATGCGGCGCAGGGCGCCGAGCCCGTCGATCCTTCCTTCCAGGATCTCGACGCGATAGGCGTGAAATACGTGACGGGCGATATCGTGCAACAGGAAAAAGTCATCCGGCACGACCAGTTGCGCCTGACGAATCTTCTCTTGGATCAATTCGTATACGGCTCGGCCGTTCGCTGACTCTCCGGAAGCCTAATTTCCTGCCGGCGGAGCGGTCGGCGCCGTGTATCCCTCGCGGGCAATCACCACGACCTTCTTCATTTTGCCTTTCTTGTTCGCCAGCTCCATGGGGTTACCCTGTTCGTCCACGGCCTCTACCGTCAGCTTGTGGTACCGCCCATCGGGCGGAGTAGACGGCGAGAACACCAGCGTGTACTGGCTGCGCAGCATTTGCGCCACCGAGTTGAAGATCGCGGGCATCTCGCCCTGGAACCGCGGGAACCACGCGTAACCGCCGGACATCCGCGCAAACGTGCTCAGCTGGTTTTTCGCCTGCAGGTATCCGACGCCGGCGCCCGCCGGCGAATACAGGTCCAGGTCTTCGCCCATGCCAACGCAGAAAATCGGCACGTCGTTTTCCTTCAGCCGGCGCAAGGTGTCGTCCAGCGTGTGTTTGCTGAACGTATCGAACCCCGTCGCCAGCACGAGAATCGCCTTCTTGCCCTTCACATCGCGAAGTTGCTGCACGGTTTCAAGCACCGCGTCGAACAGATTCGCCTCGCTGAAGCTTGGAAAGTAGAGAGACCCAATGTCCTGGAGGACCTGTCTCTTATCCTGTGTAAAGTCATCGACTAGAGTCGTCTTGATATCGAACGTCTTTAATGCCACCCAGTCCTGCTGTTTCAGCTGGTTTAAGAAAGAATAGGACCAGTCCTTGGCCTTGTATCCGAAATAGCCGCCGAATCGCTTGCTGAACTCCATCAGCATCACGATTGTGATTGGCGCTTCGGTTGGCGCGAAGTTCGTGATTTGCTGCCGATTGCCTTCGTCGAGAATTCGAAAATTCTCGCGTTTCAGCCCGGCGACGATATTCCCGTCCTGGTCCGTCACCACGCAATCGACGGTCACCAGATTGGATTGCACCGAAATGGCCACCTGCGGCGGTGGCGGCGCAGTCGGTTGCCTCTGGTTTTGCGATTGGCCGGGCGCGGGTGGCGCCGGCTGGGAGGGTTCCTGCGTCGGAGCGGGCGCTTGCGGACCTTGCTGCTGCGCCCGCGCGCTCCACGATTCGGCCGGAATTCCCAGCACAGCGATCAGCACGCCCATCAAAGTCACGCGAGCCCATGATTTCATGCCCATAATTCCCTCACTCCGCTTGGATGCCGTGACAGCCGAGGGTGGATGGTCCGTTGCAATTCAGAAAACCGCTTCCGTAGCCGCGGCAGGCCCCTTGGGCCGCAATGATAGTATCAATCATCATCGCTCAACGATTTACTTTCAGATTCACCGGGAGGCGAAAAGGATGGCGCGGACGTTTCGGCGAATTGTCATCAGGCTTGTTCTTACGCTTACGTCCGCAGCGCCTGTGTACGCGCAGAGCCATGCGCGGCCCGCGCGCGCGTTCGGACAGGCTCCCACACAGACCGCATCCTCTCAAAGCGCGCCCGCTCCGGGCGCCGATATTTCCCAGATTTCAAGCGACGCATTGAACTGGCTGCAGGATTTGATTCGCATCAACACGACGAATCCTCCCGGAAACGAACTCGTCGCCGCGAAGTACATCGCAAACCTGCTTGACAAGGAAGGCATTCACTCCGAAACGTTTGAAAGCACGCCCGGACGCGGTTTCCTGGTGGCGCGGCTCAATGCCAGCGCCATGCCTGATCCCTCGAAGGCGCTTTTGCTGCTGGCACACCTGGACGTCGTGGGCGCCGACAAATCGAAATGGAGCTCCGACCCCTTCGCGGCCACCACAGAGAACGGCTACATCTACGGTCGCGGCGCCATCGACGACAAAGGCATGCTCGCCGCGAATTTGGCCGTTTTCATCGCATTGAAGCGGTCTGGCGCACGCCTGAATCGCGACGTGATTTTCCTCGCCGAAAGCGATGAAGAAAATGGCGGCCAGCAGGGCATTCAGTTCGCCGTCGACAAACACTGGGACAAAATCGCGTCCGGCTTCGCCATCAATGAAAACGGCCGTGTGATCGTCAAGAACGGCAAGCCCGTCTACATCGGCATCCAGACCGACGAAAAAGTCGCCATGAATCTCGACGTGATCGCGACGGGAACCGCGGGCCACGCCTCCGTTCCGCGCAAGGACAATCCCGTTACGCATCTGGCCGCCGCGATGGCGAAAATCGGCGGCTTCGAGGCTCCCGTGCAGTTCAATTCCGTGACCCGCGCGTTTTTTGAAGGCCTCGCGCCCACACAGGACGAGGACACGCGCAAATGGATGCAGGCCCTCGGCACGCCCGACCGCGGCGACCACGCCGCCCGCTGGATTTCCGACGCGAATCCCACATGGAACGCCATGCTGCGGGACACCGTTACGCCGACCATGCTGCAAGCCGGCATCCGTCAGAATGTAGTCCCGTCCGAAGCGCGCGGCGTCGTGAACGTCCGGCTGCTCCCGGGCAATCAGCTCGAGCCGCTCGTCTCGAAACTCAGGCAGCTTGTGAACGATCCAGCGGTGCGCATCGAAACCGAACCCGGTGGCGGCGAGGCATCGCCTTCGTCTTCGCAGACAACCGATCTCTACGCGGCGATCACGCGCGTAGCCGGACGCGAATTCCCCGGCACACCGGTCCTGCCCATGATGTCCACAGGATTCAGCGATTCCTGGGAGCTGCGCATGCGCAACGTGCAGGCCTACGGGCTGGTGCCCTTCCCGATGACCGATGACGACTGGAGCCGCGTTCACGGCGACAACGAGCGAATCCCCATCGACGCCTTCCGCAAAGGCATTGACTTCCTCAACGCCATCGTCACCGAATTCGCGGTTTCGAAGTAAGTCGGATTTTCCTCCTGACGGCGGCGCGACGAACCCAATCGGGCAATTCTAATCGACCCATGTGGGAATTAGAAATTGGCAAAAACCCCTCCCAATCGCGTTTTTCGCGGTTCTCTTCGCCAAATTTTGGTGTTTGAGGGTTTCAGCGTGCCCTCGCCCAGGGGTGCCTAGCGGAGGCTCTAATTGAGCCAATCGCCCGGCTGCGAGGGCGGCTTGTCGCGATGGTCACGCGCGTACACTTCGAATTTCTTGCGCAACCGTCGCCGCTTCCAATCGGAAAAGAAATTTCGCGGGGAATAGAGATACGATCCGCGGCGCAAGTAGAGATATCCAACCAGCATCCCGCCCAGATGGCAGACGTGGCTGATTCCGTCGCCGGAATCTCCGATCGTCAGGAAAAATTCCAGCGCGCCCAGAATCGTCACCAGCAGCCACATCGGCATCGTCACCGGAATCGGGAAAAACCACACGCGGCGGTGCGGCATCACCATCGCCACGGCCAGCAGCACCCCGTAAATCGCCCCGGAACCGCCAATCGTGGGATCGTACAGGTTGTGTGCGCCGGCGAATTTCACCGCGACCAGCGTTTCTCTCACCACCACGTCGATCAGCCCCGCTCCAACGCCGCAGAGGAAATAATACCGGTAGAATTTGCGCGATCCCCAGGTCCGCTCCAGATCAGCGCCAAACATCGCGAGATACAACAGGTTGAAAAAGATATGGCTGATGCTGCCGTGGAGAAAGAGATAGGTAAACGGCTGCCAGATAAACCCGTGCGTCAGGCTTACCGGCCTCAACCCGAACCATGCCAGCCAAAAACCCCAGCCCGACTCGGGATTGATCAGCCGCGAAATCTCTTGAACCGCGAAAACGCTGACGCAGGCGATACAAATCGTCTTGATTGCGCGCGGGAAATAGTCGCCGATATGGAACTGGTAGCCGAAGCCGCGCGAGTAGGTGCCCACGGGTTGAGTCTAAGGCCTGTACCCGGCGGAGTCAAAAGCCACCTTTTCGGGGGGGCGGACGCGCCAGTTGCGGCCCGGCCAGCCTCTCGACTACCATGGCCGGTCGAACACATAGGAGCCACCCCGTGCACAAGCGCAGACTGGGAAATTCGAGCCTCGAGACCGCGCCGCTGGTCTTCGGCTGCAATATTTTCGGCTGGACCGCGGACGAGCCCACGTCCTTCAAACTACTCGACGCCTTCGTGGCGTCGGGCCTGAACATGATCGACACGGCCGATGTCTACTCGAAATGGATTCCGGGGCACGTGGGTGGTGAATCCGAGACGGTCATTGGCAACTGGCTCGCGAGGCGCGGTCATCGCGACAAAATCCTGATCGCCACGAAACTCGGCGTCGAAATGGGTCCGGGCGAAGGCGGACTGTCGAAAGCCTACATGCATCGCGCCGTCGAGCGCTCGCTCAAGCGCCTCCAGACCGACTACATCGATCTCTATCAGGCGCATCGCGACGACACGGAAACGGCGCTTGAGGAAACCGCCGAAAGCTTCGCTGCGCTGATTCGCGAAGGAAAGGTCCGCGCCATCGGTGCCTCGAATTTTAAGGCCGATCGCCTGGCAGAAGCTCTGCGGGTGAGTGCTGCGCACGGACTGCCGCGCTACGAAACGCTCCAGCCCTGGTATAACCTCTACGATCGGTCCAATTTCGAAGGCGATCTCGCCAGTTTCTGCCAGCGTGAAAATATCGGCGTGATTCCGTATTTCGGACTCGCCAGCGGGTTCTTGACCGGGAAATATCGCTCGGCGAAGGATCTTGAAGGCAAACCGCGTGGCTATCGCGTGAAAGACATGATGAACGACCGCGGTTTCCGAATCCTGAAAGCGCTCGATACGGTTTCGGGCGACATCGGCGCGACGCCAGCGCAGATTTCACTCGCTTGGCTGATTGCGCGCGGCGTAACCGCGCCCATCGCCAGCGCCACCACGCTCGACCAATTCAAGGAGCTGCTGCCGGCCACGACGCTGAAGCTCAGCTCCGACGCGGTGAAGCTTCTGAACGACGCCAGCGTCGATTCCGACTCGCCAGCTGCGATGCACTAAGAGTGGAAGCTGGGGGCTTGAGTCTCACGAATACCCGGACGGTATGCGGGAGCTTCCGCCCCGAAGTCCCTACCGCGCGACACCGGAGGCGCCCGCTGTACGCTCGCTATCGAGCATTCGCATCTGCTCGACAGCGTAGCGGTCGCCTACCGCGCCCTTAGCCGGTACAGCGGATTCCAAGGCTGCGATCTCCGCGGCCGAGAACGAAAGCTTCATCGTCTCCAGCGCGTCGTTCAATTGCGATTCTGTCCGCGCACCAACCAGCGGAATCATGTCGCTGCCCTTCGTCAAAATCCACCCGAGCGCCAATTGCGCCACGGTGACGCCCTTGTCCCGCGCAATCGCCTGCAACTTCGCGATCATCCGCTGATTCGCAGCCAGATTCTCGCCCTGAAAGCGCGGGAAATGCCCGCGAATGTCGCCACGCGCGATGCTGTCGGTCGAAGGCACGCTTCCCGTGAGCAGCCCGCGCGAATAGACGCCATAGGCCGTGACGCTGATGCCCAGCTCGCGCACCGCGGGCAAAATCTCGGCCTCGATGCCTCGCGAAACCAGTGAGTACTCGATCTGCAGCGCCGCAATCGGATGCACGGCGTTGGCTCGTCGAATCGTCGCAGCAGATGCCTCCGACACGCCGATGTAGCGCACGTAACCGGCCTTTACCATCTCGGCGATAGCGCCAATCGTATCCTCGATCGGCACCGCCGGATCGACGCGCGCCGGCTGGTACAGATCCACGTAGTCCGTACCGAGCCGCCTCAGCGTGTATGCCAGAAAATTTTTCACCGCGGCCGGACGCGTATCGATGCCGATAAACGCCCCGCTCGGCGCGCGCATCCCGCCGAATTTCACGCCGATGAAATAGCGGTCGCGTGGCATCCCGGTCAGGGCTTTATGGAGCAACAGCTCGTTGTGCCCCATGCCGTAAAAATCGCCGGTGTCGAGCATGTTAATTCCCGCGTCCAGCGCCGCATGGATCGTGGCGATGCTTTGCTGTTCCTCCGTCGGGCCGTACATCCCGGACATGCCCATGCAGCCCAGCCCGAGCGCCGAAACCTCTGGTCCGTTTTTCCCGAGCCGCGTTTTGCGCATGGCGATGTTCAAGTCCATTTTGTACCTCCAGCGGCAGGAGCCTAGTGCCGCGACATCAGCAAATGCACCTCGGGCGGGATCGGCGCCACGTCAATCGACACATTCACGCAGGCGGGCTTACCGCTCGCGAACGCTTCCTGGATCGCCGGGCCCAGCTCCTCGATGTTGGACACGCGCCGACCGAAACATCCGAATGCCTCCGCGACCTCGTGATAATTCGCGTCCCGCAGCTCGGTGCCGAGCAAGCGGTTTTTGCCCGAAACGATTTCCTGAAAATGCTGCGACGCCGCCCAGCTGTGATTGTTCATCACCACGACGACAATCGGCAGCTTGTGACGCGCCATGGTGTCGAATTCCGCGATCGTGAATCCGATCGCGCCATCGCCCACCAGGCAAAGGACGCGCCGCTTCGGATTGGCCACCTGCGCGCCCAGCGAAAGACCGAGCCCCATGCCCACCGCGCCCAGAAATCCATGCGTGATGTAGCCGCCGGGCTTGTTCTGGCGGATTACTTCGTTCATCCAGTGATACGCCTCGGCGCCGTCGCCGATCACGATCGTGTCCTCAGGCATGCTGTCGACAATCGCCGATACGGCCTGCAGGGGATGAATCGGCGGAGCCGGACGGCTCAGATCTTCCTGCATGCGCTTGCAACGATCCACTTTCGCGTTCCGGACAGTCTGCTGCCATTTGCCGCGGTCCGGCCATTTTTCCGATTTCACCCGGGCGTTCAAGGCGTAGAGCGTCTCGCGCGGATCGGCCACGATGGCCACCGCCGCCGGTCGCAGCCGCCCGATTTCTTTCGCGTCCACCTCCACGTGAATGATCTTCGCCGCCAGCGGCACCACCAGGTCGTTCATTCCCAGCGTGAAAAGCCCGAACCGCACGCCCAGCGCCAGCACCACATCGGGCCGCTGCTCCGGCGCCGACAAATCCGCCATCTTATGATACGTGCCGCCATAAAGCGGATGATTGCTGGGCAGCAAACCGTGTGCCTGAAAATCCGAAAACACCGGAATTCCTGAGGCCTCCGCGAACGCGCGCAATTGCTCGCCCGCATCGGCGAAATACGCGCCCACGCCGGCCATGATCACCGGCCGTTGCGCGGCCATCAGTAGCGCCATCGCGTCATCGACCGCGCGAGCCTGCGGCGCCGCCGGCGAGTCGAGCTGCAAATTCTCCGGAATCGGCGCCGACTCTTCGTCCACCTGGGTCATCAGCACGTCGATCGGCAAATCGAGCAGCACCGGCCCGCTCGGCGCGGAAGTTGCCATGCGCACGGCCTGCGCCACCAGCCGCGGAAGAGTCTGTGTTACCGTCACGCGGTGCGCCCACTTCGTAATCGGCGTCGCGATTGCCACCTGATCGAGCCCCGATTGCAGCGTGTTCGTCTCCGCCTCGCTCAACCCGCTCGATCCGGTGATGTAAAGCACCGGCGTGCGATCCAAGTACGCGTTCGCGAGCGACGTGATCACGTTCGTAAATCCCGGCCCGGCCGTCACCATCACCACGCCCAGCCCGCGCGTCGATCGCGCATAGGCTTCGGCCGCATGCCCGGCCGCTACTTCGTGCCGCGTGTCCGTGATGGGAATTTTGTGGTCGAGGCAGGACTGAAAAATCGTCTCCAGATGCGCGCCGTGCAGCCCGAAAATATTCGTGACGCCCGCTTTCATCAGCGTGCGTACCACGAGCTCCCCGCCCGTAACCTTAGCCATGTTCCTTGCCTCGATTTCCGCCCATCGCCCTCGATCTGCCCCGTGGGTGCGCGGCTAAAACTGATCGATCTTGGCGGCCAGAATAAAATCGCCTTCGCTCAATCCATGGATGCTGTGCGTCCAGGTGGTTACTTCCGCCTTGCCCCATGACAGCAGAATATCCGGATGATGCCCCTGCTGCTCGGCCAGCGCCCCGACCTTATTTACAAACGCCAGCGCCTGCACAAAATCCGGAAATTTGAACGCGCGGGTGATGTGGTGCTCATCCACGACCTTCCATTGCGGCACCTGCTTTGCCAGAGCCTCCAGTTCCTTCCCGGCCAGCGGCGGTGTCCCTCCCTTGCACGGCGCGCACGTCCTGTTTGCAAGTTCGCTCATGGAATACGTCCTCCTGACCTCATTCCCCACGGGAATTGTACCGGAAGCTGCGCCACGGGCATAGCCGCGCACCCATCGGCGCCGATGAAATCGTTTGGAGTTCTGGTATCCTTGCCCGAACGCAATCCAAACCAAATCAAAGGGAAAAACATGCCCGACGAATTCGAGGAGCTGAAGGAGCACGCCGAGGAAGCCGCGGAAAAGGGCGGCATGGCACCCGTCACGATCACCATGGCGATTCTCGCCGTGCTCGTAGCCGCTGTCTCGCTGCTCGGCCATCGCGCTCACACCGAGGAATTGCTCCACCAGACCAAAGCCACCGATCAGTGGGCGTTCTACCAGGCCAAGGACATTCGGCGGCACGCTTACGAGTTGTTCCTCGACGAACTTTCCGTCGTCACAACCGTGCAGAACTCCGCCCAGGTCGCGAGCGTAAGGGACAAATACGAAAAGGAAGCCGAGAAGTACCGCGACCAGCAGAAGGATATCGAAGCCGAAGCGACCAAAGCCGAAGGCGAAGTGAAACTCGAATCCAGGCGCGCCGACCGTTACGATCTCGGCGAAGTGATGCTCGAAGCCGCACTCGTAATCTGCTCGATCACACTGCTCACACGCAAAAAGCTGTACTGGGCAATGGGAGTGATTCTCGCGTTGGCCGGCATCGCAACAGCCTCATACGGCTTCTTCTTCATCCACTAGGGGGAATCACGGGCCACCCAGTCGAGTCAGCGCTTGATCGCTGCCGCCGCCCGCGCATCCACATATTCCCGCACATAGGCGACAAACGCGGCCTGAAGCTTCTGCATCGGGACCAGCGGCACGATCGGAATCGCGTGCCCGTTGATCTCGGCAACCGCGATCAAATTCCGGTTCGTCGAGGAAATGAAGACTCCGTCCGCCGAGTAAAGGTCCAGCGGGTGCAAGGCCTGCTCCTCCACGTCCACGCCAACGCTTGCGCCAATCTCGAGCACCACGGCCCGCGTCACGCCCTCCAGGCAGCCGGATGAAACCGGCGGCGTCAGCACGCGCCCATCGCGCACGCAGAAAATGTTCGCGGCCGTGCACTCGGCCACTTCGCCGCGCTCGTTGAGCAGCACCACTTCGTCGTAACCGCCCTGCTGCGCCTCATACAAATTCCACACATTGTTGAGCCAGGAAGTGACCTTCACGCCCGCCAGAGGCGACGCCGCATGGCGCCCGTGCTCACGCAGCGACAGCCGCACCGGTTCGTGATGCGCCGGCAAATCCGCCGAACAGATCAGTAAATCGGATGGCGGCATTTTTTCGTCGCTGCGCCAGTAGCCGATCTGGTTCGCAATCGTGTAAATCCGCGCGCAGCCTTCGCGCACGTCGTTGGCGCGCAACACCCCGTGCAGCTGCGCCAGAAGGGTCTGCTCTGACCAGGGAAACGGGCAATGTGTCTTTTCCGCGTCGCGCGCGAGCCGCTTCCAGTGCCGCTCGTAGGCAAACGGAATCCCCTCGACCACGCGCATCGTGGTGAAAAGTCCCCAGCCGCTCATCAGTCCCGATTGTCCCGGTGAAAGCCGCACATTTTCGACAGGCAGCAGGCGGCCATTGTGAAAGACGACGCGATGGATCATTCAATCCCCTGCCATATTGTATCGTAGAAAACGCGCGCGGCATTTTGCACGTGTGTCCTATTGCGGTACATCGCCCAGCGCCGCCACCTGAAGCTCCAATTCCCGCGCGATCTCTTCGGCAGCTTTGTTTCCGTCGAATCGCACAGGCGCGCCGATGGTCACGTGAACCGTCCCCGGCGGGGCCCAGCTTTTGTCCGCGATGCGCCGCTCGTACAGCCCTTCCAGCCGCATCGGCACGACCGGCACTTTCAGCCGCGCCGCCAGTAGCCCGATCCCCGCGCGAAACGGAGCGACCTTGCCGTCGCGCGTCAGCTCGCCCTCGGGAAACACCAGCACGCTCCACCCGCGATCGATCAAATCCCCCGCGAACGCAAAACTCTTCCGAAATCCCGCCGCGCGCGGCAGCGGAAACACGTTGTAGATCGAAACGATCAGAAAATACTTCATGCGATCGATCAGGCCGGCGAAAAACCCGGTGGTCGGCGCCGGATGCCGCATCCGCGCCAGCCGCTCGCCATCCATCGCCACCGCCAGCCGCCGCCGTAATCGCCCCGGCAGAGCTTCGAGCACATAGGAAGGATCGAGATAGGTCTGATGGCTCGAGACCACCAGCACCGGGCCCCGCACTCGGCGCACATTTTCGCGCCCGCGGATTCTCGGCCAAGCCAAGATCAGCATCGCCGGCCGCGCCACGCAATTCTGCACCACGAATCGAAACGCCCTCGCCGGCCAACGCTGCGCCCACCGCGCATATGGATGAGCACCGCCCTGCGAAGACGGCTGCTCCATCAGCCGCGCCAGCTCCGGCACACTCTCGGCCGACGCAAATCCCGTCTCGCTTAAATCCACCTGATAGCGATCCTCCAGCGCGCTCAGCAACTCCACGCGCTCGACTGAACTCAGCTGCAATCCGTTCGCATCGCCCGGCAGCTCGCGCCCGTGCGACACGCGCGCGAAAATCTCAGCTAGCGCCCCGCCTCGAGCGGCCCCCGCCGTCCTACCGCCGGAAGCAGTTCGCGCCGCCTCGCTTCCCGATCGCGCCTCCGCCAGGTCTCGGATTTTCCCCAGCATCGGCTTCTGCGTAGGCGTGCGCGGAAAATCCTGCTCCGGCCAGACCATCCAGCGCCGCATCTGCTGAAACGGCGCCAGCCGCGCATTCGCGCCCCCTACGATCTCTCCCGCCGCGCCGTCGCCCGCCGCGCCTTCCCGCAGCAGCAGCACGGCGCAAGGTTCCGCATTCCCATCCCGCGCTAGGCCGACCACCACGCAATCCCGCACACCCGCCTCCTTCCGCAGCTCTGCCTCCAAATCCTGCGGAAACACGTTCAACCCCTCGGGCGTCACGATCACATTCTTCCGCCGACCCTTGAAATAAAGATTCCCGCTGGCATCGCGCTCACCCAGATCGCCGGTATGAAACCATCCATCCGGATCCAGCACGGACGCGACGCCGGCATCCTTCCAATATCCCGACGCCACGTTTTCCCCGCGGACCAGAATTTCGCCGTCTTCGGCCAGCTTCAGCTCGAGCCCCGGCAGCGTCTTCCCGATCGAGCCTTTGCCCAATCGAAACGGGTGATTCAAGCTCACCAGCGACGTCGTCTCCGTCAGCCCGTATCCTTGAATCACGGCGTACCCCAGGCGATCCCAGAATTGTTCCGCCGAAGCCGGCAGCGCCGCCCCACCCGACACGATCGCCCAGAATCGCCAGCCGAATCTCCTCCGGATCGCACGAAATCGCCACCAGCGCCGCAAGAAATGCTCGCCCTCGCTCGCCCGCACATCGCGGTCGTATTTTTCGCGCTTGCCGTCCGCTTCCAATTCGCGCTTCAGATGATCCCGCAGCGATTCGATCAGCCTCGGCACGGTGACCAGCAGCGACACGCGCTCGGCCCGGATCGCCCGGGTCACCTCGGACGGATTCAGCGTGTCCAGAAACACGGTCGTCGCGCCCAAAACCTGCGGGATGAAAATCCCCAGCAACTGCCCGAACACGTGACTCAGCGGAAGCAAATCGAGAAATTTCAGTGGATGAACAAATCGCTCGTAGCGGCGGTATTTTCCGATCTCTGTTTCAATCGGCTGCAAATTCGCCAGCAGATTTCCGTGCGTCAGCACCACTCCACGCGGCTCCGCGGTAGTCCCGGACGTAAACACGATCTCAACTGCATCACCGCGCCCCGCCGTCACGGGCGAAAAACTCCGCGCGCGCGCGCCGCGATCGCCGCCACCCGCATCGTCGAAGAATTCCTCGAGCCCGATCGACCTCACGCCGCCGCCCGGGAGCTCCAGCCCCTTTCTCGCCACCGCCAGCCGTACGCCCGCATGCGTCGCCACGCGCCCCGCAAACCCAGCGTCCGCGGTCACATCCATGGGCACCGCAACCGCCCCGGCAAACATGCACCCCAGAAACGCCGCGATCCATTCGCCCGAATTCTCGCCCCACAGCAGAACCCGATCGCCTTTCGCAATCCCCCGCACGCCCAGCTCGCCGGCAAACCACATCGCCGCCTGCCGCAAATCGCCCCAAGACCACCGCAGGGTCCGATACCCGCGCCGCCAAACGACAGCAGCCTCATCAAGGGGACGCGATTTCTCTCCGAAGTATTCCAGCAGCGACTCTCGCGCCATAGCCATCCGAGTGTCCCTCATCCGCGCGCACAAAAAAAGCCCGGCAGGAACTCAATCCCGCCGGGCCTCTCAAAAAACGAACGATCGCCGAAATCTTACTGCTGGGTCTGCTGCGTCGGTGCCTGTTGATCCTTCTTGGCCAAATCCGCCTTCGCCGGATCAGCCGTAATACCCGAACCAGGTTTCTGATACCGCGTCAGGAACGGCATAAACGGCGTCACCTCAAACGGCATCTTCTCCCGCGGCGACAGCAAAGCCACGGGTTTCGACTTGAGCATTTCTACCCTGTCGGTCCACGGATCGAGCTTCAGGCGCGCTCCGATCGGCAGCGCCGCAATCTGGTCGACCTTGTCGGGCGACAGCGCCGGGCCGGAAGACTCCAGCGTCGACGCAAACGTGACGCCGTTGCCCAAGTGCGCGTTAATCAAAGCCGGCAGCTGCTTCTGCTCCGAATCCAGCTGCTTCAGAAACAGGCTCGCGGGACCCAGCTTGTCCTTGTACGGCGAATTCTTCAACAGCTCCACCGCCTTCGCGTTCGCAGCCGCAATGTCGGCCGGAGTATCGCGGAACGAAAAATGATTCAGCGCCTCGACGGTTGAAACGTTCGTCGTGTCGTTGAATCCCCACTGGTCGGTCGCAGGCTTGGTCACGATGATTTGCGCCAACTCCTGCGCCAGCATCGTTGCCAAGCTCGCTTCATCCGGCAGTACGTCGATCAACCCGCGGCTCAGCACGATCGTGTGGCCGATCGAAAAAGATTCGAGCGTCCCGGTCAACATCACGCGGCAGTGAATTTCCGGCTGGATGTCCAGATTGTTCGTCACCTCGATATTGTTCACCACGGTCTCGAGCACGTGATCCACTTCATTCGGCGGTGCCAGCAAACCCGTGCGCTGCAGCCGCTCGAGCACGTTCACCTCAGCCGCGTGCTGCCATTCCCGCTCGGACTCGATCGGCGAGCGATCTTGCTGCGTCGTCGTCTGGTCCTTGATGGCCGACGCCGCCTCGATCGTCATCTGGCTGAACTCTTCCTCGCGCGTCGTATTCTTCAGGTCGTAGCCCCACAACCGCGTCTGCGCCTTGAACCGCACGTGATTGCCCAAAAATTCCTTCAGGTCCGATTCCTGGCTGAACACGAACGACGGCAGCCACAATCCCGGCTGCACGTTCATCCGCCAACTGTCGAAGTGCAAATTGAAGCTGTTGATGCCCGCCAGCGGCGTGTACACGCCGTTGAAGCGCACGATCGTGAAGCCCTGATCCTCGGCCCACACGCGGCCCTTGAAGCGCCCTTTGCCCGACTTCGGCAGCGGCGTCACGTCGAACACCAGGCAGCGCACTTCGCCCAAGAACTCGCGTCCCACGTAGTCGAATTGGTAGTGCTGGCGGTCGAAATACAAGTTGTCCAGATAGATCATCTGGAGGAAACCTTCCGGGATGTATTGCGACGTGAAGTAGTCGGCGACGTGCGCGAGCGGATTCAGCTGCCCCATCACGCCCTTCTTCTTGTCGAGCATGGATTCATCGACCACGCCCTTCGAAAGCAGCGCCTGGCCCAGGAAATAGTGATCCTTCACCGGAACCGCGCCCAATTCCGGATCCGGCTTCATGTCCTGAATGTAGGTCTCGATGATCGGGTTGTAGCGCCGGATCGTCGCGTTCTCATCGTGCTCGCGCGCAATCATCCGGTCGACGGCCTGATTGACTGTGGTCACTGCCGCAATCGCATCACCGTTTTCTGGCTGTGTTTGAGTCTGCGGCTGCGTCGTATCCGCCGCCGGTTTCGTCTGCGCCCCTGCGACCCCCGCATAGGCGCCCAAAAGGATCATCGACACTGAGAGATTCTTCCAGGTGCGCATTTCTCCGTTCCCCTTTCAATACCCGATCAGTACGCCATTTCAAACGTGATGTGCGCCACGGCCGGAAAGTCGACCGGCTGTCCGTTCTGCGTGGCCGGCTTGAACTTGATCTGGCGCGCCGCCGCTTCGGCCGCCTCGTCCAGTCCGTATCCAAGTCCGCGCACAATGCGCTCCACTTGTACGTCACCCGACGCCTTGAACACAACCTGTACAAGCACATCACCTTCCACTCTCTTCGCGCGGCCTTCATCCGTGTACACCGGCTTGGGCCGATACAGAATCTCTACCGGATTCGTATTGGAAACCGCCGCGGCCTGCTTCACTTTGGGAGCATCGCTGGCCTTTTCATCCGCGAACACGCCCTGCTGCACCGATCCGTGCCCGCCGCCACCGGTTCCGCCCGCCGCAACGCCGTTGCCAAATCCGGTGCTCGCCACCACGCCCTTCGCGCCCTTCGCGCCGCCCGTGCCGTTGCCCTGGCCCGCGCCCGTCGGCATGTCGAAACCGCCCGCCGTCGCGATATTCGGATTGCGCGATGTATTGTTATTCGCCTGCACTCCGTTTGGATCGCCAAAGCCACCCGTCTGCACCTGCTCCCGGGGCTTCTTCAAAGTCGGAATCGCGGAGCTTCCCATGGTAGGGAAATCCTTGGCCACATCCACCGGATCCGGCGCCGCAATTTTTTTCTGCGCCACCTGCTTCACCACCGGCGCGGTGAACACAGGAACGTTGTAAATCTTCGGCTTCGGCGGCTCCGGAACCACGACCGGCTTGGGCATCTCCTTCGCCAGTTCCACTCTCTTCACAACCTTCGGCGGGGGAGGCGGTTGCGGCTTGTAGGGCTGAATCACAGGCGCCTCAATCGAGGTAACCCAGTAGTGCGGCGCAGCTTCGAATTTCGCGGGAATCAGCAGCGGAATCACGATGACCGAGACCAGTGCGCAGCACTGCAGGACCAAGCCGGCGCCAACCGAGCCCCAGCGCTGCTTGCCCTCTGGTAACAACGCTTCATTGAAAACAGGTAGGTTCTTTGCCGGCGCCATGTCATTTCACCCCGATTGCCCACTTAGTCTGATTGATGTGCGTCGACACAAATCCCCGCACAGTATCTAAGTACTAGAACCAAAGGCCGGAGTGAATAGGACCCGCGTACCATTCTACCCCCGGCCGTGCCGAAAGCGATAACCCGACTAACTTGCCGCGCAGCTTGGTCTTAAGCCTCATCGGCCTCAATCTCATACTCATTACAGCCGTCGCCTATTTTCCTAACACCGTTTCGGAAGGTCCGTTGCGAAATCATCTTGAGACAACATAGATGCCCGGCCGAGGGCTCAGGATAGCCGGGGAGCTCGAATTTTGAGGGACCGCTCTCCAAGCATCGCTAAAACAAAGACTTCGGAGAACGGATGCTGGGCGCACCGTGCCACGAAGGGCCAAAATCGCGCTTCCTTCCGGGTCTTCGATTCCCGGAAGGAGCGCGATCGATCACCGGCCGCCTAGTGCGACTCGATGACCATGTACTGCGTTACGCCACCTTGCAGATTCACCAGCAGAAGCACCGGCTGCTTTCCTGCCGCAGCCACCGCCTGCTTGTATTCTGCGATGTTGTGAACGGGCTTATGGTTTACTTCCTGGATCACGTCGCCGCGATCGAGACCGGCCGCTGCCGCCGCGCTGGATGGATCGACGTTCGTCACCACAACCCCGCGGGTTCCGGACGGCAACTGCAGCTGCTGGAGCGTATCCGGCGTGAGTTCTTCCACATTCACGCCCTCAAGCCCGCCGCTGTTCTCGCTGGGTCCGGAATTTTCTTCCGCCAGCTTGTCCGGAGGAAGTTCGCCGAGCGTCACGTTGACGTCCTGCACTTTTCCGTCTCGCGAAACCGCCAGCTTCACCGTCGTGCCTGGCGCCGACTGCGAAACTCGGAGCCGTAAGTCGTTCGCCGATTCCACCGGCTGGCCGTTCAGTTCCAGGATCACGTCGCCATCGCGAAGACCGGCCTTGGCGGCCGGAGCATCCGGCTTCAACCCGCTCACCAGCGCACCGCCCGGCCGGTTCAGTCCAAACTGCCGTGCCAGCGCCGGCGTCACGTCCTGCGGATAGAGGCCCAGATAGCCGCGCACCACCTTGCCGTGCCCCACGATCTGGTCCATCACCGAACGCGCCATGTTGATTGGGATCGCGAAACCGACACCCTGATTGCCGCCGCCCCCGCCGCTCAGAATTGCCGTATTGATTCCGATCAGATCGCCGTGCAAATCGATCATGGCGCCGCCGGAATTTCCCGGATTGATCGCCGCATCGGTCTGGATGAAGTCCTCATAACCTTCGATCCCCAGTCCGCCGCGTCCCGTTGCGCTCACGATCCCCATCGTCGCCGTCTCGCCGATGCCGAACGGATCGCCGATCGCGAAAATGACGTCGCCCACTTGCAGCTTCGAGGAATCACCGATCGCCAGCGTGGGAAGGTTCGAAGCATCGATCTTCAGAACCGCCACGTCCGTCTTCGCATCCGTACCGATCAGCTTCGCCTTGAACTCGCGCTTATCCGCGAGATCGACTTCGATATCGCTCGCGCCTTCGACTACGTGATTGTTCGTCACGATCGTTCCGTCGGAAGTCACGATCACACCCGACCCCAGACTCTGCTCGCGCTCATTCTGAGGCTGTTCCTGTTGTCCCTGGCCGAATCCCTGATCGCCGAAAAACTGCCGAAACATCGGATCGTTGAAAAACGGCATCATTTGGTTCGGCTTCGACTTCACGATCTTCGACGTATGGATGTTCACCACCGCCGGCAGCGCAGGCTTCAGCACGGAGGCAAATCCATTGCTGAAATTCCCGAGCGGCACTGGCGTGGCGCTGCGCGCCAGCGTCAACTCCAGATTCGGCGCTCCAAATACCTCATGGCCCGACCACTCTCTCAACCCAATGGCAAGAACTCCTCCGCCGATCAGCGCCACCGCGACGACCACCGCGGCGATCCAGCGGGGAATGTACAGATGACTGCTCTTCATGGCTGTCTCCTTTTTCCCTTCGCCCTCCGCGCTTTTCAAAGCTGCGGAGGCATATGAGTGCGTTAGACGTATTGTAGAGCGATTTGTATCGCGGAAGGTCCACCGCTCATGGCGCGTGAAGCGCCGCGGACGTAGGGCCTTCGAGTCCTACTCCATTATAGATGCATTTTCCTCGTGAAGGGTCCACATCCCCTATCCATTTTTCAAGAACGCAGATGCCGCTATAAATCCTTGCCATTCGCGGCCGCGCAGTCGACCGAAGCGCCTCAGTGTCAAGGCGAACCGCGACTCCTCGCGTGCGAGGTTTTGGAGGGGAGATTGAGCCCCCTAGGAGCGTTCGCTCTGCGCGTCACATCGGATGAATCAACCGCGCAATCAAAAACGCCGCGGCCGCGGCCAACCCGCCCACCAGTGCCGTCTGCAACCCCGACCGCCACGGCTTCACGCCCGTGAAGTGTCCCTTAATCGCCCCGAAAACCAGCAGCGCCAGCAGCGTCACCGCAACCGATACGCGCAGCGCCGGCACAATTTCCTGCATCAAGATGTAAGGCGCCAGCGGAATCAATCCGCCCACGATGTAGGACGCCGCAATGGTAGCCGCACTTCGCGCCGCTCGCGCCGGATCCGGCTGCTCCAGCCCCAGCTCGAACCGCATCATGAAATCCACCCAGCGCTTCTGGTTGCCGGTGATCGCCGCTACCACCGGCTCCATCTGCGCTTCCGTCAACCCGTAATCACGAAACACTTTAGCCACTTCCTCGGTTTCGATTTCCGGCAACTCCACCGTCTCGCGATACTCACGATCGAGCTCCGCAGCGTAATGCTCCGAATCCGTCTTCGCCGCCAGATATCCGCCCAGCCCCATGGCGATCGATCCCGCCGCAATTTCCGCAAATCCGGCCGTGACGATGATCCCCGTTCCCTTGGCGAGCGCCGCCGCCGCGCTCGTCAACCCCGCCGCCAGCGCAAACGGGACCGTCAACCCATCCGACATCCCGATCACAATATCTCGCACCGAAGCGGTCGCCGTGAAGTGATGTTCTACGTGATCGTGCCCGTGATCATGACTGTGCTCGTGAGGCGACATGAACTTCCTCCCAAGTAGAGCCAGCGTGCTGCTGGCTGTCGTGCTTTCGGCCTTGCTGTTGCCGCTGAAAAACTCAGGTCCACGGGACCTGAGGGCCCCAGAGCGAAGTCGAAGGATCTCTGTTCGTGTGAAGCGCTCGCCGCGCACTTAAATTCCCGCCGCGAGCCCCTACGGCGTATTACCGAGCCCGCCGTCCCGGCCACCGCGCTATAATTATCATGCAGGATCGCTGTTCAGGAGGTAGATTATGTCAGCCACTTCGGCACAAGGAGCCGCTCCTCACATGAGTTTCACGCTTCCGCCTCTCCCGTACGCGTTCGACGCGCTCGAGCCCCACATCGACGCCAAGACCA
>Ga0210391_10001109_pt1 | contig 25225 bp, 16 predicted proteins | sample IncBWC12OmetaG_FD_160573 | JGI IMG/M metagenome (GOLD analysis project Ga0210391, IMG submission 160573) | Forest soil microbial communities from Barre Woods Harvard Forest LTER site, Petersham, Massachusetts, United States - Inc-BW-C-12-O ... | reverse complement strand
CTAATCAATCGCTCCAACCCCTGTCATGCTGAGCGAAGGTTGGGCTTCGCGAACGCGACGCGCAACCGCAGTCGAAGAGCCTGCCCCCCGAGCCGAAGCCGAGGGGACCCTTTACCCGCACACACCGCACCAAGCCCCGTAAGGCGTTTCTACAGCGCTCCGCATCTCTGGCCCTTCGCCAGCCGAACTGTCCTTTGGAGATGCGTAAAATCACCCATTGAAACGTATCAATAGACATGTTATCCCTCTTATTCCGGATCAAGGTCCACGGTAACGCAACCCCCGAGGGAGCAAAATGAATTCCACAGCACGCCTCGCTTTCCCCAAACACCTGTTTGCACTTTCGTTGCTGGTCTCATTTCTGAGTGCGCAGTCCGTCCTGGCCGCAAATACTCCCACGTCCAAGCCCGACACGCCAGCGCCCCCCGACAAACTGGCTCTCCGCGAACATTGGACGTTGCAATCCTCTGCCAAAGTCGAAGCCAAAGGCGAGATGATTTCCACGCCCGCTTTTGTTCCCCAGGGATGGCACGACGCCACGGTACCCACGACGGTGGTCGCAGCGCTGGTCAAGGACAAAACCCTCCCCGACCCGTTCTTAGCCATGAACCTCCGCCAGTTCTCCGGCGTCACGTACCCCATCGGGGGAAATTTCTCCAACATCGCCATGCAGACCGACAGCCCCTACGCAGTCTCCTGGTGGTATCGCAAACAGTTCGCCGCGCCCGCGAGCTACGCCGGAAAAACCGTCTGGCTGAATTTCAAGGGAATTAACTACCGCGCCAACATCTGGCTTAACGGAAAACAGATCGCCAACTCTGACAACATCGCCGGAGCCTGGCGCACCTACGAATTCAAGGTGACCGATGCGGTGAAACCCGGCCGCGAAAACGTCCTGGCCGTGCAGGTTTTCGCCCCTACCGAGAGCGACCTGGCCATCACCTTCGTCGACTGGAACCCCGCGCCTCCCGACAAGAACATGGGCTTGTGGCGCGAGGTCTATCTCACCGCCAGCGGACCGGTCGCGCTGCGCTATCCCACAGTCGTCTCTAGGCTGAACCTTTCCGCCAACGATTCCGCGCAGCTCACCGTAAGCGCTCAAGTCAAGAACGGCAGCAGCCAGCCCGTGAAGGGCAAGCTAAAAGGGCAGATCGAGAACGTCGCCTTCGAGCAGGACTTGGAACTCGCCCCTAGTGAAACCAAAGACGTCACCTTCACGCCCGACCAGTTTCCGCAACTCGTCTTCTCCAATCCGCGCCTGTGGTGGCCCACGCAAATGGGCAAGCCGAGTCTTTACCCGCTGAAAATGCAGTTCGAAGTGGGAGGCACCGTCAGCGATCATTCCACCACCGAGTTCGGCATTCGCCAGGTGACGTCGGAAATAAACCCTACCGGTGGCCGCGCCTTCCACATCAACGGCAAGAACATTCTGATCCGCGGCGGCGGCTGGACTCCCGACATGATGCTCCGCGAAAACTCTCAGCGTCTCCGCGACGAGTTCCGTTATGTTCGCGATATGGGATTGAACACCGTTCGCCTCGAAGGCAAGCTCGAAACCCAGGAATTCTTCGACATCGCCGACCACCAAGGAATTCTCGTCATGGCCGGCTGGTGTTGCTGCGACTTCTGGGAGCGCTGGACGCGCTGGAAGCCGCAGGATTTCGAAATCGCCCAACAGTCCCTGCGCGATCAGATCTACCGCCTGCGCAGTCATCCCAGCATGGTGATGTGGCTGAATGGCAGCGACAACCCGCCCCCGCCCGACGTCGAACAGATGTATCTCGACATCGAAAAACAGCTCCTGTGGCCGAATCCCGTAGTTTCCTCGGCCACCGGCAAGCCCACCACGGTGACCGGAAACAGTGGTGTCAAGATGTCAGGACCATACGAATACATAGCTCCAGGCTATTGGGAACAGGACACTCCTGCAGGCCAGGCCAACCGCAAGCTGTGCAACCCGGGCGGCTGTGGCGGCGCTTACGGCTTCAATAGCGAAACCAGCATGGGACCGGCGGTCCCGCCTCTCGATAGCATTCGCGCCATGGTAGGAAAAGATCATCTGTGGCCCATCGACGAGGTCTGGAATTACCACGCCGGCGGCGGAGAATTTAAGACCATCAAGGTCTTCAGCGATGCCCTCGCCAACCGCTACGGCAAATCAGACAGCCCGGAAGACTTCGCCGCCAAATCGCAACTGCAGACTTACGAAGGCGTGCGCGCCATGTACGAGGCCTATAGCCGCAACAAATATCAATCGACCGGCGTAATTCAGTGGATGCTCAACAACGCATGGCCTTCCATGATCTGGCATCTCTACGATTACTATCTTCGCCCCGCCGGCGGCTACTTCGGCGCCAAGCGTGCCCTGGAAGCGCTGCATCCGGTCTACGGTTATGATGATCACTCGATCTGGCTGGTCAGCAGCCAGTATGAAAATGCGTCGAACCTGAAACTCACCACAAAGATTTACAACCTGGACATGACGGAAAAGTTTTCCCAGGAGAACAAACTCGACGCGCCTTCCGACAGCACGGCGAAGATCTTCACTCTGCCTGATGTCGCGGATCTGAGTCCGACCTACTTCCTGGTGCTGCGGCTGGAAAACGCAGGCGGCACTCTGGTAGGTTCCAACTTCTACTGGCTCTCAACCAAACCTGAGACCCTCGACTGGGCGAAGAGCACGTGGTGGATGACCCCGACCGACTCCTTCGCCGACTACACCGCGCTGGCGCAACTGCCTAAGGTAAAGCTTAAAGTTACACAGCACACCGAGCTCAAAGGCGAAGACTCCATCACCCGCGTGACGATAGAAAATCCCAGCAACAATCTGGCCTTCTTCGTGCGCCTGAAATTAGATAAAGGCGTGAAGGGAGAAGAGATTCTGCCCGTAGTCTGGGAAGACAACTACATTTCTCTATTGCCTGGCGAGAAGCGCGAAGTATCCGCCACCTACCGCGCCAGTGAACTAGGCTCAGCAAAACCAGCAATAGAAATAAGCGGCTGGAACGTGCAGTAAGAGTTTGGGTCGAAGATGCTCATGTGGGGACAGCCGCTTCGGCTGTCCCGCCGAGCACTGCGAAGCACTTCTGCACGACGATCTGAACTGCAAGTTGCTCCCACAACGAACTTCACTCACGCATGCTGTGACACCGACAAAACATTCCCGTCGGGATCCTTGAACCACGCCACCTTATCCCCGCTCGGCGCGGTCCATATTCCAAGCGCATCCTGCTCGAAAAAACCAAACCTCTCGAACTGGACGCCTTTCCCCTGCAGTCCTGTCACGATCTTCTCGATGTCAAGCACCTGCCACCCCAGAATAGTGAACGGAGCCGGGGTGAACTGCGCCTTCGCCACCCGCACCATGATCCCATTCGCATCCAGCACCATCGCGAAACCGTCATTCTTGACAAAGCGCAGGCCCAGCACGCCTTCATAAAAGGCTCTCGACTTCTCAAAGTCCTTGGTAGGAACGAATGCCACGATGTCGATCGAGCCTAGCATTTACACTCCGATGGTTATTCGTCCGGCGGCAATTCGAAGTCGACGAGATTGCCTCGAAACCCCTTGGTCTTCCACGCGCCGATGGCAATTCCCACAGCCATCCAGATCGCCCCGAAGACCAGCGCCTTAGGGCTCAGACTAATCCAGAGAAAAAAACAGATGATGAAGCCCAGAACCGGCGGAGCCAGATTGCCAAACTTCTTTTCCGGCTCATGCAAATAGTAGCGGACGAATGCCGCAGCGTTAACACCCATGAAGGCGATAAGCGCGCCGAAATTGAGCAGGTTGGCGCCCAGGTCATAGCCCGTAGTACCTCCCGCCAATGCAGGAAGCAGAAATGCACCGGCCAGTGCGAGCGCCCCTACAAACAGGACGTTGTTGCGCGGCACGTGCCGTTTGGCATCGACCGCGCCGAAGAACGATTTCGGCAAGGCATTGCTGCGTCCCATGCCATAAAGCAGCCGCGCCGCACCCAACTGAGCACCCATGCCCGAACCAAAATTCGCCACCACCAGCGTGAACCCGACAATGGCAAACAGCGGAGCCCAGGCGCGTCCTGCCACGAAAGTAAAAGCCGTGTCCATGTTCGGATACGGTTCAGAGGCCGGCCAGATAAGCTGCGCCGCATACACTTGAAACGCGGACAGAATCCCAATCACCACGCAGACCAGCACCGTCGCCAGCAAAATGTTTCGCCGAGGATTCTCGGCTTCTTCCGAGAGCGTCGATATGCCGTCAAACCCGATGTAAGTCAGTACAGCAACCGACGTGCCCCCCAGCACCGCTTTCGTATTCCAACTCGCAGGATCGTAAAAGGGCCGCGTAAAGAACGCCGAACCATCGTGAGGGTGGCCGAAAATATAGCGCGCCGCCGCCACAAAAAAGATCGCAATCACCACCCCCATGCCCGCAGCCAGCGCCGTATTCACTCGAGCTGAAGTTTTCACGCCTTGAACATTCAACGCGGTAAACATCAACGCGAAAATAACCGCCCACACGGCATACGAGACGCCGGGAGCAAACACATGCGCCTGCTGACTGATCCAGATAATGCAGATCATGGGATTGAGAAGGTAGTCCATGACCATGCTCCAGCCGGTTACATAGCCAAGCGCCGGGTTGATCTCCTGCCCGACATAAGTAAAAGCCGAACCCGCACTGGGATACGCCCGCGCCATCCTCCCATAGCTGATCGCCGTAAAAAGCATCGCGACCATGGCGATCAGAATCGTAGTCACAACGTGTCCATGGCCGCGATTGCTGAGCACGCCAAACACAGACATGGGTGCGACCGGCTGAATCACGATCACACCGTAAAGAATCAGGTCCCAAAGTGTAAGCGTGCGGCGCAGGCGCGGAGCGGACGACACAGTGGCAGCAGGAGTAATTTCCATGAGTGCGCCTATTGGATTATGGAGGGCGCTAATTGTCAAATATTAAAACGATTCTCCTGGCTTCCGCGTGGACTCACTTAGGTCCGTAATCGAACCAATACCCGCGCTGCTCATGCCCTGACACATGCCGCGTGTTGTATTCGAGAAGATAGTTGACGTGCGCGTCGTCGAGCGGGAATGAGTTGCCTGGGGGATACGGATAGTCGGTCATTTTCAAGAAAGGAAGCGGCGCCACGAAGTTGCCTTGGGCGGCGTAAAAGTCCATATCTTTCTCATAGCCGTAGGCCGCGAAGAAGTAGTCGCGGACCCAGCCTTGGGACAGTGCAGGAAGATTCGATGAATCAAAGTCCAGGCGAACTTCGTCGCCCGATCCGAACACGACCAACTGATCGTCCAGCTTCGTCAGCAGTGGCAACACATCGCCGTAGCGCGTGTAAGTTCCCGTGGGTCGCGTATAAGGCCCGGTTGCGCTCACTTTTTCGTAAACGTATTGCACGTTACCCGGGGGCGTGCCTTCGATCTTCAGCGGAAACCCGTGAAATTCCAAATCGGCGCGGACGAGCGGAACCGGAGTCAGACGTGGCTTCTTGGCCGTGTTTTGATTCTGAGACGTCCGGCTCACCAGAATATTATCCCAATAAATCTGCAGATTGGTCGTGATGCGAATCTTCTCTGCCCCGTCCGGCAGCTTGCCCGTGAGGTCGGCGGTCATGATGCGCGGCCCGCCGGCGGGGAAACCCATGTCATCGATCACCCGCACCCACTTTCCCTTTGCATCGAGTGCTTCCACATACGGAGAAATCGCGCGCACACCCGCCTGCGACGCCGCGTACATGCTATTCGCAGAAAAGTATTCGACTTCGCCATGAAGCAGCAGCCATAACGGTCCGCCATGGTAAGCGTCGCCCAGATCAAGAACCAGGGTGTGCGGCTGGGCGAAACCCTGAAACCGCGTCAACTCAAAATCGCCAAAGTAACGATGCGCCAGCAGATCAGGCAACACATTGTGCCCGTGGTCATCCCAAGCGCCCGCGGGCGGCTGCGCATCTTCGCTCTTGCTCACCACCACCTTGAACTCAGGATACGGCGGGTTCGAGGCAAAATATTCGTTGGGATAAACTTCGAGCCCAGCGGGGTGATCGACGGCCAGCACGCGTACTTGATCGAGATAAACGGCCTCCTCCAGCGGCTCCATGAAACGAAAACTCAGCGTCTTCCCGTCCGATTGGGGGTGCCCCACTTCTCCCTGGTTTTGGGAGAAGTGGGGATTTTCCTTTTCCTGAATCATGCTTCGATCGATCTTGATGTACTCGACGGGACGCGGAACGTCGCGCTGCCCTGGCCCGATCCAGTGCCCGACCACGCCCGCGCCCAGCATGTCGGCAACGAATTCGTAGCGCTCGCCATTCCACACAAACAGCGTGGGACAGGAACTGCCGCGGCGGTCGATCTCAGTGATGCTCTGCTGCCGGTCGCCCGCTACGTTGATCTCGTCTTGTAAAACACCCGTCGGCCATAGCATGCGAACCACATCCGCTTCTTTCGCATCTCCAAGGCCGACCACGATGTCGGTGGAGTTCTGCCCCAGGTATCCGTTCGAGCCCGCGATCTCAAACTTCTGCCGGCTTCCGCCCGCGAACACTTCGACTTTCGTGCCGATGGCGCTCTTGTTGTCGGCGAGTCCCTTGAGCGAAAGCCGCAGCCAGTGATTCTGATTGCCGCCTTCATTGCGCAGCAACACTGCAGGCCCGTGATTCTGCGTGATCAGCAGATCGGTCGCGCCGTCGCCATCGTAATCGCCCGTAATGATGGCGCGCGGCTCTTTGAGTTGAATTTTGTCGAGACCAACGTCGGCGGTGACGTCTTTGAAACCATCAGCCCCGAGATTGCGGAACAGCCGCACCTCGCCCTTGCCTTCTTTGGTTTCACCGACGGCAACCAGATCGACCCAGCCGTCGTTGTCGTAGTCGATCGCGGCAATGCCCCAACTCTTGAGCCATTCTACTTTCGGAAAGTCGACTCGCTTCGCTGTCTTGCCTTTCTCATTCCGCCACAGAGTTATACTTTGCCCGTTCGACCACCCGTCGTGCGTAAAGGCCGTATCCATCCAACCGTCATGGTCGAAATCGAGAACGGCTGCGCCTCTTACCGGCGCAGGCATGTCAGCGGACCACGGCTTTTGCAAGAGAAATTTTCCTTCTCTCGGATTCTGCAAAATACTCGGCCCCAGTCCGGGAACCAAGATATCAACCGCTCGATCGTTGTTGTAATCCGTTCCGATCGCCCCCTCTCCGCCGGAGGAGCCCATGCCCCAAAAACCTAGCTGTTCGGACACATTGGTAAACGTTCCGTCTCCATTATTTCGGAACATATCTCCCCACTCAGCCTTGTCACCGCTGCGGGTGACGAGTAGGTCGAGATCGCCGTCGTGATCGTAGTCAATGAACGTGACACCAAGGTCGAGGTCGTTAGCGCCAATGTTTGCGTCACCGGAGCCGACCCGCTCTTTGAACGTGCCGTTCTTCTCGTTATGAAACAGGAGCACACCGTCATTCCTGCTAACCGCGATGTCGGTCCAGCCATCGTTGTCGTAATCGCCAACTGTGCAGCCAAGCCCGTGCAAACTCGGATCTATGCCAGCCTTCTTGGTAACATCCTCGAACTTGCCATTACCAGGATTGTGATAAAGCGACATGCCTCCCTGCGCACCATCATCTGCGACGAAGATATCGATTTTGCCGTCATTGTCATAGTCGAGGAAGCAAGCCCCAGGACCGAGTTGTTGGTTGAAATCAGAAGTATCGGATGCCTTCGACACAATCCCCGCTTCCCGCGTCACATCCACAAACCGGACCTTAATCTGCGCAGGCGCTTTCAACACAGCCGAAGTCGACTCAACAGCGCGCGAGTATTGCCCCTGCTCGCCGTAGGCGAGGCTCACCGCCGCACCGAGCTTGTTCTGAGTGATGTACTGGAATTTCTTCATGTGCTCGCGGGCATGATCGACGTCGGCCGACTGCTGATAAGCGCGCGCCAATCCGAACTCGGCAGAGGCGTGCAGGGGGTTGAGCTGCAGCGCGTGCTGAAAGGCATCAATCGCCTGCGGAAACTGCTTGGCTTGCACGTAGGACGATCCTAGGAAATACCAGCTGTCGGCATCGCTGGCATCGAACTCGACAACGTGCTTGAAAGCACCAATCGCGACCTGGGCATCGCCAGTGTTCTTCGCAAGCAGGCCCAGGTTGTACCACGCGTTCGGATTCTTCGGATCTTGCTTGAGCGCGTCTTGCAACGCGGCATTGGCCTCGTCGATCTTTTGCAGATTCAGAAGCGCGATGCCTTCATTCAGCAGCGCGATCGTCAGTTTGGGATCAAGTTCGGCCGCTTGCCGGAAGCACTTGAGTCCTTTCTCGAAAAGCTGCTGGTTCATGTAAGCCGCACCAAGATTGTTCTGGCGCGCGGCCTCAACTGGATTCGCTTTCGACTGAATCTGAGGCGCGGTCGCGAACAGGCCAAACGCTGCCAGGAACATGCCGGCTAGAGCTGCTGAAATTCGGGGAGTCATTCGACTAAAGATTTAACCACAGAGGGCACAGGGAACACAGAGTAAAGCGTCACTTGGACTTCAATCTAGGCCCGTAGGCGTGTTGGCCCACGACACCCTTGCCTTCCTCAACCGTAACTGTCTGCCCGGCATCAAGGTTCGAGAGCTTGTCCACTTGGCCGCTGGGCCACTGAACCTCAACGGTGTCGGCCTTTGTTTGCGCCCCCAGACCGAAGGTGAGCACAAGTTCACTCTGCGAAAGATAGCTCGATCCTGAGCGCAACATCTTGGACTGTTTGTCCCTCGCCGACGCTACCTGCACGACTGCGCCGATGCCGTCTCGATTTGATTTCGATCCCACGAGTTTTATACGCAGACTGTTGTTCGTGCCGCCCTCGTTGTGAAATAAGTAAACCGGCCCGGCGTTCGTGGTGACGAGAACATCCAGGAAGCCGCCGTTATCAATATCAGCGTAGGCCGCGCCCCGCGCCACTCTCGGAGCGGCAAACGCCGGCCCCATCTGCGCCGTCACTTCCTGGAACTTGCCTCCGCCCAGGTTGTGAAACAAGTGCGCAGGCTCGGCGTAGCTTACGCGCTTCTGCACCCGCTCGATCTGGTCTTCGATGTGGCCATCGGCGACAAAAATGTCGGGCCAGCCGTCGTTGTCGTAATCGAAGAAGAAGCAGCCGAACCCAAGCGTGACCAGCGTGGCGCGTCCTACTTCGGATTGCGGAGCCTCATCCACGAACAGGCCGTTTCCCTCATTGTGATACAGCGAAACCATCTGATTAGCGAAGTTGCTGATGATCACGCTGGCATGACCGCTGCGGTCGTAGTCAGCCGCATCCACGCCCATGCCGGCGCGCGCCACGCCATCTTCGCTGAACCCTACACCAGAAGGCACGCCTCGCTCTTCAAAGGTTCCGTCTTTCTTGTTCAAGTAAAGCTTATTGGGCTGAGTATCGTTAGCAATCAGAATATCGGGCCAGCCATCACCGTTGTAATCCAGCACAGCGATGCCCAGGCTTTTCGAAGTCGGGTCGCCGAGACCGGCCTTTTGCGTGGCATCGTCAAACTTGCCACCGCCAAGGTTGTGCCACAGTCGCACCGAAGTTCCTTTGTACGACTCTGGCGTGCAGTAAGACTTGTGCGCGCCGTCGAGCGTGCAGTAGAGATCGCCCTGCTCGGTCCACTGCACGTAGTTTGCGACCACAAGATCGAGTTTGCCGTCGCGATCGTAATCAACCCATGCGGCGCTGGTCGAAAACTCGTTCGGCCCCCATAGGCCAGCGGACTTCGTGACATCAGTGAACGTACCGTTGCCGTTGTTGTGGAAGAGGTGGCTTTGTCCTAACGCGGTGATGAAGAGGTCGTCGAAGCCGTCATTGTCGTAGTCGCCGACGGCAACTCCCAGTCCAAACATAGGCACGGCCAATCCGGCCTTCCGGGTTACGTCGGTAAAGGTTCCGTCGTGATTGTTGTGGTAGAGCTTCGGAGTTGTCGGTCCGGCGTGAGGGTGCCCGGGCCAGTCCTCGCCGTTTACCAGGAGAATGTCAGGATAGCCGTCATTGTCATAGTCAATAAAAGCGCAGCCCGGACCCATGGTTTCCGGCAGCCACTTTTTTCCGAATGCTCCATTGTTGTGGGTAAAGTGAATTCCTGATTGCGCGGTGATGTCGCGGAATCGGACCTGCTGGCCGTGGACGGGTGGCGCCAGCAAAAGAGCGATCCACCACCAAGACACAGAGACACGGAGGAACATTGAGATCGTCCGCGTCATTTGGAGGCTCCGGCGGACGAGGCGGCCGTCTTGAAATATTTAGATGTGAGCGCCGGCAGCGGCACGGAGACATGCTCATGAATTGCCTGCCTCTCGTTGTTATCCTCCGGATGCAACTGGCGGTATGGTCCCGTGATCGCCTGTGAAGACTCATCCGCTTTGAAGCGCAGGTAGCGTGCTTCGTGCTCCTTGGCGAGCTTTTCGTCACCCAAACCGTTATAGCAAAGCATCAGGTTGTAGTGCGCCTGCAGATCCTCGGGATCGATCGTTAAAACGGACTGCAGCACCTTCACTGCTTCGGTGTACTTGCGCTGCAGAAAAAGAATACGTCCTAGGTCGTTAAGCGCAACCCGGTCGCGCGGATACTGGCCGAGAACGATGCGCAGACGCGCTGCCGCACCGTCATAATTGCCGTCGGCGCGCAGCACTCGAGCATAGAAAAAGTTAGCCCGCGCCAGATTCGGAGAAAGGGCCATCGCTTTCTCGAGTACCGCGCGGGCGCGCTCCATGTCGCCTTCCTGCACCGCACAACGTCCGATATTCACCCAGCCATCGGGATTACTTGGATCGGCTTCAGTGACCTTCTGGAATGCCGCCGCCGCGCCCTTGAGATCGCCCTGCAGGAACAGGCCGATTCCGTAATCGTTCCAGCGTTGCCATTCTTCTTTACGCACGATGGTCTTCGGTTTGGGGGCAGCCGCGTTATGGGCGAGCACCGGCAGGGTCACTTCGTTCTCCGCCACGGTGACGATGGGAAGGTCAGGAATTTTTTGCTGCTTCGCCGAAACCCCGCTCAGCGATGCCGTGAACACCGTCGGGCGGTCGTCGTAGTCAGGTGTAATCGAGTTCGGCGATGCCGGATCCGGCTGCCCGGCGAAAGCCTCATGTGTGCCATACCACGAAAACTTTCGGTAGCACAGGCGGGCATGCAGCATGATCTTGTTGCCAGCATTCTCCGGAATCGACACGCGGTAGTGCACGGTGTCGGCCGCGCCGGGGGGGATGAGCCGCACATACACCACAGCTCTCGTAGCCCACGCATTGCGCTTGTTAATGGGATTGCCGTGGGCATCGACCTGGAGCGAGCGATAAAAGTGCGCGCCCTTTTCCACGGGACCTTTGCCATCGCCTTCCACCATCCCGCTCCAGAAGATGGTCTGGCCATTGTCGTCCGTACCTTTCAGTTCGAGCCAGGTGTCGTAGGCGTCGACCGTCCCGCCGGGGAAAAAGTGGCCAACCTTCTTGGTGCGCACCACGACATCCACGCGCACCGTATCGCCGCGACGCAGTGCGGGCTGCACCAGGTTCAGCGGCGCCGTGACCGGCGCAACTTCTCCGCCCGCTCCCGGAGCGATCTTGGTTTCCGCTTCTTCGCCCACAGCAAAGGTTGTTGCCAGTTCCGATTGACTCGTCGCACTCGCCTTCAGTGCGGCCTGCAACGGTGGCTGCGCCGGCGATAGCGCAAAGATGTCCACCGTAAGAGCGCCGCTTTTCAGAAATGCCTCGGTGAGTTTCAGTTGGGCAGCATCTTCATTCGCAGTAGGCAGCGCAGTATTCGCTCCCGGAAAGCGATGTGAGTGTACAAATCCGTTGATGTTGCCCGCGTCTTTCGAAGGCTCCGCGGGCATGTGGCAATCAGCACATTGCTGCGGCTTGGGCGGATAGTAGAACGACCGCGCACCTTGCCCGGATACTCCGCTGGCCTGCCAGTTGTCGTATTCGTTGAAGCCGCGGAACCAACGGTAGTGATTCACCGGAACGTCGAGGTGCACCTTGTGGCAGGTGGAACAGAATTCCGCCGTCTGGGTTTTCATGAACGGCTTGAGGAATACCCGGCGGTGCGGCTCGGGGTTCAGCCTGATCAGGAAATCGTGCAGCGAGCGCGCTACTGGATTCTGCGTGGCCGCCAACTCGTGCAGCTTGGGATACTCCAGATAAAAATCGCCCTGGCCCATCGTACTTTTCACGTTCGCGATGGAGTGACACATCATGCAGCCGAGTCCAGCCTGCGATTCGGGTCGATGCACGATCTGCTTGATCGGAGTGTCCATCAGCCCGGCGTAAAGCACGGCCGGATCGTGGCATCCACCACACCATTTCGAGGGCTTAGTGCCGATCGTATCCTGCATGTACTCGATCGACTTGCGATACCACTGATTGTTGAATGATGAAAAATGATGCGCCGAACTGAACCATTGGTTGTAAATGTCTTCGTGGCAACGCTTGCAGGAATCGGACTCCATGAAGAACTTGCTGGGAATTTTCTGCTTGCCGTAAACCTGCGCCGAACTAGGGAAGAACGCTCCCTCGGGTCCATCGCCTTCGCCGTTCATGTTGTCGGGCGGCATGGCGGGATTCTGGATGCGGCTTCGTGTCTGCCAACCCTCCCGCACATACCGCGCGCCGTAACTGATTCCGGCAAGGATGACCAGGCAGATTGCAGTGCGAAAAACAGCGGATGCGGGATTCGAAGACAACCATCCTTGCCGGCCCAGCTTGTCGGCGAGCAGCAGGCCGACCCCGATGAGCGAGATCACGATGTGGAAATAAAGCCACTTCCACTCGGTACGCGGCGTGCCGGTTTTGATAAGTATGATCCCGAGCACAGCGCCAGCCGCGACTAGCAACCATCCGGCGCGGACAACAAAGCTTCCGTCTCGCATAACACGGAAGATAGCGGGAATCAGGAGAATCGCGGTAAGCACTCCGCCGAGCGCGTGTAACAAAACCACACCCGCATAGAAAATGTTGGGTTGCGGGAAGGTATAGAGGTATGCGGCCGAAATCACCAGAAAGGGCAGCAGCCAGGACAAGGCTCTGCCGGCGAAACCTCCGGATCGTAAGTTTTCTCGCATCGGAACCCGTCGGACTCTAACAACGGCAGACTTCGATCAACCACCGACTAAAATCGCGTATCGAACCAAGTTACGCAGGCCGGTACGCTGAAGGAATAATGCAAAAATACTATTGGAGATCGAGGAGCCTTAAGTAATAGGTGGAGTTTTCCAGGCTCCGCATCGCTTCTCTAGCGCGGCGGCTACGGAGAGCGCCTGTTCCTCCTCCCATGGCTGCCCGACGATCTGCACTCCGATGGGCTGGCCTTCCGGCGAGCGGCCGACGGGAACTACAACCGCAGGATTGCCGAGCAAGTTGAAGAATTCCGCGTAGCTCCAGGCGTCGAGGTAGTTGACTGTCTGACCATCAACCTGCCAACTGCGCTCCCCGTGCCGGAATGCGGGGATTGCTGCTGCCGGGCACAATAAGATTTCGTACTGCTGCATCTGCCTGAGAAACCGCGCACGGAGCTCATCGCGCCGGATCCAGACGTCGAGCAAATTCTCACCGGTGAGCGCGGGCTCGGCGGCGGACCACTCCAGAAACTGCTTCAGCATGGGGCTGAGGTCTGATTCTCTCCCCTTGAACATCGGCCGCAGCAGCATCCCTCCTGCAACCACAAAGAGCGTGTGCCAGAGTTGGCGCGCTTCCTCGAGTCCTTCCGGCTGGAAGGGTTCCACCTGAAATCCAGTGCTGCGCAGGTCTTCTGCCGCAGTCCGCACGGCTTGGCGGGTTTCCGGCGTGACCGGCGTGCGGCCGTCGTCTTCGAAATAACCCACTCTCAGTGTTCGCGTTTCGTCCTCACTGGTCCAGCGCAGAGGCACCGGAGCTGCGCAGGTATCGCCGGCGTCAGGTCCTTGCATCACCTCGAACAGAACTTTCAAATCGCTAACGGTGCGCGCCATCGGACCGACGACGCCGATCAATGCGAAAGGTCCCGCGGATACGGGATAATGGCCGGTCGCGGGAATGCGCCCCGGCGTCGGCTTCAGGCCGCAGATGCCGCTAAAGTGAGCGGGCACGCGAATCGATCCACCGCCGTCGCTGCCCACGCCGCCGGCAGACATGCCCGCAGCAATCGCCGCCGCCTCGCCTCCGCTTGAGCCGCCGGGCGTGCGGTCGAGGTCCCACGGGTTGTTGGTCCGGCCATAGAGCAGGTTATCGGTTTCCCACGCCATGAGCAGTTCCGGAGTGTTGGTCACACCCAGCACGATCGCGCCCGCGGCCCGCAAACGCGCCACCAGCGGCGCATCCTGAGCAGGAACGAAGCCAGCGCGCAGGCGCGTTCCTGACTCGCAAAGCATTCCCGTTACTGCCAGAGAGCTCTTGATACTGATGGGAACGCCGTGCAGAGGGCCGAGCTTCTTTTCACGCATGACGGTGATCTCGGCTTCCTGAGCCGCCTGCCGAGCCCGCTCCGTGTCCACTTGCACAAATGCATTTAGCTTTGGATTCACTCTTTCGATCTGCCTCAGGTGCGCGTCAACAAGTTCGACCGGGGAGATTTTCTTCTTTCGGACTTGCTCTGCCATGAGAACGGCAGGAAGGAAGATCAGTTCGTTCATGAGCGACCTCGCATCGCGCGATCCAGCATCCGCTTCTCGTCGCCGGTCAGAGGACGGTATTCGCCGCTTGCGAGATTGCCCAACTGCAGCGGTCCAATGGCTACGCGCAGCAGTCGCAACACTTCTACTCCCATGGCTTCGATCATGCGACGGATCTGGCGGTTCTTGCCCTCATCAAGAACAATCTCAAGCCAGCAGTTCTTCTGCCCGGCACGCAAGTGGCGGGCCTGCTTCGCGCGCAACACTTCCCCGTCTTTCTGCTCAACTCCGCGAACCAGGGCCTGGATAAATTCCGGGTCGGCAACCGTGGCGATTTGCACATGGTAACTCTTGTCCAAGTGCGTCTCCGGCGCAGCAACGCGGGAGGCCCATTCGGAATCGTTGGTCAGCAGCAGCAAACCTTCGCTGGCCTTGTCGAGGCGGCCGACTGGCGCAACCCAGGACTTCGCGTCCAGCACTGCGTACACCGTGCTTCGGCCCTTTTCATCCGACGCCGTTGTCACCACACCGCGCGGCTTGTTCATCATGAGATAGATTTTTGCCTGCGGCTCAACCAGTTTGCCATCGACTGCAATTTGGTTATGCTGTCCGGAAACTGCCGTCTCTGGATTGCGTCGAGTCTTTCCGTTCAGAGTCACGCGCCCGGCGTGAATCAACGCGGCCGCGCTCGATCGCGAGCAGTAGCCCAGCTTCGATAAGGCGCGCGCCAAGCCGATCTTCCGGGTCGTTCCGCTCGATCTCACCTGCTCATGCTAACCGACAAGGCGGCTTTCGGGCTTCTGTCAGACTTCTTCGATGCACAATCCAGCAGCACTTGGTAGGATGTCTCTCGTCGAGTGAAGGGAAGGAGACCTCATGGCCCATCAACATCCTCCTCGCTTTCTGAAGATCGTGGATGACGCCAAAACGCGCGTGCGCGAGATCAACGTCGAGCAGGTGAAGAAGAAACTGGACCGCGGCGAGAAGTTCGTTCTGGTCGACGTGCGCGAAGAGAGCGAATTTGCCAAGGATCATCTTCCGACCGCTATTCATCTGGGTAAAGGCATCATTGAGCGCGACATTGAGGCCCGCGTGCCCGATCTGGCTGCTGAGATCGTGCTTTATTGCGGCGGAGGATTCCGCTCGGCACTGGCCGCCGACAACCTCCAGAAGATGGGATATACGAACGTGATTTCCATGGACGGTGGTATTCGCGACTGGCGCGAGAAGGGATATCCACTCACCAAAGGATGAAGCAGTTCTCAGTTCTCAGACTCGACCGCGGGTAAATCGCAACTCTCGTTTCGATAAGCACGGCTTGACTTACTTATGAATGGGCGCATCTTCTTCTGGTCGCTGACGTCGGCCCTCGCTGGATTTCTCTTCGGTTTTGACACGGTTGTCATTTCCGGCGCCGAGAAAACGATTCAGACGCTTTGGGGCCTAAGTCCCGGACTGCACGGCATTGCCATGGCTTCGGCCCTTTACGGCACTGTCGCGGGTGCGCTGCTCGGCGGCTGGCCGGCTGACCGATTCGGGCGCAAGGCGACGCTGCTTTGGATTGGTGTCCTATATTTTGTGGGCGCAGTAGGCTCAGGCCTGGCGCCGAACGTTGCCGTCTTCATCATCGCGCGAGTGATCGGTGGATTGGGCATTGGCATCTCCACTGTGGTCGCGCCGATGTATATCTCGGAGATCGCACCGCCGAAGCATCGCGGCTTGCTTGCGGGCATGTTCCAATTCAACATTGTCTTTGGCATCCTAATCGCTTACGTGTCGAATGCTCTGTTGGCGGGCATCGGCGACAATGCATGGCGCTGGATGCTGGGCGTGGCTGCGTTTCCATCGCTGATCTATGCCGGGCTCTGTTTTGGCCTGCCCGAAAGCCCGCGTTGGCTGCTTAGCCGGAAGGGTGACCGCGCAGGTGCTCTCAACGTGCTGCAACGCATCGAGCCCGAGGCCTCGAAGACACAGATCGCGGCCGAGGCCGATGAGATTATGGCGGCGACGGCATCGGAACAAAAATCGTCCTCTGGACATTTCTGGACGAGGCGACTTCATAAACCAATCCTGCTCGCCATCTTGATTGCCTTCTTCAATCAAATGTCCGGCATCAATGCGATCTTGTATTTTGCGCCGCGCATCTTTGAATTAGCCGGCCTCGGGGCAAAAGCGGCACTGTTGCAATCGATCGGCATCGGGATTACGAATCTGGTTTTCACTTTTGTCGGACTCTGGCTGATTGACCGGCTCGGCCGGCGCACTCTTCTTTATATCGGCTCGGCCGGCTACATCACTTCGCTTGGCCTCACCGCATGGGCTTTCTTTACCGGTCACTTCCTGATCGTGCCGGCTTGCATCTTCGCTTTCATCGCCGCGCACGCGATTGGCCAGGGAGCGGTGATCTGGGTTTTCATCTCCGAAATATTTCCTAATCGACATCGCGCGGAGGGCCAGAGCCTGGGCTGCGGAACGCATTGGATCTTCGCCGCCTTGCTCACTACCTTCTTCCCGAAGATGGTCTCTTCTTTTCCGATTGGCTACGTCTTCTTGTTCTTTACCGGGATGATGGTGCTCCAGCTTATCTGGGTGAAGACGATGGTTCCGGAAACGAAAGGCGCGTCGCTGGAGCAGATTCAGAGACAGCTGGGGATCGAATAGACGTACTTCATCTCGCAAAGTACGCGAGAAAAATAGGGTGTCCCTCGTTGTTGCGTTGGGCAAATCTCCGACGCCTGCGCGCGGTGGATTCCTCCTGAAAAATGAATTTTGCGGTGATGGCATTGGTGCGCGGGGCAGAAAATCGGATATACCCCCCCTCCCACCGATCTATTGGAATCATTGGATTAGCGGCAAAATTGTACCTGATCTATTTGGCTCAATCAGTTGTGGGCAAAATCTTGATATCAAAGAGCTTGGGGGACGATCCATAGGAACGAGCTGGCCTGTGCCAACCGTCACTGCCTCGACCATGATCGCGCGAATGACCCGGCGTGGACAAGGTTGGATGTCACAACGATCTGTGGATTTCCATCGAAGCCAGCGAGAGAGATGGGGATGATCCGGATCAGCCATTGCGAAGAAAGAATTCGGAAGAGTGCTGGCTGGACGATTGGGAGGGTATCAGGAAGAAACCCCACTTCTCGCAAAGAACGCGAGAAATGGGGCACCCCGGACCAGCGTCCGGGATCGTTTTTTCACGGCTGCGGTTCCACCCGCCGACGGTGAACATGTGGACATTTGCTGCGATCTGATGGGCGTGATATCGTGCGGGCGATTGGCGAGGAGGACTGGGACATGGCACATGCACCGCATCACAATCCGCATGGACATGAGCATGGACACGCGCATTCGCACACGCATTCGGACTCTGGGATGGGTGGACCGACGCGGCGGGATTTTGTGGCGTCGCTGGTTTCGGCGGCGGTGATTGCGCCGTGGGCTTTGGGGCAGACACAATCGCCGACGCCTGCGGAGACGGCGGAACGCTTCCGGCAGATGGCTGAGAATTATGAGAAGGAAGGGCTGGCGGACCCGTTCAAGGGGATTACGGCGGATGGTAAGGTCGAGTCCGGGCTGTTTCAAATATCGCCGAGTGGAGTTTCCAGTGAGCCAGTGCGGAATGCGGCGGAGAAATTTATCGCCACTCTGACCGGAGTACAGCTGGCGAGAACCATGTTTCCGGTGGAGGATGTGCAGTGGCGGAAATGGATGAACCAGCATTTTTATCCGCGGCCGGGAATTGGTTTTGCGGAGATGACCGATGCGCAACGCGAGGCGGCTTTTGGGCTGATGCGAGTGTCGCTGAGCACGAGGGGTTTCGAGTTGACGCGCAACATTATGCGGTTGAATGAGACCCTGGCGGAGCTTGCCGAGGAGCATGTATTCATGGGGGAATGGCTTTATTTCATTTCCATTTTCGGCAGACCATCGGCGAGCGAGCCGTGGGGATGGCAGTTGCAGGGGCATCACGCGATTATCAATTACTTTGTGCTGGGCGATCAGGTGGTGATGACGCCGCTGTTTATAGGATCGGAGCCAGTGCGGGCGCCCTCCGGGAAATACAAAGGAGTGACGATTCTTCAGCAGGAGCAGAATGATGGATTGGGAATGCTGATGGGCCTGCCGGAAGATCAGCGCAAGCAGGCCGTGCTTAGTTTTTCGAAGACGGGCAACAACAATTTAACCGAGGCTTTTAAAGACAACGTGGTGCTGGATTATGCGGGCTTGCAGGCGAAAGAGCTGCCGGACGCGGCGCGGCGGAGGTTGCGCGATCTGATTCAGCTTTATGTGGGGAACCTGGACGACGGGCATACGCGGGTGAAGATGGATGAGGTAGACCGGCACATTGAGAATACCTGGTTCGCGTGGATCGGAGACTCGAAGCCGGATAGCGCGTTTTATTACCGGGTACAGAGCCCGGTGATTTTGATTGAGTTCGATCACCAGCGGCCGGCGAATCTGGCGAAGTTTGCGAAGGATCCCCAAGTACCGACGCAGCAACACATCCACTGCGTGGTGAGGACTCCGAACGGGAACGATTACGGGAAGGATTTGTTGCGGCAGCATTATCTGGCGCACGCGCATGCTTAGGGCATCGACGTGTTCCTGGGTCTTATGAGTCACGCTGGGGCGGACTGCCGACAGTCGGAGATAGGAGATAAAGAAGATTTCAGCGCAAAACAAAACGCCCCAGACTCGTTATGAGTCTTGGGACGTCTGTTGATCAGCCCTCCCCCAAGTGCTGCTCAAGAACGAGACTATCGCAGGACAGCGAACTCGTATATGGCTCTAGTGTGCCATTACTAGGCAGAAAGTGGGGGCATTACTCACTCCAGTAACTCTTTCAAGATCAGTGCGTTACGCGATCACTGGAATGTTACTAACTCCAACCGTTCCGAAGACGCGGCGGTAGCGTTCGATTTCCACAGGCGGGCCGAGCGCTTTCGCGTAATTATCGGAAAGTTTCACTGCTGCGCGGCCTTCGACGCTGCTCACCTTGCTAATCAAGCTGATGGGATCGAACCCATCGTTGCCGCTGGGATCGCAGCCGCGAAAATCATTGGTAAGCAGGGTGCCCCAGCCAGCGCTGAAGCGAATGCGGCGGGCGGGACTCCATTTGCGCCGATCGTGGAAGTCGGCTGCGCTGCGAAAGTCCTTGACGGTTGTTCCGCCGGCCAGAACTCCACCGAAATAGGCATGCAGGCCCAGGATGTCATCGACGTCGAGTGCGTCGGAGGCGATGATGAGTTTCTCACGAGGATCGCGGCCACGGGCCTTCAGCCATGCGATATATTCATCGCCGGCTATGTAAGGATCCTTGCTGTCAATACGCTGGCCGGTCCAATCGGCGGCCCAGTCCGGCGCACCTTCGAGGAATTGCGTGGTTCCGAAGGTGTCGGGCAGCATGATGCGGAGAGCGCCGTCGTAGGTTTTCTGCCACAACTCTAGGACGTGATACTGGGAAGCTTTCAGGGCCTCATCGTCATCGGGCGGCACCAATGCGGCGAGGACCATGGGGAGTTCATGCGCATTGGTTCCGATGGCCTCAAGGTCGTGCTTGTGGGCGAGGAAAGCGTTCGAGGTTCCGGTGAAGCCGCTCTCCAGATTCGCCGCCATAGCTTCGACCACATATTCCTGCCAGAGGAAACTGTGGCGGCGGCGGGTTCCGAAATCGGCCACGCGAAGATTAGGAACTCCCCGCAGGCGCTCGATCTTGTTCCACAGCTTGGTTTTCGCCCGGGCGTACAGGATGTCGAGGCCGAACTCGCTCAGCTTCTTCAGATTTGCCCGGGTGCGCAGCTCATTAATGATGGAGAGCGAATAGAGTTCCCACATGGTGGTGTCGGTCCAGAAGCCGTCGAAAGACAGATGAAAGCGGCCGTCCTTCACCGAGAGCTCGTAGTCCGACAATCGGAAGTCGCGTTCCAGCCATTCCAGGAAGGATGGCTCAAAGATTCCGCGGCGGCCGAAGAAGGTGTTGCCCGCGAGCCAGACCAGTTCCGATCTGCGGAAGCGGACGTTTCGAGCGTGATCGAGCTGCTCGATGAGTTCTTCGTGGGCGAAGGTATCTACCGGGCCGCTGGACGAGCGATTGAAAAGCGTGAACTGTACCCGGGTCCCGGGGTAATGCTTCCAGATAAACTGCAACATCAGCAGCTTATAGAAATCGGTGTCGAGCAGAGAGCGGGTGACCGGGTCGAGTTCCCAGTTGTGATTGTGCGCCCGCTCGGCGAAGTTCACGATCATGCATAACTATCCTCATATGGCGTGGCAACAAAAGCAAATGGCGGGCATAGTTCGAGGGCGCACTTTCTCAGGCTAGTTTGAGTTCCAGGCCGCTTTGGAAATAATCCGCCAGGCTCTCGGCTTGGCGTTCAATTCCGGTACGTTCTGCCTTGGAGAGCTTGCCGAATGGCTCGATGTTTACGAGCAACCTCTTGCCTTGAAGTTTGTGAGACCAGACCCCCGCGACCACGCCGTTGATCAGCGCCACCGGCGAGATCCAGCCCTGGTTGCGGTAGACGCGCTTGTAGTGTTTCTCGCTGAGCAGGTGGTCTTTTTCTCGATGAGCGAGCAGATAGGAGTCGAAGAGCGGCAGCAGGCGAATCGAGCCTTTTGCTTCAGCGCGGTTGTTTAAAACTTCTACGTCCTCGCGAAGCAGAAGACAATTCTTTTTGTTGCTGGGAATCTCTACCAGGTCAGGTTTGAGCAAGGCGGGCAGCGATCTCACCTCTTGCATCGGAATGCCCGCCCAGTGCGAGAAGTCGTTCACAGTCGCTGGGCCATAGGAGCGCAAGTATTTTCGCAAGAGTGCGCCCTGCGCTTCGACCGGAGACATCAGTTCAAGCTTCAGCTTCGGCAACCAATGGTCCGTGCGTATGAAAACGATCGCGTTGTCCTCACCCCGGCCGTAACAGATCAATCCCTCTGCCACCGGGAGACGTACCAGACTCCAGGAGTTCTCCATCCAGAAACGCACTCGCTTGCTCGCTTTGGGACGAATGGCAGCGGCGATAGCAGGCCTGCTAAGTGGCCCAGCAGAGAGGGTCTCCATTATTAATGGGATAAGCGCTGCGCTCTCATCGGGGGTGATGCCACATCTCTCCATGACGCGCATCGCCTGGGCGGCAATGTAGAGCGGGAATTCGTCGGTGGGAATGAGATGCAGGGTCTGGCGCATGAGAGACGTCTTGACCAGAGTGCGAGTCTTCCACAGCGCGTTTTCAATTTGCGCGCGTGTGATGGCGTGATTGCGCGTCCAGAGCTGAAGGTAAGCGGCCGACATGACCTGCGCCTGCACGCCGCACATATCGCGGCAGATTGTGACGGCATCTTGATCTTCGGGCGCAGCATCCAACAGATGGTTGCGCCGCAACCGGAAGCTTGCGATCTTATCGACCCGAATTCCTGACGGGGTTTTCATTTGGGCAGGAAGTCTTAATTTACTTGAGACTCTCCACGTAGGCGATCAACGCCTTCAAATCGTCCGGCGGAAGATCAATGGGAGGCATGCCACCAGCGTTCATTTTCGCGGTGGGATGTTTGAAAAGCTCGGCCAGTTGGTCCGGTGAGAATTTTGCTTTTACACCTACCAGGGGCGGGGCTGCCGCCGTACCGACGCCGCCATCTCCGTGGCAGGCATTGCACGATTGCCCTTCGAAGAGCGTTTTTCCTTTCGCGGCTAGCGGATCGGCGAGGGTTGCATTTTCCGCCGTAAGAGACGCGGAAGAAAGTTCGGGCTCAAAGGGCTTGCTCGCGTACTCGGCTTCTTCGGCCTTCTGCTTCGCAAGTTGCTGGGCCACTCCGGGGTCGTGCCGATCCAAATACTGGCTGCGGAGACCGAGGCCCACCAGCGAGAACACCACGAACGCGTAGGCTGCCATCGCTACCGGACGTTTCCAGGGGCGCCGTTCGACGTTGCGATCCATAAAAGGCAGCGCGAGCACGGCCAGGACGAGGAGTGTTGGAATGACAAGCACTCCGATGATCGCGGCAGATCCGTGCCAGTATTTCAGCCATTGAAATATCGGCAGGTAATACCACTCAGGGCGCGGTACGTATTGGGCATCCGCCGGATTCGCAGGTGGACCCAGTTGCATGGGTACGAAAAAACACAGCAAGCCAAGACCCGCAATGAGAAGCGCCGTTAGCGACAAATCCATCAGCACCTGGCGTGGGTAAAAGAGTTCTACATCTTGCTTGGGATGGTAAGGATCTTCATTGACCGGTCCGGCCGCTCCGGCTTTGCGAAATAGAAAAATGTGCGATGCCACGAGTGCGAAGATGCAGGCTGGAACAAAGAAAACATGGGCCACGAAAAACCGGGAAATCGTGAGTGTGCCCATGTCCGTGCCGCCGCGGACGAGGCGTTTAAGGCTCTCTCCGATCCAGGGAACTTCGCTGATGGCGTTGGTTCCTACGGCAGTGGCAAAATACGCTCGCTGATCCCAGGGCAGCAGGTAGCCGGTGAAGGCCATGGCCAGGACCAGACCGAATAGAACACATCCGGAAAGCCAAAGGAGTTCCCGCCGCCCTTTGTACGATCCGTAGATATAGGTTTGCGACAGGTGCAGGAATAAAACGATTACCATCGCGCTGGCGCCGTAGGCGTGCAGACTGCGGAGAAAAGAGCCAGCCGTCACCGCCTTGGTGATGTAAGCGACCGTCGTGTGGGCGTGATCGGCGGAGGGAACGTAGTACAGGGCGAGAAATATTCCGGTGATCACTTGCGAAATGAAAATGAAGAGCAGCCCGGAGCCAAAGATGTAGGCGAAACGCGCGCCGCCGGGGATGGGTTCATCGAGAGCGCTCCGCAGCAGATCGTCCAAGCCGGTGCGGTGGTTCAGCCACGCCCATGGCCCGGACTCGCGTCGCGAAGAAGAACCGCATTCATTGGTATGCGTCGAGCCCATTCGCTCTCAACCTATGACTTCCTTGTCGGAAACGAGTTGCCGGAAATATTGGAATCGGACGACAAGTTGGCCGTCCTGAACCGAGGTTTCGAGAGTGTCCATCCCCCGCAGCGAGGGGCCGCTGACGCGGGTTCCGTCGGCGGCAAAGGTCGCGCCGTGGCAGGGACAGACAAACTGTTTTTTCTCCTTGTTCCAGGGGACTGTGCAACCAAGGTGCGGACAGATTGAAGTGAGAACGCTGAGCTGGCCCTGAGCGTCCTTGGTCACATAGACTGCCTTTTCCGATATCTCTTTGCGCCAGCCATCTACCTGTTCGATCTGAATGGTCCGCATCGCGGGCTCGGACAACTGGGAAAACTCGGTGAGTTCTCCGACGGGTGAACCTTTGAGTTCAGTGGTCCGGCGTAGCAATGGGAATAGCGCAAATCGCATGAGGGGCACGGCGAGAAGGGCCCCCACAACGAGCGAGCCCAGTCCCAGCAGCACTCCGAGAAACGAGCGCCTGCTTTTAAGAGACGTTACGGAGGGTGAAGGTTTTGCGGTCGCGGATTCTGAATCTGCTGCGCCTTCGAACATGCGATGCCTCACGTCTTGAGTCAGGCCATGAGTCGTTGCTCAAGCCCACTGCTGGTCGAGGTGTTATTTCTTAAGCGCAATGCTTCGGATGTAGGCCACTAGACTCGCCACGCCGTCGGGCTTGATCTTCGTGCCAAACGCCGGCATTTTCCCTCTGCCCTTGGTGATCAGTTCAGCGAGCGCCGCGTCGGTTTGGCTTTGAACCTCGTCTGATCGCAGATCCTTGGCTTTCATGGCTTTGCCGGTTGGCGAACTACCGCTGCCATCGTCCGCATGGCACAGAGAGCAGTTCGTCTTGAAGACTTTTGCCGCGTCGGACTGGGCTTGTGCAGCGGCCGTGGCCAGGCAGCATAGGATGCTTGCTGCAATGAAATACAGAATCTGCTGTCGCATATGTCACCAATGCCTTTCTCTTGGCCGGGTGGTGTTAAGACTTTTCTAGTTGACTCCCAGATCGAGGTGCGCCACTTTCAGGCTACGAGTCTACAATATCGCGAAGCGATTGCCGAGCGAGCTTGCCTATCATCCTCTGTTTCATCACACACGACGTTTCATAGGAAACTGACTAAAATACGGCCGACGGCCTTTTGATCCTCTAAGCATCAGGCGCTATTAGAACGGAACCAGTGAGAAACCCCAGATGACGAGTTCGGCACGAACTGTTGCTCAAGTGATATTAGGTCTCTCGATCGTCCTCTCAGCCACGGCTCAAGCGCCGACTTCGGCGTCCGCTGAAGCAACGCTCGTGGATGAAGAAGGAACTCTCCGTGCGTTCGCAGCGATCCATCCCATCGATGTGCACGTTCATGTTTTCAAGACTGACCCTGCATTTCAAACGATGCTCGAACGGCTGAACCTGAAGCTGCTGAATATCCTTGTGATGGACGACTCGAACCCCCATCGCAAGCAGTTGCAGCGGCAGATCGACGATGCGCAGGCGCTGGTGCAGTCGAGCCGCGGCCACGTTGCTCTGTGCACAACCTTCGATCCCTACAAGTTTGGGAGTGCGTCATTCAGCACTGACGCGATCCAGCAGATCGACCGCGACTTCGCGCGGGGAGCCGTGGCTGTAAAGATCTGGAAGAACATCGGAATGGAAATCAAGGACATCAGCGGGCAATACATCATGGCCG
>Ga0210391_10001107_pt1 | contig 25238 bp, 16 predicted proteins | sample IncBWC12OmetaG_FD_160573 | JGI IMG/M metagenome (GOLD analysis project Ga0210391, IMG submission 160573) | Forest soil microbial communities from Barre Woods Harvard Forest LTER site, Petersham, Massachusetts, United States - Inc-BW-C-12-O ... | reverse complement strand
GTAACCGGAAAGGCCATGAACCACCTGAGGAGAATTGAGTGCCTTTCAATTCCTAGGATTCTAGCAGGGAATCAATTCCAGACGGTCTTCCGGCCTCGATTTCTCGGTTCGCATTAGCTGTAAGAGACACAGAAATGTGACGAAAGTAACTCGCCGTCATCCGAAAGCGATCTGGGAATCGTGGGTTTCATCCATATGATAGATGCGGATGAGTCTGCTTAGACGAAATCGCTGGTTTTTGCTGGCGGGCGCGATCACGCTGGCCTTCGCCGTAATTTCAATGACGGCGCCGCGCGGTCCTTCGCTGACAGTCTTCTTCGATATCGGTTACCTTGTGCTGGCTCTGGGCACCGGCATAGCCATGCTGGCCACCGCATTTTCGGCGCAGGGTGCACACCGGCGGTTCTGGGTTCTGATGGCAGCTGGCATCATGCTGCTGGCTTCGAATCAAGCCTCATGGGTTTATTGCGAAGTTCTGCGTCATGCACCCGTGCCGGATCCCTGGTTCCCGGACATTTATCTTTTCCTGCACTTGGTACCCATGATCGCGGCGGCGGCGTTACGTCCGCATAGAGCCGAAGGCAAGCCGAAATTCCGTGTGGGTACGCTGGACTTTTTTCTGCTGCTGGTGTGGTGGATGTTCCTCTACGCATTCGTGGTTTTCCCCTCGCAATACGTTTCGGTGAATATGCCCGACTATGACCGAAGCTTTAGCACGCTCTACGTTCTCGAGAGCGGCGTACTTATTCTTGTGCTCGGAATTGCAGCACGCGGAGCGCAAGCAAGATGGAAGACCATGTACCTGAACCTAATGATGGCAAGCGCGCTGTATGCGCTGGCGTCTCAAGGCCTGAACCTGGCTGCTGCAAGCGGCAGCTATAACACCGGAAGTCTGTATGACGTTCCCCTGCTCGGCGCCGTGAGTTGGATGGCGGCAGCCGCACTCACCACATGGGAGCAACAACCGAGGGCCGCGCCACCTGAAGCGGATGACAAGTGGGGGGCGATTGCGCCTCGGTTGGCCATGCTTGCCATTCTCTCTCTGCCGCTGCTCGGACTTTGGACCTTTTATTGGGACGAGTCCCCAGCTCCGGCGCGAACATTCCGGCTCTTCACAGTATTGGCGGCGATGCTCGTGCTGGGTACGTTCGTATTCTTTCGCCAGTATCTTCAGGACCGTGCTCTGATCCGCCTGCTCGATGATTCCCGGCGCACCTTCGAAAACGAACAGCGCCTGCAGAGCCACCTCGTGCAGCGAGAGAAACTAGCATCTTTGGGTCAGTTAGTGGCGGGCGCGGCGCATGAAATTCAGCATCCGCTCTCGGCCATTATTGGAAATTCCGAGAAGCTGTGGTCGAACCAGCGGCTCACGAGCGAACAGGATGCGCTGGTGCGCAAAATTGTCAGCCAGTCCCAGCGCACGGGCGACCTGGTAGCGAGCCTTCTCAGTTTTGCGCAGCAAAGCTCCGGGGAAAAGACGATGGTGGATCTATCCGTGCTTCTGCAGCGTAGTGTGCAGATGCGCGGCCTGCAGAAGCACGACCAGAAGATTCGCATCGACACTTCCATGGAGCCTGCCCTGCCGCCGGTGTGGGGAGACGGTCACCAGTTGTTTCAGGCCTTCGCCCAGATCGTCGAAAATGCCATCGATGCTCTGGAGGAGGCAGGCGGAGGGATGCTTCTCGTCAGCGCTAAGCGCCAGGGAGCAGAAGTTTTGGTGCAGTTCGCCGATAGCGGTCCGGGTATAAAAGATCCGGCCCGAGTATTCGACCCTTTCTATACCACGAAACCTATCGGCAAAGGCACCGGCCTCGGCTTAAGCGCCGTGTACGGAGTTGTGCAGGATCATCAAGGGCAGATCACCTGTCAGAACCGACCTGAAGGTGGCGCCGTGTTCGAAGTTCGCCTCCCCATGGCGCGCCAAGCCGATTCTCAAGCTCTTGCGGCGACCCACTCGTAAACGCGGCCCGTGCATCTGCAATCTTTAATCTGCGCTGTCTGGTCCCGATATTTCTGATCCGGCCGTTCCTGTAACATAAATTCGATGTCTCAACCGCTCATCCACAACTCCGCCCGAGTGCTGGAGTTCGATGCTTTGCGCGAGTTACTGCGGGGTTATGCTTCTTCACCGCTTGGCCACGCAAAGATTACCGCGCTCGTCCCTGCGACCGATTCTGCGTGGATTGAAGAGCAACAGGAGCTCACGCAGGAAGTGCGAGAGTTCCGCCGCGTCGGCGGTCGATTCGATTTTTTCGGCCTGCTCGATGTCAGGGAATTAGTCGCGAAGTCTCGCATCGCCGGAGCCGCGCTCGAAACCGCCGACATCCGCGACGTAGTGTTATCAGTGGATCGTGCCGCCGAGTGGCGCGAGATTGCTCTTCATCCACCCGCAAGCATGCAAACCGAATGGCGTCGCACGCTGGCGCTCTCACAAAGCGTGCCTGACTTCACGGAATTCCTGCGCTTTTTTCGCAACAAAATTCAGCCGGATGGCACGCTCGAAGATCGCGCGTCCCCGGAGCTCTCGCGCATTCGCCGCGAAATTGAAAAGCAACGACGCGTGATCCAGGAATCGCTGCGCGGATATCTCCGCAAACTTGCCGAAGGCGGCGCGGTGCAGGATGAATTAATCACGATACGCGGTGAGCGCTTCGTGATTCCGGTAAAGATCGAGCAAAAACGCCGCGTGCAAGGCGTGGTTCACGGAGCGAGTTCCAGCGGCCAAACCGTATTCGTTGAGCCTCTCGAAACCATCGACCAGAACAACGAACTGGTACGGCTGCTCGACGATGAACTCGCCGAGATTCATCGCATTCTCCTCGAGATGACGCGCCGCATCGGCGAGCATGCGGATGAGATTCTCGCGTCCGCCGAAGCGCTCGCCGAGCTGGAATTGCAATTCGCCAAAGCCCGCTTTGCCGAAGACTACAACTGCGTGGCCGTGCAATTGAGCGGGGCTGTTGGAAACGAGCAAGCTCGGTTGCTCCTGCACAACGCCCGCCATCCTCTACTCGAACGCAATTTAAAGCTGAAAAGCGCGGCTGTAGTCCCTGTCACCATCGAACTTGAAGGCACCCGCCGCCAGTTGGTGATCACTGGCCCTAACACCGGCGGCAAAACAATCACGCTCAAAACCATGGGCCTTCTCGCTCTGATGGCGCAATCAGGAATTCCAGTCCCCGCGGATCGCGCGGAAATGCCGGTATTCGACGCGGTGCTGGCCGATATCGGCGACTACCAATCGATCGAACAGAATCTCTCTACCTTTTCCGCGCACGTTACCAACATCGATTTCATCTCTCGCACCGCGACCGCGCAGTCGCTGGTTCTGCTCGATGAGTTGGGTTCCGCGACCGATTCCGAAGAAGGCGCGGCACTCGCCGTCGCGATTGCCACACACTTTGGCCACATCGGCTGCATGACCGTGATTTCCACGCACCACACCTCGCTGAAAGTTTACGGCGCCAACACTCCCGGCGTGGTCAACGCATCGGTGGGCTTCAACGAAACCACGCTGCAACCAACCTACGAACTAAAAATGGGAGTGCCCGGAGCGTCTGCCGGAATTAACATCGCGCAGCGGCTTGGCCTGAATCCCGCGATCATCGATGGAGCGCGGGCACGCCTCGGCACGCAGGCCCGCGACGTCGGCGAATTTCTCGACAGACTTCATGCCAACCTGCGCGAGGCCGAGAGCGAACGGCTGCGGCTGAGAACTCGCGAACGGGAACTCGATCAGGAGAAGACTCGCCTCGAAGCCGAGGGTAAGAGAGATCAGCAATCGAAGATTCGCGAGATGGAGAAGAAACTCGAAAGCGTGCTGCGCGACTTCGAATATCACGCGCGCGAAGCGGTGAATGCGATCCAGGACAAAGCCGCGGCCCAGAAAGTTGCCAAGAGCGCCGAGCGCCAGATCGCCAAATTGCGCCGCGAATTTCGCGAGCAGTTCGATTCCACCGTGGTGGCGCATGCCAGCGGCGCCGACCAGGGCGATCCCCATGCGCAGCCGCAAGTGGTAAAGCAGGTTGCCGAAGGAGACACCGTCAAGTTGAAGTCAACCGGACGTTCGGCGAGAGTTTCGCGCAAGCTGGATGACGATCACTTTGAAGTGTCAATGGGCGTAATGAAGATGAAGATCGCGCGTGACGATATTGCCGAAGTGATAAGTAAGGCCTTCAGCTCCGCCCGCTCGGGGGACTCTCCGGTGAAAGCGGCGCGCGCGCGCGGAATCTCCGTATCGCTGAATAACGAAAACGACGATCAGAACGCACCCTCTGAAATCAACGTAATCGGCTACAACGTGGACGACGCCACCCGCGAAGTCGAGAAGTTTGTCGACCGCGCCTTTCTCGCCGGCCTGCCCCGCGTGCGCGTAGTCCACGGCAGCGGCATGGGCATCCTGCGCAAGGCGCTGCGGCAAGCGTTACAGCAGCATCCACACGTCGAGTCAGTAGCCGAGCCTCCGCAGAACGAAGGCGGGGGCGGGGCCACGGTAGTGGAGTTGCGGGTGTAGATTTGTCATGCTGAGCGGAGGAGGATCGTCCGAAGGACGATTCCCCGTAGTCGAAGCATCCCTACCCCAGTTCCAACTCTTTCCAGTCCCAATTCGGCGCCTCCGCACCCGGTGTGTGACAGATGTCACATCTCTAGCCCGCCGTACGTCGAATCCTTGTCATGCTGAGCGGAGGAAAATCGTCCGGAGGACGATTCTCCGCAGTCGAAGCATCCCTATACCTCACAATGACTCCCCGAGAGCGGCGAAGCTATTGCGTGTACATCATGGGCAGTTTGTCGGGAACTCTGTACATCGGTTTCACCGGCAATCTGCACAAGCGGGTTTTCGAACACAAGTTCCATCAGAAAGAAGGCTTCACGAACCGCTATGATGTGGAACGGCTTCTGTAATGGGCGTCATTCGACGACGTACACAAAGCTATCGCTCGGGAGAAACAGTTGAAAGGTTGGTCGCGGGCGAAGAAGATCGTTTTGATTGAGTTGCGTAATCCGCAATGGTTGGACCTGGCGAAGGAGTGGTATCCCTGGATGGAGGGCAATGATGCAGGCAAAGCCGCGTCTTAAGATGGGACCAACATCAAAGTTACTCTGTCATGCTGAGCGGAGGAGGATCGACCGAAGGGCGATTCTCCGTAGTCGAAGCATCCCTATACCCTCACGACTCCTCGCGAGTGGCGAAGCTGCTGGCGTCTGCCATCATCGGTAGCCTGTCGGGTACTCTGTACATCGGTTTCACCGGCAATCTGCACAAACATGTGTTCTGCCGCAAGTTTTATCAGAGAGAGTTTCAGCGCGGAAGATGGAGAGCGGTGGCGCGGGTAGGGATGCTTCGACTCCGGAGAATCTTCCTCCGGTCGATTCTTCTCCGCTCAGCATGACAGAGAGAAAGGTCAGTGAATAACGGCAGCTTTTCCTAGGGCATCAACGGGATACGCTGTAAATCCACAGCTTCTCCACAGCAATCCCCTCCGGTATATTCCAAACAGCGGGCTCTTGGGCTCACAATCCTAAGGGAGACGTGTCAGTCACTGAAGCCTGTCATTCCATCCATGCCCACTGAAGATTTCAAAGAGACGGTGAAGCAGCAGGCGGATATCGTCCGCATCATCGGCGACTACATCAAGCTGAAGAAATCCGGCGCGCAGAACTACGCGGGGCTCTGTCCGTTTCACGGAGAGAAGACGCCGTCGTTCAACGTGCACGCCACAAAGCAATTTTTTTATTGCTTTGGCTGTCACGAGAAAGGGGACGTTTTCAAATTCATTCAGAAGATCGAGAACATCACCTTCCCGGAATCTGTCCGTCTCGTGGCGCAGAAGCTGGGGATTCCGCTGCCCAAGGTTACGTACTCGAGTCCGGAAGAGGCCAGAGCGGGCAAACTGCGCGCGCAGTTGTTCGACATTCAAGAGCGCGCCGCCGCATTTTTTCAGGAATGCCTGAAGCGTCCCGAAGGAGCGAGAGCACGCGAGTATTTGTTGGGACGTGGTCTAGATGAAGAAACGATCGCGCGCTTTCGCATCGGCTATGCCCCGGATTCCGGTTTCCTGCTACGCGACCGCGTTGCGGGCGAATTCAGCGAAGAAGTGCTGCGCGAGAGCGGCCTGTTCTCGTGGAAAGAGGGTGCCCCGTCCTTGTCCGTCCGTTCTTTGGACGGACAGGCCAGCCCTGAGCAAAGCCGAAGGGGCGGGGATTTTGACTCGATCGCTACACCGGGTGCCGAAGCACAAAGCGCGAAGCCCACATCTTCGATGTATTCCAAATTCCGCAACCGCGTCATGTTTCCCATTGCCAATGACGCGGGAAAGATCATCGCCTTCACCGGACGAACCCTGGCCACCGACGAAAAATCCGGGCCGAAGTATTTGAATTCGCCCGAGACCGGAATCTATTCCAAGGGGCGCGTGCTGTTCAACCTGGACCACGCGAAAGAAGCGATTCGCAAACTGGATTACGCGATCCTGGTCGAGGGACAAATGGATTGCATTTCCGTTTACGCCGCCGGATTTCACAATGTAATCGCTACTTCCGGAACCGCCTTCACCGAGCTACACGGTAAGCTGCTAGGGCGATTCTCGAAAAATATCGTCGTTAGCTTTGATCCCGACACGGCCGGCATAAGCGCTACCGACCGAACGGGGGGCTTACTCGGCGTCAGCAAGGGAAATGTGACTTCCGGCTTGGGAGAGCGTGCCGTAGAAAACACACTTGGCAGATTCGTCGAAGATGAGTTCAATGTCCGCGTGGCCAAGCTCGATCCCGGCTTCGACCCCGACCTCTTGATACGACGAAAGGGACGAGACGCCTACAGCGAGGTCCTACGCGGCTCGCAAAAATATTTCGACTACCTGATCGACCGCGCCCGCAGCCAGTTCCCAATGCGCAGCCCAGAAGGCAAAGTAAAGGCGGTGAATTATCTTGTGCCGCACATTCAGCGCGTCCCCAGCCGCATCGTGCGCGACGAACTGGCGCAGGAGATCGCCCAGAAGCTGGGCATCGATTCTGCAGTATTGCGACAGGAGTTACGGCACGTCGCCGCGCAGCGTTCGGCTACAACGGTGAAGGCTCCAGCAGAAGCGCAGATCACCGATGCCGAGCGCATTCTCGTCCGCGCGCTGGCATCGGCTCGCCAGATGCAGCCTGGCGCCGAGTACGTTTCCGCTCGCGACGGTGCCGAAGAAGAGTTTGACCCGGCGCGCCAGGCGGCGTACGCACTGCAAAACGAAAGTTTGCATCGTGGGCTGGCAACCGAGTCGCTAGTAGAGGTTCTGCTCAATGCCGGGGCCGAAGTTGCCGATGTAATGGAAGTGTCCTGTTCCGACGCCGAGCGCCGGATGCTGGCTTCCATCCTATTGAAAGAAGATGAAGAACTTACGGCAGAGCGGCTGGAGGGAGCCGTGCGCGCGCTGCGCAAAATTCACCTGCGGCGCAAGCTGGAGCAAACCCAGCGCGAGCTGAAAAAGCCTGGACTCAGTGACGACCGGGCCCGCATGAAAGAGTTGCTGATTGAAGTGGAGCGGCTAAGCCGGGCGCTAAGAGACCCAAGCTTGGCGGAAGAAGGCTTGAGAAATGGCCTTGGAAACCAGAAAAGTGCATGAAACAAAACGGCCTCTCATGCCATCTAAGTATTTAGCAGAATTAGAGATAGCGGCGGGCGAGGGGAAGATCAGCGTGGCAACTGATAGACGAGTCAACACTTATGTGCTAAACTCTGTAAGTTTGTGCTAGGTGCACAACTCCGCGCTACCCCAGATTCCCACCAGTAAAGACATTACCATACGCTCCCTCGCGGGCGAATTGATGAATTTGAGGACACCTCATTTTGGCTCTTGAAGACAAGTACGATGACATTAAAAAGCTGGTCGATGCCGGTAAAGAAAAGGGATATCTCACGTATGACCAGGTCAATGACCTCATACCGCATGACGTGCACAGTCCCGAAGACCTCGACGACCTGCTGACGACGATCGGTACGCAAGGCATCGACGTGCTGGAAGGCCCCAAGCTGCCTTCCGCGGCGCTCGACAAAAGTGACGAAATCGAAGAGGGTGAGGACGTTGAGCTCGACCTCACTCCCGGCGCGCTGGAAAAAACCAATGACCCCGTCCGCATGTATCTGCGCGAGATGGGAACCGTTCCACTGCTCACGCGCGAGGGCGAAGTAGAAATCGCCAAGCGCATCGAGTGCGGCCAACTGCGCGTGCTCAAGGCGCTGTCGCGGTCGCCGATTGTGATCCACGAACTGCTTGCCATGGGCGAAGACCTCAAGAAAGGTGTGCGCTCTATCAAGGAGGTTGTCACCTTCGACGAGGAAGAGATCACCGACGAAATTCTGCAGAATCGGCTGAACGAATTTACCGGCAAGATCGATGCCATGGCGAAGCTCTACAAAAAAGTCGCCGTGGTGCAGGAAAAGTACGCGGAAGTCTCGCAGAAAAAGCGTCCCAAGGATCATCGCCGCGCCCGCCGCAATCTGGCCCGCGCCATCGTGCGGGTTTCGCGCGCGGTGCGCAAGTTGGGATTCACCAACGCCGAGCGCAAGCGCCTGATCGACCGGGTCAACAAAACCGTCGACAGCATGCGTTCGCTTGATCGGCAGGCCGGCAACCTCGAGCGCAAGGCCGACGCCACCCGCAGCGAAGACCAGAAAAAAGAATACCGCCGCCAGGCTCGCGCCGTTCGCAGTGAAATCGAAAAGCTCGAGGTCGAAGCTGGACTGTTGTTCCAGGAGATCAAGCGGACGCAGCGCGAAATCATCCAGGGCGACATGGACGCGGAGCAGGCCAAGCGCGAGCTGATCGAGGCCAACCTCCGCCTCGTGGTTTCGATTGCGAAAAAGTACACCAACCGCGGCTTGCAGTTCCTCGACTTGATTCAGGAAGGCAACATCGGACTGATGAAAGCCGTCGACAAATTCGAATACCGCCGCGGCTATAAATTTTCCACCTATGCCACGTGGTGGATTCGGCAGGCGATTACTCGTGCCATTGCCGATCAGGCGCGTACGATTCGCATCCCGGTGCACATGATCGAAACCATCAACAAGCTGATCCGCACCTCGCGGCAGCTGGTGCAGGAACTGGGACGTGAACCTACGTCGGAAGAAATCGCCAAGCGCATGGATATTCCGGTGGCGAAAGTGCGGAAAGTCCTGAAGATCGCGCAGGAGCCCATCTCCCTCGAAACGCCAATCGGCGAAGAGGAAGATTCGCATCTCGGCGATTTCATCGAAGACCGCGCCGTAGTCTCGCCGGCCGAAGCCGTGATCAACGTGAACCTCAAAGACCAGACTGGACAGGTCCTGCGCACGCTGACCCCGCGCGAAGAAAAAGTAATCAAGATGCGCTTCGGCCTCGAAGACGGCAGCGAGCACACGCTCGAAGAGGTCGGCCAATCGTTCGCTGTAACCCGCGAACGCATCCGCCAGATCGAAGCCAAAGCGCTGCGCAAGCTGCGCCATCCATCGCGTTCGCGGAAGCTAAGGGCGTTTATGGATGGGGTGAGAGACTAGCAGACTCATGTGGGGACCGGGCCGCCTCGGCCATCTGTTTTGTTTCCTAGCCACCAAGCGGCGAAAGAATGCAGCCCAGAGTGCAAGCCTTGGGCTCAGGGGTTCCCGATTCTCGGCGCCACGTTTGTGGAGGATCCGAAAGCGTTGCAGGGGCTTCGTCCCCCAGACTTTTGCGCGATGAGCCTGAACAACAAAAGGCTGGCTGCGAGGGACGCAAGACAGCGATGGCGTGAAGTCGCATTCGCCGCAGGCAAGAGTGGGCATATGCCCTTGATGGACTTGACCTCCCGCATTGCGTCGGTCTATAGGTACAGTCAGATGCGCCTTTACTACTTAGCGACGGCATATAGCCTTCAACTACGCAATCACCTCCACGAGGGGAGGCCAAAGAATACCAGGCATTCCAGAGGCTTTCCGAGGAAATTGGCGAAATCGGCGGCCGCGCACAAGAGGCCATTGACGATGGCAACCGCGCACATCAGCTTGATCCCCTATGGCCCATCATCGGAGCCCAACAGGCTCAGGCCTACTCCGTGGCGCATCAATTCGATAAGGCAATCGAACTCTATAGCAAGCTTATTGCCGAGAACCCTACTTTCGGCAGAGCGCACAGCGAGATGGGGAACGCATATTGGGGCGAGCATAAATATGCAGAAGCCATTCGGGAATGGAAACTCGGCGGCCAGTTGGAGGGCGATAAGAATTACATCGAGTGGGCCATCAACGTGGACGCCGCCTTCGGCACAGGCGGGTGGCCGGCCGCTGCGCACCGTGCCATCGACATTATCTCGCCGAGTGGAAGGCCAAATCCGGATACGTCTCTCCATACCAGATCGCGCAACTCTACGCTGACGCCGGCGACAAGGAGCACGGCATTCAGTGGCCCAACACCGCGTACGAATCCCACGACAACTTCATCATCGACATACGAACCGATTTACAGTTCGATTCCCTGCGTCCGACCCCCGTTACGCCAATCTGATCCGCAAGATCGGGCTGCCGCAGTAGAAGTAGCAATTGAGTGGAACCGACCCTCCTGTCATCCTTAGCAAAGTAAATGGTTCGCGAAGCACTTACGGGAATTCCAGAGTTACGAATTTCGCGGGCTTCGTGCCTGTATTCGTTACTGTGTGCGTGATGTTGCCGGGGAGCCATTTGGAGTCGCCGGATTTCATGTGGGATGCGGGATGGGAGGGGGTAAGGGGTTGGCCTTCGATGGTTTCTTCGAGGGCTAAATCGGTAATGGCGACTAGGAGAACGGGGCCGGCGTGGTGGTGTTTGGGAATTACGCCGCCGGGCTGGAGTTCGAATTCGGTGGCGCGGATGGCGTCTTTGACGAAGAGGATTTGTTTGGTGCCGTTGTTGAGAACGGCGAGGCCGCGGTCTTCGTCCCATTTCGTTGTGGATTGACGGAGGGATTCGTCTTCGAGAATTTCGATGGTTACGTTGCGGAAGGGTTGAGGGCTGAGATCGCGCACGATGTGGGCGAAGGTGGCGGAAGCGAAGCGGCTGTCGCCGTCGGTGAACTTGACAGTGGCGGGAGGCTTGTCTTTGACCGAGTTGGAGATTTCGGTGTTGCCGAGATTGACGGTGAAGTAGTCGTGGCGGTGCCAGTGCATTTGAGTTTCGGTGTTGGGGTCGACCTCGACGTTGAAGACGCGCACGGATTTGTTTTCGAGGGCGAGGTGATGGTGAGGCTCGGCGGTGATTTCGACTTCGGGGGATTGGGCGGAGAGAAAAGTGGCGGCTAGGAGAAACAGTACGAGGCGTTTCATGCGGGGGATTGTAGCACTGGCGGGATTCGGTGGTGTGGGTAGGGATCCTTCGACCCGCAAAGGGCGCGGGTCTCTGGATGACAGGCGTTAGAGGTGGCGCAGGCTAGTCGAGCTTCGCTCGACTGGACAGCCGAGGGCGGCTGTCCCTACAAAAAATCAAGATCAAAACCAAGATCAAGGACAAGTTCAAAAGCTAACGTCAAAGGCAGCGGACAGGAGTGTCCGCTCCACACGGACCGCTCCACACTTGCTATCTCACATTTTTATTTCGCGGACGGGTCGGAGAGGAGGCCGAAGACGCCGACGCCGGTGGTGGTGCCGACGTAGACTTTGCCATTGATGATGACGGGAGTGATGAATTTGTTGCCTGCGCCGAAGCGGTCGCGCTCGTTGGCGGCCTGGTCGCTGTTGTAGAGCATTTGCAGGGTGATCGCGTTGTAGGCGTAGAGGATGGCGTGGCTGGTGTTCTCGACCGCCCAGAGAATTGCATTCTGCGATTGGTTGGAGGAGATGCTGGGAGTGGCTCCGGGATAGCGAAAGGTGTTGACGGTCTTGGCAGTGGGCGTGGGCAGGAGCTTGGCATTCTTGAATTGGAAAGAGAGGATGGGCTCGTTGACCGGTCCGTAAAAAAGGTGGCCGTTGAAGTAGGTGGGCATGGACCAGATGCCGTTGGGCAGGACTCCATCGAGTTCCTGGTAGATGGCGTTGCTGGTGGAGTTGTATTTTCCCAGGTTGTTGCGATTAAGGAGGTAGAGATTGGTGTCTTTGCCGGCGGCGGCGGCTAGGTCCCAAGTTGCGCCGGTGTTGTCTTTCATGGTGGGCAGGAGGATGGCACCGCCGGAACCGAGGTCGACGTCATCTTCACTTTCCGTGGGACCGTTATAGGTTTCGAAATAATCGGCGACGGCTAGGCCTTTCGTCGTCGAAAGCTTGAGGAAGGCGTTGCCATAATCGCCGCTGGCGGGAAATCCGCTGGAGTTTAAAGTGGTGTCGAATATGCCATTGGCGTCGGAGAAGAAGATGTTGCCGGTATTGTCGGCGGCAGGTCCGCTGCCTGAACCCCAGATGGAGCCTTGGTAGCCGTTGGGCGTGACGTCAAGGACGGTCTGGAGAGCGAGCGTGTTCTTGTTGTAGCCCATGATCCAGCCGGTGTAGGGTCGGATGTCGCAGTGCGAAGTCCAGGTCAGGTAGACCACGTTTCCCACGAGCAGCAGGGCGGCGCGCTCGGCGTATTGGCCGGGATCGAAGACCACGTAACCGCCGGAATGCCCGTCGCCGTTTCCAGGATATTTGGCGGCGATGTCGACTGGACCACCGTAAAGTTCGTTGCCGGTCGGGGCATCAAGCGCGTGGAGACGCTGATGATAGTTGCCGGAAGAATCTTTGGTCATGGCAACGACGTAGATGACTCCGTTCGAACCTGACGGCCGACTGATGACGGGAGTAGAGGTGATCCCGATTTCGGGAGCGATCTGCTTGCAGCCGCGATCGTCGGAGGAAGTCTCGCCGGCCTTGACGGTGGTGATATGCCAGATCGCTGCGCCGGTATCGGCGTCGAAGGCGTAGACAGAGTCGTGTTCGGTGGCGACGATCAGAAGGTTATGGGTCGTGCCACCCTGAATGGGAACGGAAGAAAGATAGAGCGGTTGGGCGTCGACCAGACCGTCGACCGAAACCGTAAATAATTTTCCAAACGAGGTGGTGTTCACGTTGCTGAGAGTGAGCGTGGTCTCGGAGGCGTTGAGTCCGGAGCGGGCATTGTTGTAGTGATAGGTGAGAACGTCCTCGGAAAGCGCGGGCGATGCACCGACCAAAAAGATACCGGCGAGAGCGATGATGGTCACGACTAGCCGTGGGAGAGAAAGTTTAAGCAACGGCGTCACGAGATCTCCGGCCCGAATTTGAACAGGGCTGTGCTTGCGTTGAATTGTTGGTTTCGGAACAGCCTAACGTTCGGGGTGGTGCGAAGAGGTGATTGCGGCCAGCCTCTTCGTGTTCCAGCAAAACTGTGCCGGGATTATGGCAGAGTTCGCGGCACGGGACAAGCGGAGTCTGCAAGGGAGAGAAATAAGTTTTGCGATGGAAGAGACTATTTTCGTCACCGGATCACGAGAAGATCGGGCCACGCGGCGTCAACATTAGGATTGGGCTTCGAAGAAAAGTAGCAAGGGCGTTATTGAAGTCCGGATATGTCTCGTCGTTAATCCAGTAGCTCTCGATCGTGATGGCGAAGATTGTTCCGAGGACCCAAAGGATCCAGCGGTAGCGGTGCAGCGATAAATTTGGGAACTACCGAATGCCGAGGTCGGCAAAGTACGCAGCGCTGTAACAAAGGTTGGCGAACAAGGCGAGAACGGAAAGTTTCGCGAGAGAAGATGGCGCAATCGCCGACCGGAAATGGGGCCAGGTTGTGATGGTCCAGAAAATTGCGGTCGCGGTCAGGATGAGGTTGTAGAAAGGGCGGCGAGGCTCCCAGAAGCGAGCGGCAGATGGGAGGGGAAAGGAAGTGTTCTCGTTGGCCGCGATGTTTGGATCCGGCATGATTTCCTCTGGCTTAATCTTCTTTACTCTCGAACCATCTTCATGCTGATGTTTGCAATGTACTTTGCAGTACAAAGTTACCGTCCGAGAAATTGCTCGTTCGCTTCTTCCCTATTTCCCCATGTTCCTATTCTTCGCGGGTGAGGCGAATCCACTCTTCCATTTGGTCGAGGTACTGGGCCAGGGCGCGGCGGCCTGCGGCGGTGAGGCGGTAGTCGGTTCGTGGGACGCGGCCTTCGAAATACTTCAGGCAGGAAATGTATTCGGCCTCCTCGAGCTTGCGGGCGTGAACGCTGAGGTTGCCGTCGGTGGTTTTGAGAATGCGTTTGAGATCGTTGAAGCTAAGGCTCGCGTTGGTGGCGAGAGCGCTAACGATTCCGAGGCGCATGCGTTCGTGAATCAGACGATCGAGTTCAGGGAGCGCGATGGCGCGGGCGGGAGTGTGCGGGCGAGCCGGGGCCGCGGCTTTCGGCTGCTTGCGGCGCTGCGGCAACGCTCTAGCCACCGTGCCTCCGGGCGATGAGGAATCCAAAGATAATGTGAAGGCCGCCAAAGCCGGCAGCTAGTAGCCAGTTCGACCAAGCGGGTGCAACCACGGCGACTGCGCCGGTCGCCATGAAACAGACTCCCATGACGGGGACGATGGAGACAGAGTATGCGCCTCCGGTGATGATGCCGGCGCCGTAGAGAAGAAGCCAGGTGGGCGCGAGGGCATAGCTGAAGCCCAGGCGCTGGAGTAAGAAAGTAAGAAATGCGCCGGCAACGAGGGGTGGAAACAAACCAAGAGCGACCTTGCTTCCGGGGCCGGAAAAAAGCGGGAGGCCGCGGCGGTTGGCCTTCTGGCGCATGGACAAAACGGCGATGAGGGCCGCGACGGGGGCTTCACCGAGCCAGACTTTGAGCCAGGCGGCGGACGTTGGCTGCCGCGACGCCAACCATGCTGCGGCGAGCGCGGTGAGGCCGAGCAGGACCTGTCCCCAGCCGGGGACGGCGGTGAAGGAAGCGGACCGCTCCATGGTGTCACGGATGAAGCGGAGATCATCGGCTGGATTGGGGCTAGGATCGCGGGACGCGGGGACCGGCCAGACGCGGGCCGGCCGATGGATGTGCCGAACACGGTGCTGGCGAGAACGGGCCATTGCGAAATAAGGTAGCTCCGAGCGAGCTTCATTGTCAAGTACTTTGTAGCACAAAGTTACATTGCCAATCTGCCATCGAGACAGGGTAAGATTCTGGGGATGGAACTGGGGAAATTACTCGTGATCCTGGGGCTTTCGCTGGCCGTGGCGGGAGCAACGCTGATGCTGCTCGGCAGAATGAATCTTCCTCTGGGCAGACTGCCGGGTGACTTTACCTACCGCGGAAAAAATACGACGGTGTATTTTCCGCTGGCTACGTCGCTGGTGGTGAGTGTTGTGCTTTCTATTTTGTTGTATGTGGTGAGCCGATGGCGAAGATGAGTTTTGATGCACATCAGTAGCAGGCTGGGAAACGATCGGTGATTTGCCTCGCGGTTCGAAGAAATGCGCGACACGAAGGTGCTGTGGATGACGGTGGAAGGAGGACAGTGTTTAAAAGGCGAAACAGAGATAAGGAAGCTGTGCCCATCCAACAAGGTCACGATGTCCTACTGTGACTTGTGAGAGTTTTTCCGCGACTCTAGTATTTCCTCATTCATGAATATTTAATGTGTTCTTCCGCGGGTGATTCTGCAACTAAGTACCCAACTTTGTTTCTAAGCGCGGCCTTGCGCTGAGAGGTAGTAAAGCCATCGAGGAGGTTTCGTCGTGAAAATCCCACAGGTCTTTTTGCGGCTCCGGCAGCGGCAACATGCAACCACGTTATTCGCGGCTTTTTTTCTTGTGGCTGGTTTTCTGGCCGTGAGTTCGATGGGCGCGAGCGCGCAGCAACAGGTTCTCACCTATCACAATAACAATGGACGGACCGGGCTGAATTCTGCAGAGACGACGCTCACGCTGAGTAATGTGAATTCCGGCATGTTCGGAAGACTATTCACGTTATCCGTGGACGGCTTGGTGGACGCAGAGCCTCTTTATCTCTCGGCGGTGACGGTACAGGGCGGCACGCACAATGTGCTGATCGTGGCGACGGAACACGACTCGGTGTATGCGTTCGATGCGGACAGTGGAACGCAACTGTGGAAGATCAGCACGCTCAAGTCTGGCGAGACGACTTCGGACGATCGCGGGTGCGGGCAGGTTACGCCGGAGATTGGAATTACATCGACGCCAGCAATCAGCAGGCCGGCGGGATCGAATGGTGTGATTTATGTGGTCGCCATGTCGAAGGACTCGTCGGGAAATTATCATCAGCGGCTACATGCGCTGGACGCGACGACGGGGAACGAGCTCAACAATGGGCCGGTCGATATCGCCGCGAAATACCCAGGCACCGGGGATAACAGCTCGGGCGGATTTGTGATCTTCGATCCGGCGCAATATAAGGAGCGGTCGGGATTGCTTCTGGTGGGGAACCAACTTTATTTGACGTGGGCGTCGCACTGCGACATCCGCCCGTATACAGGCTGGATCATGGGTTACAACGCGACGACGCTGGCGCAGAAGTCGGTGATCAACGTGACGCCGAACGGCAACGAGGGCGCGATTTGGGGGTCCGGTACGGGGCTGACGGCGGATGGATCGGGCAACATCTTTTTTCTGGATGCCAACGGAATTTTCGACACGAGCTTGAACTCGAACGGCTTTCCCAGCAGCGGCGACTACGGCAACGCGTTCATCCGGCTGACGACGAAGAGCGGGTTAGCTGTGGCCGACTATTTCGAGATGGATAATGGGCCGCAAGAGAGTGAAGGCGATGTCGACCTGGGATCGGGCGGAGCGATTTTGATACCACCGATGAAAGACTCTTCCGGAACGACGTGGCAACTCGCGGCGGGCGCAGGCAAGGATTCGAATCTGTATGTGGTCAACCGCAACTCGATGGGGAAATTCAACGCGAACAGCAACAATAACTATCAGGAGCTTTCGGGAGTGTTGCCGGGCGGCATCTGGTCGATGCCAGCGTATTTTCGGAACCGGCTGTATTACGGGCCGGTGGGCCAGCCAATTCTCTCCTTCGAGTTCAAGAACGCAAAGCTGTTGACGGCGCCAGTGGCGCAGACCGCGAACGCCTTCGGATATCCCGGGGCGACTCCGAGCATTTCTGCAAACGGCGGCACGAATGGGATTGTATGGGCCAGCGAGAATACAAACCCTGCCGTGCTGCATGCTTACAATGCAGAAACTTTGGTTGAGTTGTACAACACCAATCAAGCTTCCGGCGGGCGAGACAATTTCGGCGCGGGGAACAAGTACATTACTCCGATGATTGTGAATGGGAAAGTGTATGTGGGGACGACGAATGGGGTGGGAGTTTTTGGGTTGCTGGGAGGGAAGTAAGAATCAGCAGTGGGGTGGCTTTCGGTCTGATGGAGGGCCACCCACGTCTCAACTGCGATTGGGCGAAACGTCTACTCCACATTCACATGCACGAAGCCTAGCGATGGGCGGCCGTTGATGGTTGCTGGTTCGTACTCCCAATTCATAAACACTGCGCGTATGGACTTAATGACAGATTGATCTGTGGTGCCGCTTACCTCGACGTCACGAACGTGACCGTGCTCGTCCACTTTAACGCCACAAGCGATCTTTTCATGCAAACCGTGGATCGACAGTTCTTCGCGATGGATTAGCTTCGGCTGGGTAAACCGTTGTTCTTGTTCTCCCGATGTGTAGAGCGGCTTCGCCCCAGCAACGGTGAAAAGCGCATCGTTGACACTTGTTGCTGGTTCCAGGGTGTCGACCGTGATCTCGATCTTGTTAACGCTCGTGCCGAGCAGGGTCAGCTTGTGGGCGACTATTTTCCCCACAAAGGGCTGAAGGTCATTAAAAATCGTAAGGGTCGAGTAGCGATAGCGACCGCGGATGAACAGGTTTTTTTCCTCGATGAAGTATTGCAGGGCGAGAGGGTCCGGGGTTCCCTGAGGGCTGATGTAGCCATTGGACAATCTCATAACCGGTAGATTTCCGAGGTTCGTGTTGGTTGTGCCCCAATCGGCCTCGTGCAGGTCCGCGCCATTATCGCCGGGCAGATTGAAAGATATGGAGCTCATCACGTCATCGGCCAGTTTGGAGGCGTACTTTCCGGGGAAAACTCGATAGAACGCATCCTCGGTCATCACTTCCAGAATGGATGTATCGCTTACATTCACTTCGCGACGCCACTTCTTCGACGAGACCCACGTTTCTTCATAAGTCCCCTTCGTGTGGCCATCCTCCGAGTGAAAACTCGCCTTCATGTGAAAAGCCCGGGCACCATCGAGTCGCAGCTCATTAACCGAGCGCATTCCATCGAAAGTGCGTCGGACCTCGGGCTGGGACGGATCTTTGGCAAGTAATTCCGCTGGAAAAAGAATGAGTAGACTGGTTTCTATCTGTGCGGGAACCCCGTCAACTGATTGCGGCTGGAACCTCCATTTACTGATTGCACTCAGAACAGCATCCTCAGTTGTGTTGTCGACCGGACTGTAGGTTTTTGCGTCTTTCACCTTGCCGTCGCGGCCAATGAGTATCTCGACCTTCATGGCCTTCTCTTTTGGTTTGCTCTCAGCGGGCCACTGAATATCGACTTTCTCGGCGATGAGCAGTCGAGCTTGCGATTCCCTTAGCCTTTCGGTGACCATGCGCTTGGCAGGGGGAGTAGGTTCGGATACGGCAAAGAGGGATTCATCTGGGGTATCGAGGTCCCGAAGGGTGTCGATCTTTATGTTGATCGGGTCGTCTTTCGTGGCATACGCAACCATTTTGCCATGGAACTTGCGATAGTCCGTCATCACTCCGTAACAGCAACTGGGCGACCAAAGGTAAATCAGAAGGCCCGTTTTGCAGTCGTACGCGAGCAATACTCTCACTTCCTGCCCGTCCGCATCGTTGAAATATTTTTCCGCCATGCACTGGCCCATGCCCGCGCCAGGCTCCGCGCCCATCAGGCCGAGCTGATTCATAAGATCGACTGCCGATTTAGGCAGAGGGTCAACGATCTCGTCGGCAAGCATTTCGTCGTGCACAGGCAAATAGTCGCCATTATTCTCCTCATAGATCTTTTCGCCATTGACGATGCGGGTTTGGGAGAAATCGCGCAATTTGATCGTGCGACGAAATTTTGTGGACGACACCCAGTACTCCTCGACGGTTCCGTTGAACTCCGATTTCGGATCGTTTTTGTCGGTAATCGTAGCCTTCATGTAAAAAGGCTTACTCCCTGGTTCGGCTAGAGTCGAACGATGGATCATCTGATCGAGGAGTTTGCTGACCGGGACTCGGTTCGCACCGACGGAGTAGATCGGCGAAAGAAGCAATAAAACAATCACGCAGCGAGCGCGCATTTGAATTCCTCCAAGATAAGGCGAGGGTGCCGGGCGGTCAATCTGCTCTCAAATCCGCTGACTCCGCGCGATAATAGGTGGTCCAAGGCCGTTTAGTTTACCCTACCAACACTGCATTTAGCATGTCTCTCACTGACCAACTTGGGTTCAGGTTCACGCCGCCGGAGCGGCGGGTGTGGAGTGTGCGCGGGCTTGTGGCTGCGGTGCGGGCGCATGTGGAGCGGGAATATTCCGATGCGTGGGTGGAAGGGGAGATTTCGAATTTTCGGGCGCAGAATTCGGGGCATCTTTATTTCACGCTGAAGGATGGGAATGCGCAGATTCGAGTGGTGATGTTCAGTTCGAAGGCGCGGCTGCTGCGGTTTCGTCCGACGGATGGGATGCAGGTGGTGGTGCGCGGGCGCGTGACGGTTTATGAAGATCGCGGGGAGTTGCAGATTGCGGCGGAGTACGTTGAGCCAAAGGGCGCGGGCGGGCTGCAGGTTGCATTTGAGCAACTGAAGGCGAAGCTGGAGGCGGAGGGACTGTTTGCAGCGGAGCGGAAGAAAGCGATTCCGACGTTGCCGTCGAAGATTGGAATTGTGACGTCGCCGCAGGCGGCGGCGCTGCGGGACATCCTGAATATTTTGCAGAGGCGGCATCATACGGCGAGTGCGGTGATTTATCCGGCGCAGGTGCAGGGGGATTCGGCGGCGGCAGAAGTGGCGAGCGGGGTGCGATATTTCAACACGTATCGAGGTGACCCAAGCCGCAGCGTGGAAGTGATTATCGTGACGCGAGGTGGAGGGTCGGCGGAGGACCTGGCGGCGTTCAACGATGAAGGGCTGGCGCGGACGGTAGCGGCGTCGGAGATTCCGGTGATTTCCGCGGTGGGGCACGAGACCGATTTCACGATTGTGGATTTTGTGGCCGACTTGCGCGCGCCAACGCCTTCGGCGGCGGCGGAGTTGGTGATCCGGTCGCGGCGGGAAGTGGAGGATCAGGCGGAGGCGGTGCGAGAGCGGCTGGTGCGGGCGATGGAGCGCGGACTTTTGGAGGCGCGGCATGCGCTGATGGAACGGGCGCAGGACGGGGCGTTTGCGCGGATGATGGATGGGATCCGGCAGCGGCAGCAGAAGGTGGATGAGCTGACCTACCGGCTGGAGCGCGGCGAGCGGCAGAAGCTGGAGCAGATGCGGCGTAAGTGGGAGACGGTTGCGGCGGCGGTGAGGCATTACGATGCGCGGCGCATGCTGGCCGGAGTGCGGGTGGAGTTGGAGGCGGGGACGGCGGCATTGGCGGCGGCGATCAGAAATCAGTTGCTGTTGAATAAGGTCCGGCTGGAGCGCATGGGGCGGGCGCTGGAGACGCTTTCTCCATTGGCGATTCTGGAGCGAGGATATGCGCTGGTGTTCGATAGCTCCGGAACATTAGTTAAGGATGCGGAGCAGGTTAAGGCGGGAGAAGAAATTTCGGCACGGGTGGCGCGTGGAGAGATTCGGGCTACGGTGAAAAAGGCGAGTGGGTGACACCATCCGGCGCACTCACAAGGATCGATAATCAGGGATGCACTCGATTGCATTCCACTTTCACTCGAGGAAATTTTTCATGCGTGTATATCGCTACGCAAAGGAACACGCAATAGCTCGAACCTTTCATAAGGCCTTCCGAGCGATAGAGAGGTGTTTGCTGTTGGGACTGATGGTCGCGGTCTCGCTTAGAGCACAACAGAGTTCTCCGTCTGCGCCGGCCTGGACTGGTGTCGTACACACGGCTGCCGGTGAGCCTGTGGCCGGAGCGAAGGTGACGATATACACACGGGCCGCTAAAGAGAACCTAACGGCAATTACGGGAACCGATGGAAGGTTCGCGATCGCCGACATTCGACTCGGGCCACACAACGTGAGCGTGCAACTGCCTGGGCGAGTTCCGACCGCACTAGCGGCGGTGGATATTACTGGCATAACAGTTGTGCTGACGGTATCCGATCAAAACGTACTGTCGATCGCATCCTACCCCCAAACTCCGGCAGCAGGAGTCTCGAATGGGAACCCGAGCACAACTTCGAACGCGGCTAGTGGAGCAGGCGGGGAGAAACTCTCGAGCCAAAAAGTAAATGAGTTGCCGTTGAATGGGCGCGACTTCAGCGCGTTGCTGTTGTTAGCAGCGGGCACCATGACCGACGTGAACGGGCAGACGAATTTCACCCAGCAGTTTGCCATCAACGGACAGCGCGGCGTTGAGGCTGTGTTTGCGATGGACGGTGCGGATGTCAGCGATCCAGAGATGGGCGGGAGCACGTTCACGAATTTCGACGTGGACGCGATTCAGGAATTACAGTCAAGCTCAGGCTGGATGCCGGCGGACATCGGGCGAGGTGCGGCGGGCTTTACCAATATCGTGACACGATCGGGAAAAAACGGTTTTCACGGATCATTCTTCGAGTTCTTAAGGAACTCCGCCCTCGATGCGCGGAATTATTTCGATCATCCATCGATTGCGGAGCCGGGCAGGATTCCCCCGTTCCGTAGAAATGAGTTCGGATTTACAAACGGCGGACCGATCGTGTTGCCGCATGTGTATGACGGTCGAGACCGCACGTTTTATTTTGTACAGTATCAGGGATTCAGACAGGTGCTGGGAACGACCCAGGTCTTGGCTGTACCAACCGCAGCCGAGCGAGCGGGTCAGGACATCGTGAAGTACCCGGACGGCAGCACGGACACGCTGCAGGTACCGGTAGATCCGGCAATCGCGGCAGTGTTGGCCCGCTATCCGCTCCCCAACAACCCGACCGGCGCGTATGGTGCGCGAACCTATGCTGCGCCTTCAAACGTGAACACGGATACGGATCAGTTTTCCATCCGCATCGATCAGAAAGTTGGCGCAAAAGGACAATTGTTTGGGCGATTCAATTACGACAATCTGACGGGACCGACAACCAATCCGGATCAGACGCTGCTCGATCCGAGTTTTGGCGTGCAGTACGTGGATCGACAGCGGAACGGGGTCATCACTTACACGCGCGCCGTGTCACCGCGATTTCTCTGGTCGACATCGGTGAGTTTTACGCGGACGACGCCTTCATTTGTTACGCCGAACCACACTGATCCGGCCCTCAAGTTCAACGATGGCTTGTACGAGGCGTACAACGGTGCGGCGGGCTCGGTGATGTCAGCGTTCGGGAATCTGTTCCAGGGGCAGTTGAATTTTGCGTGGACGAGAGCGCGACATGCCGTGAGGTGGGGTGCGGAAGCACGCCTCAATCGCGACACGACATATTTCGGGATCAGCCCGAACGGCGAATACGATTTTGGCGGTGGAACGGTTTATTCGCCGGTCTTCATTCCTTCCGCAAGCGGACAGCGCGACGTTCAGCCTGGTCAGCCTCTGCCGGACACTTTGAGCAGTCTTTTACTAGGGTTTCCGTATGCATACACGGTCGCGGTGGCGCCGCCCTACGCATCGGATGGCGCGCACATTGGGCCGGCGGCGATCAACCGGAATGATGTGAACGCCTACGTCGAGGACACATGGAAAATCAATACGCATTGGACGATCGACTATGGGCTGCGATATGAGATCTACACGCCGATTTCGGAGCGGGCGCGGCGAACGTCGAGTTTTCTGAATTCGTTCCCACCTGCGGGCGTTGGACAGGAATATTTGATCAATCCGCAGCCTACTTATCGGACCGATTGGAACGGCTGGGGGCCGCGTGTGCAAGTGGACTGGAATGCGCCGCAGGCCGTTCATGTGCACATGGGGGGAGCGATCACAGTAATTCCGCCGAATATCTGGCAGGACAATCTTCTGACAGGGTCAACGCCCTACGTCGTTTATCCGCGTGTGAATGCGGCGCAAAACGGGGAGATTTCCTACGGATTCCAAATCACGCCGAGCGAATTGCCGCAGGTTTACAACACCGCCGGCGTGAACGTGTTGGCCGATGGCGATCCGAAAAAAGTGCCGGCAAACACGGTGATGGATGTAAATCGATACCAGCAGGATTTGGCGGCGCTGGCGCCGAGTCATCAGCTCTCACTGCTGAGCCTGGCCGGAATCGACCGGCGCTTCGGCAATGGCAATTTGCAAACCTGGACGCTGGGGCTGGAGCGGGCTTTCGGCGGGCTCACGGCCGATGTTGGGTATGTTGGGACATCGGCGTTTCGACTTCCCAGAATGTCCTATCCAAACGCGTATCCCGGAGCGGATTCGGAATTTGCGAGGTTTACAAACTTCGACGCGAGCGGAGCGGTGACGGGAGGTTTTGGATTCGAGTCTGTGCTGACAGGGACGTCGCACTCGTCTTACAACGCGTTGCAGACCTCGTTGTCCGGAAATGTCGGGCACGGCGGTCCGTCATTACAGGCAGGCTATACCTGGGGCAAATCGCTGGATGATGTCAGCGGCATCCTGGGAGGAACGGGATCCACGGGTGCAGTGACGCTGTTCAGCCCGCAAGACCCATTCGATACGCAAGCGGAACGAGGGCCGTCAAGTTTTGACGTGACCAACGCCTTCACCTTGAGCGCGGCCCAGGATTTGCATTTCGAGCATCTGGGACTTCAGCGGGATCGAATGAAGCTGTTGACCCAGGGCTGGGAGTTGCTGAGCATCTCGACGATCACGAGTGGTTCGCCGTTTACGGTGTATTCGGGAATCCAGCAGACGGGCGCGGGGACGATTGGTGCGGACCGGCCGGACCAGGTCGGGACGCCGGACCTTTCGAGCGCGGGCAATTCGACGCGACCGCGCGACGACTATTTTGGGCTGGGCGCGAACAACGAAAGCTTCTTTTCGATTCCAATCGGGATCGCGGGCGGGACCGGACCGAACTCCGGGCGATTTGGAACACTTGGCCGTAATACGTTTCGCGGTCCGGCGTACTACGATTTCGATTTTGCGCTCATCAAGACAACTCCGATTGGCCGCCGGGAAAGCGGTCTGGAGCGAGCGGACCTGCAATTCCGCGCAGAGTTATTTAATCTGTTTAACATCGTCAACATGGGGCTACCCGCGAACATCATCGAGGGTACAGGGTTTGGCATGATCAGCAAGACCGCGGGAACCTCGCGGCAAATACAGTTTTCGCTGAAGCTCATCTACTGAGGCGCGGTGACATCCGGTCTCGGGCACTCGCAATACTTCCCTCCTCACCTAATTCTCTTGAATCTCAGCGAGTGCATTAGAATGTAGGGTTCCAGAGCAGAAACTTTGCGGGCGTATGGAGAGCTGGTGAACCAACTTACGGCGCCATGGTTGAGAGTGTCATTTACGGTGCTCGACATTCTGCTGGTGGCGTTGATCATCTACGAAGTGCTGGTGATGATCCGAGGGACGCGGGCGGCGCCGATGCTTGCGGGGCTTGGAGCGGTTGCGGTTGCGTTTTACCTGGCGCGCATCGGGGAGCTGGTCACTCTGAACTGGCTGGTGGGGCATCTGTTGCCGTATGTGGTGTTCGCGTTGATCGTAGTGTTCCAGGCGGAGATCCGGCACATGTTGTCGGATGTGGGGCGGCGAGTGAGCTTTTTGCGCGGGTCGGCGGTGGAGGGTGACTCCTACGACGACATTGTGCTGGCGGCGAATCTGTTCTCGCAACACCAGACCGGCGCGCTGATTGTGATTGAGCGCGAGATTGGGTTGCGGACTTACATCGAGAGCGGCGTGGCAATGGACGCGAAGCTCTCGTACGATCTGCTGGCAACAATTTTCCGGCCGAGTGCACCGTTGCACGATGGAGCGGTGATTATCCAGAAAGACCGGCTGGCGGCAGCGGCGTGTTTTCTGCCGCTGTCGATGAATCCCGTGCTCTCAACGCAGATGGGGACGCGGCATCGGGCGGGGATCGGGATCACCGAAGAGACCGATGCGATTGCGGTGATTGTGTCGGAAGAATCGGGCGCCATCAGCATGGCGGTTGGGGGAAAGATTGAACGAGAGTTGACGGTGGAGCAGCTTCGCGAACGGTTGAGCGGCGAGTTGCGGCGGTATATGTCTCCGGTGGCTTTGCCGA
>Ga0210391_10001106_pt1 | contig 25300 bp, 20 predicted proteins | sample IncBWC12OmetaG_FD_160573 | JGI IMG/M metagenome (GOLD analysis project Ga0210391, IMG submission 160573) | Forest soil microbial communities from Barre Woods Harvard Forest LTER site, Petersham, Massachusetts, United States - Inc-BW-C-12-O ... | reverse complement strand
AAGGCAGGAAAAGAAAGCAGATGGCGCAAGGGCCCTCACCTTCACCTAGCAATCAAACCGCATGGCTAAATCTTCGGGGGACGAAGGACCTGCCAAGTATATAGGGGCTTTGTCGTCTCCCCCGTGTCAAAAGGGATCAGCCTCATTACGCTGGTTTCTGAGGAAAATCAGGATTCTCCTTGCCCACCTGGTGGGAAAAGAGTTTGCACATCCATCGGCAGGCCCTAAACTAAGGTAAGAATTGGACAAAGTTCGTCCCTGGTGGACAGGGCTGCGCCGATGGTAAAGGAGTAAAGCCTGGCGGGACACACCGGCTGCGCGCCGAGTGAGTTTTCTGCTTTTACAAATTATGGGTAAGCGTTCAGGTGTTTTCTTCGCGATCCTGGCGGTCGCGGGTTTTCTGCAGGTCAGCCTGCCAGTTGCTATTGCTCAGTCCTCCGGTTCCGATACATTCGATTGCCCATCAGGTGTCATCTCTTCAGTTGATGGAAGCTGCGTAAGTGAAGAGGAATCCCCGACCCAGGGCCTCGGCCAGCTTGGTGGCTTGGGTCAGAATGGTTCATCTACAACTGGCGCCTATGGGGCCGGCGGTGCTTCGTCCTTGGGAGGGCAGTATCCAGGATTGCAATCCCCGGGCTTGAGCAACAGGGTCCAGAGCATTGTCGACCAGGGCGGCCTGAGCAACACGCAATCCCAACTGGAAGCGCTGGAGCAGTCCCGGCTCCTGGCAATCCGTGCACCTTCCGCTCCGACAGACTTTCAACTCATGGTTCGCGGCTCCCTGGGCAGTCTGTTGCCGATTTATGGTGATAGCCTGTTTCGCCAGGTTCCTTCGTCGTTTGCTCCGCTGCGCGAGGTGAATGTCACTCCCGACTACGTTCTCGGGCCGGGGGATCAGCTGGTGATCCGCATCTGGGGTCAGGTCAATTTCAATGCTCAACTCACCGTGGACCGCTCCGGCGCGGTCTATCTGCCCCAGGTCGGGGAAATCCACGTTGCCGGCTTGCCGTATGCACAAGTTAAGCAGCATCTTCACGACGCCCTTGCACACATCTATAAGAGCTTTGATCTGAATGTAGAGATGGGCCAGTTGCGATCAATCCAGGTGTTCGTCGTAGGCCAAGCCCGTCGCCCTGGGACCTATACCCTCGGTTCGCTGAGCACGCTGGTGACGGCGTTGTTTGCTACCGGAGGCCCTTCCGTACAGGGTTCCTTGCGTGACATCCAGCTGCGGCGTGCAGGGCAAACCATCGCCCATTTCGATCTGTACGACCTGCTGATACTCGGCGATATGTCAAAGGACGCACCGCTGCTCCCGGGCGATGTGATCTACATCCCTCCTGTGGGGGCACAAGTGGCCATCGCCGGAGACGTCCATATCCCGGCTATTTACGAGTTGAAGGGCGAAACCACGGTGGAGGAGGGGCTTCGTTTTGCCGGAGGGCTATCCTCAACAGCCTCCGTATCGCGGGCATCGCTCGAACGGGTGGATGCGGAGAAGAATCGCACCGTCGTGGATGTATCGCTGCAAGCGCCAACTGGACTAGGGACGCCGCTCCAGCAAGGGGATCTTTTGCGCGTGCTTCCGATTTCGCCCCAATTCCAGAACACCGTTACCCTGCGGGGGAATGTGGCGGAAACGGGACGGTTTTCCTGGCACCCGGGCATGAAATTGAGTGACATTATTCCCGATAGCAAGGCGCTCATAACCCGGGACTACTGGGAACGCAGGAACCAGCTGGGTGTTCCCGGGCCGGAGTTCAAACCGGAATATACCAATAATCCCGATTATTACCCTCGCGATCTCAACGGTTATCAGACTGGCGCAGCGCAATACGATATCAACGGGGTTCCGATTTTTAACGGGCAGTCGCAGTCAAACACCAGCCAGGGGGGCCAATCGGCGAATGGGGCATCGTCCCGGGTCAATGGCCAAGCCCCGGCGCAGAGCAACAGCCAGAACGCAAATCAGCCTTCGCAGCCGAGCGAAGATCCGAATTGCATTCCCATCAGTACTCCGCAGCAAAATCCATATGGCCAGAACCCGGGATCGAATACCCAGGGGATTAATCCGCAGAACGGGCAACCCTGCACCACTACGGGCAGCAGGTCACTGGCCGATGAAACGCAGACGTCGTCTGGAAACCTTCCCCGGCCCGCCCTGACGGTCGCTCTGCCCGTACCTGAGATCGACTGGTCGTATGCAGTCATCGAAAGGATGAACCCGCAGACCCTCACTACTTCGCTCGTGCCCTTCAATCCCGGACAGCTTATTCTTGACCGCGACGCCTCGCAGAACCTGGCGCTCGAGCCTGGCGATGTGGTCACCATCTTTTCCCAGGCAGATATCAAAGTCCCACAGGCCCAGCGCACCAAGTTCGTCCGCCTGGAAGGCGAGTTCAAGCAGGCCGGTATCTATACCGTGCTCCCCGGTGAGACCTTGCCTCAACTCGTCGCTCGTGCGGGAGGTTTCACTCCACAGGCGTACCTGTTCGGATCGAACTTTACTCGCGAGTCCACACGGATCTTGCAGCAGTTGCGTTTGAACGATTACCTGCAGAATCTGGAACTGGAGATTGACCGGGCCACCATTGCGGCTTCCGCCAGCATCGGCAGCGTGGATCCGGCGGCGACCGCCGCCTCGAGGAGTTTAGTGGAACGGTTCCGCTCTATCCGTGCGACCGGCCGCGTGGTGCTCGATATCCCACAGAATGCGGCAGGAATCGATAACCTGCCCAATATACAACTGGAAGACGGCGATCGCTTTGTGGTTCCCACCAAGCCCAGCGTGGTGAATGTGGTCGGTGCGGTGTACGACCAGAATTCCTTCCTGTTTCGAAATACGCAAGCGGTGGGAAGTTATTTGCGGTTGGCTGGGGGACCAACTAAAAGTGCTGATGGTGCAGATTCCTTCATCATCCGGGCGGATGGTTCGGTGATCAGCCGCAAATCGCAGAAGGGTGTCTTCGGAAATACGTTTGCCAGCATGCACTTGAACGCAGGCGATACGGTAGTCATCCCCGAAAAGGTTCCTCATCCGTCAGGTTTGAGGAACTTTATCAACTATACGCAGATTTTCTCCCAGCTCGCCCTGGGTGCGGCAGCGATTGCCGTGCTGCAGTAACATAAGGGAACCAGGTAGTCCATGGCCATAATGCCGCCCACGAGAGAGTACAGCCCGCCGATCGAAGCCCCGGTGCAGACCGGGATCGAGTTTGACCTGCTGGATCTGTTGCTGGTCGTAGCGAAACGCAAGACCACCATCATCCTGGCCACATTGATTGGTTTGTTTCTGGGCATGGTGCTGGTGCTCTTGATGCATCCTGTCTTTACCTCAAAGGCTGTCATCCTACCGCCGCAGCAAGGTCAGTCAAGCGCCGCCATGTTAACCCAACTGGGTAATCTGGCAGCCTTGACCGGCTTGGGTACCTCGAGCGCTGTGAAGGATCCCAATGATTTGTACCTGGGAGTTCTGCAGAGCAACACGGTTCAGGATGCGTTGATCAAGCGCCTTGGGCTTATGGACGCGTATCACGTCCATAAAATCAGTCAAGCTCGCCGTGTGCTTACCGGCAACTCCAAGTTCGTGAGCGAAAAGGGCGGCATGATCAGCATTACGGTGACAGATCAGGACCCGAATCGGGCCGCCCGGATCGCCAATGCGTACGTCGAAGAGCTGCATGCCATTAACAGCCGGCTGATCATTGGCGAAGCGTCATTGAGAAGGAATTTCTTCGCTCAACAGCTGGCGCTGGAGAAGGACCGCCTGACGGACGCTGAGATTGCGCTGCAGCAGACGGAAGAAAAGACTGGCGCAATCGCACCTGTGGGCCAGACAGGGATAGTGATCGGTCAGGTGGCACAACTCCAGTCACAGATCATCAATCGCGAAGTCCAGCTTGACGCGCTGCGTACCTCTTCCACAGATCAGAACCCCGACGTGATTCGAATGAACACCGAGATCGAAGGCCTGAAAGCAAAGCTACGCGACATGGAGAGCGTTCAAAAAAGCCGTAAACCCGGGGATATCTCACTCACCAGCCAATCGCTGCCTCAGGATCAGGTTGCGTTCCTGCGCAAGCAAAGAGAAGTGCAATACCACACCCTGATTTTCGATCTGATCGCCCGCCAGTTCGAGGCGGCAAGATTGGACGAGGCAAAAGCTTCTCCGGTGATCCAGGTGTTAGACCCAGCCGAGCCTCCGGATAAGAAGTCAGGACCCTTCCGGGCTTTGTGGACCGTGGTTGGTGGTATCCTTGGCTTCCTTTATGGAACCAGCCGGGTGATTGGCTCCTATGTGTACGCTCGCGTGGCAGCAGACGACGCAAGTGCTCAGAAGATAGACCAATTTCGCCGCGCTTTGCGATTCCGCTCCAGCTAGCGGCAGGGCTTTCAACGGTCTCACAGCCTCATTCTGGCATTCTCCGGCGAGATCACGTTCGGCTAATTACTTCCAATTCCTGGTAAATCACGCAGGGACCAGTTCCCCGCTGGTTAAGTTCCGGCCTGCCGGATCTTCCTTCTTAGCCAGTTCCAGGCAAAGTAAGACGTAAACAAAGTAGTTGTAGCGCGGCTGAACGAATGGGGTCAACGCCACCACGAGAAGATAGATGATGATCAGAAGTGCGATGGGGCGGCGCGGGTTCAGCAGACCCTTGAAATAGGCAATCGCAAGCAGAGGTATGAGCACGAGTGAAAAAGCCGGAACAATAAACCAGGAGTGTATGTCACCAAATCCGAAATCCCGGAACATAGCGAAATAGGTGGCCGGCCTGAGCAGTTCGCCCGATATATCCATAATGATTTTGGGCACCATCACCAGCGGGAAGCCAAAATGAGCCTGTATGGCATTGAATTTGGCGATTGTGTTGGCGCCCCTTGCAAACCTCATGAAACCGACGATACCGGAGCCGGGGAGCATGGCAATCAGAGAGTAGGAGACCGTGAGGACGGCAACCACAAAGGCCACCGCGAGCCTTGGTTTGCGCTCGAAAATGGAGCCTTTTCGTCGCAGGAAGAGAAAGAGGAAGATAATCGCGATCTGCTCCCAGCGCGTAAAGAAGGAGAACAGAAGAACCGTCCCCAAAAGAAACCAGGAGCGCTTCGTCGAATACACGAACTTCGCCAACAACAACGCGGAAAACAGCACCATGATTTCCTTGTTGAGTGTGACCAGGGCAGGAGCGGTCTCCGAGCAAATCATGAGAAGAAAAAGCAGACGGTACCGGTCCACCCCCGGTATGGTGCATGCAACCTCTACGGCAATAAAAAAAAGCAAAGTGTTGAAAAGGTTAACGGCTATACCACTCTGCAACGCCGCCCCGATGGCTACAGGTCCGATGAGGTTGCTGCCGAAAGAAAGAAGATCAAACTCAGCATTCGCGTGGTCTTTCCGGTAATTGACAGCCTCCCAGTATGTGGGTGAATCCGCACCAAACCTGACAGTAGATTCATTGTTCAGGCGGGGCTGCTCAAACTCGAAAAAGCAGAACCAGCACAAGGCAAGATAGAAACAGAACACCCACATGAAGATCCACTTGTTGAGCGACCGGGGCTCCACAAAAAGCGACAGAAAGGGAACTCGAACCTTTGGAACTTCGTTTGTGATATGGAAGGAAGGTGGCCGAGGAAGCCGTACGGATGGAATGGGGACGACAAGCTTCATCGGGGATGCCCTATTATATGACGCCTGCCGGCCGGACTCCGACACCTGTGCCTGCGCGAGTTCGTTTATCGGATTCTTGCGCGGGCGCTCCTCGGCCATTAGGCTTGATCTTGCGGGGCGCTTGGATTGGACCTGGTTCCCGCTCACACGACGGAAAGATCGCCTTGATATTGCCGAATTCCTTTGTAGCCGTGAACAAACCATGAGTAGCAAGCAGATCGTTGCCGTCGTCGTACTTTACAAGCGAAGGCCGGAGCGGAGTGAGACGATCAACAGCCTGGCAGCCGCGTTTGAGAGAGATCCGGAATTGCTTCAATCCATTCGGGTCCTCGTTTGGGACAATAGCCCGACCGCGATCGATGATCCGGTTTTTCCATTTCCTTGCGATTACAGGCATGCCGCCCGGAATATGGGAACCTCTGGCGCCTACAACAGCGCTATGGAATTTGCCGAGGCGCAAGGGTCCCCCTGGCTATTGCTCCTGGACCAGGACACCGCGGTATCGCATGAATTCCTTCCCCGCATGCTTGAGTACAGTTACCTTCTCCAGGACACTCCAGAGGTAGGCAGTGTAGTTCCCTTCATTTATTCCCACGAGCAGCTGGTTTCACCGCGCTTTCTCCTCAGTTTCAACCGCAATCCGCAAATTCCGCTCACCTTTCAGGGCATTTGCAGGAAAAAGGCGTCGGCGGTCAATAGCTCAACTTTGATGCGGGTGGCCGCTTTGCGAGAGATTGGCGGGTACAGCGAGGAATTTTGGCTTGATTTGTCGGACGTTTACACTTTTCAGGCGATGTATTTCAAGGGCAGGTATATCTACGTTGCGTCAGATCTGGTCCTGCAGCACTCCTTGTCGGGCATGGACTATGACAAGGAAATGACCTGCGAACGCTATCGGAATTTCCTCGCTGCCGAGAGCGCCTACGTCGATTTATATTCTTCGCCGATGGAACGTGCGGCTCAGCTATTGCGGCTGTTCATCCGAACTTTCCGGCAATATCGCCGCTACAAGAACAAGGCGTTTGCGGCGCTTGCCTTTAAGTACTTTCTGCAAAGATTGTTTCGCCGGAGATCGGCGAGGTTGAGGAGTTGGCGGCAGCAGTTGTTGAAACGTGATCTTCCCGTTATGTCGGCAGGCCAGATTGTTCGCTAGCAGCAGACCGGTAACCTACCATTGTTTCCCTTCACCGCGACGGCCGCGCATTGAGCTCTGAAGGGGCGAGAAACAGCAGGATGCATTGTTCCTCGTCACTCTGAGTCCTTAAAGCCGGTATTTCAACCATCTATGACGGAGACAGGGGCAGGAATCTATGCGCATTTTTTACGATCACCAGGTCTTCTCGTTGCAGGATGCTGGTGGCGTGACGCGATATCAATACGAGCTGGTTCGCAATCTGCAACTCGAAACAGATGTTCAAATTGCGGTGTTGATGGGGCTCAATACTTCCGTGATGTCCTTGCGGGATCTGAGCAACGCCCGGACCAGGATACTAGGCTGGAAGACTGGCCTGGGGCCTGGCTACTTGCGCTATGCAATCAATGAATTGATATCCGCAGTGTTGTCACCGGGTTTGGGGCGGTTTGATATTTACCATGTCATGCTTTATCGGGCCATTCCTTTGCTGCGCCGCCGCCGGCTGGTTGTCACCCATCATGACTGCACTCACGAGCGGTTCCCGCACCTGTTTCGCAATGCATCGTTCATCATGGAAAAGAAGCGCAAGTTGTTTTCGCAGGCCGACGCCATCATCTGCGTTTCCGAATCGAGCCGGCGGGATCTGTTGCACTTCTATAACGTGGAAGAAAACAAGACGCACGTTATCCATCATGGTTTCTCCCCACTTTCTGTTGGATCGTCACCCGGACAGGCAAACGGGATTCCAAATGCCCCTTATTTGCTCTATGTCGGGTTGCGCGCCCGCTATAAAAACTTTTTGCTCTTGCTTGACGCTTTCTCACGCAGCGGCTTGGCCGGGGACTTTCAATTGGTAGTGATCGGCGGGGGCGCGTTTTCCGCAGAAGAAGAAGCCAAAATCAGTTCGCTCGGCGTCGGCAACCGTATCCGCCACATCCCAAAGGCTGGAGAGGCCACCCTGGCACACGCCTACCGGAACGCCTCCCTTTTCGTCTATCCCACCCTCTATGAAGGTTTCGGTTTTCCGACGCTGGAAGCAATGAGCCTGGGATGCCCGGTCCTCGTCCATCGTACGTCGTCGTTGCCGGAGGTGTGTGGGGACGCAGCTTTTTACTTTGACGCCTCCGATGCCGATGAGCTCTCAGGTGCTCTCGTGTCAACCCTGCAAGATTCCGAAGGAATTGTGCTCAAACGGCGATTGGGGGAAGAGCGTGTGAGGCTTTATGACTGGAACCGAAGTGCCAAAAGTACCCTTGCAGTGTACCGAGCTGTGTTCGACGGCCAGTCGGACGGTTTAAAGGAAGGAGAACCCAATGCTTAAGAAAGCCTTTCATTCAGAACTGGAGTAGGGTCCACTAGTTACCCGACGTTACCCAACCGGATGCCCGAGATACGATACCGGACCGGCAAACGAAGACTAACCGGATAGACAAAAGCGTCATTGATAGCAAACAGGTTAAGATCAAAGGATGGCCCAAAAGGTCCTGATAACCGGGGGGCTCGGGTTCATCGGTCTGGCACTCGCCCGAACATTGATTGAGCGAGGCATGACGGTGCGCCTGTTGGACAATCTGAGCCCGCAGATTCATGGCACCGATCCGAAACCCGACCTAGGCGGGCTGCTTGACCGACACCGCGTAGAGGTTATGCGCGGGGACGTCTGCCAGCGCCGGGATTGGGTGTTGGCTTTACGGGACGTGGGCTCCGTGGTCCACCTGGCAGCGGAGACCGGGACCGGCCAATCCATGTATAGGATAGGCGACTACACCAGGACCAATGTTCTGGGCACCGCTTTGCTGCTTGATGTGCTGGCCAATGACCGCCATGGTGTAACAAAATTGGTGCTGGCGTCGTCACGCTCGGTTTACGGAGAGGGCGCCTATCTCTGCGTTCGCTGCGGGCCGGTATATCCGCCCATGCGGAGCTTAGCCAGCCTGCAGGCGAACCACTGGGAACCGCTTTGCCCCTGCTGTGGCGGACCTATTCAGCCGGTCGCCACTCCTGAAACCGCGCGGACCAATCCAGGCTCAGTTTATGCTGCGACTAAGCTGGCCCAGGAAGATTTGGTGCGGGCCGCAGCCAGTGCGCTGGGCATCGCCTTCCTTATTTTCCGCTTGCAAAATGTATACGGGGAAGGTCAGTCGTTGAACAATCCTTATACCGGCATCCTTTCGATCTTCTCCAATCGGGTCCGGCAGGGAAAAGAGATTCTCCTGTTCGAGGACGGCCAGGAAAGCCGCGACTTTGTACATGTATCCGATGTCGCCGAGGCGATGGCGCTCGGCCTGGTGTCCAGTGACGGGGATGGCCGTACCCTGAACGTTGGATCGGGTATGCAGGTGAGCGTGGATACGATCGCCCGAAGCATTAAGCGGGAATTTCACGATTCCGGTGCGCCGGTGGTCCTGTCGGGGCAATACCGATTGGGCGACATCCGGCACAATTACGCTGATATGTCAGCTATCGGCCAATTTTTGGCGTTCGCTCCGAAAGTCCCGCTCGAGGAGGGGATCGGTCGTTTCGTGCGCTGGGTCAAAACCCAACCCATCGTGAAAAACGGCACAGAAGACGGCCTGGATCGTGCTAATCGGGAGCTGATCGAACGCGGTCTGATGAAAACCTGATGACACCGCGTTCCGGCGCCATAACCTGTTAACTTCCTTGAATCAATAAACTTGGGTTTGGAAATCTCCCCAAATCCGCGGCCGGTGCCGGTATATTCTCTCCCCATACATCAGCAACCGTCATTAGGGCATCCAAAACTTCCAGGAAAGTCACAATTTACCGGCACTCATAATAGGCATGAAAGAGATGAGGGTGTGGGGTTTGAGCGGACCTCGAAGGCGAAGGATTGGAGGCTATGTGACGGTTGGAGCCGGTGCCAGGGTTCTCGGAAGGATATCTTTGGGCGATAATGTGGGAGTAGGAGCCGACTCCGTCCTACTCCTGTCCTTGCCGGCAAACTCAACGGTTGCCGGCGTGCCCGCACGAGAAGTTTTCTCAGAATAGAAGTGCCAGAGGTCTTGAACGTTTGATGAATCTCTTGCCCGACCTAACCGTCATCATCCCTAACTACAACACCAAGTCATTGCTAAAGCAATGTTTGGACTCCATTTACACCTATACCCGAGGCATTCAATTCGAAGTAATCTGCATCGACGACGGATCCTCAGATGGCAGTCCGGAGATGGTTGAAGCGGACTTTCCCGGGGTCATCCTGGTGCGCAACAAGGTCCCTCTGCTTTATTCCAAAAACAACAACCTGGGGCTAAAGATGTCGCGCGGGCGCTATGCCTGCTTGCTGAATAGCGATACCAAGCTGGTGGGGAATGTGTTCAAGGTCCTGGTGGCGTTTATGGATGCACATCCTGACGCCGCAGCGTGCGGTCCTCATTTGCTGAACCCGGATGGCAGCACACAGTCTTGTGTACGCAGCTTCGCCGGCCTGGGAACCATGATCCTGCAGGGGCTCAATTGGCATCGGTTCTTTCCCAATGGTCAGGTTTCGCGGGAATACTATGCTTGTGCGTTTGACTACTCCCGAGAGCAGCAAGTGGAAAGCCTGGGCACGACAGCCTACGTGTTGCGGCGCTCTACCTGGGAGACGATGGGTATGCTGGATGAACGGCTGCCCCATTTCCAGGTCGACCTGGCTTACAACCTGATGCTGAAACGTGAAGGGTACAAGATCTACTACACGCCTGCGGCCCAGGTGATCCATTACGGCGGCCAAAGCATTAACCAGATGCCGTGGAAAAAAATCATTGAGTTGCACCGAGGATTGGTCGATTTCAACGAGTATTACGACTACTTCGGAAAGAGCCGGCTGCTCAAACTGTTGGTTCGCGCGGCGGTGGGCGCTCGTTGCCTGCTCAAGATGGTCGAGTTTCACCTGAGCAGTGATAAGCGTGTGATCAAGGGCCCCGGAGCGCCGAGGCTCAACGCCATTGATCGCACGGTAATGCAACAGGAGGATCTGAGGACCGGGGCAGATTAGCTGCAAAAGCTTGCTTGCTCGCGGCCCGGGGTTTCTTGTTCTATAAAAATTAGTAGAATATTTCCCCCCAGCGTGCCTCTGGCCCCGCTTTCGGGAACCTTGCCTGTTATCAGCCTTGCGATACCGTATGATTACAAATACTGTTATTTTGGTAAGAGGTTGAATCGGGAAAAGTTCTGGGTCGGCGCAACATCCTTTTTGTCGAGGTGTTCATCCGTTTACGTAGCTGGGTTTGGATGTGCTGCGCGCCAGAATGTCTCAGCGGGTGGGTTGGCTCAATTGTTATGTAAGTGCAACTTGGTAATCGCCAGTCAGCAAGTGTCTGGAAGGGAATTGCAGCAGGCCGCGAGGCCGTTGGTTAGCAAGAAAATTTGGATCGACAAGACCCTGAACGAGAATTCAGCAACAGATTCAAAATTTTAGAACAGGTCTTAAAAACGCATGGACACCAGCTTCGCTTCCCCGCAGCCCAGCGCGGCCCTGCTTTGGAACGATGTCGTTGCAGAAGTCAGCAGTCATCCAACGACTTTGTTTCCTCCCTTTTCTGCCATCCCTCAAGACCGTGGGGCCTATTATGCCGAACCGAGCACGTGGAGCGTCTCGCTAGCCAAGCGCTGCATAGACTTTGTGTTTGCCGCTATCGCGCTTTTGCTTTTCTGGCCCTTGCTTACGCTCGCCGCCCTGGTGGTTCGCTACAAGTCGCCAGGACCGGTTATTTTCCGCCAGAAGCGAGTTGGACGCAATGGAGCCCTATTTACCGTGCTGAAGTTCAGGACCATGGAGATCGCGGCGCAGGAGGATGGCCCCTCCGTGACCAAGTCCGGGGATCCGCGGGTGACGCGTTTCGGAGGCTTCCTGCGTAAATACAAGCTGGATGAGCTTCCGCAGCTGGTGAATGTGCTGCGCGGAGACATGAGCCTGATTGGGCCACGACCTAAGCTGCCTCATCACGAGATGATGGTCAACATGCCGTTCCGGCCCGGCCTTACGGGAGCGGCCACGCTCGCCTTTCGATGTGAAGAGGAAATGCTACAGGATATCCCTGAAGATGAGCTCGAAGCCTACAACCGCCGCATGATCAACCCTTTGAAGGCTAAAATTGATTGGGACTATATGAGCGAGTCAACCCTTATGAGCGATTTCGAGCTGCTCTACAGGACTGCGGTTTGCTGCGTCTCGAGCCGCTCTAACTCGTGGGTCATAGACTTTTCCAAACTTTCCTAGACATGAGCGTTTCGGAAAAAGACGTCGAGCGCGTTGCCGAACTTGCAAATCTCGAATTGACGAGCGGCGAGAAGGCGGCGATGCTGCGCGATTTGAATTCTGTCCTTGGCTATTTTGCTCAACTCAATGAGTTAGACACCTCGTCAGTGCCACCGATGGCACAAGTAGCCGATCTGCTGAGCGTGGGCCGGGAAGCGGAGACAGGGGCGCTGCATTTACGTCCGGATGAAGTCGCTCCATCCCTGAACCGGGAAGAAGTTCTGGCCTGTGCGCCCGATACTGACGGAATCTTCTTCAAAGTCCCCAAGGTCATCGAGCGCTAGTCATAACTCCTCTTGGCCAGAACCCGATTCCAGCCATCCGAAACAATTAGGATGACTATGCGATTTCCCGGATTTCCTGTCGAGATCCGTGGCGTTGATTAAGTTCATGCGGTTTCATTTACGGGAAACCGCACACGTGGCTATGTCCAGCAGTGCGAAGTAGGAAATTCCGGGTTTCCTGCCGGAGTGATCCTCACTGATTTGCAATTGATTATCCTGATCAGGTTGTCTCGGCGGGTCTGCGACCATCACTGAAAAGCAAAAGCGTTCCATGGATACTTCGCTGACAAATGATAATGAGCATATGAACTGGAAGCAGAGCAGTATCTCCGAGGTTCAAACCGCAGTACGCGATGGAAAGCCCACCGCGACCGAGTTGGCGAAGCTTTGTTATACGGAAATTGAAGCCCGGAATTCGGCCATCAACGCTTATCTGTCGGTCAGCCGCGAGCGAGCGCTTTCATCTGCCGCGGCGGTTGATCAATTGGCTGCCCAGGGTAAGCCGCTGCCCCCGCTCGCGGGCGTTCCCATAGGAATCAAGGACGTACTGGTGATGAAGGGTTCTCCGGCGACCGCCGGATCTCGCATACTTGAGGGGTATCGGCCACCCTACGACGCTACCGTCGTGAAGCGTCTGGAAGCTGCAGGCGCGGTGTTGGTGGGAAAGCTCAATTGCGACGAGTTTGCCATGGGCTCTTCCAATGAGAACTCCGGCTATGGCCCGGTACGGAACCCAGTCGCACTAGATCGCGTTCCAGGGGGTTCCAGCGGTGGTTCGGCGGCCGCGGTGGCTGCAGGAATGGCAATCGCTACGCTTGGCAGTGACACCGGCGGGTCCATTCGCCAGCCTGCCTCCTTCTGCGGCGTGGTGGGCTTGCTGCCTACCTACGGACGTGTTTCGCGCTACGGTTTGATCGCCTTTGCCTCGTCGCTGGACCGGGTTGGCCCGCTGACTCGAAGCGTGCGCGATTCGGCGACCATGCTGGGAGTGATCGCAGGGTATGATCCGCTGGACTCCACCTCCGCGCAGTGGCCAGTGCCGGATTATGTGGGCACTTTAGAGCAGCCGGTAGAGGGTTTGCGGGTGGGTGTTCCGACGGAATATTTTGGCGACGGCCTGGACACCGAAGTGCGCGCCGCGGTGGAGTCTGCGATCGAACGTTTGCGCCAGGCAGGATGTGTGATTCAGCCCGTTTCCTTGCCCCACACGAGGTACGCTATTCCGACCTATTACCTGCTGGCGACCGCCGAGGCCAGTTCCAACCTGGCCCGGTTTGATGCGGTGCGCTACGGTTTCCGTGCCAAGGATGCAAATACCCTGAATGCGATGTACCGGCAGTCGCGAGACATCGGCTTCGGAGCCGAGGTCAAGCGGCGCATCCTGCTCGGAACCTATGCTTTGAGCGCGGGCTATTATGACGCCTACTATAAGAAGGCTCAGCAGGTGCGAACCCTGCTTACGCGAGACTTTCTGGCCGCATTCGAGCAGGTGGATGTCATCGTGACACCGGTTGCGCCGACCCCGGCATTCAAGCTGGGTGAAAAGACCGACGATCCGCTCTCGATGTACCTTGCCGACATCTACACGGTGACCGCAAGCCTGGCGGGAATTTGCGGCATATCTGTACCCTGCGGGAAGTCGTCGCAGGGATTGCCCATCGGGGCACAGATATTGGGCAAGCATTTCGATGAAGCGACCGTCTTACGCGCTGCCTTAGCGGTCGAGACCGCCGGTTGAGAGCGGCTGGTAGTATCGCTCCTCGGGCGCGACACACGAGAGGCAGAGAGTCTCTCCATCACGGACCAGGAAACGATCGTAGTTGATGCCCTCTCCGCATTGAGCGCAGGCTACGCGCTGCCCCTTGTATCCGGGAAATTCCCGGGCGTCGAGGGTTACCTGGACCCACTGCTCATCGAAGAGGTCTTGGTCGCTCAACTCGCGGTAGGCAGTCATTTGCTGCAGGTTCTTGTTTTCAATTTCCGGGTGTAATTGGCGCGCGAGATCCTTGGAAGATTCCCGAGCAGCGATGCGGATCGCGCGGTGGGATTCGAGGTCCACGAACGTTGCCGCCATCTTGCCCCAGTCGCGAAACTTGAGCGCCCGCTTCCCGAGCCGGCATCCGGTCACCACGCCAATCGCATCGGTGGCACAGCGATCGATTTCAACGAAGGTAACCAGGCGTTTGCGGTCGCGGCCACGCGGCTCTTCAATTTCCAGGCGCGCACACCCGAGCATTGCCATACGAACCCCCAGCACCTGGCCGGCACAGAGATGACCGTGAGCAACTTTGGCTTCTTCGAGCAGCTCGTTGAGACTAAGAACGGTTGCCGCCATAGCTAATGCTACTCTTTCGCCCCGACGATGATGTCTTGGAAGCCACCGTAATGGCTCTCTCGACCGCACCATTGCCCGTACTTCAGTTCCTCAATCCTGATCGATTTCGCAGCATAAAGGCTGCGAATCTCATTTTCATCAAATGCCAGGGCGCCCTCAGGGTTCCCGGGATAAGCGGTCCAACAATCTTTTAATTGGTGCACGAAGTCCAGGCTACTTCTGCCCGCGCCTACCAGCGCAACCGACTCCGGATTGAGAAGAAAATAGGTGATGAAGCTGCGTCCGCCGCGACTCAGGACGCGGCTGACTTCGGAAAAATAATTTCTCAGCGCATCAGGGAAGAGGTGGGTAAAAACCGACGTGAGAAAAACAAAATCGAAGGAATTATCTTCGTAAGGAAATCTGAAATTCTCCGGACGGCACTTGCCTGACGGGCTGTAGAACTCATTATGCAAGTCAACCAGCTCGAAGTGGAAATTGGGATAGCGACGGGTTATGTGCTCACTACACCAGCGAACACTTTCAACCGTGGGATCGAAGCCGTAGTATTCACCCTGAGGGGAAAGATATCGGGTGAGCGGCAACGCCATTCTCCCAATGCCACACCCGACGTCCAGAACCTTGTGCTCGGGACGCAGCGTTCCATACTTGATAAAGTAGCCCAGATGCTCTTCACCGGTGGCTGTGAAATCTCCATCGCCCACAAAACCCCGCAAGCGGCGCGGTGGGACATCGAGACCACGGGCTGAATCGATGAGGTCGAGAATAGCTCCTTGAGAGTTTTTGAGCGCTCTTCTTACGGGGGGCGGTACTAGCCGTTTCAGTGTTGCCTGCATCGCCGAATTATATCGTTATCGCGACACCCTCTAGTGATTGGTCGATGCCGCCGAATTATCCTCATTGCCATCGCCGTCTTCCACCAGCACAGCGGAGAGGCCAATCAGGCTATAGCTGACCGTGGCAGCTCCCATCTGCTGAAACGTAACCTGCAAGGGCTCACGCTGCCACAGCGCGGCGGCACATGCCGGCGGGTGGTCCACTCCAGGAGACCAGATAGAAAGTTTCTTCGCGATCACTGGTTTGCGCCCTGAGATCTGGGCCACTACGGCATACAGTTGCTTGCCGCTCGCTGTCAGTCCGCAATAAGCGGCATAGTCTCGGAACCAGACGACACTGGATACGGCCGGGTCATAATCCGGCAAGTGTAAGGCGGTAATACTGCCTTTCACTCGATCGACCATAAGCCACGGTCCCCGCTGCCATATCCAGTGTTCAGCCTTGTCACCGGGAAGGGCATCATTGAGACGCAGGGCTCGGCGGATCACGAAGGTACGATCGGTGACTGGGTGTGCTTCCCCGTTGGTCCATTCCTTCAGCTTGCCATCTACGATTAGGGGACGAACACGTAACTCCTTCTCATCTGGCAATGCTCCTGCAGGGTCTCCAGCGATGGAGTAAGGAACTTTTTTTGCGGAACCAAGGAACACGATGTGCGGCTTGCTGGCCGCGAACAAAAGAGGCGTTCCCGCGACCGGCCAAAGTAATAGTAGAAGCGACCATATGATTCCAATCCGCATGCGGACTCAGCTTAGACCGGCGGGAAAGCCAAATTCAAGTTAACAAACGCTTATCTTTCCCTCCGCCCGAGTCGGCGGCCAAACGAAAACTTAACGCTTGCCGCGCTGCCTGCTTCCAAATGGTCGGATCTTTGCAGGATTGCCGAAGAGTTCTGCTGTGCCGTAACAACCAGATGCGATAAAGTACTCGGTCGGCAAAGCTCCCACTCCTTTGAACGTGGAGGCTCCGAGCCCGAATTATGTTGCGTAGACGCCAGATGGGCAGGCTGCTGATGTCGGAATAGGAGGAATCGTGCTCCAGTGTTGACCGCAGAACGTAAACTCGGAAGCCATTGATAAAGAGAGAGTGGAAGACAGCGTGATCCAAAAAATCCAGCCAGAATTCAGCAGGAAATCCCCCGATCGATCGTAGGGCAGCCACCCGCAGCGCGGCGCCGGAATTGTAAGAGCACAGCGACTGTTTCTGAACACCTACCATCTCCTGGCTGACGGCGTGTTCCGGGCGCAGGAACTGGCGCCGCATCTGATCGAATAAATCCGCCGCTGGAGAGTCTATTCTGCCATTTACCCGCAACTTGGGAACGATTGCGGCTACCTCAGACCGGGAATGCAAGCTTGCGGCAACCTGCACTAATTCCCGAACAAATTCCGGCGTTAGCGAAGTATCCTGATCCAGCAGGAGCAGCCATTCGCGCTCTTCTGATTCAGCGCGCTGCAAAGCGAAGTTGTAGGCCGAAGCCAAGCCTCCATTAGAGGGATCATGGATGTAGCAAACGGGATAGCTCGTCGATATCTCATGCTTCTGTGGCTGTGGCGAGTTGTCATAAAGAACCAGCGAAAAATGCTTTGCCAACTCGGGAGATTCGTTCAGAATCCGCAACAGGGAAGAACCGGATTGACTTTGTGAAAGCTCGCGGTTGTAGAGGACCAGAATCGCCAGGAAGGATGAAGATGAGTACGAGACTGAGGTGGCTGACATTTCAGCGCGATAACTATTCCTAACCTAGGTACGTTCCAGCCTTAAGTATAACAGCCGGCGCACGAAGGATAGGAACTCAAATCGATCCTCAGCGGTCAACACTACCTGCCACGCAATGGACGCGCTGGCGGCCACCCATAGCGCGAGCACCCCAGGCTGAGCCGGAAGCATGGCGGTTCTTCTCCAGAAAGGCAGGAGAAACAGCGAAGGAATAATCACCAGGAGTGGACGCGCAATTCCATGAAGCAGGAAGTGAGTCCGATCCAGTTGGATCACTTTCCGTGTGAGGGGAATGCTGACCAGCAGATGCATTGCCAGGCCCACGAAGGCGCCCACTAAAGTACCGATGGCAACTCCGACTGCTCCAATCCTCTGCACCAGCCAGATACTCAGGGTAACGTTCACCAGTGCCTCGATGATTGCCCCGATGATGGCGAGATGTTGTTTACCGGTGGCCACGACAACCAGGATATAGGGGGAAGCAAGCTGTCGAACCACGTTGCAAAGAACCAGCACTTCCAGGTAAAGAGCACTCTGGGCCGCGTACCGTTTTCCCACCCATAAGCTGAGCACCGGATAGGCGAAGAATAGGAGCGGCAGTCCGAGCACGAACAGGAATAAAGCACAGTAGCGGGTCATTTTGATGCCAAGATTGCCGATCCGGATGGGAGTTGCGCTCGACTGCATGGAGGATACCGCCGGAAGCAGTGGGCCAAAGGCGCTGGAGACAAGGGCCAGCATGAAATTAGCAGGCCCGTTGGCAATCGCGTAAAAGCCAGTATCCGCGTAGCGGAAGTGACCGATGATCACGATATCAAGACTGCTGATGAAGAACGAGGCCAGACTCCAGACGGAGAGCGCACTTCCGTACTTGAGCAATTTCACCGCTGAGAGGCGATCGAAAAAGAGGAAGGAGAAGTCTACGCGTTGCTTCACCAATCTTTGCCAACCCAGGAACTGAATCGCCGCGGTTGCCACATTAAACGCGGCCATCGCCAGCGCCAGCTGGACCAGGCTGCAATGCATCAGTAAAAGGAAGACCAGTGCGGAGGCGGTTCCGATGCGGGTGAAAACCGATACGGCGGTGGGAAAAAAATACTGCTGCAACCCGGTGAAGGTAGAAAGAAAAGTACCGAACGGCAGTGCAAAGGCGGCTGACAAGCCGACAGCAAGCAGCGCGATACGCACTTCCGGCACCAGAGCAGCCGGCATCTGATGAAAGAGCTTGGGCACACTCAGAGCCATGCCGGCAACTGCCGTACAAGCGACGGTCGCGGCCAGGGCGAGAAGGGTGAACGATGTACTTACCAGGGAGTGGCTGGCATCGCGTTGGCCGGCGGCGTCATACTCTGCGACATACTTGCCAATCGCAGTCTGCAACCCGAAATCCAGCAAATTGACATAGGCGCTTAATTGCAGAATCAATACCCACGCACTGTACTCTGAGGCGGCCATGTGGTGCACCAGGAAGGGTGGCAGCACCAAGGAAACCAGCATCGAGAGCAACACCCGAATGAGGTTGGAAGCAGAGCCTTGCAGCACTTTCCGCTTACGCGACATTTAGGTTGTTTTTCCGCAGAACAACCACGAAACCGGTTTCCTCGACGAGGATAAAACCGAGGCCCTGAAGCCTGCTCATCATAAAATGAAGCTTGTCCTCCCCGATATACCGCGCATGAGTCTCCACAATGATGAGGTCAGCCATTTTCAGCACCTCGCTTTCGTGACAAACGAGGTCATATTCCAGTCCCTCAATGTCACAGACCAGGTTGAATCTGCTGAAGTCACGGGCGCGCACCAGCTCCCCCAAGTGAACTGTTTCGACAGTCACGGGTGGCAGATCTCCGTCGGCAGTGATCGAGTTTCCACACAAGCTGGAAGACGGACGAAAGGTAACCGAGTCCACCCCGTAAGCAATAGCCCGGTTCACTATTTCAAATTCGCAACGATTTAACTTTCGGTTGAGTTCCAGGTGCGGAATGGCTAGAGGATTCGCTTCCACAACTAAATGAGCCTTCTTGTTTTTTAAGAGCCTGTTGGTCACGCAGGCCACCACTCCCATCGAGCCACCCAACTCAACTACAGGGAGATCTCGCCGCAGGTAGCGCACTACTGCTCGCCGTTCCTCCACTTCATAGTTGTTGGTGAACAGCTGAGCTCTCATCGACTCATCAGCGATCCCCTGGAGGCTGAAGGTACATCCGTCAAAACTGACTTTCTTTCGATTTGCCTGGGTCAGATGTTGCACCCTCAACCAGGAATGCCCGTAGAGGTTCCTGACTCCTCCATCCCGTAAAAGCCTGAAGGCAGTCATGGCTTTGTTCAGCATAAAGGCGCCCATGCTCCGGGCGAGCGCACTGCAAAACTAGACACTAAAACGCCTGATCTCATCTCCATCAGATTACCAGTTGAGCTGAGCGGTATTTAATATGGAGTCCTGAGCCATGTCACAGCCAGGAAAAGAGCGGATCTCAGTTGCCATGTGCACCTACAATGGTGAGCAATTCCTTGCCCAACAACTGGCTAGTATCGCTCGGCAAAGCAGGCCCCCGGACGAGTTGGTTGTCTGTGACGACCGATCGACAGACCGCACTGTGGCAATGATTCGCGAGTTCGCAGCCTCGGTTCGCTATCCCGTCAGAGTTTTAGAGAATGAGCATAACCTTGGGGTTGCGGCAAATTTCGAACAGGCAATCCGGCTCTGTGAAGGAAATCTGATTGCGCTGGCCGACCAGGACGACATCTGGTATCCGATTCGGCTGGAGCGTTCTGAGGAGGAACTCGCAGCCCATCCCGAAGCGGGCCTCATCTTTTCCGATGCTGACGTCATCGACGATAAGAACCAGACGACAGGCGCAACGCTTTGGCAGCGGCTCTCTTTCATGGGAAAGCGGGAACAGGATCTGCTTGCCGGACGATACCTGGTTCTGGCGAAGCACCGGTTTGTCACCGGAGCTACGGTGATGATGCGTGCCACCTTGCGCGATCGCTGCTTGCCCATCGGTAAGGGATGGATTCATGACGAGTGGATCGCAATGATCACTGCCGCCTTCTGCGATTTAAAGCCGATCGCTCAGCCCCTCATTCAGTATCGGATCCATCCGTCCCAGGAGGTAGGGTTTAAAAATAAGCTGGAGCAAAGAGCTCAGCAAGCGTCTCGTGCGGCGAAGCATTGGGAACGCCTGGCGGAGTCTGTCAAAGAGCTGGAGCAACTGTGTGATGTCTTATCGGCAATGACACTTGATGAAGGGCGACAGGTCTTGCCGGCTTACCAGGATCATCTGCAGTTTCTCTCTTTCAGGGCGACCCTTCCCGCCCGCCGCCTGAGACGGCTAGGCCCGGTTCTCGCCCGCTATTCCCGGTACCAGGTCCACGCATCGGGTTTGGCGAGCCTGCTGAAAGATCTCGCCTTCAGGCGGCAACGATCTTGACGGAAACTCCATCCATGCCACGCTCCAGGCAACTTAGAGTTTCAGTCGCGTTAGCCACTTATAACGGCGAGCGATTTCTTCCGCAACAACTGGCCAGCATCCAGCAACAGACCAGGTTGCCCGACGAAGTAGTGGTGTGCGACGACCGGTCGAACGATCGAACAGTCGACATCCTTCGCGAATTTGCTGCCTCGGTCGCGTATCCCGTCAGAATCTTCGAGAACAGAAGGAATCTTGGTTCCGTCGCGAATTTCGAGTTCGCGATCAGGCGCTGCGAAGGCGATTTGATTGCACTGAGCGACCAGGACGACATTTGGTACCCAATTCGTCTTGAACGCTCCGAACAGGAGCTTGCGGCTCACCCGCCTGCCAGCCTGGTTTTCTCTGACGGAGATATTGTTGACGACGAAAACCAACTCTTGGGAAAAAGGTTATGGACGAACTTTGGCTTTATGGGCGAAACCAGGCGGCGATTGCTTGCAGGTGACTACACGGTTCTCGCGAAAAACCGGTTTGTGACGGGAGCAACAGTTATGTTTCGCAGCCGAATTCGCGAGAACTGTCTGCCCGTCGGTGCCGGGTGGGTTCACGACGAATGGATCGTAGCTCTTACCGCAGGGGTGGCCGAAGTGAGGCCGATCGAAATTCCGCTCATCCGCTATCGTTCCCACGCTGCGCAGCAAATAGGCCTCAGCCCGAAGCCAAGCTTCAAACAAAGAAACCAAGCGCACTGGAACGAGCTTTCCAGGCAAATAGGGCTGCTGCAGGGAATCTCGAGTAGATTGTCGGAGCAACCCTTGAGCAAATCTGGCCAGCTCCTTTTCTCGTGTTATCAGGACCATTTGCGATTCACCCGGTTCCGTTGCTCGCTCCCCAAAAGCCGGCTTGCCCGGTTGAGTGCCGTTCTCAAGGAGCGTCCAACTTACGCTGCCCTCGGCTCTGGCATACTCAGCATGGCGAGAGACCTTGTGCTGAGCAAGTAAAAATCCGCGGGCCAAACTCTACCGGCCGCGGAACGATAGGATTCAAGAATTAGCTGGAGAACTCGAGCCTGCGAAGGGGCATAATAATTGGCTGGATCATCCACAGATCAACAGAACTGTACCAGGTTTAGTGATGAAACCATGGCTAAGTCCCGAGTCCTGACCGTAGGGTTGCTTACCATCGGAATAGGGCTCAGTTTAGCCGGTTGCGGAACACACTTCGCTCACCTGCCCGCGGGTTCGGTCGCAGGCAGAATCAAAGACTACGATTACTCTCCGACAGTCATCCAATCCGGCAGTGTGCAGCAGGTGTGGTGGTGCGGTGGGGGGTTCAACCCAAACGATACGGCTCAGTGGAGCGATACCATTTTGTATGAGTGGATCAACACGTCCACTCATACCCACAGCGTGCCCGTGCCCGTGCTGGGCGAAACGCCGGGTGCCTGGGATAACTTATACACCTGCAACCCAAAGGTCGTTAAGGGGTCCTTCGTCAATCCGCTTGGCAATGGCGCCACTTATTCATATGCCATGTACTACGTTGCACTCGGCACCACGCCCGGAACCAATAATTCTATCGGCGTGGCGTTCTCCAACGATGGCATGTCCTGGAAGAAGTATCCGCGGCCAATCATCGGCGCGGAAACCCAGGAGGGTTACGGCGTAGGCCAACCAGCAGCCTACAACACCGATCAGCACGCAGCGATCCGACTCTTCTATGAGGACTGGAGCTTTTACGTCCATCACGTGGATGCCATCTCCACCGACGGAGTGCACTTCACTCCTGTGGGCGTACTCAACACGAATGGGTTGGATCGAGAAAACCCAGACTGGGGTGACATGGCTTACGACCCCCAGAGCGGCTATTGGTACGCCGCCTTCAATACGGTGGATCGCGATCCGTCGACCACCGGAGGGTTTGTCGAACGGGCTTCGTACGGCTTCGAGCTCTACCGGATTCCGGACGCGTCCCTTTTAACCGGGGCCACCCCCTGGCAGCTGCTCACAATAGTGGACACCAACCTCAGTGGCTACGAATCAAATTTTCTTCCCACCTTTGTACGTGACGTGTATGGCAATCTGTTTGCCGGTCCGGCGATACAGATGTTCACTTCGATATCCAACCCGCCACCGCCGTGGAATGCTACTCCGGCCATGGCCGGTTGGTCGGGAGACACCGGATTCTGGGATATATCCACCTTTTCCTGGACGCCAGGCCATCCTTTGAAGGCTCTCAATCAATACTTTAATCAGACCACGCACGAGGCCACGACAGGCTGGATCGATCCCAATGGCGGCTTTACACTGCAATCGACCCTCGGTCATCTGTACGAAAGTCCGCAACAGGGTGCGACCGTTCCCTTCTACGGCTGTAAAGCCGGGTCCATGGACTATTTCGTCTCCCTCGATTCCGCATGCGAAGGCTCTCGCATCCTGGGCAGGAATGGTTACGGCTACTCCCGGCCAGTTGCGGGCCTAAACCTGGTTGCTTTGTACCGCTGCAGCACCGGCCACGATCATTTCGTGAGTACCGATCCCAAATGCGAAGGCCAATCCCTGCAGGGGCTTCTTGGTTACATCCTGCCGTAGCAGAAGATGGCCAAGGGGACGGTCAATGCTGGTGAACCTGAGGTTTCTGTGAAGGGGCGGTGGCTTCCACTACTGGATCACCGCGATCTTGGCTCGCTTACCTACCCGGATCGCGATGCGGGCGGGCCTCTGCTCGACCTTTATGACCTTGTCAGTCGAAGTGATGCCATCGATGCCCACGCCCGCAGTCACTTGCCGGTCCGCATCGGTACGAGAAGCCTTGAGGCCAAGCTCGACCAGCAGCTTGGCAACATCGATATCCACGGTTAAAGCACCATCACGCACTGCCCGGTCCAGGAATGCGGCATCCGCCCTCGCAACTCGCCTGAGATCGACGACAGCTTCTTCTGCCACCGCCTCCACATTCCGCTGTTGGAACTGCATAGCCCATTCCTCATCGGCTTTGCGGGTGGCAGCCTCCGAATGAAACCCGGCCACGATGGTACGAGCCAGCCGCTTCTTGGCTTCCATGGGGTGCAGGGCACCGCCGGCGACATCCGCTCGCATCTGGTCAATGTCGCTCTGTCGCAGGTCTGTCAAAAAAACCCAGTATCGCCACATGAGCTCGTCGGAAATGGACATCAGCTTTCCATACATCTCCGGGGCGGGCTCGTGAATGCCAATCGCGTTACCCAGAGACTTGGACATCTTCTGTACTCCATCCAAGCCCTCGATAATCGGCGTCATGAGGACGATTTGAGACGGTTGGTTGTAGTGCCGCTGTAATTCACGCCCGATGAGCAAGTTGAATCTCTGGTCTGTACCGCCCAGTTCCACGTCCGCGCGCAGGGCTACCGAGTCGTATCCCTGGGAAAGCGGATAGAGCAACTCATGCAAAGAGATCGGCTGCTCGTTGTTAAACCGGCGGTGGAATTCTTCGCGCTCCAGCATCTGGGAGACGGTAAATTGCGAAGCAAGGCGAACAATGCCTTCAAATCCGAGGGTAGATAACCATTCCGAGTTGTAGCGAACCTCAGTCTTATCGCGGTCGAGGATTCTGAAAACCTGGTCGGTGTAAGTCTTTGCATTCTGGGCAATTTCTTCGCTGGTGAGAGGCTTGCGAGTGACCGAGCGCCCCGTAGGATCCCCGATAAGCGACGTGAAATCCCCAATCATAAAGATGACCTGATGACCTAGATCCTGGAAGTGCTTGAGTTTCCGCATCAGCACCGTGTGACCCAAATGCAAATCAGGCGCGGTGGGGTCAAACCCCGCCTTGACGCGAAGAGGTTTGCCGTTTTTTCGGGAAGTCTGGAGACGCTCTTGCAAGTCCGGGACCCGGATGATTTCAGCGGCGCCCTTTTGCAGATAATCAAGCTGCTCATCCACCGGTGCGAAGTCAAAGTTGGCCATTTTTTCATCATTATAAGGGTTTGCATTTCCTGCAAAATCAGAGCTGTGAAATGAGCGGATACGCGGCTCAGGATTTTGAAATCAGATTCCAACAAAATTACGGTGCCCCATCTCGATCGGTTCGAGGATTTATACTTCTTAAACACTATGAGATGGAATGGGTGCTAAGCGGAAAACTAAATGACGATAAACTTGACCGGAGCGCAGGATGCGTTCCTCTAAAGCACCTCGCCTGATTGCATTTTACCTACCTCAGTTTTATCCAACTCCGTACAATGATGAGTGGTGGGGAAAAGGCTTTACAGAGTGGACGAATGTTGTGCAAGGGCGTCCACACTTCAAGGACCACTACCAACCCCATCTGCCCGCCGATCTCGGGTTCTACGATCTGCGTCTGCCCGAGGCGCGCGAGGCCCAGGCGGACTTAGCGCGAGAGTATGGGATTCACGGTTTTTGCTACCACCACTATTGGTTCAACGGCAGACGTATCCTGGAGCGCCCTCTGGATGAAGTGCTGGCTTCAGGCAGGCCGACGCTGCCCTTTTGCGTATCCTGGGCGAACGAGAGCTGGACGCGAACGTGGAAGGGACATGGGGACAAGGTGCTGTTGCAGCAGTCCTATTCCCCGGAAGATGATCTTAGACATATTCTGCATCTGCTGCCAACTTTGAGCGACGATCGATATATCCAAGTAGACGGAAAACCGAT
>Ga0210391_10001105_pt1 | contig 25306 bp, 21 predicted proteins | sample IncBWC12OmetaG_FD_160573 | JGI IMG/M metagenome (GOLD analysis project Ga0210391, IMG submission 160573) | Forest soil microbial communities from Barre Woods Harvard Forest LTER site, Petersham, Massachusetts, United States - Inc-BW-C-12-O ... | reverse complement strand
GCTGCTGGCGCGGCTGATTCTGAAAGAACATTTCAGCCACTGGAAGTTCGTCGGGCTGCTGGCGGCGCTGGCGGCAGTGCCGATGATCGCGGCGGGGTAGCATTCCATATTCCAGAATATGGAATATCAAACCAGTAATCGCGTTTGGTGCAAGAATTGGTCGTTGGAAAACAGCCGATGCCGCTGCTCGAAATCCGCAATCTGACGAAAGTGTTCCCGCACGGCGAATCGCCGTTTGGCGGGAAGGCTCGCGGAGAAGTGCGGGCGGTGGATGACGTTTCGCTCGATATTCACGCCGGTGAGACGCTTGGGCTGGTCGGCGAATCGGGATCGGGGAAGAGCACCCTGGGGCGGCTGATTCTGCGGCTGATCGAGCCGACCTCGGGCACGGTGCGTTTTGAGGGCCGCGATCTGCTTGCGGCCAGGCGGGGCGAAATGCGCAGCCTGCGGAGCGACTTGCAGATCATTTTTCAGGATCCGTTTGCGTCACTCGATCCGCGGTTCCGTGTGGAAGACATTATTGCCGAGCCGCTCGTCATTCACGGTCGGGTTGTCAGGAGCGCGGGCGGGGACGGCCGGACGAAGCTCGACGTGCCGACGCGGGTCGGTGAACTGCTACGTGCAGTGGGACTGGATGAATCGGCGCGCACGCGCTATCCGCACGAGTTTTCCGGAGGGCAGCGCCAGCGCATCGGGATCGCTCGCGCTCTCGCGCTGCGGCCGAAGTTCATCGTGTGCGACGAGCCGGTTTCGGCGCTCGACGTCAGCGTGGGCGCGCAGATCGTAAACCTGCTGGCCCAGTTGCAGCGCGACTTCGGGCTGACGTACCTGTTCATTTCGCATTCCATGCCAGTAGTGCGCTATCTCGCAACCCGCATTGCGGTAATGTACCGGGGAAAAATTGTGGAAGTCGGCGACACGGCGCAGATCACGGAACGTCCGCAACACGACTACACGCGTAGTTTACTCGAGGCTACGCCGCAACTGCTGGTGTGAGCAAAAGTCCAGCTCGTGCCATACTTTGTTGATGCCCCGCGTGATGTCCCGCCCAGAACCCGGCTTCGCTCGCGATCTGACGGAGTTGGTGCTTGGCTATGGGCTGATCGTATTCGTGCTCTGGATGCCGGAGTTCCCGCAGCGAATTCTTACTCCGGTCGCGTTCATCGTGACCCTGGCGATCGTGCTGGCGCGGCGGCCAAGTTGGCAAGATCTCGGCATGAGCGAGCACGGGCTGTTGCGGTCGCTCTGGATTCTTCCTGCGGCAATCGTTGTGACCATCGCGAGCCTGCTGGTGGCGCAGCGAATCGGCACATTGCATCCGCTGTATAAGGGCGACTTCAAGCACATCGCCGGCTATGTCCTCTGGACGCTTTACCAGCAATTTCTGATGAATGACTTGTTCATGCCGCGGCTTACGCGGCTGCTCCTGAGCGAAAGCGCCGCCGTGAGCGTCGCCGCCGTTCTGTTCGCGGCGGCGCATCTGCCAAACGTGTGGCTCGCCGTCGCGACGCTCGCGTGGGGAGCGATTTCGTGCGGGCTGTTCTGGCGCTACCGCAACATCTATGCGCTCGGTCTGTCGCAGGGACTGCTGGGGATTTGTTTCGCCGTCTGCGTACCCGACGCCGTGCATCATCACTTGCGCGTGGGGCTGGGGTATTTGCGGTATCCGCGATAAGGCTAATTCAGAACCACCACGACCACAGCCAATCCACACAGGTGTGAGTGATGGTCGAGGCAGGCACGCTCCGTCGCTCGCGCCAGGCGCGGCCGTAGAAAATTCCTGCGATCGTGGCCAGCAGAACGTAACGCCAGTTGAAGTGGGCGGATCGTTTATTGAAATGCGACAGACCGAACAGCACTGAGGCAATGATCAGCGCCGCCCGGCGGTCGACGCGGCGCTCCAGCAAGTTCTGCACCCAGGCGCGAAAGAAAAGTTCTTCCGGGATGGCGACAAAAACAAAAATGCCCGCCCAGGAGAGCACCGCTTTGCCCAGTGGCGGCAGGTTTCGGTGGGGATGAATAAAGCCGAGCGCGAATCCTAGCGCGAGCACGGCGGGCGCGAAAAACACGAGCTCGCGTAGCCCTGTTTTCCAGTCATTCTTCCAGTCACTCCAACGCAGGCAGAAATCGAATCCTGTGCCCCTCAACCGACGGACGCCGAGAAAGCCGTAGAGGCCGGCATCGACCAGCAGCAAATTGGCCAGCCCGCGCAAGCCGGCGGGCCAGGCCACATCGAACCAGCGCAGGTCGACGGCGAGCCCGAGCGTGAGAAGAATCAGCGCGTCCCGCCAATTGCCGCGCTGCTCGGGATCGGACGCGGCCGCTCGCACTAGCAGCCACGCGATCACGACCGGCAGACCGGCATATAACGCGAACCATTGCCAGCGAAACACGTGCTCCGTAACGGCGATAACGCCGTAAGGCACAACCAGCAACGACGGCATCGCCAGACGCACAGCGACCGGCCAGCATGCGATCGCTTGCGCGACGCGTTCGGAGTCATATCCAAACGCGATCGCCGGCACCAGCTCGGCCAGCAGAACAGCAATCGCGAATGGAGTGGCGTTCGTCATGGGCAATATCTTAGTCCGGAGCAGGACTGCGCTTCCCGATCCCCAGGGGTTGCTTGTCTGGAGGCTCGTCTCAGGCTAGAATTCCCTCGAATCTTTTTCCGGTGAACGAATCCGAGGCCCCAGCCGTATCACCTAGTTGTATAAATCAGCAAGGAGGCATTCATGGCCGCTGCTCCGGTCCTGCCCGTTTCGCCCGCTCCCACTCCCGAACCTGCGCCGCTATCCCAGGGGACGCGCATTATCGATACTTTTATTGCGCCGTCGAAAACATTCACCGATTTGCGCCGCAACGCGAGTTGGTGGGCGCCGTGGATTATAATTTCGATCTTCTCAATCGTTTTCGTTTATGCGGTTGCGAGGCAGATTACGTTCGAGCAGGTCAACCGCAACGGCATCGCGCAGTCGCCCAAACAGGCGGAGCAATTCGACAAGCTACCTCCGGACCAGCAGGCGGCCCGGCTCCACATCGCCGCCAAGTTCGTCGCTGTCTTTGGCTACGGCAGCCCGGCCTTCCTCCTGCTTTATTGTCTGATCGGAAGCGTCATCGTGTGGCTGGTTTTCAAGGTCGGGGCTGGGGCTGAGACCACGTTTTCTCAGGCGTACGCAATCATGATGTACGCTTGGCTTCCCGGAATTCTGCAAGCCCTCCTCGCGACGATCTCTTTGTTCTCAGGAGTCAATCCCGAGGGCTTTGACATGAGCAATCCCGCGGGTACAAATCTCGCGTACTACCTCGATCCAGAGACGACAGGCAAGTTCGTACGCAGCATGGCATCAGCGCTCGACGTGTTCAGCATCTGGAGTCTCATCCTGGTCGGCATCGGCTTTTCCTGCACCAGCAAAGTGAAGCGCTCGAATGCCATCATCATCGTCGTTGTGTGCTACCTGGTCTACAAGCTGTTTGGGGCAAGCATGGCCGCCGCGTTCTCGTAGAGGTTCGGCAGCTCTGTTTCGCGCAGGTTCTGGCCATGACATGAAGATTCCGGCTCAACCGGAGTGGCCGACGTCAGCCAGCCATGGATTCCATCGCCCGCACCAACTCTGGCGGAAGTGCCAAAGCGAGGCTGGCTAGGTCTTCCTTCATGTGGAGGGCGCTGGATGTGCCGGTTAGCGGCAGCATCCCGATGGCGCGGGCGAGACTGAAGATCAGCTGCGGCATAGTTGCGTTCATCTCTCTGGCGACCGCGGCCAGCGGAGGATTCTGCACGACTTCGGGGTTTGCGGTCAGCAGGGAGAATCCCTGATAAGTAATTTTGTGCTGGCCGCAAAACGTCCGCACCTCGCGATCCCATCCCAGGCGAGCGAAGCAGCGATTCTGGACGAAGGCCGGGAGTTCCGAGTGCGCGGACTCCATTTGTTCGAGGTGCTGCAGCGAAACATTGCTGACGCCTAAGAGACGTGTCCGGCCAGCGTCGCGCTCCTTCCGCATCGCTCCCCAAACTTCAGCGTCGGCGTCGGTCCAGTCGTAGCCCGACGATGGTCCGTGCAGCACGAAGCTGTCGACGTGGTCGGTGGCCAGATGCTCGAGCGAACTGGCTAGAGACTGGGCGACCTGCTCGGCGAGGCTGGCGGAAGGATCGTAGGGCAGCCGATGGTCCTGACCACGCTGGTAAGTGAATTTGGTTTGCAGAAAAAGATCGCTGCGGGTTGCGATGCCGGCGCGATAGGCGGCGGCCAAGCCTTCGCCGACTCCGGCTTCGTGGTAATGGCGGCGCTGATTGGCAGTGTCGATGCCGCGAAAACCCGTGCGGATGGCGAGTTCGGTCAGGGCCGCGGTGCGGTCTTCTTTCCAGGCGGTGCCGTAGAGAAATTCGGGAACGGATTGCTCAGGAGACATTGCCGACCATTGTGTCACGAAGAAACCCGTTTACCACAAAGCGCACAGAAGTTCACAGGCAGACCATTTTGTCGTGGGATGTTTTGTATCATTCTCGCGCACGTTTCTTTTGTATCGTTCCTACTGCGGCATAATCGAATGACCTGTTACCGGCATATCCGCAACACTCTCAGGAGGTTTCCCGTGAAACGCAACCTTGTTCAGCGCAACTTCGTTGTTGCCGCTTGTTTCTTCGTCTGTAGCGCACTCGCTTTTGCCCAGACCCCAACTCCAGCAAAGACTCCCGCCCCAGCCACGTCGGCGCAGGCATCGACGACTCCAACCAAAGATCCGGTCGCCACATCGCTGCGCGCGCTGCTGCAGCGTTCGCAGAACAACACTGTCGGCGCGATCGAAGCCATGCCCGCCGATAAGTTCAACTACAAGCCCACGCCCGACCAGATGAGCTTTGCCCACCTTGCCGCGCATATCGCCGGTTTCAACAATTCATTCTGCGCCAAGGCGGCAGACGTTCCCGCGCCGACGGTTCCAGAATCGAAAGAGACCGATACCCGAGATCAGCTGGTCGCCGCCGTGAAAGCTTCGTACAGCTTCTGCAGCGACGCCCTGGGCAAGATGGACGACTCGAAACTCGGCGACAGTATTGAACTCTTTGGCGGACGACAGGGGCCTCGCGCCACGGCGGCGTTGATCCTGCCCAGCGGATGGGCCGATCACTATGCGACGGCTGCCATGTATCTTCGGCTAAACGGAGTCTTGCCTCCGTCGGCGCAGCCGAAGAAGTAAGATTCGTCCAGATTATTTCTTGGCCACCAAGTTCCTCGCGCGGGTCAGTTCAGGGCGCGAGGAACTTCCGCCGTCGCAAACTTTCACGAGGGTGGCATAGTACTCGTTCGCTTCGGTTGTCTTGCCGGCTTCTTCGGCGGCGCGCGCGGCGCCGGAGAGACCGTTAAAGCGGTTCGGACTGAACTTCAAATCCGCCTGATATTCGACCAGCGCCTGTTGCGGCCGTTTGGCCTCGAGCAGAATTTCGGCAATCATCTCACGGCTAGGGATGCCCTGCGGTTCATCTCCCAGCGTTTCTTCCTTTTCCGCCATCGGACGCAGAATGGCGACCGCATCGTCATACTTGCCTTCGGAGAAAGCCAGCCAGGCCTGGGCCTGCTTCATATCGCTCTCGGTTCCCTCGGCAAAGAACGTTTTCTTCTGGTCCACAAATTTCTGATGGATGGCTGTGATCGCGGCTACATCTTTGCGGACGTCTTCGGTCTGATGAAGATGAGCCGAGCCGATGGCCTTCGCCCAATAACCAAAGGAGTCGTTGGCCGTGCCCGGAATGTCCATGGGAGTCAGAGCCGCAGCCGTGGCCCAGTCGCGCATCTCCAGCGGATACAGGGCCGCGAAGGTTGCTTCGGCGGCCAGGTGCGGGTCAAAGCCCACACCGTACATGTCATGCATTTCGGGCATCTTGTTCACTTCGTCCATCAGCGCGCGGGCATCGGCTTCGCGACCGCTCTGCATGTAGGCGTAGAAGAGGAAATCCATGGCGTGGAACTGGTGGCCTTCTCCGCCCATGCCCATGGCGGCGGTTTTGCGAGTGGCGGCAACGGAGGCCAAGTTCGACTTGATGTCATCCTGCCAGAGGCCGACGCGGGCGAAGATGTGCGAAGGCATGTGCAAAGCGTGAGGCGCTGCAGGCGCGACCTGGGCATAGCGCCGCGCGGCGGGAATGCCGAGTTCGGCGAGTTGCGGCTTATCGTAGGCGTGGATCAGGTAGTGCGCGACTCCAGGATGGTCGGGGTCGACGGCGAAAAGTTTCTCGAGAATCGCTGCGGCGGCTTTGCGGTTGCCGAAGGTCGCATCTTCGTGGGGCTCGGAGGCGAGCAGCGAGAGCGCGTAGAAGACGGCGGCTTCGTGATCGTCGGGATACGACTCGTAGACCTTTTTCATCGCGTCGGAGTAGGCTTTGGCGCGGGTGGCCTGGTCGAGCTTGCCGGAGTCGGCGTAGAACGCGGTGATGGCAGCGAGGTATCCAGCTTCGCGAGGCGTGGTCTTTAAGCCGAGTTTTTTTGGAGTGGTCGCTTCCGCAAGACCGCGAGCGATCACCTTCTCGTCCGGCTCGTTCCAGAGTTGATGCCAGACGCTCATGGCGATTCCCCAATGAGCCATCGCGCAGTGCGGATCGTCCTTGGCGATGTCGACGAATTCCTTTTCGGCCTCTTCGTACCAGAACGAGTGCAGCAGCGCGACCCCGCGGGCAAAAGGCTTTTCGACCGATGCCGAGCAAGAGATGGGGAAATGGACAGTCCCGAGTTGCGTCTCGGTGAGGTCCTCGTGGTGATGATGATCTTTTTCGTCGTCGGCGATCGCGGAGAACGTGAAGATGAAGGAGAAAATCAACAACCAGGCAAGACGTTTCATGAAAGACCCCACGAGTGTTGTGACGAAATTCTAGTCAGGCGGGGCGGGAGGGTCAAACGGGTATAGCGGATGCCTTGATTGCAGCCAAGCCTCAAAATGCCACAGCGAGCTGGCGATATTCGCCTACCGCCTCTATCTGGCAGGCTAGAATCAATGTCATTGCCAGTGCGACAGCTACCATCTATAGCACGTTCTCGAAGTCGTCCCGCTGAGCGATCCTCTTGGGTGAACCAGTGAAACTTTCTCGCCCGTTCGGTGTATGGGTCGTGACGATCTACGTTGGTATTTCCGCTATTTTTAATCTTGTTGCCATCGTGAGCACCAATCTTGGAATGATTCCTCTCGACAAGAGTGTGCAAGCCTACATAAGACTGAGCGTCCTGGACCAGGGAATGATCGCCATTCTGCTGTTTCTAAGTATCGCCAAGGGGATAGCTCTCTTTAGGCTCAGGAAGTATGCTTTCGGCCTGTTTTTACTGGCCTTCATAGTCAATGGCGCATTTCTTATTTTTCGCTGGCAAGCAATGAGGACAGCGCTGCCACTTGGTGGAGAGACTGCTCTGTTCACTAGCCCCGTGATCGGTTTCGTGATTTTGCTCTATGTGTGGACGTTGTACTTGAAGGAAGTTCTGAAGCCCCCATCGCGGGGTCAATGAGTGCTCTGGGGAGAGCGCGTTGAAAGAGTCACGTCAATTAGCAGGTGTTAACGCTCATCGAGCTTACCCCAGAAAAGCAACTCCAGTCGTAGGCGACTTGCCGAGGTGGCAAGGAGCGATAGAAAGGGGCACTGGGCAGATCTCGCATTCGCGCCAAATGCCCCGTCCGCCGATTTCCACAGCCCTCCACGATAAAAAATCCGATCCCTGTGACGAACGACCTTGACTGAGGATACAGAAGGTCCAAACTGGCAATGTGAGCCAAGATGCCAGCAAGAAAACGAACGGTACGTTGAGCAGGACATCGATCCCCGCACTCACTTGCTCAAATCGCCCCAGTAACTCCTTATTCCGAAATATTTTGTGCGTAAGTCATTACGAACCAATATTTTGCGGTTGGAATCGAGATCCATCCTGCGTAACTTAAAGAAAGCAGGTAATTTATCGAATCGACTAAAAAAAATGTGAGAAGTGCAATGGTTAAACGGGGCACATCGGATTCTGGGGAGCAGGGCGCCGGCGGCGACTTCAAGGGAGTGAGTGTGCTCGCGGGCCGAGGGGGACTGTAACGAAAAAGCCCCTCGCTTGCGCGAGAGGCTCCTTCTGGGGGAGGGACTTTTGGGCGAGGCGCCCGTGGTCCCCAGCTTGTCTGTCGGCGATAACCTCAAGGGCTAAACCCCGGCAGATTGAATACTCTTAGCGCCGCGGGCAGCCTTATTTCGGCTGTTGCGGTTGATCGGCGCTGGCGACCGGGGCTCCGGTGTTCGAGGAGAGCTGCTCCAGGTCGTTCTTGAGGAGGCTGATTTCGACGCGGCCTCCGCTCATGCGCTTGGTCTTGGTGGCTTCATCGGCGGTGGGGGCGTTGCCCATGCCAACGAGGTAGATGCGGTAGACGGGAATCTCATGCTGCAGCACGAGGTAGCGCACCACCGATTCGGCCATCTTCTGCGAGGTGGTAATGGCAACTTGGCCGCGGCCGGCAGAGAAACCCTGCACTTCGATGATGTAGCCGTGCTGGCCCTTGACGCTGTCGGCCATCGTGTCGATGGCGTCCTTGGCAGTCTTGCTGAGAGCGACCTGGCCGGGACGGAAAAGGATCTCAGCCTGGTTCTGCGCCTTGTACTGGTCGATGTTGGTGACCACGGTCTCTACGGTCTGTACACGGGTGGTGGCCTGCTGGGCGGTCTGCTGCGCCATGGTCGCCTTGTTGCCGGCGTCGACGGCGTGCTGATCGGCGGCATCAGCTTTGTCAGAGGCGAGCTTAATGCCGGCCTGGGCGCGGGCGTCGGTGTCTTTGATCGCCTTGCCGTTGCCGGCGGTCAGTTCGTCGAGTTCGTTGACGCGATCGCGGATAGGCTCAGTCTGCCGGCGAACATAGCTCTTGCGGGCGAAAGGATTCAGATGTCCCCAGAAGCCTTCGCGGGACGGGGGCGCGAGAGGCGCTTTGCCGGTGGCGGCATCAGTTGAACTCGCCGGTGCAGCCATGGTAGAACTGGCGGCTGGCGCGCTTTGGTCGGTGGTCGAAGTGGTGGTCTGCGCAAGGGCCGGGAACGCGAGCACGGCAGCCAAGGGCAGGGCGAAAAGCAGGCGGTTTTTCATAATGACTTCCTCCAAGTTAGGGGGTTGATTTCTCCCCCGGGCACGCCTTGGCGTGCGTAAGATTCGAGTCCTGTTGAACTGATTCCCCTGAAACAGCTGTCCTGAAACTTAGAGACGGCCAGAGGATTTTGCCGGGCCAGTTCCGGGCCGTTTAGCCGGATTGAGACATTTGCCTGGCCTTGAATACTTGGCGCCCAACTGCGGTGGCGCCTATCTTCACCCGTTGCTATTACAGGTGGGATGCCAAATCGAGCGCCAGGGCGAAAGAGCTAAGTGCCTGATATCTATAGACATTGTAGTACCGTGGAGGCGGGAAAGATAGGCGGGCTGCGCATCCGCAGGGTAAATTTGGGAAACCTGATATAAAAACTGCGTGGAAACGGGCTGGCGATACGAGGGGGACATTTGGCCATAGACCGAATGAACAAGGATCGAACGGGAAAAGATCGAGCGCGTCGGATTTTGGTTGCCGTGATCGCGAGTGCGGCTCTGTCTGCTGTGAGTTGGGGCGAGGATTCCGGGCTGGCTTCCTCGAAGATACCGGCGGAGCGGCTGCAGCAGTACTCCGATCTCGCGGTCGCGTGGATGCAGGAGTATTTGCGGGTTGACACGACGAATCCGCCGGGGCACGAGATGCGGGCGGTCGAGTTCTACAAGAAGATTCTCGATGCGGAGGGGATTGAGAATCGCGTGTTTGAGTATGCGCCGGGGCGCGGGGATTTGTGGGCGCGGTTGCCGGCTACGACGGACGAAAAGAAAAGGCCCACTTCCGCCGCAAAAGACGCGGCAGAAATGGGGCACCCGGGTTCAGTTCAAATCGCGCGGCCCATTATTTTGCTCAACCACATGGACGTGGTGACCAGCGATGCGGGCCACTGGAAGGTTCCGCCGTTCAGCGGGGAGATTCGCGACGGCTACCTGTGGGGACGCGGCGCGCAGGACATGAAAGATGAAGGCCTGGCGCAACTCGTCGTGATGGTGATGCTGAAGCGCGAGAAGGTCGTGCTCGATCGGGACGTGATTTTTCTGGCCGTGGCGGATGAAGAAGTCGATGACACGGGGACGGAATGGTTCATCGCGCACCAGCGCGACTTGCTGGAGAACGCGGAGTTTCTGATTAACGAGGGCGGCGAGAACCTGCTGGAGAACGGCAAGGTGAAGTATGTGGGGATTGATGTCGGCGAGAAAACTACGTACTGGCTGCATGTGGTGGCGCATGGCAGGCCGGGGCACGGGTCGCGGCCGAATCCGGATTCGGCGCCGAACCGGCTGGTGCGGGCGCTGAACCGGATTCTGGCTTACCAGACTCCGCTGCGAGTGTTGCCGGTGGTGGATGAATTCCTGCGCGACATGGCTCCGTCGGAACCGCCGGAGCGGGCGGCGGAGTATCGCAACATCAAGAAGGCGATTCAGGATAAGAAATTTCAGGAAGAAGTGGAGAAGGACGAGTCGCTGAATTTTCTTTTGCGCGACACGATTTCGCTCACCATGATGGGCGGGTCGGAGCAGACGAACGTGATTCCTCCGGAGGCGTGGGCGAATCTGGATGTGCGAATTCTGCCGGGAGGAGACCCGAAGGCCGTGCTGGAGGCGGTGCGGCGGGTGGTGAATGATCCCAATGTGACGGTGGAACCGTGGAAAGGCGAGTTTCGCGTGGCGAATTATTCGGGGACGGATAATGCGCTGTTCGCGACCATCCGGGAAGTGTCTGGGAAGTATTTTCCAGGGACGCCGGTGGTGCCGCACATCACCAGCGGGTACACGGAGAACCAGATTTACCGGCCGCTGGGGATGGTGGCGTACGGGTTCAATCCTTATACGGCGACGGATGAAGAGGGGAACACCGAGCACGGAAACGATGAGCGGATTCGTGTGGAGGAAGTGCGGCGCGGGCCGCGGATTTTGTTTGATGTTGTGGCGGCGGTGGCGGTCGTGGCGGGGAAGTGAAGGAGCATCTACTTCAGGGATAACTACGATGTTACGTCAACAAGCTGCGATCGCCCTTCGACTCGTGTCCATGCTTGCGATCTGTGTTTCAGTCTCAGCTTCGTTCGGTCAAGCTTCCGCTCAAACTTCTGCGCCCGCCAGCGGGTCGATGCTTACCTCATCGCGGGTTCAATCGCCTGGCTGGTGGCCGACCAAAGGAGACGCCTCACGCGATAGTTACGTGGGCACGGCGGCGTGCGCGAGATGTCATGCTTCCAAGGTGGCGGGCCAGCAGAAACACTCGATGGCCCGCGCTGCCGTTCATGCCGCCGATGCGGAGATACTTCGCCAGCACGACCATCTCTCATTTCGTGTTGGTCCCTACCGGGAGGAGATCGTAACCAAAGGCGGGAAAAGTGGTTTGATGGTCACCGGCGGCGATGACGCGGGTCCTCTTTCCGTAGATCTGCTGTGGGCCTTTGGGGTTGGTCGCATGGGGCAAACTTATGTGTACGAGAAGAACGGCAGCTACTACGAGAGTCATCTGACTTTTTTTGCGTCTTTCCAGGATTTGAATATTACGCCGGGGCAATCGCCGGCCACGCCCCGCAGCCGTGAAGAGGCCGTGGGACGGCGCATGCCGCCGGCAGAGAGCCGGGCATGTTTTGCCTGTCATACAACCGCTTCGGTGACCAACAATCAACTGGATGGAAAAAGTGCGGTGCCGGGTGTCACCTGCGAGGCTTGCCACGGGCCGGGTGCCAGTCATGTGGCCGCCATGAATTCAGGGCAGCAGGAGCAGGGCGCGCAACTGATCATGGATCCCAGTCGCCTGGATCCGGTCGCATCAGTGGATTTTTGCGGCGCGTGCCACCGCACTCAGGAAGATGTGGTGAGCGACGTTGGACTCAGCGCATTGAACCTGCGCTTTGCGCCTTATCGCCTGGAAAACAGCAAGTGCTGGAGCAAGCCCGACGCTCGCCTCACTTGCGTCGCCTGCCACGATCCGCATCAGCCGCTGGAGCACGATCCTGCGTTCTACGATTCACGATGTCTGCAGTGTCACGTCAATCAGACGGACGCAAAGACCGCCGCCAAACTCCGAGACTCGGATCATCGAGGCTCGGCCTGCCCGGTGAGCACGAGGAACTGTACAACCTGCCACATGCCGAAAGTCGAATCCGCTATCCAGCACTCGATCTTCACCGACCACTGGATCAGCAAACCGCTCAGGTGAAGGATCCAGATAGCTTGGCCTGGGGACTCGAGGCGTGTTCCACGCAATGCATTCAGGAGACGCGATTCCGATGGCCATCGCAACAAAAAAGGCCGCGACTTACACCGCAGCCCTTACCCCGTCAGCCGTGTGAATGAGCGACTAATCGGCCGGTTTTATGTGGATCATCTTGCTGCTTGCGTCCAGCGTCCCATGCACTGTGACCTTCTTGCCTTCGAACTTCTGCACTTCGTCCTGGTGATCAATGTCATAGGTGTTATCGCTGGCGGCATCCTGAAACACATACTTGTTGCCCGACTTCACGATGGTGCCGGTAAAGGTCTGAGCTCCCGCCTTCTGCATGGGTTGAGCTTGAGCGCTGGGAGTTTCCTGTCCAGCCTGGTCCGGTGGCGCTTGCTGCGCGGGTTGTTGTGACTGCGCATTCGGCTGTTGCGTCCGCGGGGTCTGCGCATTCAGCGAAATGGCCATGCTCAAGAACAGAGCCAAAACACCAAGGTACGAAACATGTTTTTTCATGCAATCCTCCGAAAGATTTTAGGACGTTTCCGGTCGGGTCCCATAGCAGCAAACGATTTGCCAAAGGTCTCGATTCTGGCTTCTATTTTCTCCGCGGTAAGGACGACTTGTTCTATCTGAAAGGTCTTAGCCTGAATTTCGAAACCCAGCGACAGGTTCGAGCTACAGATGCTTACTACAAGAAATACAGGGCGCACTGTAACTAGACGAGCTGAGTCGTCTCCGTCTGCTGAACTGGTCGAGCAGAATTTGCTCTCCCACCTCGTAATTTTATTGCTATCAAACTCGTCGGCCCGCTCCATCCAAGGCCGGCTCGGTCATAGGAACAGACACGCGTGCTCTCGGCGAGCTTGGGCTGCACCTGGGCCCAATCGATGGAAAACGCGCCGCTGCCCGCCATCAAGAATTACTGTCGGCGTTCCCCTGCCGGTGCAGTACAGGTGCAGCTTGCGGTGGCCGATGTAGACCGAACGGCCCGGCGGCGGATACGACTCTGGAGCAGCCTTTTGCTGGGTGCAGGCAGGAGCTATGAGGGCGACGAGGACAACGGTTGTGCTCAGAAGCGATCGCGTAGGCGTGAGTCTCCGTTGAGACGGTTACGGCGTTTGAACCGGGAAAGTTCGAATAAAACGGCTAACCGGCGCAGTGTTTTTCGTATTGCTCGAAGATGAAGTTGTCGGTCATGCCGGCGATGTAGTCGCAGATTACGCGCGGGAGGGAATCTTGTTTCTTCTCTACTCTGTCGCGGTAGTTGTGCGGGAGGGCTTCGGGCCGGGTCATCCAGAAGGTGAAAAGTTCGCCGACTACGCGCTCGGCGTCGTCCTTTTCTCCGGCGAGGGCTGAGCTGAAATAGAGATTTTCGTAGAGGAAGTTTTTGCTTTGTTTGCGTTCGGCTTCGACTGCGGGGCTGAAGGCGGCCAGGCGCTCGCCGTGGGTGCGGACGTCGTCTAACGTGCAGATTTTGGCTTGCTCGATGCGCGCGCGTGTGTTGGTGATGAGGTCGTCGACGAAACGGTTGAGGACGCGTTTCAGGGTCTCGTTGAATTTCAATTTGTTGGGGGCGTCGGGGTAGAGCTGCTCAACTTCGCGATAGAAGTGCTCGAAGGCTGGAATGCCTTCGCGGATTTGCTCAAGCGAGAGCAGATGGGCTTCGTAGCCGTCGTCAAGGTCGGCGGTGTTGTAGGCGATTTCGTCGGTAAGGTCGATGAGTTGGGCTTCGAGCGGTGGGCGCTGGTGGAGGAGATATTCGGCGAGTTCAGGATGTTGCTTCGCATCATAGTCGTGCGAGTGTTTGATGATGCCTTCGCGGACTTCGAAAGTGAGGTTCAGGCCGCGGAAGGCGGCGTAGCGCTGTTCGAAATCCTCGACGATGCGAAGGGCGTGCAGGTTGTGGTCAAAGAAGAGGCCGTGCTCGCGCATGGCGGCGTCGAGGGCCTTTTCTCCGGCGTGGCCGAAGGGAGGGTGGCCGATGTCGTGGACCAGCGCTAGCGCTTCGGCGAGATCGACGTTGAGCTCGAGAGCTCCGGCGATGGTGCGGGAGACCTGCGAGACTTCGAGCGTGTGAGTGAGGCGGTTGCGGAAATGGTCGGAGTAGCGGCGGGTGAAGACTTGCGTTTTGGCTTCGAGGCGGCGGAAGGCGCGGGCGTGGATCACGCGGTCGCGGTCGCGCTGGAAGTCGTTGCGGTAGGGGTGCTGGGGCTCGGGGAAGCGGCGTCCGCCAGAGTGTTCGACATGCACCGCGTAGGCGGCCAGCATGGGGAGAGTTTAGCAGAGTCGCTTGCGGCCCTCAGTGGCTGCAGCCGGTATGCTTTTTGTGAGGCATTGCGGCGCGGCTGAAAGCCGCGCCCTTTCAAAACGCGTTAGTGCTTGTCGGATTCTTCTTTGGCCAGCTTTACTTTGGCGGCGTCTAGTTTTTGCTGGACTTTGGCGTAGGCTTCCGAGTCTTGCTCGGCAGGAACGGTTTTGCTCCACTCCTGTACGGAGCGTTCCCAGTGGGCGGCGGCTAGTTTCAGGCGGCCGGTTTTCTGGTAGAGGTCGCCGAGATGTTCCTGGACGGTGGGGTCGGAGTTCATGTGAGACTCCGCCTTGGTCAGGTTTTCTTCCGCCTGATCGTATTTGCCGAGCTTGAAGTAGACCCAGCCGAGTGAGTCGAGATAGGAACCGTTGTTGGGGTCGAGAGTCAAAGCCTGCTTGACGTAGTTGAGAGACTCTTCGAGCTTCACGCCGCGGTCGGCATTCATGTAGCCGAGGTAATTCAAAGTGGCGGCGCTTTGCGGATCGGTGGGCGAAGTGATGGCCAGGACTTTTCGGAACTCGGCTTCGGCCTGATCAAACATTTTCTGATGCTGGTAAAGGTCGCCGCGGAGGAACTCGACGTAGCCTTTGTCGTCGGGTTTGGTCGACAGTGGCTCGGCCTTGGCGAGAGCGTCGAGAGCGTCGTTCCATTTTTTGGAGCGCGTGTAGATGATGGCCAGACGGAGATAGACGTCGCGGTCGTCGGGGCCACCCTTCAACATGGACCGGATGTCGGCGATGGATTTGTCGGCGTCGCCGGTGTCGGCGAGTTGCGCGTCGAGCACCATGCGCAGATCGCGATCTTCAGGCAATTTTGCAACGGCCTCTTTGGCGGCGGCGGTGGCTTGCGGCCACATCTTGGCGTCGCGATAGGTGTCGATGATTTCCTGATAACCCTGGCGGGTGTTTTCGTCGCCGAGCGGGAGCATTTTGCGGAAGGTTTCGACGGCGGCGGTGTAGTTTTCCTGCTCGCGATAGACCGTACCGAGGCGCTCGATGAAGATGGCGCGGTTGTTGCGGTCGGCGCTGCTCGATCCGGTTTCGCTTTTCTCGGTGCGCTTTAACAGATCCTGCAAGATTTTGATGGCGTCGTCGTACCGGCCCTGCGCCTGGTAGACGGCGGCCATGTTGTAGGGCACGTCCATGGTGTCAGGGACCAGGGTGTCGGCGCGCTTCAGGGTTTCGAGCGCGAGATCGAACTGGCCCTGACGGCGATAAATCTCGGCCATGCGGACGAAGGTTTGCGCGTCTTCCGGATTGGAGTCGGCGATGACTTTGTATTGTTCGAGCGCCGCGTCGAGCTGACCGTCGTTCAACAGGTTTTCGGCCAGGCCGCGGATCGCGTCGAGATTGTCGCGATCGAGAAAGACGGCGTGGCGGAACGCGTCGATGGCGTTCTTGTAATCTTTGCGCTGCTCGTACGCCGCGCCCAGGGCCGAATACAGCTTGGCGGAGCGGCCCGAGTCCGGGATGGCGCGCAGGACTTCTAACGCGTGGGCGGTGTCGCCTTCGTCGGTATACAGCATGGCCAGCGTGGTGACGGCTTCTTCGGAATTAGGGTCGAGCTTGATGGCGAGCTTGAGTTCAGCTTCGCCTTTCTGAAGATCGTTGTTCAGGCGATAGAGGCGGCCGAGAAGGAGGTGATCGTCAACGCTGTCGGGATCGAGTTTCACGATCTCCTGGTATTGGTCGATGGCCAGCTTCAGAATGTTGTCGGAACCGGAGCCGCCAGGCATGTCGCCGAGCGATCGCAGGTAGATGCGGCCGAGAAGCTTGTGGGCTTCCAGGTTCTTGGGATCGCGCTTGATGATGTCTTGCGCTTCTTTGACGGCCTCGGCGATGCGGCCGGTTTTTACGTAGAGCTCGGCCAGCGCGGAGGTGAGGAATTCCGAGGAAGGATCGGCATCGATGGCGGTGCGGTATTCCTCAGTAGCCTTAACGGCGAGGTCGCTGCGACCGTAGGCTGTCACCATTTCCTCGTACATGTGAGCGAGGGTGTAGTGGTAGTAGGCGGCCGCCTTGTCGACTTTGCGGGGCACGGGCTGGGTTGACGCAGGCTGGGTTGATGCGGGTTGGGCCGGAGAAGACGGGACCGGCTTGGCATCGGGTATAGAGCCGGAAGGAGACGACGAGCTGGCTTGCCCGACAGCCACTGCCGCGGCCATCGCAATTGTGATCGAAATGGAAAATAAAGGGCGAAGAATTTTATTCATGCTGGACCTGAGTGCGCTCCTGCGCATTTCCGAAACCTCAGCTCAATTGGATGCAAAGCCGCCGGGGGAAAGGTGCCTTTATTCTAACCCGAGGACTGGCGGGATGGAAAAAAACACTGCGAGGCCGGGAGGGCTTGAGGTGCCGGAAGGTCAGGGACTCGCGGCGAGTACGTCAAATTATGTAAAGCATTTGATTATGCAAAGTGTTGATATTCAAGGCTAGGGTCAGTCCCCTACTGCGCTGGCCGCTTGCGCGGCAGGTCGGTTGGAAGATATCTGCACTATCCGATCAAAGTGCGCCATTATTTTCTGGGGAAATTCGTGGCCCAGATATACCTGTCCGTCAAGAGTTTGGATGCGGACTCCGGGTCCACCCCAAAGATAGCAACGACGCCTCCCGTAAACGCCGAAGTTCCAGCGGTCGCTGGGGGTCCACTTCGCCTGCTCGTATCGGACGATCTGATCGACCGGGATGAATTGCAGTCGGAAACCCAGAGTTGAGATTTCCAGGCCTTGCGGGGTGAAGCGGTAGCGGTAGCCGCATTCTGCCAGGACTCCGACGGCGAGAGCGAGCATTGCGAGCGTGCCGGAGACGAGACGCACGGCGAGGATGTCATCGATGGGCTGGCACATCGCATAGATGGCGCCGCCCAACCATCCATAGACAATGATCCCTCCGCGGCCGCGATGAAGTTCGTCGGCAATTACGCCGGGCGGGAGCGGGTGGTCTGGGGCGGTCTGAACTCCGGTTAGCCTAGCGGCGGAAAAAGTTTCGAGCAGAGCGATCAATTCCTGCGCTTCTGATTCGGTGAAGCGACCTGCGAATTTGTGCGCGGCGGAATCATAGTAGAAGTCGATGAATCCGACGGCGGGTCGGTTATCGAGCCCGGTCTGACGATCGGCGGTGGTGACGATGCGAACGAATCTGAGGTTGGAGATGCGCTTTACGAAATATGTGCGCCGTTTTCCGAAGAGGCCGACGTTGCTGCGCACGGTTAGCGCGACCTTGTCGACGGCGATGGTTTGTTGACCAACAAGATCGCGCCACCATTTTCGAAAGGAGAACGCCACTAGTCCGGCGATGACGAGCAGGACAATTGTGGAATCCTCCTGTCTCTGCTGAACGAGCCAGACGATGAGAACCGCGGTCAGGGGAGCGTAAAGGAATCTGTACCAACTGAATTGGGCCGGGATTTTAAAGCAGAGTCCCGCTGCGGTTTGTCGCAGGCGGGCTGGTCCGATGGCCGATGGAATCGCAGGCAAGCTTGGCTCCCGCGCTTATCGTCGCACGGTTCCGGCGGAGGAAAGAGTGAGCCTAGGTTGTAGCACCAGAGTAATGAGCGCGGCTCTTTCTAGTGGCGGAAGTGGCGGACTCCGGTGAAGAGCATGGCGAGTCCGAGACGGTCCGCGGCGGCGATGACTTCCGGATCGCGCTGCGAGCCGCCGGGTTGGATGATGCCGGTGGCGCCGGCGCGAGCGATTTCTTCGACGCCGTCGGGGAATGGGAAGAAGGCGTCGGAGGCGGCGACCGTGCCTTTGAGCGGGAGTTGGGCTTTCATGGCCCCGATTTTGGCCGCATCGACGCGGGACATTTGGCCGGCACCGACGCCGACGGTCTGGCCGTCGCGGGCGTAGACGATGGCGTTGGATTTTACGTGCTTGCAGATTTTCCAGGCGAAGAGTAGGGCGCGGGTTTCTTCGGGAGTGGGGGCGCGGCTGGTGACGACTTTGAGATCGGGGTCTTCGAGGGAGCGGAGGTCGGAGTCTTGCACGAGCATTCCGCCGGAAACGTTTTTCAGAACCCACTTCTGATTGACGGCGGTGACTTCGACGAGGCGGAGATTTTTCTTGGTGGCGAATTTTTGTTTTGCGGCTTCGTCAAAACCTGGAGCAGCGATGACTTCGAGAAAGAGTTTGTGCATTTCTTCGGCTGCTTCGGCGTCGATGGGGCGGTTCACGCCGATCACGCCGCCGAAGGCGGAGACGGGATCGCATTCGAGGGCGCGCCGGTAGGCTTCGGTGAGAGTCTTGCCAGTGGCGGCACCGCAGGGGTTGGTGTGTTTGATGATGGCGACCATGGGAGTGTTGAATGCTGGGTCGTTGAATTCCTGGGCGAGGTCCCAGGCGGCTTGCAGGTCGACGATGTTGTTGTAGGAGAGTTCCTTGCCCTGGAGTTGGCGGGCATTGGCTACGCCGACAGCGGAGCCGTCGGAATACATAGCGGCCTTCTGGTGTGGGTTTTCGCCGTAGCGGAGGTCGAGAGTTTTGTGGAAGGTGAGGCGCAGGGCGGGTGGGAACGCGGCTTCGGGCTGCGGTTGAGACGAGTCTGGGGTGATGCGTTCAAGCGTGGAGGCGATGGCGGAATCGTAGGCGCCGGTGGTGGCGAAGGCTTTTTGCGCGAGGCGCCATTTGGTGGCGAGGGACAGGCTGCCGACTTCGCGCTGCAGTTCGTCGGCGATGGAATCGTAGTCGGCGGGGGACGTAACGATGGCGACGTCGTGAAAATTCTTGGCGGCGGAGCGGATCATCGACGGTCCGCCGATGTCGATGTTCTCGATCAACTCTTCGAAAGCGACTCCGGGCTTAGCGGCGGTTTTTTCGAAGGCGTAGAGATTGACGACGACCATGTCGATGGGGGCGATGCCGTGTTCGGCGACGGCGGCTACGTGTTTGGGGTCTTCACGACGATGCAGGATTCCGCCGTGGACCTTGGGGTGAAGCGTTTTGACGCGGCCGTCGAGTATTTCGGGGAAGCCGGTGAGTTCGGAGATGTCTTTGACGGCGATGCCCGAGTCGCGCAGGAGTTTGGCGGTGCCTCCGGTCGAGATGAGTTCGATGCCGAGGGCGGAAAGCTTGCGGGCGAAATCGACGAGTCCGGTTTTGTCGGTGACGCTGAGAATGGCGCGCTGAATACGGGCAGACATACGGGGCCTCGGATGAGTGGGGATGAATGAGTGACCAAAAATTCTATCAGTATCGCCCGAAGCAGTCAGAGAATGGGGGAGTGGCGAGGCCGTCGGAGGCGCGGTGTTGGTGCTACGTTTTCGCTTTGGCTTTGAGTTTGACGTGGCCGTCGGCGATTTCGACGGAGTATTCGACGTTGTCGCACTTGTACTGTTTGCGGATCTGTTCGGTTTTCTTCTGAACGAACGTGGTGAAGGAGTCGATGCTACCGGAGACATTTTCTCCGGCTTTTTTCTTGGCTGCGATTAGGGTGTTGTACAGGCGTTCGACCTGCTCGCGCTCAGCCTGGTCGACGCTGTGTAACGTGAAGGCCTGGGATGAGGCTGCGCCGGCTGCGGCCCCGGCCGCGGCTTGACCTACACCATATACCGGATGATGCGCTGCTTTGTGTTCGTCTTCGGCCACGCGAACTCCCTGGACAGAGAGCAGCGCGTCTTGCGGGCGGCGATAGCCCTCTTCGCGGATGCGAGACTTCTTGCGCCACAGGTCGCTGTAAATGGCGTAGCGCTGGGCCATCTCGTTGTAACGGTAACGCTGGGAGAAGTTCATGCGGCCGCCGTCGGAAAACTTGCGCAGCATGCTCAGCACCTTCCACTCAACGTCAGTGGGAGGGCGCTTTTGCGGATTGCTGAAATAAATCTCGTACTCGATTTTCAGACGGCGCAGCTGCGAGTCGAGAACGTTCAGTTCCTCGTCGGTGGTCACACTGGTCTCCATGCACAGTCTAGTGAGGAGGAGATGCGGGGGCGAGGTGCCTATGGGTCACCGAGGGACATGGTACGAAAGTAAGGGGAGCTGCGAGCTATGAGTTGTGAGCGACCCAGGGCTGAGGTCCATGTCTGCGAAGGCTTTCCTTTCGACTTTGGATCGAACTCGTCAGATCAGAAAATACAAGTGGCTGTTGGCGAAGCTTGCAGCTCGCAGCTTGTTTACTTCGCGTTCGACGCCATTTTCTTGACCATGGCGAGAACTAGTTTGCGGTCGCTGTCGTTGAGGCTGGTGGAGTAGCGGCGGATCTGGCTGAGGAAGCGGACTTCGTCGTCGGAGAGCTGGGGCAGTCCCTTGGAGCCGTTGCTGTGGCCGGGCTCGGCGAAAAATTGCGAGAGCGGAAGTTCCATGGCGCCGGCGATTTTTGAAAGTGTGTCGAGGGACGGAATGGTGTGTCCGTTTTCAACGCGCGACAGGTAGCAGCGCAGCAGGCCGGTCCGCTTTTCGATGTCGCCTTGAGACATACCTTTCTGGAGCCGGTAGTTGCGGATGGTCTCGCCGATATTCATGGTTGGGAGCATGTGAGGATGTGCGCCATAGTAACCAGATCAGTACCGTCTGGCAAGTGGGAAATTCGTGCTATGCGAGGGACATTCGTGCCATACGAAAAAAGAATACGAGCCAGCGGGAATTATCGGGAAGAAGCGATTTTATTTATACGGCGTATAAGAAATTGACCCGCCAAAGCCGCCTTAGACAGGGTCTTCAGGACGATTCAATAAACCTCCTGTTTCTTGAGCGCGACTGTCGGGAAGTCGACGGATCTGCGACACGTGCATCCAAGTGCCCACGTCTGAACTGGGTGACCCTTCGAGAGGCTCAGGGCAGGCCATGGGACACCCCATTCTGGAAGCGTAGGCGATGTTACAAGTGCAGTTCCATGTAAACGACGCCAGGCATGGGATTCGGACAGTAAGGCGCGATCTCTTTGAAGCCCAGCTTGCGGTACATGGCGACCGCATCTTTCATCACAGGCTCGACCGTGTCGAGGCGCATGCGGCAGTAGCCGATGTGGCGGGCTTCGGCGATGATGCGATCCGCCAGGGTTCGACCCAATCCTTTGCCGCGGAATTGGGGGCGTAGATAGAGGCGCTTCATTTCGCAGGTGCTTGAACCTGGCTCGTCGAGATCGAGCTCGTGCAGAGCGACGCAGCCGGCGAGCTGGCCTTCATGGTCGGCCAGCAGAAGGCGGCCCTTGGGCGGGGAGTAGCTGCCGGGAAGATTGGCGAGTTCTTCGTCGAAATTCTGGAAGCACAGGCTGAAGCCGAGGGACTGGGCATATTCGAGGAAGAGCTCGCGGGCTTGGGCGATTTGGGTTGGCGATTCGGCTTGGGTAAATGCAAAACCTTTAAGCGCAGAGGGCACAGGGGACACAGAGGAATCTGCGGAATTTGGATGTTTGGCTTTCATTTCCTCGATGACCTCTGTGTCCTCTGTGGTTAAGATTCTCGGAAATCTATCCCATCAGCATGCCGCCGTTTACGTTCAGGACGTGGCCGGTAATGTAAGACGCATCGTCGGAGGCCAGGAACGCTACTGCGCTGGCTACATCGTCCGAAGTTCCGACGCGGCCGAGCGGAATCTGCTTGACGGCGGCTTGCTTGAATTCATCGCTCAACACGGCGGTCATGGCGGTTTCGATGAAGCCGGGGGCGATGGCGTTGCAGGTAATGTTGCGCGAGCCGACTTCGCGAGCGATGGCCATGGTGAGGCCGATCAGTCCGGCCTTGGAGGCGGAGTAGTTGGCTTGTCCGGCCTGGCCCATCTGGCCGAAGATGCTGGTGATGTTGATGATGCGTCCCCAGCGCTGCTTGAGCATGGAACTCATGACGGCTTGGATGCAGAGGTAGGCAGAGGTGAGATTCGTCTGGAGGACGGCGTCCCAATCGGCGCGTTTCATGCGCATGACGAGCTGGTCGCGGGTAATACCGGCGTTGTTGACCAGGATATCGACTTTGCCGAACTGGGCGATGACGGCTTTGACGGTGGTTTTGACTTGCTCCTCGTCGGCGACGTCGAGGGTGAAGGCGGAGGCCGTGCCGCCGGCCGCGGTGATCTCTGTGACCAGTTCGTTCAGCTTTTCCTGATTGCGAGCGGCCACGGCCACGGTTGCGCCGTCTTTGGCGAGGCGCAGGGCGACGGTACGTCCGATGCCTTGCGATGCGCCGGTGACGAGGGCTACTCGTCCTGAAAGGGACATTAGGAAGTCTCCCGAGATTTATGTCGAATGAATGCGGAACCGTGAATTATACGCGGCGGGAACACGGCGGGAGAAAGCAGTCGAGCTGCGCTCGACGACCGGGTCTGAGACCCGGTCCCACACGATTCGATGCTTCGTCGGTCTGAGCGCAAAGAGTATCACTAACTGTTCGACGAATCGCATTGCTAATCCACAAGGGCGACGGGTAACATTCCAGCACTCATGCCACAGACTGTGACGAATGACGCCATCCCGATGTCCGAACCTTCTAACAAGAACTCATCGCAGGTGATTCCGATCTCGAGCGGATCGGGACATCGATCGACGCAGAAGTCGACCGCTGGCGAAAATCCCGCGGCGATCGAGATACCGCCGGCGGAGGCGGGCAAGAGTGCCCACGCCACACACGCCGAACCTTCGACCGAGGTGTTTGCCGTGTTTGGCGTCGAGCCGGAGATTCAGGCTTATGCCATGGCGAAGTATTCGCGATCGGCGCTGTCGATGAAGGAGTCGCTGCGCGAGATCAGCACGCAGAAGGCGGAGAAATTTCTTAACACATTTTATTTTCAGTACGGGCACCGGTCGATTGCCGACCTGGCGCATATCGCGCTGGCGGTCGAGAGACTGTCGATTCTGGCGGCGATTGAAGTGGCCGACGAGCAGCGCTGGGATGGGCAGGAACGGTCGACGCGCTATCAGGATTTCAAGAAGAGCGGGTATTACGTTCCCGATTTTGGTGCGGATGACGAGGCGCGCAAACTTTATCGCGAGACTCTGGATTTTTTGTTCGCCGAGTATGAGGCGCTTTCGGCGCACATGACGCAGTATTTGATCAGCATCACGCCGAAGCCGGCCGACCTGAAGCAGGAAGCGTACGAGCGGACGCTGAAGGCGCGGGCGTTTGACATTACGCGCTATCTCTTACCTTTGGCCACCAACACGTCTTTGGGCGAGATCGTCAACGCGCGCACGCTGGAGACGCAGGTGGCGCATCTTACTTCTCATACTCATAAAGAGGTAAGAACGCTGGGCGAGTCGCTGAAGAAGGCGGCGACGGGAGCCGCTTATAACGTCAACGCGGAATCGTTGCAGAAACTGGTCGAGGAGATTCGGGCAGTGAATCCTGAGTTGGGAACCCGGGCCGAGGCGGAATTGCTGCGCGAAGTGCGAGTGGCGCCGACACTGGTGAAGTATGCCGATCCCAATGAATATGAGATGGCGACGCGGCGCGAGTTGCGGCAGGCCGCGCAGGAACTGATGGCTGATGAGCCGCTGGCGCCGTCGAAGGCGATTGTCGATTTGCTGGATGAAGAGCCGCTCGAAGTGGAGATTGCGACGACTTTGCTCTACGAGTACAGCCACCATTCTTACCGGCAGATTCGGCAGGCGGTGCAGGTGGCGGGCGAACGGCGGCGGCGCGAGATTATCGACCTGGGGCTGCGGCATCGCGGCAAGCATGACGAGATGTTGCGCGGATTCCGCGCGGGGCAGCAGTTCCGCTTCGATATTTTGATGGACACGGGCGGGTTTCGCGACATGCACCGGCACCGGCGGTGCATTCAGGTGATGCAGGGATTCACCACGCAGCATGGGTACGAAATGCTGCTCGACATGGAAGATGCGGGCGTGCGGGGACGGTTCGAGGCAGCGATGCGGCGCGTGCAGGCGGCGGTGGAAAAGCTGGCTGGGCGCGGAACTCCCGAGGCGGAGGAAAATTCGCAGTATGCGATTCCGCTGGCGTTCCGCAAGCGGGCGCTGTTCAAGATGGATTTTGCCGAGGCCGTTTACATTTCTGAGCTGCGAACTACGCCGGCGGGGCATGTTTCGTATCGCAACGTGGCGTATGCGATGTATGAGGCGGTGGCGCGGAAGTATCCGGCACTGGCCAAGTATTTCCGCGTGCACGATGTGACGGCGCCGGTTGATTTGCTGCAGCGGTAGCGCAACCGGGAGTGGACTTCCAGTTACATCGTTCGCCTTCCTGGTTAGATTTCGCGGGCAGGAGTGCCCCGCGCCACATACCTGGTGCCCATTTCGGAACGATTTCCACTATATTTTCTAAATTCGCCTTTTCTTCGCTTCGATCTGTATGTATAATCCGGCCAGATTAGATTTCATTTAGCTCGGCACTTCTAAAGGAGCCCACCCCATGGCGGATGAACGCGGTAAAGCGATCGAGATGGCGTTTGCACAGATTGAGAAGCAGTTCGGCAAGGGATCGATCATGCGGCTGGGGTCGAAGGAAGCGATCGTCCCTATTGCAGTGATTCCGACCGGATCGATCTCGTTCGACGCGGCGCTGGGCGTAGGCGGCTTTCCGCGGGGCCGCGTGATTGAAGTGTTTGGACCGGAGTCGTCGGGCAAAACGACCATCACTCTGCAGGTGATTGCGGAGGCGCAGAAGACCGGTGGCATGGCGGCATTCGTCGACGCGGAGCATGCGCTGGATCCGGGCTACGCCAAGAAGCTGGGCGTGGATGTGGACAATCTGCTGGTTTCGCAGCCGGACTATGGCGAGCAGGCGCTGGAGATTACCGAAACGCTGGTGCGGTCCAATGCCATCGACGTGCTGGTGGTCGATTCGGTGGCGGCGCTGGTACCG
>Ga0210391_10001104_pt1 | contig 25315 bp, 24 predicted proteins | sample IncBWC12OmetaG_FD_160573 | JGI IMG/M metagenome (GOLD analysis project Ga0210391, IMG submission 160573) | Forest soil microbial communities from Barre Woods Harvard Forest LTER site, Petersham, Massachusetts, United States - Inc-BW-C-12-O ... | reverse complement strand
GATATGCGTGACCTGATCCGCCACGCCTGCCTGCTTCACCGCAGCCACCGAATCGCCGCCGCCGATAATCGAGATGGCGTCCTTGTTCTTCGCGACCGCATGAGCGATGGCGTTGGTGCCCACCGCGAACCGCGGAAATTCAAATACCCCCGCCGGCCCGTTCCACACAATCGTCCGCGCCCCGGCAACCACCTTCTCGATCGCCGCAACCGTCTTCGGCCCGATGTCCAGCCCCTGCCAATCTGCCGGGAAGTTCACGCTGCAATCCCACGGCCGCGTCTTCGCATCCGCCGAGAATGAATCGGCGAGAATGTTGTCCACCGGGAGCAACAGCTCCACGCCTTTGGCCTTCGCCTTCTCCAGCGCCTCGCGAGCCACGTCGATCTTGTCTTCCTCCACCAGCGATTTGCCCGTGGTCACGCCCAGCGCGCGCTGGAACGTGTACGCCATGCCGCCCACGATCACCAGCGTGTCCACTTTGTCGAGCAGGTTGTTGATCACGTCGATCTTGCCCGAGATCTTCGACCCGCCCAGAATCGCCACGAACGGCTTCACCGGTGCTTCGAGAGCCTTACCCAGATACGTCAGCTCTTTTTCCATCAGCAGGCCGGCCGCGGACTGCTTCACGTAATGCGTAATGCCCTCGGTGGACGCATGTGCCCGGTGCGCGCTGCCAAACGCGTCGTTCACATACACATCGCAGAGCGATGCCAGTTGCTTCGCAAACTCCGAATCGTTTTTCTCTTCTTCGCCGTGGAAGCGCAGGTTCTCGAGCAGCAGCACCTGGCCCGACTCCAGTTGCCGCGCCATCTCTTTCGCAATGTCGCCGATGCAGTCCGGCGCAAATCCCACGTTGGTCTTCGTGCCCATCTTGTGATCGAGCAGCGTGCGCAGGCGATCGACCACCGGCCGCAGGCTGTATTTCGGATTCACCTTGCCCTTGGGACGTCCCAGATGCGACGCCAGAATCAGCTTTGCCTTGTGGCGCAGCGCGTATTCAATCGTTGGCAGCGTTTCCTGGATGCGCGTGTCGTCCGTGATCTCCGAGCCATCCTCGGTCAGCGGCACGTTGAAGTCCACCCGCATGAAAACATGCTTGTGGGCCAGATCCAGATCGCGAATTGAAAGCTTGGTCACAGTGCCTCCCTCAATCTCCAGCGTGCTCGCCATAATCGTATCCCTCCTAATCCTGTGGCGCTGAGTGAACCACCGCGTCCGCCTCAACCTCCACGCGCCATGAAGGATTGAGCAGCCCGGCTACCACCACCATGGTGGCTGCCGGACGAATGGTCCCAAAAAACTCGCCGTGCGCCCGCCCAATTGCTTCCCAGTCTTCGACATGGGTCAGATACATGCGGGTGCGCACAACGTCTTCCAGCTTCGCTCCAGCCTTTTCAAGTGAGGTTCGAATGATTTCAAGAGTATGCCGGGTTTGGGTCGCCGCGTCCGTCGGCTCCGCGCCAATCGGCCCCGTTCCGGAAACATAAACCGACTGGCCTACGCGCACAGCGCGCGAAAATCCAATGATCGGTTCAAAAGGAGAAGTACCAGGAATATTCCGCCGCATAATCACTCCGCGCACCGGGGCCGTCCGCGAAGACGGCCCGATGGAAAGTTGGCAGGGAAGTGCTCTTACAGACCCTTCTTGGCAAGGAAGAGGATCAGGTCACGAACGCGGCATGAGTAGCCCCACTCGTTGTCGTACCAGCTGATCACCTTCGCCATGTTGCCCACGACTTTGGTGAGGGGACCGTCCACAATCGACGAGAGAGGATTGCCCTTGAAGTCGCTCGACACCAGCTCATTCGTGTCGTAGCCGAGGATGCCCTTCAACTCGCCCTCAGAGGCAGCTTTCAGCGCGGCGTTGATCGCGTCCTTCGTGATCGGCTTTTCCGCCACAAAGGTGAGGTCAACCACGGAAACATTCGGCGTTGGAACGCGGATCGCGAACCCGTCCAGCTTGCCCTCAACCTCAGGAATAACCAGCTTCAGAGCCTTGGCCGCACCGGTCGACGTCGGAATCATCGACAGAGCCGCAGCGCGCGCACGGCGCAGGTCCTTATGCGGGAAGTCGAGAATCACCTGATCGTTGGTGTAGCTGTGGATGGTGGTCATAATGCCCGAGACGATGCCGAAATTCTCCACCAGCACCTTGACCACCGGCGCCAGGCAGTTCGTCGTGCACGAGGCGTTCGAAATAATGTTGTGCTTCGCCGGATCGTATTTGCCTTCGTTCACGCCGAGCACGACGGTCAGGTCCTCGTTGGACGCCGGAGCCGAGATGATGACTTTCTTCACTGGGCCGCGCAGGTGCGCTTTCGCCTTGGCGCCATCGGTAAAGTGTCCGGTGGACTCGACCACAACTTGCGCGCCCACTGAAGCCCAATCCAGCAGGGCCGGATCGCGCTGCGCGAATACTTTCAGCTTCTTGCCATCGACCGAGATAAAGTCATCGCCGGCGACGATGTCATTCTTGAGATTGCCAAGGATGGAATCGTACTTCAGCAGGTGAGCGAGCGTTGCGGGGCTGGTGAGGTCGTTGACGGCGACGAATTCGATATCCGGATTCCCGAGCGAGGCGCGGAATACGTTGCGGCCGATCCGCCCAAACCCATTGATTCCAACCTTGACTGCCATACGGTGTTGTCTCCTTACAATGATCTAAAGATCATGACCCAACTGCGTCCTTCAGGCCTTCGCGATTCGCGGGTCCGATGTTGTCCAACAGTCCAAAACGCCCGGAACCACCCAATTTCCGATGCTAGCACCGTAGTCAAGACAAAAAAAGTTCAGGCATCACGAAACCATGGATTTTTACGTACCAACGTCACATTGGACCTGGTGACCAAAACGGTATTCAACGGGGTACTCCTCGCCGCTGCGCGTTTGCGGCGGGCTCGCGACTGTGTTACACCCTGGATATGCGCGAATGGATGCGCGAACGCATGAGACGACGTTCGAAGCGTGGACCCAATACCTCGGAGTCCACGGGAAAAATTGGTCAGGAACTACCCCAGAATCAACTGGCCCCGCTGCAACCGTCCTACCACGGAGGCGCTGAGCCCCCGCACGGCGAAGAAACCAAAGCGGCAGCCCCGCCGCCGCCCGCCGCGCCGCCCCCGGCCCCAGCCGCGACCCATGCCGTCAAGGCTCATGCGGAGCATGCTGCCACGCCTGCCCCCACCCCGGAACCTGTGGGGAAAATGGTGGTTGAAACCCAGCCGGAATCCCTGTCCACTCCGCCGCCGGAGTCGCCCGGAGCGGCCAAAGGGGCGCGCGGTTACGTGGTGCTGACCATCGGCCTGCCTGGATCGGGCAAAACCACCTGGTTCAAGCGCCGCGGCGTCACTCCGCTCTCCAGCGACCTGCTCCGCTCGCTGCTCTTTGACGACATTACCGAGCAGCGCTGGCAGGGCCTCGTCTTTTCCACGCTACGCTCGCTGCTCCGCGCCCGGCTCATCGCCAAAATGCCGTGGAACTACGTCGACGCGACGAATCTCTCCCCCCACGAACGCCGCCAGTGGATCAAGATGGCCAAAAGCTTCGGCTACGACGTCCAGGCGGTCTTTTTCGATGTGCCTCTTGAAGTCTGCATGGACCGCAACCGCCGCCGCGAACGCACGGTGAGCGACGATGTGATGAAGAAGATGGCGGAACGCCTCCGCGCCCCGGATTTTAAGGAAGGCTTCTCGAAGATCACCGTCGTCCGCGTCAAAGGCGCACCGACGTCCGGCACGCCAACGGCTGGGGACGACGAGTAAGAATCAACTCTTACGGGGCAGCCTTACTGCCCTGAAAGAACTGTTCCTTGGTCAGAAATGTCCAGTGCCCCGGGAACTTCCGCGGCGGCAGCGAGTACTGGCCCCCCGTCCACCGGGAGTCGTCAGCAAAGTAAAAGCTCTGGAACGAGAGCGTCGCTTTCGTGATGGGAACATTTTTCGCTGCCAGCTTCGCCTGGACCGCGTCTCCGTCCTTTGCAAACGAAAGCCGCAGCAACCCGCCGGGCGGAATGCGGATCGGCGCGAGAGGTGTCGGCGCGAACGCCGGCGGGTGGTAGGTGCCGTCCGGCGAATACCAGATGATCTTCGGCTCCCGGCCCTGCGTGGACCACGATGCCTGATAGGGGTTCTGGCTGGTGCCATCTCCAGATTCGAGGAAAGACATCAGCATGCCCCCGCGCGTGATCGGCTTCGGCGATACATTGCGCAGGGTGACGACGACGGTTTTGATCCAGTTCCCCTGAACTCGCACGGCTTGGCCGAACTGGATCGGCCGGCCGTTCATGGTGATGCTGACGACGCTGATCGGCCAGTTCTTACTGTATTCGGCGTCTTTGAGCGTGAAGGTGATCGCAGACGCAGGCGTCTGCTGGCCGAAAGCAGGGAACAACGCAGGCAACGCGGCGGCAAGGACGAACGCCCGCCACAAAGGCAAGCTCCTGACCATAGCTTTTCTCCGGAAGGACGCGATCAGTCTACAGCGAGACCAACACCAGCGCCACAAACAGCGGGCCTCGCCTCACGCATCGCCACTCAAGGCTGCAGCGGGGACGTGATCGCAAAGGTCGTATCCTGCGCCCAGCCAGCAGTCACGTCCCATGCATAACTCCCGCCATCGGCGGCCAGAAAGGCTCCGCCATCGAATTGGCGAATGTACCGGGTGGGGTAATTCGACGACTGGAACGAGGTTCCGGTACCGCTGTTCCCAGTCATCGCGCAGAAGGTCGCGTCTCCCGCATTCGTTATCGATCCGTCATATGGCTGCGAGTACAAAACAAAGTTGTAGTGGCGGATAAATTCTCCAGGACGGTTGCGCGCTTCGAACGAGAAGCAATTCGAATTGGCAAATCCGCGGCGAACAATCCAGGTAGCATCGTCCAGGTCCGAATCTGTAGAAGCGAACTGCGACGCCACCACGATCTGCGTGCCGATGGCGGCTTCATGCCGCAGATACGTATTGGTCAGGCCGGCCGACGTGACCTGAATCGAAATCTCCGACCCTACCTCCAGCGTGCCCTGCGCTGCGGTGGCTGTATCGTAGCCAACGCTCACAATGTTGGCCTGCACCAGCGCTTCGGTCGCGTCCGCCGGAAATCCCGCGGTCATCACGCCCTCGAAGAACGAGCCGATGGATCCATTGCTGTTGTCGCCGCCCGTGCCCAGAACGATCGCGCCTTCCTGGTGCATGGGAGCGTAACCCGGGAAGACCGGCTCGCTGCCGCTATATTCCGTGGTAAGCGTGCCGCTCTGCGCATTGCCGGCGCGCAGTTCGAACTGGGTTTGCCCATCGTTCTTCAGCATCGCGGTCACAAACGGCACCGCGATTCCGGTATTGCCCGCATTGGTCGAGAAGCCCTCACTGGACTGGAACAGTCCGTTCTCCAGATCCGCCTGCACCCAGGGGCCGTCGCCATAGCAAGGGGCGGACCAGCAATTCGTGCTGAAGTTAATGGCGTCCATGTGGCCGTTGCCGGTGTCGTCGTTGCTCACTTCGGCGTTGCCGTAGTCGAAACAGCATCCGGCATTCACATGCGTGCCGGACGTCACCATGTACATGCCCTCCGGCTGGCCATTCGTGGCCACTGCTTTGGTGGCGTCGTTGCGGTAGCCCTGTCCCGCCGAAATCAGCAGGCCGTAGACCTGGTTGCCGCCCGCCTCAATCGGCAAAGCGTTCGCCGGGCTGCCCACGTCAGCGGCGCCATTGCCCCCCGCGGCTTCAATCGTCAGATCGTTGTGATTCGATGTCTGGTCGTAGATGCGGGTCACAATGCAGGTTGTGTTGATGCAGAAGCTATCCTGCGGCGCGATCTCGGCATAGCCGCCCGACGCCAGCAATCCGATGTCGAGCGTGGTGCCGTCGGAGGCCCGCTGCACCTGATAGAGCGGACCATCGTAGGATCCAAACAAGGTCCGCGTCATGCTGTGGGCCGCCACGCACGGTGTGCCACCGGCCGCGTAAATATCGCACGACTCTTGCGCAGGAGGTGTGCTGTTTTTAACCATCCCCGGCGAGCTGCTGCTTCCGCAGGAAGTCGTCAGAAATGCAATGAGCAACACGGCTGCGGACAGGAGTTGTTGCGTCGTTCGCATGAATCTCCTTCCGCGAGGTTTGCTGCGGAAGCGAACCCTTTCCCGCTGGGTTCCGTAATTCCCAAAGAAACCCAGGTGGGTTTGAAACAGCGAAATTCTACGCTCTCTGGTAATCGTTTACCAGATGATTTTCGGCCGCCAGTTGAGGAGGTTGGCCCCACAAATATCTGATCTCAGGCACTCACGTGAACGGGGCGATCCATCACAGAGAGTCAAACACCAGCGCCACAAAAGTGTCCGGCTTGATCCCGCCTTTCGCCAAGGTCGCGTCCAGATCCGCCGTCGGTTTGGCTGCCACCGCCTGTTCCACCGTATCGCCCTGCGCTTTCAGTTTCTCCACGCGATCCGCCACGTCCACCAGCATGGCGCGATACGTCGTGAGCGCGGCCTTGTTGCCGAGCGGCCCGTGCCCCGGCACAATCTTCGTGCGGTCGTCGGCCAGCGCCAGCACCGCATCCACTCCGCGAATCATTCCGTTGATCGTGCCTCCGCTCGACAAATCAATCAGCGGATACATCCCGTTGAACCACAAATCCCCGGTGTGAATCACATTGCCCTTTACAAAGTGGATGAAGATGTCGGAGTCGGTGTGCGCGTCCGGCGTGTGCACCAGGTTCAGCTGATCGTTGTTCACCCACAGCGTGCTGGTATCCGCAAACGTCGCCTGCGGCAGCGCGGCGTCGGGAGCAGCAGGGAACTGCACCTGGTAAACCTGCATGGTCTGCGGCGACGACAGGCGGATGCGCGTGTTGTCCTGCGCCACGATGAACGCGCCATCCAGATGCAGCGCGGCATTCCCGCTGGTGTGATCGAAATGCCAGTGCGTGTTGATCAGCAGTTTGAGCGGCTTCGCATCCAGCTTGCTCATCGCTTCCAGCAGGTGGTGCGTGCCGGTATCGATGCCGGAGTCGATCAGCAGCTTGCCGTCCGGCCCCGTCTGGCACACGATGTTCCCGCCCACGCCCTGGAGCAGAAGAATCGTGTCGGTGAGCTTCGTGATCCGGATGGTCTCGTTGGCCGCAGCCGTGCGCAGTTGATCCGGCAGCGTGGGATTGGGCTGGATGGCAGGATTTGTATTGGGCGCAGCGGGACTTTGCGCAGACGGATTTTGAATTGCCGGATTCTGCATGGCCTGGGCCAGTAAACCTCGCCCCGCCAGCATGGTTGCCGCGGTCGCCACGCTGAACCGCGCGGTCCCCCACAGAAAATCGCGCCGCGTTGTCATAACTTTGCTTAGACGCTCAAAACAGCCCAGGCGGCAGATTCAATCCGCCCATCATGCCCTGGACGGTGGATTTCATGATGTCTTCGGCGCGCCGCCCGGCTTCATTCACCGCCGCCGCCACCAGGTCTTCCAGCATTTCCACGTCGGGCGTCGGACCCGTCAGGCTGGCCACCGCGCTGGGATCAATGGTCACCTTCAGCACTTCTTTCTTCCCGTTCATGCGCACGGTAACGGCGCCGCCGCCCGAGGAGGCTTCCACCACCGTCGCGGCCAGCTTCTGCTGCACCTGCTCCTGCATTTGTTTCGCCTGCCCGAGCATTTCCTGAAGTTTGAGTGGATTCAGCATGCGGCCCTTCGTCTATCCATCGAATTAGTTTTGGTCTCGCAGATCCAGAACGCTGCGAATTTCTGCCTTGAACAATTCCTGCGTCCGGCGCACCAGCGGATTTTCCAGCGCCGCCGAATGCACGCTCCCGCTCGCCGGAGCCGCAACTTTGGCCGGAGCCTTCGCCGCCCCCGCCGCGCCATTTTCGCTGGGCGTGAAGGTGAGCTTCTGCGTCGCCCCAATCGCGCGCATCGCCTTCTTGCAAATCGCCTCGGCCTCGGCATTCACCGTCAGCGCCAGCATCGCCTTGCGCAGCGGCAATTCCACCTGGATCGTGCTTCCGTTCTCTTTCCAGTCGCCATTCAGAATCTGCGCAGCCGCCGTGTTGTGTCCTTCATTGTCGAGCGCCGCACATACCGCGTTGCGAATGCGATCCAGATCCGGCGGCGCGCCGTTTGCAGCTTCCGGAGCCAGCGCGCCCTCCGACGATTCCCCCACGGTTTCTCCGATGCTGACCGCAGCCGGTGGCTTCGCCTCGGCCGTAATCCGCGCCACGCTTTCGACTGGAGACAAAGCCCGCGGCGTCGGAGTGGAACCCGTGCCGCTGGCCGGACCGTCACTGACCGTCTTCCGCTCGCGATCCGCCTCAAACGGCGAAGGCCGCGCAGGGGCTGCAGATGCAGGAGCAGCCGTACGCGCTGGAGGAGCAGGCGCGTTCCCCGCTGCACCCTGTACCCTGGACCCTGTACCCTGCGGCACTCTGGACCCTGTACCCGGCGGCGCGCTCGGCACCTGGCTCAGCAACTCCTCAACCGGCAACAGCCGCTGCAAATGCACCAGCTTCACCAGCCCCAGCTCCAGATGGAAGCGCTGCTCCTGCCGGTAATTCAAGTCGTCGAACGTTCGCAGCATGACCTGCAGAAACCGCGTCAGGTCCTCTTCTGAGAACAGCATCGCCGACCGCGACGCACGCGCCCGCTCATCGGCGGAAATCTGCAGCAGGTTGGAATTCTCGCCGCCAATGCGCGCCATCAGCGTATTGCGCAGATAGCGAACAAACTGCCGCGCCAGCGAAGCCGGACTGTTGCCCGCGTTCATCAGCGTGTTGATCTCTTCAATCACCGTTGCCGTCTGCTGCGCGCTGATCGCTTCCATCAGCCGCTCGAACACCGTGTTCGGGACCGATCCCATCAGCTCGCGAATCGCCTCAGCCGCCAGATGCGGCCGCCCACCGGTTACTGGTGCGGAAGCGATCGCCTGATCCATAATCGACAGCGCATCGCGCATCGATCCGTCGCCAGCCTCAGCCAGCAGCGCCAGCGCGGCGTCTTCCGCGTCGATGTCTTCCGCGACCGCAATCGTCTGCAACTGGATCAGAATGTCGTCGTACTTCACCGCGTGGAAGCTGAAGTGCTGGCAGCGCGAACGGATCGTCTGCGGAATGTCCTCCGGCTGCGTCGTGGCCATCATAAAGACCACGTGGTCGGGCGGCTCTTCGAGCGTCTTCAGCAGCGCATTGAAGGCCGCATCCGTGATCTGGTGCGCCTCGTCCAGGATCCAAATCTTGTATTTATCCCGTGCCGGACGGTAGCGCGCGGCTTCGCGCAGTTCGCGGATCTCATCGATGCCGCGATTTGTCGCTGCGTCGATTTCCATCACATCCACCGCGTTGCCGGCGCGAATTTCCGTGCACGAATCGCAAACGCCGCAGGGCTCCGGATTCGGCCGCTCCGGCGTTCCCACCGCAGTGCGGCAATTCAGCGACATCGCCAGAATGCGCGCGATGGTCGTCTTCCCAATCCCGCGATGTCCGGAAAAAATGTAGCCGTGCGCAATGCGCCCCTGCTCGAGCGCGTTCAGCAGCGTGCGCGTTACATGCTCCTGCCCGGCCACGTCGGCAAAGCGCTGAGGACGGTATTTACGGGCAAGAACCTGGTAAGCCATCGAAGGTCTGATTGTATCGCTTCGCGGCGGAGGTTAACGTCTGCGTCTGGCTGTGGAAAGGTCGAGAATCCAATCCGTGTCACGGACCGCAGGCGGTAACAAGGTTGCAAGCCCGCCATCGAGCGTAACCACTTGACCTTTGTGATGGATCGCGAGTCCAAGCAGGTAGGCGTCGGTCAACTGTCGATAGCCCTGCAGCCGCGCATTGGACCGCGCCAGTGCCCCGGCAAGGTCCAGATCATCCGCCCAGAACGAGTGGCCGGGATGCGCCAGATTGGTTTTCAACAAGAGCAGCGATTCAGAGATGGTCAGGGCATCTCTGGTGATGGCGGGATTCGACGCAAGCCGAACAAAACCATTTTGCGTGAGCGGACACGTCGCCCAGCGGCGGTTGCCGTGTTCGCGAAACCAGGTTCGCACCAGATCGTGAAATTGATGAGTGGGCCACAAGAGAGCAAGCAGGACATTTACGTCGAGCAGAAATCCGCGATCGCTCATTCGTCTTCCAGCATTTCGCGCACCCGCTGCGACGTAACAACCGGCGAATCTTCAGGGAGAACCGGCAAGTGCAGCCCGTCGACCACCGTTGTCGCAAAAGGACGCGAAAATCCCCGCCGCAGAACTTCGTTCGCCGCTCGCCCCTCACTGAGATTGCGGGCCGCGGCATACTCTTTCACCTTTTGCAGCAGGTCATCGTCGATGGGCCAGGTGGTCCGCGTGCGCATCATGGCAATATGATGTCACCTTGCGGAAAGTGATGTCAACCGACGTGAAGTGATGAAATAAAACAGGCACCCTCGCGGGTGCCCGCCGTTTCTGAACGTTACCTGCTACCAGCAGCCCTATTGCGTCGGCCGAACCACGCGCTCCGGTTCGCCCTTGCGTTCGCCTTCTCCTTCGCCCATGGCCAGCGGCAACTCCTGTTGCTGGCGGCCATAGCCTTCGTACGCCCGGATAACCCGCTGCACTAGCTGATGCCGCACCACATCGCCATCCTCAAAGCGCACAAAGCGAATGCCCTCCACGCCATCGAGAATGTTCAGCGCCTCCACCAGCCCCGACTTCCGCGGGTTGGGCAGATCGATCTGCGTAATGTCCCCGGTGATGACCGCCTTGGCGTTGTTGCCCATGCGCGTCAGGAACATCTTCATCTGCTCGCTGGTTGTGTTCTGCGCTTCGTCCATGATGATGAACGCATCGTTGAGCGTGCGCCCGCGCATAAACGCCAGCGGGGCCACCTCAATCACGTTGCGCTCCAGCATCTTGTCCACGCGCTCCGGCTCAATCAGATCGTACAGCGCGTCGTACAGCGGACGAAGATAAGGATCGACCTTCTCCTGCAGCGTGCCCGGCAAAAAGCCCAGCCGCTCGCCGGCTTCCACAGCAGGCCGCACCAGCACGATCCGGCTCACCTTCTTGGCCAGCAACGCAGCCGCGCCCATGGCTACCGCAAGGTAGGTCTTGCCTGTGCCCGCGGGGCCGATGCCGAATACCATGTCGTTCTGTTCGATGGCCTCGCAATACCGCCGCTGGTTGATCGAACGCGGCTGCACCATGCGCTTAATGCCCGCCGAGCGCTGCTTCCCGCTCTCGGCCAGGCTCTTCAGCGTGACCGTCGGATCGGCCATCACCAAACGCAGCATGCCGTTCAGTTCGCCGTTCTGCAGATTGATTCCTTGTTTGCGCAGCGCCTCATAATCCTGAAAGATGCGCTCCACGCGTGTGATCGCGTCCTGTGACCCCTCCACCTGCACCGCATCCGATTGAAGATCGATGCGTGCCTGGAGGGCGTCCTCCATCAGTCTGAGATTTTCGTCGCGGGTCCCGAACAGGGGCTCAAGATTGGGCGTGATCTCGAGATGTTTTCTCATCAGGCGCGAAATGTACCTCCGGGCGCGACCCGGCGCGGGCCACGCAGTTGAATTTTGGTTGTAGAGCGGATCGGCACCGACAGCGACAAGCCTCGCTCCACACTGATTGGATGCTTCAGAGGGACTTCCCGTATCGAGTTGGCAGTCGGCGCCAAATGGGTTCGAGTTGCCGCCAGAGTAGCCCGGTATTGATTCGGGAGTCAATGGTTTTTGTTTGAATTTCCTGGGAATTGAGCCGAACTGGTACAGATTCATCGGCTTTTCCCGCTTCGGATCAGAATGCCGGAGGCCTCGGCACCCGCCCCGTCGCAATATCTTCCGGACTGGCGTCGAAGGGTTCGTCCGCGCTCGCCACATAGATGGCGGGCACCTTAGCCCCCATCGCACGCAGATAGGTGGAAAGCTGCCCCCGGTGGTGAACCGAGTGCCGGATTGCGATATTCAGATACGCCACGGCCGGGTCATTGCGCAGGCCGATGTAATCCACCGGCGTCGCCAGTTCCTTGCCGGTCAGCGCCTCGACCTGAGGAATCCGCCGCGCGAAGGCGTCGGCGTACCACTGCGCTATGGCTGCTCCGGTCCGCACGTCGTCTTTTGGCCCCTGCCCATCCACGAACTGGCGGTGGATTACGGCATGCAGAAACCACATTTCCGTTCCGGCCAGATGCCGTGCCAGCCGCAGTGCCGTCCAGTTCTTCGGATGCGGACGATAGTCCTCCTGCCCCGCCGGAATCGCCGCAATAATCCGGCCGGTGACGGCCTGCTCCGACTGGAGCGCCGGCAGCAGAAATCCGCGAAGAAACACAGCCTGTTCGGGAGTCATCACCGCTCCAGTATAAGGACTGCGCATTTCCGGCTACACTCACCTTCACGCCGTTCACAGGAGATTCCGCATGAGCCTCTCCACCGTCTGGACCACCTTGTACCTCCTCTGGTTTGCCGGAGAAATCTTTATCGCCATCGCCACGCGCACCCGGCGCAGCGACGCCAAATTGCAGGATCGCGGCACGCAAATCATCCTCTGGGTCGTCATCTTCACCGCCCTCAGCCTCTCCGGCTGGCTTCACGCCATCCTCCGCCCCGATATGCCTGGAGGCCCGTGGCTGCGCCCCATCAGCCTCGCGCTCCTGATCCTCGGAATCGCCGTCCGCGCCACCGCCATCTTCACCCTGGGCCGCTCTTTCACTGCCAACGTCGCCACCCACGCCGCCCAAACCCTTCAGCGCAGCGGTCTCTACAGCATCGTGCGCCATCCCTCCTACCTCGGCATGGAAATCATCTTCTTCGCCATCGGCATCCACAGCCGCAACTGGGCGGCCCTCGCTGCTGCCTTCATTCCGCCCACGCTCGCGGTTCTCTACCGCATCCAGGTCGAAGAAACCGCGCTCCGCGGCCTCTTCGGCGACGAATATGTCGCCTATAGCCGCACCACAAAGCGATTGTTCCCGGGAATCTATTGAAAATCGCGCGAATCGACGTGCGCCATTGTTTTGGCAAAATACTTGACATCGTCAACTATCCGGCGTCATCCTCTCTGTATGGCCGACCCCCATCCCGCCGCCGAACTCTCCGCCGATATTTCCGCCTTCCGCCACTTCAACCGCGTCTACACGCGGTTCATTGGCACGGTTACCGACAGTTTTCTCCAAACCCAATACAGCCTGGCCGAAGGGCGCGTCCTCTACGAAATCGCCAACCGCACCCAGCCCCAGGCAAAGGAAATTGGCGAGGCGCTCGAACTGGATGCCGGGTACCTCAGCCGGATTCTCACCAAGTTCGAGAAGTCCGGCCTCGTCTCGCGCAGACCCTCCAAACGCGATAGCCGAGCCTCCGATCTTCTCCTGACGGCCAAAGGGAAAGCCGCGTTTCGCACGCTCAATACACGGGCGCAGAACCAGGCGCGCGCAATCCTCAAGCCCCTCGAGCCCGGACAGCGTGCCAACTTTATCGGCGCCATGCAGACCATCGAAGGAATCGTCGTCGGCAAGCCGCAGCAGCCGCGCTCTTTCACCCTGCGCACGCATCGCCCTGGCGACATGGGCATGGTGGTCTCTCTCGAAGGCGCCGGCTACGTCGAACAATTCGGCTGGGACGAAACCTTCGAAGCCCTGGTCGCCCGCATCGTCGCTGACTTCATTGCGAACTTCAATTCCGCGCGCGAACGCTGCTGGATCGCCGAAATCGATGGCCGCCACGTTGGCCACATCTTCCTCGTCCAGCATCCCGACCAGCCCGGCACCGCAAAATTGCGCCTGCTCTACGTCGATCCCTCCGCGCGCGGCCTCGGGCTCGGCCAGGCGCTGGTCGCGGAGTGCATCCGCTTCGCGCGCGCCGCCGGCTATGCCCGCATCACGCTGTGGACGCAGAGCATCCTCACCGCCGCTCACCGCATTTATCAGGCTGCCGGGTTTCGCCTCGTCCGCGAAGAACCGCACCACAGCTTCGGCAGGAATCTCACCGGCCAAACCTGGGATTTAGATCTGAACTAAGAGACTCTTTCATGCGTACCGGGCTATAATCGGCAATCCCCCGTACCACGTGGACAATTGAATATTTCAGGAGCTCCGGATGCAGAAGCATTCCCGTCTGTTGGCGGCATGTGTCGCCGCTATGGTTACAATTACCCCCGCCCTGGCACGCGCCTCCGGCGACGACAAGCCCGCCGACAAACCCGCAGAAAAAGTTGCCGATAAAGCAGCCGACCAGTCCGTTTCCACCCCCGGCACCGTCGATGTGGGCGGACAGCACATCGCCTACACCGCCGTTACCGGCACCATTACCGTAGGCGCCACCAACGAGCAGGATGCCCAGCTCGGTCCCGACGGCAAGCCGCTCCCCGACACCAACCTCGCCGCCGAAGTGGCCAATGCCAAGGACGCCTCGCAGGCTCCGCCGCTCGCGCGCATGTTCTACGTTGCCTATTTCAAGAAGGACGCCAATCCCGATCAGCGCCCCATCACCTTCCTCTACAACGGCGGACCCGGCAGCTCCACGGTATGGCTGCACATGGGCTCGGTCGGCCCGAAGCATGTCGTAACAGAATCCGATACGCATCTTCCCGCCGCGCCCTATCGCCTCGCCGATAACGCAGAGTCGCTCCTCGACGTCACCGACCTCGTCTTCATCGACATGCCTGGCACCGGCTTCGGCCGCCTCACCGGCAAGGACGCTGGCAAGGCTTTCTGGGGCATCGATCAGGACGGCCATGCGTTCGGCCGATTCATCCAGCGCTTCCTGTCCGTCAACAACCGCTGGAATTCTCCGAAATACATCTTCGGCGAAAGCTACGGCACCACCCGCTCCGCGGTGCTTTCGAACATCCTTGAGAACGAAGAGAACATCGACCTGAATGGCGTCATCCTGCTCTCGCAGATTTTTAACTTCACCACCGACATCGACGGTGCGCACGCCAATCCGGGCATCGATCTTAGCTACGAGCTCGCGCTGCCCACCTACGCGGCGACCGCGCGCTACCACCACAAAGTGCAGCCCGAGCCGCCCGCCATCGAGCCGTTTTTAAAAGAAGTAGAAGAGTTTGCCATGGGGCCCTACGCTCAGGCGCTGGCCAAAGGCACCGACCTGAGCTCCACCGACAAACAGGCCATGGCTGAGAAGCTGCACGAGTACACCGGCCTGCCTGTCGACTACCTGATCAAGGGTGACCTCCGCATCTCCGGCGGCCAGTTCGAGAAGAGCCTGCAGGAAGACAGCGGTATGACCACCGGCCGCCTCGATACGCGCTTCTCCAGCCCGCTCATGGATCCTCTCGCCGAATCCGCCGAGTATGATCCGCAAAGCTCGGCGATCTCCTCCGCCTATGTCGCGCTCTTTAATGAGTACGTGCGCAGCACGCTGAAATACGGCGCTGGCCAAACCTATCTGCCAGAGGCCGATTTCGGCAGCACCGAATGGGATATGAAGCACAACGGCAATCCGGTCTTTGTGAACGTCAGCACCGATCTCGCCACCGCCATGACCACCAATCCGCGCCTCAAGGTCCTGGTGAACGGCGGCTACTACGACCTCGCCACGCCGTTCTACGCGGCCTTCTACGAGGACAAGCACCTGCCCATCCAGGACAAGCTGGCTTCCAACATCGAGTATGCCTGGTATGAGTCGGGACACATGGTCTACGTCAAGAGTGAAGCGCTGAAACAGCTTCACGACCGCGTCGCCCAGTTCATCACCAGCACCGACCAGGGCAACCAGTAGGCTTGTGTTGAACGATCAACGTGGCCGCTTTTCCCACGAGGAGCGGCCATTTCCTTTGCGCCGATGACATACTGGTGGGTCATGTCCCGCACACTCTTCGTTACCCTCGCCCTCGCCGCACTTGTTTTTCCTGCCTGCGCGCAAACGCCACAGATCGCCCCCGTCGCGAACCCGCCGCAACTCAAGCCTCTTTCGTTTTCTATCGGGGGCAGAGTTCTGCCGGCTCCGGTAAGGGATGCACGATTCGGAGGCCATACCTACATCTACCAATGGCCCGGCACCTGGTTCGAAGCCTCCTTCGCCGGCTCACAGGTCTGCTTTGACATAGGCAAGGGCAAAGTAATTCTGCACGTCATCGTCGACAATCAGCCGCCCATCGCTCTGCCCCAACCAGCACCCGGCATTCGGTGCGCCTCCGGCTTCGCGAACGCTCCCCACACCATCCGCGTCGACGACGTCACGGAAAACCAGCAGGACGCTCCCAACGCCTTCGACGGCTTCGCCATTCATGCTGGCGAGAAGCCCCTCGATCCCCCTCACCGCACCCGCCAAATCGAATTCATCGGCGACTCGCACACTGTCGGATACGGCGACACTTCGCCCACGCGCAACTGCACCAACGACGTCGTCTGGGCCACTACCGACACTTCCCATGCCTTCGGCCCGCTAGTCGCCGCTCACTACGACGCCGATGACCAGATCAACGCCATCTCCGGCCACGGCATCGTTCGCAACTATAACGGAGGTCCCGGCGATCCGGTCCCGGTCGCCTGGCCGTACATCCTCTTCGACAAACAGAATCCCTACAACGACCCCGCATGGCATCCGCAAATCATCGTCATCGCGCTCGGCACCAACGACTTCTCCACGCGCCTCCGCCCTGGCGAGAAATGGAAGACCCGCGAAGACCTGCACGCCGACTTTGAAGCCACCTACGTCCGCTTTCTGCAAACCCTGCGCACCCGCAATCCCCACGCTTACGTCATCGTGTGGGCCACCGACATGGCCGATGGCGAAATCGATGCTGAAGCCCGCAAAGTCGTCAATCAGTGGAAAGCTACTGGAGAAACCCGCGTTACCTTCATCCCCATCAACAGCCTCCAGTTCTCCGCCTGCAACTACCACCCCTCCCTGGCGGATCACCAGACCATCGCCACAATCCTTGAGAAGACCATCGACGCTACGCCCGGCATCTGGCAAGGGAAGTAGGTCCAGGCTCGTCGCGGCTCCACTCCTGTAAACTCACAACAAAATGTCGGAGTTCCTCCTCTTTCACGGCGTCGCCATCGTAGTGCTCATTCTGGCGAACGGTTTTTTTGTGGCGGCGGAGTTTGCTCTGGTGAGCGTGCGCGAGACGCGCATCGAGCAGCTCATCGCCGAACACCGACCCGGAGCGCGCACCGTTCGCCGCCTCCAGGAAAATCTCGGCGACTTTCTTCCCGCCGTCCAGCTCGGCGTCACCCTCTGCAGCCTCGCCCTCGGCTGGATCGGCGAGCCGGCCATCGCCGGCGTCTTTGAAGCATGGATGAGCGGCCTGCCCCATGCGCGTCTCTACGCGCACCTGGCCGCCGTGCCCCTCGCCTTTGCCTTCATCACTTATTTTCATGTCCTGCTCGGTGAGCTCGTTCCGAAGGCTTTGGCCCTGCGCCGCGCCGATCAGATGGCCGTCGCCATCGCCGGCCCCATGGACGTCTTCATCCACCTCGCGCGCCCCATCGTGCGCCTCATGAACCGCTCAGCCACGCTGGTGCTCCGCGCCTTCCACGCCCCGCTCACGCAGGAAGGACGCGTCCACTCCCCGGAAGAGTTGAAGCTGATGGCGACCGCTGCGCGCCGCATGGGCATGCTGCCGGAGTATCAGGAAGCCCTCATCCATCGCGCCGTCGAAATCGACGAAGTGGTGACGCGCGAGATCATGACCCCGCGCCAGCAAATCTTCTCTCTCCCCGCCGACATGCTGGTGGAAAACGCCAGCGCTCGCATCGTCGACGAGCTGCATTCCCGCGTCCCCGTTTACGATCCGGCGCGCGGCCCGGAATTCATCATCGGCATTGTCTATTCCAAAGACATCAGCCGGCTCATGCACTTTCGCGCCTCGGCCACCACGCGCTTCGCTGACGCTCCTTTCAGTGACATGCGCCTCCGCCAGGTCATGCGCGAAGTCCTCGTTGTTCCGGAAACCAAGCCCGTCCTCGATCTTCTCCACGAATTCCAGTTGCGCCGCCGCCACATCGCCATCGTCGTCGACGAATTCGGTTCCACCGTCGGCCTGGTCACCGTGGAGGACGCTCTGGAACAGCTCGTCGGGGAGGTTGAAGATGAGTTTGACGTAGGCGCGCGCGCCGTCCTCACCACCGGCGCCGGCGGCATTGTGCTCGACGGCAGCGTGAGCCTGCGCGATCTCGAAACCCAAATCCACTGGAAGCTGCCCCGCGACGGTGGCGTCGAAACCCTCGCCGGCTTCCTGCTCACGCGGTTGGGCAGAATCCCCCAGGGCGGCGAAAGCATCGAGTTCGAAGGCCGCCGCCTCACCGTAATGGAAATGACGGGCCGCCGCATCAGCAAGGTCCGCATCGAGCAATTAGGATCGCCCCAGCCTGAGCCCGCGCCGGAGAAGGCTCCCTGATGCATCGCCTTCTTAAGTCCCTGCTCCAGCGCCTCGCCTACACCATCCCCGTCCTCTGGCTGGTCGTCTCCATCGTCTTCCTGCTCATCCACATCGTTCCCGGCGACCCCGTCGAACAGATGCTTGGAGAAGGCGCGCGTCCCGGCGACATCGCCGCGCTCCGCCATTCCTACGAGCTCGATCTGCCTCTGCACACGCAGTACCTCCACTACTGGCGCGGTGTTCTCCACGGCGATCTCGGCCACTCCATCCGCCTCAACGACTCTGTCACGCACCTCGTTCTCACCCGCTACCCCTTCACCGTGGAGCTCACCGCTGCAGCGCTGATCGTCGCGCTGTTGCTTGCCATCCCGGCGGGCATCCTGGCGGCCAGGCATCGCGGCCGCGCGCAGGATCACCTCGTCGGCGTCGTCAGCCTCCTCGGCCTCTCGTTTCCCGCCTTCGCGCTCGGGCCCATCCTCATGATTTTGGTTTCCATCAAGTTAGGCTGGCTGCCCGTCTCCGGCGCAGGAGATCTCGCGCATCTGGTGCTGCCCGCCGTCACCATGGGCGCGGCGTTGGCCGCGATTCTCACGCGCATGGTCCGCACGTCCATGTTGGAAGAGCTCAACCAGGACTACATCCGCACCGCCCGCGCCAAAGGATTGCCCGAGCGCATCGTGGTCTACAAGCACGCGCTCCGCAACGCCATGATTCCCGTGCTCACCCTCATCGGCCTGCAATTCGGAGCGCTGCTTGCAGGCGCTATCGTGACGGAAAAACTATTCAGCTGGCCCGGCATCGGTCAACTCACCGTCTCCGCCATCGAGAACCGCGACTACCCGCTCCTCCAGGGATGCATCCTCGGCATCGGCCTCACCTATGTGCTGGTGAACCTCGCAACGGACGTGATGTACATGGTCATCAATCCCCGCATCCGTTCGTGAGGACTCAAGCGCAGTCGCTCACTACTGAGCTTTGGAAGAGACCTCATCGACCGTGCCGTAGCCGCGATGAGTCCCCTGCTCATTCGCGCGGACGACGATCCCGGCGAATGCGTCGGAGTATTCCGGAAAGCGCCCTTTGAACCAGGCAATCAGCTTTCGGTTCCATCCATCAATCTGATCGTTGCTGTGCCATGGCGGTGACTCATCCTGAATCACTATATAGATCTTGCCGCCCACTGCGATTGGCCCAACGCTCAAAACCTCAAACGTCATATCAGGCGCTTTCCACTCAAACGGGGGCTGCCCCTCGATTTCGGGGGGGAGTTGATACTCTGACGCGTCCTTTGAAATCGCGTCGGCCAGTCCAAGCTGGAGATTCGGGCCGCGATTTATGGTCTGCATCGCCGCGAAGTAGAGCAGGGCTGCGTTGAGATTGTGCCCATTGGCCTTTTGCGCACGAGCACGTTCCCAAAGCTGATCGGGGCCCTCGTTCGCTAACGTTCCCATGTTCATCGAAAAGCTTTGCACCTTCCAGCCGCCCGCCCCTGGAACGAGCCATACGGTAAATGCAAACTGATTGTTGATGGCTTCAGCCGATAATGAGACGTACGCTTGTTCTGGAAGGTCAGCAGCTACGACGGACACCCACTCATCCGGCTTCGACAGGCTCTTTCCGCAAACAACGCGGCCCGGCGATTTGCCGAAGATGTTGATGACGTAGGTGTGCTCAACCTTCAGATCCGCGGGCTTGAATTGTTGAATGAGAGTCGCAGCCTGTACGAGAGCCATTTCATCCGGGACCGCCTTTTTTCCTTCCTCCGAGAGTGAACTGAATGCTGCCGCTGGGTTCGAGCCCAGCAGAGTTTGAACAAAATCGAGCGCTGCGGCGTTGACCTCCTGGCGCTTGGAACTATCAATTTGATCGTTTTCACGACAAGAGCTTGCGACTACCTCTTGCGAGTACGCAGCAGTGCAGAAGCCGAGAGCCAGGAGGAATAGAGTCAGTTTCTTTTGGTGCGATTTCATTGGGAGATCATCGTAGCACCGCATCTGAGCGCTACAGTCGGTTACTCCGCAGCATCAACGCCACCACCCGAACGCAACCCCGTGCCTCCACGCATTGGATCAATCCAGTCGGCGTCTGTTCTTGTCCGCACCACCTTTTCCCACAGGCACCCGCCTCTCAGCGAAGAAGCGCCTCAAAGACCGCCTGCCAGGCTCGGGATCACCGGTGATCAGATACGCCAGCACCGCTCCCTGAAACAACTGCAACACTTCTTCCACCGCAGGTCGGCTCGGCAGGAACTGCACCAGCAGTTCCACCCACAACCGCTGCTGCTCGTCGTAGAACGCTTTGGCCCGGGCGGAGCCGTTCCACGCGCGCTGCGACAGGTCCATCACCAGGAGCAGAACACCTCTCGCTGCCGGAGCGGTCGTCCGTTCCCAGAGCGCTGCGAGCACTTTCTGCGGAGAAATGCCGGCGGGGAACGTCTCGGGCGCGAACTGCGCCTGCAGCCTCTCTTCAAGAACCGTCATCGCGGATTCTTCAATCTCTTCCCGCCCGCCGAAATAATGCACCAGCATGCGCTTGCTGATGCCCACATGCACCGCCAGGTCGTCGAGACTGATATCGATTGTTCCGGCCGCCACAAAAGCGGCCAGGCAGCGCTCGATCAGTTCCTCCCGCGTGTCCTTCTTTTCTCGTTGCAATGCGTTGTACCAACTGGTACATTTCACTGCATGTACCATCCGGTACATCTTAACGGAGGAGAAGGACAATGAAAAGGCTCGATATTGCGCTGCTGCTTTTCATCGGCTTTGCCATCTGGCTGGTAGGCACCCTCTACTACGGCTGGCGGGGAGCCGCTATCTTCGAAACGTCGAGAACGCGCTACTGGATCGCCTTCATCGTGTCTCCGCTTTTTTCCGCCATTCTTTGCTTTGGGATCCTTCGCTGGCGGCACATTGCGCCCAGGAACTGGGCTCCCGCGATGCTGTTGCTGGCCCTTCCGGGAATGGTGGGCGAAGTGATCGTGCTCTCTAACTTCTCAACCTTCATGCCCAGGATGCACGCCGCTTCCGGAAGCCGATACGGAGCCTTTCTTTTCGCAGCGTATGCGTTGGTTCTGGGCGTCGGCGAGGCCGTCACCCTCGCCGCAACGCCTTAGCAAGCGCTTGCGGTTTTACTCGGGAGTTTCGCCGTCAGCTCGTCACCAACTCCACCACCCGCGCCTCAACCCCCGCCTCCGTCACCGTCAAAAATCCCACCGACACCGGCGTAGAAAATCGCCGCGGCCCTGCGCTGCCAGGATTGAAATACAAAATCCCCTTGTGCCGCTGGATCGCCGGATGATGCGAGTGCCCGCTCACCACCACGGAAATCCCCGCAGCAACCGGATCCAGATCGAGCGCGTGCCGGTCGTGCAACATGTAAATGCCGCGTCCGCCCAGCTGCACCAGCTCCGTGTCCGGCAGCAGGGAACAAGCGCCGAACCCATCCACGTTGCCGCGAATCGCCGTCACCGGCGCAATCTCCCGCAGCCGCTCCAAGATTCCCGGATCACCAACATCGCCCGCATGCAGAATGTGTTCCGACCCCGCCAGCGCGGTTAGCGCCTCCGGCCGCAACAATCCATGCGTGTCCGAAATAACCCCAATCAACATGCGTCCAGAGTATCGCGGAAAATGAAAGGGACCGGGGGAAGGGAACTCGTCGAGTCCCTCACCCCCCAGTCTCTGGTCTGCAGTTCCTGGTTCCTGGTTTTACTTATGTGCGCAGCAATCGCCAGGGCAGCAACTCGCACCCTGCCCGCAGCAGCTACTCGTACCGCAGCAGGCGCCCGGGCAGCAGCTCGCGTCCGTCGTGCAACATGCTGCACCCGTAAACGCCATCGCGGAGAGCGACAGAAGCGACATTGCCACAAACGTCATCAATTTGGTTTTCATGGGAATTTCCTTTCCGTGTGAAAAATGCGTGGACCTGCGGATTCGTGGAAAAGCGCGCGCAAACACGGAAGGATTTAGATTCGAAAATCGTCTTTGAGCCGAAACACTGCCGGCCCGTAGCGCAGACCGTTGGTCAGTTCGCGAGCCGGCGCGGAGAACGTCCGCTCCGCGATGACCCCAACCCAAACGGAAGCATGCAGGACCGGCGCCTTGGCCGACGCCTCAGACTTTTGCGGAACCTGCTCAACACATTGCGCACCGGAACATCGCGCACTGCTGGCCCCCGAGGGCGGGCAGCATGGCATGTTGATGCCGTGGCAGGGCATCTCGCGCGTTACCGCGGCGCCCGCGCTCACCACCGTCACCATCCACACCGCGGCGAGCGCCGTAATCAGAACCCGCGATATTGAGCGACGCATACAGCCCTTCATGCCATCCACTCTACATGCGCCGGTGCCAGCACGAATGTGACCGGGGTCACGGCTGGTGCGGCATCACGTACATCCTCTGCGCGAACTGGTGATGCGTCGACCGCACCAGATGCGGCGTAATCACAATCGCCAGCTGCGAATAATCGAAAGTGTAATTCTTGTTGGTGATCCCCTCGAATCCTGGAATATCGCTCAGCCCCGGAATCCCCGTCAGCGCATTGGATTCCTGCCGCGACAGCGAGCTCACCAGCACCGCGCTCTCGCCCACGTTCAGCGAAGTAATCGCCTGGTACTCGCGGTTGTTCAGCACCGGCAGGCTGTTGATCGTCGTTCCCTGCAGCGAACTCAGCTTCAGATCGAACTTCAGCGAAACGCTGTGCGGATTCTCAATGCGCGGCGTTACGTCCAGCGTCAGCCCAATGTCCTGGTATTGCACCTGCGGTATCGCCTGGGTCGCCGCCGACGCCAGCGACGATAGATTCACTCCAAGCCCCGCCAGCGTACTCGAAATCCCCGCAGTCGAAAGCCCTGGTATATTCAGTGACGATCCCGACAGGCTCGAATAGCTCGACGTCTCAATAGGATATTTCTCGCCCACCTTGATCACGCCTTCTTCGCCATCCACCACGCGCATCTGCAGTTGGTCGACAGAATGCACATCGGAAGAATTGAGCTGCAGATTGACTGATCCGCCCTGGTAGGTGATGCCCGTCATGGTGAGGCCGCCGCCAAACACGCCAAACGGTGAGCTCAAAAGGCCGCTTTGAATCTGCCCGGACGCAATCAAAATCGCCAGAATCGCCGGCCAGTCATTCGGTGCTGCCAGCCCGCTCGAGATGATCTCCTGCACCAAACTTGAATTCGCCTGCAACAGGCTCGCCGCTTCGGAGTACACGTTGAACAGGTTCGTCTGCGTCGGAATGATCGCGCCCATATTCGTCGCTTTCGTCCGATCCACCTCGTACATGGCCACGTCCAGCTGCATTTGGCTGCGATCTTCCAGCAGGTTGTTCAGCGTCGCGTTCAGCGCGGTCAGATCGTCGGCCGGCGCGCGCACAACCACCGCGCTCTGCCCCGGCGTGGCCGTAGCCGACGTCACTGCGAACACGTTTTTCGCCACCGTCACCACGTCTGTCAAATCCGCCGTCGACAGCCCCGGCAAGTAAACCGTCTCCATCGCACTGCGCTCGAATTTCGTGTGGTTTTCCTTCGTGTTCTTCGCCACCAGCGCCCGCGCCGGATCCAGCGGGATCAAAAATGTGCTGGTGGTGAGCCCCAGCGTGCGCTCCATCTCGGCGAAATCCACGTCATCCACGTCGTAGCGCACCATCTGCGACCCCACCGTGGCATCCAGCGTCGGCTGGATGCCATACGCCGTCAGCACTTTGTTGATCAGGTCGCGCTGGTTGGTGTGCAGATGAAAACTCTGCCGCCCCGGCTTAGGCTGCAGCGCGATCGGCGCCGCCAGCGCTACGTCATCGCCTGACTCTATCTTCGGCGCTGCCGCAGCGGCTTCCGTGGTCAGCTCATCCGCGTGCTGCGCCACCATTGGATTGCCCGGATCCAGACGAGACGCCTCCGCAATCGCTGCCCGCGCCTCCACAAAGTGTCCCTGGATCTTCTGCTTATCCGCCAGCTGAATCAGTTCCTGCACTAAATGCTGCCGTGCAATTTCCGCGGAAATGGAATAGCGCCGGTTGCCAGGATTCAGGTCCGCGGCCCGCGTGAAATCATCCAGCGCCGCCCGCGAATCTTTTCGCTGCATCGCCTTCGCGCCTGCCAGAAATTCCTTCTGCGCCCGATTGCGATCGTCTTTGGAGACCTTGTCTTTGGAAGGCTTCTGCGCGTCCGCGCTCGCAGCAGGCGCACTCTGCCCTGGCGGAGTTGGAGAAGCCGCCTGCTGCCCCTGCGCACACACCGCCGCACACATCACCGCCGCCAGCATCCAGCCCGCGAGCATCGCGGCCCTACGAAGCATGGCCTCGCGCTTCCACCGCATCCGGCAGCGTGGCTCCCAGCAGCGCAGCCAGCGTTGCGGTGCAAACCTCAGGGCGATGCTCCATCAGCTCATCGAACGTATACCGTCCCGTCGCCACGGCAATCGTGGGCAGGTCATTGGCCCGCGCCGCCGCAATATCGAAGGGCGTATCGCCGACGACGCATACCGTAGCTTCCGGTCCCGATTGCAGGAGCGCGCGCGCCTGTTCCGCCGCATCCGCAATCATGTCTGCGCGGTCCTCGAACTGGTCGGAGAATCCACCAAATTTAAACCAGGAACGAAGCCCGGAGTTCTCCACTTTAATCCAGCCAATCTCCGCCAAATTTCCCGTCGCCAGCCCCAGCAATGCGCCCTTCTGGTTCAGATGCGCGAGCGCCGCCTCCACCCCCGGCATAATCACTGGGAGCATTTCCGCCCGCCGCGCCACAACGTGCTCGCACATTGCTTTCAAAACGTCCTCACGTTGCGGCCGCCAGCCGCTGTCTTCCACCTTGGCCAGCCGGAAAGCATCCCGCAGAATTCCGGGGTCCGTATTGCCGGAAAGCGTGACTCCGTCCAGCGCCAGATCGCGCCCCATCACGCTGCGCACGCTCGCATCGAATGCGTCAAAGTGGACCCGGTCGCGGTGCCGCAGCAGCGTTCCATCGATATCAAAGAGATACGCCCGCTGCTCGTCCCACCGGAAGCCCTCGTCGATGTAGACGCGGGAATCGGAAAAATC
>Ga0210391_10001102_pt1 | contig 25331 bp, 23 predicted proteins | sample IncBWC12OmetaG_FD_160573 | JGI IMG/M metagenome (GOLD analysis project Ga0210391, IMG submission 160573) | Forest soil microbial communities from Barre Woods Harvard Forest LTER site, Petersham, Massachusetts, United States - Inc-BW-C-12-O ... | reverse complement strand
CACCTGCTTGCCCGGCAGCGACACCACCTCCGCGGAGAAGTCCTTGATGACCGTGCGCGTCTTCGCATCCACGTCGTAGAAGATCGTGCCGTTGGTCGAGTCGACCAGGATTTGCAGCGATTGCGTCGTGGCAATCGCAGTTTCCGGATTCACCGGTGGCTCTGTCGGGAACTCCTTGGTGACCACGATGGAGCCGTTGTCGGACGCGACGGAGGTCACGTCGGCATATAGATGCCGCAACACCAGCCAGGCCAGATCGTGCAGCGGCCTATGACGCACCGGTCCCTCGAAGTTCACCGCCCACAACGTGTTGCCCGCGCCCGGGGGGACGTGGCCGACCAAGAACGCCGGATGCGACAGATCGAATTCCAGATCCAGCGCGTTGTTCTGATTGGCGGTGACCACCAGCGGCGACACGAAGTTCACGTTCACGGCCGTCGTAAGATTCGGCGCCGTGCCCTTAGTGTGTTGAATTTGAATCCGGTCGGTGGGGATGGTCGTTCCCGCCGCTTCGATGAAGCCGGCTTCCGGATTGGCCGCGACCGTCAGCAACACATCGCCAGGATTGGCGCTGATGGTGAGCACGGCCCCGGTGTAAGTACCGACCGGCACGCTGGCGTTGCCTAGGATTTCAGCTATCTGATCCAACTGCGCCAGATTGACCAGGGGCACGGTCGCAGGTGCTGTGTACACCGTGACGTTCGTGCCGCCGCCCTGCGGTATGAGGGCGATGGATTGCACTTTGACGCCGATCGTCGCCCAGTCTTCCGTGGACGCATCGCTGATCATCATCGCGACATTGCCGGTTTGCGCGGCCGGCATGGTGGGGGTCACACCGGCGGCGCCGCCGCCACCGCCGCCGCCGCAGGCGGCGAGCAGTGCGGCAACGAGGCCGACGGAGAATAGTCGAGTTGTAATGGGGACCATGTTGGCTCTCCTCGATTTAACGATAAATAAACGGAATCCCTGACGGCGCGTAGAGTTCGTCTTTGCGCCTCTGTTGCCAGCACCAACGGGCCATTACCGCTCGCGTTGACAGAGGGTGGCGTCGCCAAATGCCGACGGGGGTGACATAAACTCGCGCTACACTGCCGCAAACGGCTCGGGCAACGGGTGGCATATGAAGAAACTCAAACACGAAGGGGAGTTGTTCAAAGCGGCGCTGATCGCGGGCGTTCAATATGCCGAAGGCCGGGGCGCCGTCGAGTTCGAGGCGACCGATTCGGCCAGCGACAAGGCGCTATACGTCTATCGCCTGCTGGTGCACGACAAGGTCATCGCACCGATGCCGGAGGAGCAGGTGAGCGAGAAGACGATTCGACATCGGCTCGCGACCTGGTATGCGCATCAGCTGCCGAAAGGCCATCCGTTGTTGGAATAGACCGGGGAAGGGCCGCGATGCGCCCCGATTGAACTCGAACGATACGTCGATCCGCCGCGCGGGCCTAGTGCGTCAGCTCCTGCACCAAGCGGTCGGCATGATAGATTTTCTTCAGCGCTTCGGTGATGCCGGTGACGTCCACCGAGACGGCGCGGTTCACACTGCCGTCGTAGCCGTAGTCTCCGCCCAGCGAATGGATGTTGCCGTCGAAGATCAGACCGATCACCTCACCGTTGCGCCCGATCACGGGCGAACCTGAATTGCCGCCGATGATGTCGTTGGTCGAGATGAAGTTCAGCTGCGCATTCGGGTCGACCGACTTTTCGGCCGAGATCCAGCGCGGCGGCAGCATGAAGGGGTCGCGTCCCGTCGCATGCGCGTAGGCGCCGGCGAAATTCGTGGTCGGCGCGACGGTGCGCCCATTTTCCGGATAGCCCGCCACGGCGCCGTAGGACAGCCGCAGGGTGAAGGTCGCATCCGGGTAAGCGCCCGTGCCCTCGAGCGCGAATCGCGCCCGGGCGATCAGCGCGGAATTCTTGGTGATAACCGCCCTCACGTTGTCGTCGTTGTCGGTGCGAACCGCGCGCGCGGGGGCGTCGAGTAGGCGCGCGAAATCCATGAGCGGATCGTGATACGCATTGATCGCGGCCGGCCCGCCCGCCAGCAACTGAGCCCGCAGCGCCGCCTGATTCAGCTTGGTGCCGGCGACGATTGAATTCGCGATCTCTTCAGGACTGCGCTTGCCGAGCAGTGCCCGCACATCGGCATCGCCGGTGCCGAGGTATTCGCGCACCTTGGTGAGCCACCAGGCCAGCACGGTCTTCTCGAGTTCGGCGTGAATCGGCGCGGGTGACACAATTTCCTGCCGCAGCGCCGGGAAGTTCGCGTCCGTATATTCTTCCAACCTCTGTCCGTCGGGCTTGCCGGCTTCGGCCGCGTAACGGTTCAGGGCCATGGCGTGACCCAGCAGCGGAGAGAAGAACGGCGGGAAACGCTCCAAGAACGCGTTGCGCACGAAGATATTCTTACGGTGCGCCACTGCCGCCGCGACCGCCGGCCACGCTCCGCCGTACGTTGCCGCGAGCTTGGGATCGTCCGCGACGCGCTTGCGAAATACGCTCTCGGTGCGTGCCTTGTCCACGACCAGCGTTCCCTCCACCAGTGCGAGCTGCAGGCCCTTGAGGGCCTTGAGCGAGTTCTCGATGTCGAACAGCAGGGTCTTCGAGGTGCGCGCCTGTTCCGCCCCCTTGGTGCCGTATTCGCTCAACACGCCGCGCAATTCGGAAAACAGTCCCAGGGTGAATGGCTGTGCAGAGTCGCGCTGGAATTCAATCTCCGCCAGCGTGTCATCGCGCTGGGTGGAGCCGGGATTGCCGCTGGTGAGCGCGATGTCGCCCTCCTTGACGCCCTTGACGGCAAATTTCAGGAAGGTATCCGTGTGCAGCGGCTTGCCGTTGTCGTAAATGCGCACGAAGGCTGTATCGAGGTCGTAGCGCGGGAAGGTGAAGTTGTCCGGATCGCCGCCGAAAAACGCCACGCTTTCCTCCGGCACGAACACCACACGCAAATCCTGGTAGCGCTTGTATTTGTACAGATCGTAGACGCCGCCCTCGTACAGGGTCACGACTTGGCAGCGCACGTCGGATGCGGTGCCGCAGGCGCTTTCAATCTGCGCTTTGGCGGCGCGCTCGGCCTCGTGAAATGCGCGGTCGGATTTGCCGGCGGTGGCCGCTTCGACCTGTTTGGTCACATCGGTGATCTTGACCAGCTGATTCGCTTCCATGGCGGGGCATTTCTTCTCCTCCGCAGGCGTTGCTGCATAGAACCCGCTGGCCACAAAGTCATGCTTGGCATCCGCCAGCTGGCTCACGCACTCGCGCGCGCAGTGATGGTTCGTCATCACCAGACCGTCGGAGGACACGAGGCTGGCCGAGCAGCCGAGGGTGAGCCGGATGCTGGCGAGGCGCGCGTGCTCGAGCCATGCGGCGTCCGGCGCCCATCCGTACTTCGCTTTCATTTTCGCGCTGGGGAAGTTGTCGTAGGTCCACATTCCCTCGTCGGCGAGCGCGGGTGCGGCAATGATCAGGGCGGCGAAGGCCCAAGCTGCGCGAGTCAAATTGAGCATGCGATCTCCCACTAGACTGATCTAACTCATTGATTTAATGGCGTGATCTAGTGGCGCTCTCGGCCGCAATATGGCGCTCCCTACCGGATTCGAACCGGTGTACTTGCCTTGAGAGGGCAATGTCCTAGGCCTCTAGACGAAGGGAGCGATGTTTGCGGTTCTGGGCGCCTGATCCCAAGAGGGCTGGTAGTATACGGGCCAATTTTTTGGACTCAAGCGGAACACCTCTTTTTGAACGCATCGTCGACGCCACACGCCCCCCTGATCATCCCTCGAGCCGAGCACTCGATTTCACGTTCGGCGATATCGCCGAACGCGCTGAAGGTCCTGTACCGCCTCAGGGACGCGGGATATCAGGCATTTCTGGTCGGCGGGGCGGTCCGTGACCTGCTCCTCGGCATCACTCCCAAGGACTTCGACGTGGCGACCAATGCCCTGCCGGAGGAGGTGCGGCACTTATTTCGCAATTGCCGCCTCATCGGCCGGCGCTTTCGCCTGGCGCACGTGCACTTCGGCCAGGAGATCATCGAGGTCGCAACCTTTCGGGCCGCGGCGGCGCCGGAGCGGGAGGACGCGGAGGATGACGATCCCGACGCGGATAATGAGGCCGGCGAGGATACCGGTGCGGCGGGCGAGGTCGGCGCGGCCGAGCCGTCCACGGCGCACGATTCCGAACACCGCGATTCCGAACACCGCGCCTTCGACCAGCGTGGGCGCATCCTGCGTGACAACATCTACGGCACCATCGAAGAGGATGTGTGGCGCCGCGATTTCGCGGCCAACGGCCTCTACTACAACATTGAAGACTTCTCGATTTGGGACTTCGTGGACGGCGTCAACGATGTGCGTTCGCGGCGTCTGAAGCTCATCGGCGACCCAGAGACTCGCTACCGCGAGGATCCCGTGCGCATGCTGCGTGCGGTGCGCTTCGCGGCCAAACTCGATTTCTCGATCGAGCCGAAGACCGAGGCACCGATCGGCAAGCTTGCCTACTTGTTGGATGGCGTGCCGCCGGCGCGCTTGTTCGACGAGGTCCTGAAATTATTCCTGTCGGGTTTCGGAGCGAAGTCGTACCGGCTGCTGAAGCAGTATGGTCTGTTCGAACACTTGTTTCCGTTGTCCGCCGCAGCATTCGCCTTGCCGCCGTACGCTTACGCCGAGCAGATGCTCGAGCGCGGCCTGGTCAACACCGACGAGCGCATCGCGGCCGACAAGCCGGTAACCCCCACCTTCCTGTTCGCCGTTCTGCTGTGGAGCGCGGTGCTGCGCGAACTCAACGAGCGCCAGGCGGGGCCCGCACCCGACGTGACGCAACTCATGCAGGCCTGCGACAGCGTGCTCCGGGCGCAGCAGTCGCGCGTGTCGATTCCGCGGCGTTTCGCCATACCCATGCGTGAATTATTGATGCTGCAGCCCCGCTTCAACCGCCGCAGCGGAGTCAAGTCCTTGAGCGTGCTGCAGCACCCGCGTTTTCGCGCGGCCTACGACTTCCTGCTGCTGCGCGCGCAATGTGGAGTGGCGGATCCTGAACTCGCGAAGTGGTGGACCGAGATTCAGGTGCTGCCGCACGAGGAGCGCGTGGCACTGGTGCAGGCGCGCCCCGCCGATCCATCCGCCGAGGGCGACAATGCTCCGGCTCCCGGCCGCCGGCGCCGCCGCCGCAGACGCGGCGGAGCGGCGCGTACTTAGGAGCTTCTCTGAGCATTCCGATCTGGCGCCCCGCATACGTGGCGATCGGCAGCAATCTGGATCGCCCGCGAGCCCAAGTGAACGAGAGTTTCGCCCGCCTCGAGAATCTGCCCGCAACCGGCTGGCTAGTGCGCTCGCGCCTCTATGAAACGCGGCCCTTGGGACCCCAGGATCAACCGGATTTCGTGAACGCGGCGGCGGGGCTGCTCACTCAACTCAGCGCGCAGGAGTTGCTCGAGAGCTTGCTGCGGATCGAGAAGACGATGGGCCGCGAACGGCGGCAGCGATGGGGACCGCGGGTGATCGATCTGGACCTGATCTGGATGCCGGGCGAGACCATCGAGGAGCCCGGATTGACACTCCCGCATCCCGGAGTGTCGAGCCGCAATTTCGTCCTGTATCCTCTGGCGGACATCGCCCCCACGCTCGAGATTCCAGGACACGGCAAGGTGTCGGAACTGCTGCGGACCGTCGGCGATGATGGAATGTCGGTCCTGGAGTAGCAAAAGAGCGTTCAATGGCAGGCGCAACACCGCACCGATTCATCGTCGTCGAAGGTCCGATCGGCGTGGGCAAGACCAGCCTGGCGCGACGGCTGGGACAGTCCCTCGGCGGCCAGCTCGTGCTGGAGCAGGCGGATCAGAATCCTTTTCTCGAGCGCTTCTACAAGAATCCGCGCGCCGCGGCATTTCAGACTCAATTGTTCTTTCTCTTTCAGCGGTCGCGCCAGCTGGAAGACGTCAGGCAGGAGGATCTGTTCGGCGCCGTGCGCGTGGCGGATTATCTGCTGGAGAAAGACAGGTTGTTTGCGCGTGTGACGTTGGACGATGCGGAATATGCCCTGTATGAGCGTGTCTACGAAAGAGTGGTCGTCGATGCGCCCAAGCCGGACCTCGTGGTGTACCTGCAGGCGCCCGTGGATGTACTCATGGATCGTATCGCCAAGCGCGGCATTCGCTACGAGCAGCATATGGAGCGGGGTTATCTCGACAAGCTCACACAGGCTTATGCGCGTTTCTTTCACAGCTACGACGCCTCGCCGCTCCTGATCGTGAATTCCGCGGCCATCGATCCGGTCAACAACGACAGCGACTATCAGCAGCTGTACGCGGAGATCGTCAAGACGCGGCGCGGCCGCCATTTCTTCAATCCCGCCGGCAGCAGCTTGTTGCCCGCCGGTTGAGATTCGCCGGACTCAAGGCTAAAGGTCCCGCGCAAGCTGCCGACGAATGGCCGGCAAACTAGCAAAAGGCGGGAACCTGCATGGAATTTCTCACTCGCGGCGCCTCGGTGCGGGATCGGATTCGTCTGTGGCGCGCGGCCGGCTCAAGAGTCGCGCTCGTGCCCACCGCAGGAACCCTGCACAAGGGACACATGAGCCTGGTCGCCGAGGCGCAGGAGCGCGCGGATCACGTGATCGTCAGCATGGTCGCCGATCCGGGGGATCGCGAGGCGCCCACGGTCGAGGCGGATCGCGAGCTGGTTCAGAAAATCGGCGCTTCCGTGCTCTTCGCCCCGCCGCTTCAGGAGATATATCCGATCGGCCGCGAATTGTCGGCAATGGTGCGGGTGGCTGCTCCGGCCGACGATCCCGAGGAAACCCCGCGGGCGGAGCACTTCTCCCGGACGGCGACACTGCTCGTCAAATTGTTCAATCTCATCGGCCCGGACATCGCGGTGTTCGGCGAGCGCGATTTTCAACAGCTGGCAATGGTGCACCGCCTGGTCGACGATTTATTCCTGCGCGTAGAGGTCGTCGGCTGCCCGGTCTGGCGGGACGGCGACGGGCTTGCGGTCGCCACCGCCAACCGGCAACTGACGGCGGAAGAGCGCGCTCTGGCGCCGCGGTTGTATGCCACCTTGAGTGAATACGCGGCAAGAATCGATGCCGGTGAACGCGACTACGAGGCGCTGCAGCGGCAGGGGATGGACTCGCTTCGCGCGCACGGGTTTGCGCCCGACTATTTCGCCATTCGCCAGGCGGTGGACTTGAGGGAGGTTCGCCCAGGGGCGCGCGACTTGGTTCTGTTGGCGGCGGTGCGCTTGAATTCGCACCGCTTGACCGACAATGTTCGCGCGAGAGTGATTGACCGCTATTGAGGCGAGCGGTGCTGCGCGAGTGAAGGCTGCTGCGCGAGCGAAGTGTGCTGCGAGAGCGCCCATTCGACATGCTCGCGCACCAAGGCGGAGGGGTGCTGCGCGCGGCTTCGCAGTGCGTCGAGCACTTCGGGCGAGCTCGGCGCATTGCCGAGAGCGACCGCGATGTTGCGCAGCCATCGTTCGTAGCCGATGCGGCGGATGGCGCTGCCTTGCGTGCGATCCAGGAAATCCGCCTTGCTCCAGGAAAAGAGCTCGACCAGCTGTGAGCGGTCGAGCCCGTGCCGCGCCGCGAAATCCTTCTCGGCGGTGGGACGCGCGAACTTGTTCCACGGGCAGACCATTTGACAGTCATCGCAGCCGTAGATTCGATTGCCGATTGCGGGGCGAAACTCGAGCGGAATCGATCCGGCCAGTTCGATGGTGAGATAGGAGATGCAGCGTCTCGCATCGAGCCGATAGGGGGCGATGATGGCGCCGGTCGGGCAGGCCGGCATGCAGGCGGCGCAGCTTCCACAGTGCGCGCTGCAGGCTCATCGGCCGGCAAATCCAGATCCAGGTAAATCTCGCCCAGGAAGAAGTACGACCCGGAATCGCGATCGATGAGGTTGGTGTGCTTGCCTATCCAGCCCAATCCGGCGTTTCGCGCCAGAGCCTTCTCGAGGACCGGCGCGCTGTCGGTGAATACTCGATGACCGAAGGGTCCCACCGCATCCTGGATGCGGTCGCAGAGCTTTTGCAGCCTCGCGCGCATGAGCTTGTGATAGTCGCGGCCCAAGGCGTAGCGAGAAACATAGGCCACCCGGCGGTCGGCCAGGGTGGCCTCCGCATCGGCGGCGTCTTCGGGCCAGTAATTCATCCGCACGCTGATGCAGCTCACCGTCCCCGGCAGGAGTTCGGCGGGCCGGCTGCGCTTGGTCCCGTGCCGGGACATGTAATGCATCTCGCCGCCGAAGCCCGCGCGCAGCCAGTCCAGAAAGTGCGCCTCGTCGCGGGCGAGATCGATGCGAGCGACCCCGAGTCGCGCGAAACCGAGTTCGGAGCTCCATCGCCGCATGTCGGCCAACAAGGCCGGCGGGTCGAATACGGCGGCGGAAGCGGTCCTGGGGTCCATCAAAGAAGGCTACATGGCCGAAGCGGTTCGCGCTGCCCGTTTTGTGACCAAAATCGCCGCCGGGACGCGCCGTGCCGCAGTAAATTCATGAGGTACGGAGGCCGTGTGCAAAACCCAAGGATGACGCCGAAAGTTGTTCGCTTCGGGGCCGTTTTCACGGCGCTCGCTCTGATTCAGTGGCAGGCCGGCCCGGTCCGCGCCAACGAAGTGTACAAATCGGTCGATGCCAAAGGACACGTGGTGTATTCGGACCGGCCCGACACATCATCGGCGCAAAAATCCGAGGTCAAGGCCGAAGGGCCCAATCCGACGGAGGCTGCGCGGATCGCCAAGGAGCAGGCGATCCTGAAAGCCGAGGAAATCCAGCGAAATAAACAAAAAGCCATCGAAGACGCAAAGAAAGCGCAGGCCGAGCACACCGCACAGGTTCAATGCGACAGTGCACGCAATCGCTTCTACACGCTGAAGGATGCGCGGCGGCTCTACGACCGGGATGCCGACGGCAACCGCGTTTACTTATCGGACCAGGACGGCGACGCGAGGCGGGAAGAGGCGCGGCAGGCGATGACGGCGGCGTGCGGAAATTGAGCCGCGGCGCCTTGCAGGCGCTGTTGGCGCTGGTGCTTGCCTCCTTGAGCACCTCGCCGGCGGCGCAGACGGCCTATAAGTATCGCGATTCCAGCGGACAATGGGTGTTCACCGATCAAGCCCCGGCGGCGGACGCACGCAGCGAGTCCTTCAATGTCGAGCATGAGAACGACGCGCTACACCTGTCCGTCGATCGCCACGACGATGGCAGATCGATGCAGCTGATCGCCGTCAATGATTGCCTCTGCGTTGTCACATTTCAGGTTTTAATCCGGCAGTCCGGCATTGCCGCCATCCCCACCGGCGCCGACTACCGGGCAACGCTTGCGCCCGGAACCCGACAGACCTTGGTGCAGGCCGACACCGGCTCCGCGAAAGCGGGCCTTGGATACGTCTGGAAGGCCGCGCTGGGATCGCCGGACGCCGTCCACAAGCCGCCGCGCCCTTATCGCGTGCCCTTCGATGTGGGCTCAACCTTCGTGATATCACAGGCCTACCCGAGTCGAATCACGCATACCACCCCCGACAGTCAGTATGCAGTGGACATCGCGCTGCCGGACGGGACGCCCGTGTATGCGGCGCGCGAGGGCACGGTGATCAATGCCCGCCATGATTTTTTTCGCGGCGCCGCCGCACCGGTCATGCTCGATCAGGCGAATCTCATCGAGATTCTTCACGACGATGGGACGATCGGCCTTTACGCCCACCTACGCTGGGATTCGATCCGCGTGCGAATCGGCGCGCATGTGGTGCGCGGACAGTACATTGCCGACTCGGGCAACACCGGATTCACATCCGGGCCGCACCTGCATTTCGCGGTCATCAGGAATGCCGGTACTACCGATGTATCCGTCCCAATTCAGTTTGCGGGCATCGCCGAGGTCGCCGTCACACCCGAGACGCAGATGCAGCTGACCGCATACTAAGATCGAGCGCTTTTCGGGTAGGGTATCCGGATGGATCTACACCTCGAAAACGGCAGCGCGACGGAATCCCTGGGACGCGCGCTCGCGCGTTCATTGCCGGGCACCCTGCGCCGGGGCACAGCGGTCGGCGGCGCCGGGGCGGTGCTGTACCTCCAAGGGGAACTCGGCGCGGGAAAGACCACCTGCGTGCGCAGTTTGCTCCGGGAATTAGGGGTCGCGGGGCTGGTGCGCAGTCCGACCTACACCTTGGTCGAGACTTACATACTCGCCGATCTGACCTGCGTCCATGTGGACCTATATCGCCTGCGCGCTGCGACCGAGGTCGATGAGCTGGGCTTGCGGGATTTGGCGGAGCCGGGTTGCCTGTTGTTGGTCGAATGGCCTGAAAAAGGCGGGGCCGCATTGCCGCCCGCGGACATGGAGTTGCGGCTCCAATACGCGGGCGATGCGAGAGCTGCGCACCTGCACGCCACGACGCCGCTTGGGAACCTGTGGCTCGAGAACCTGGGACATGACACTAGCTTAAGTTTCTATGTCTCTAATTTAACTTGAAAAAGGATCCGCTAAGGCCTACCTTATCGCCATGAATTCTCGGGCGTCGCGGTCCCTCTGGAGCATCTTGCTGGCGACAGTGCTGGCCTTGCCGGCGCATGCGGTCGATGTGCGCGCCGTTCGGCTCTGGGCAGGTCCCGACAGCACCCGGGTGGTGCTGGACCTCTCGGGAAGCGCTCAACACAGTTTGCAGGTGCTGAAGGATCCGGATCGGGTCGTCATCGACGTCGCTGGCGCAAAGCTCGCCGCCGGTGCGCACACCGCGCCGGCTGGAACCGGCGCCATCAAGCAGGTGCGCATGGCGCGCCGGCCTTCCGGCGAGCTGCGCATCGTGCTCGACCTGTCGAAGCCCATTCAGGCGAAGAGTTTTCTGGCGGCGCCCAACGACCGCTACGGGTATCGATTGGTCATCGACTTAGGCGCGAGTCAGAGCGTCGAGACTCCGGTGAAGGTGGAGCATGCGCCGCCCGATGCACGCGATCTCATCATCGCCGTCGACGCCGGTCACGGCGGCGAGGATCCGGGAGCCATCGGCAAGAACGGCACGCGTGAAAAAGACGTGGTGCTCGCCATTGCCCGGGAACTCGCCCTCAAAATCAATTCGGAGCCGGGAATGAAGGCCGTTCTGACCCGCAACGGCGACTACTTCGTACCGCTGCGCGATCGAATGCGGCGCGCCCGTGCGCAAGCCGCGGACCTGTTCGTCTCCATCCACGCCGATTCGATTCGCGACCGAAGGGTCGACGGCTCATCGGTGTACATTCTGTCGCAGCGGGGCGCGACGGACGAAGCTTCGCGCTGGTTGGCCGAGCGCGAGAATGCATCCGACTTGATCGGTGGCGTATCGCTGGACGACAAGGACGATGTGCTCGCCTCGGTGCTCCTCGACCTGTCGCAATCGGCCTCGTTGAGCGCCAGCCAAACGGCGGCCGAGCGCGTGCTGCGGCAATTGAATCGCGTCGGCGAGGTGCGTAAACCTCAGGTACAGCAGGCACGCTTCATGGTGCTCAAGTCCCCGGACATTCCCTCCATGCTGGTCGAGACGGCCTACATCTCGAATCCGCAGGAGGAGCAGCGGCTGCGTGCGACCGCGCATCAGGCGAAGCTGGCCGCGGCCATCCACCAGGGCGTGCACGACTACTTCTATGCCAATCCGCCGGCGGGCACGCGGATTGCGCAGCTTGCGGCCGGCGCGGCTCAGCGACCCGTGGTGGCGGCAGCGGGCGGCTCGGGCTTCTAGGCGCAGGCCCCGCGGGCGCGTGTGCTGTGCGAAAATGCACGGACACGAGGTCGATCTTGCCCATTTTGCTCCTATCCGATGCACTCATCAGTCAGATCGCCGCCGGCGAGGTAATCGAGCGGCCGGCCTCCGTAGCGAAGGAGTTGGTGGAAAACGCTCTCGACGCGCGCGCGCGGCGAATCGAAGTGGAACTCGAGCGCGGCGGCTGCGGCTTGATTCGCGTTCGCGACGACGGAGTGGGGATCCCGCCTGCGGAGCTCGCGCTGGCGCTGGCGCGGCACGCCACCAGCAAAATTACTTCACTGGACGATCTCGAAAATGTCGCCACTCTGGGTTTTCGCGGCGAGGCGCTGCCCAGCATAGCCTCGGTTTCTCGGCTGTCGCTGGTGTCGCGCGCAGGCGGCGCCGAGCATGCGTGGGCGCTGGAGGCGCGCGACGGCGTGCCGGGCGACCCGGCGCCCGCCTCGCATCCGCCCGGAACCAGCGTCGAAGTGCGCGACCTCTTTTTCAACGTGCCTGCGCGGCGCAAATTCTTGCGCAGCGAAGCCACCGAATATCAGCACATCGTGCGCATGCTGGAGCGTCTCGCGCTGTCGCGGTTCGAGGTGGCGTTCACGCTGGTGCACAACGGCAAGACGGTGTGGTCGCTGCCGTCGGCGCACACTCACCCTGAGCGCCTGGCGCGGGTGGCGAAGATCTGCGGCGAGGATTTTGCCGGCCATGTGATCGAGCTCAAGCACGATCTCGAGAGTTTGCGCCTGTCGGGATGGGTGGCGCTGCCGACGTTTTCGCGCAGTCAATCGGATCTGCAATTCGCCTTCGTCAACGGCCGCTTCGTGCGCGACAAGCTGCTGGCCGGTGCGGCCCGCCAGGGCTATCAGGACGTGCTGTTTCACGGCCGTTTTCCCGCCTACCTTTTGTACTTGGAATTGGATCCTTCCTGGGTGGATGTGAACGCGCACCCGCAGAAGCTGGAGGTGCGATTTCGCGATTCACGGCGCGTTCATGACTTCGTGTTTCGCACCCTGGAGCGGGTGCTCGCCGACACTCGCCCCAGCGCCGAGTCCTCGGGCAGCGCGCCGCTCGACTGGCTCACGGGCAGTGCGCGCCTCGGCGAGGGCTTGGCGGCCCCCGCCCAGGCGCGCTTCGTGCTGCCGGAAGGACGGGCGCATCCGGGCCAGGACGCCTATCGGAGCCTGCTGGAGCGCGCCGATCTCGCCGTGCAGGAAGGGCCGGGCGGCGGCGAGCACATGACCGGCGCGCACGTCGGCGGCGCGCCGCCGATCAATGGCGGGGCGCCCTTGGGCTACGCCATCGCGCAGCTGCACGGGGTCTACATCCTGGCCCAAACCGCCGACGGCATGGTGTTGGTGGACATGCACGCCGCGCACGAGCGGGTGATGTACGAGCGCATGAAGAAATTGTTGGCGGGTGAGACGGCGGGACAGCAATTGCTCGTGCCCGAGATCATTCACGTTACTGCGTCACAAGCCGAAGCGGCCGAAACTCACTCGCAGGAGTTTGCGGCACTCGGCTTCGGAGTGTCGCGGCTCGCTCCGGATCAGCTGGCGCTGCGGACCATTCCCGCACTGCTCGCGGGCCGCGACGCGGCGGGGCTGGTGCGCGATGTTCTCTCGGATTTGTTGGAGCAAGGTGCCTCGCGCCGGGTCGAGGAGTCGATCAATCACCTGCTGGCCACCATGGCCTGCCATGCCGCGGTGCGCGCGCGGCGCAATCTGACGCTGCCGGAGATGAACGCCTTGCTGCGCGACATGGAAGGCACGGAGCGCGCCGATCAGTGCAATCACGGCCGACCGACCTGGGTGCGTCTGTCGCTCGGCGATCTTGACCGGCTGTTCCTGCGCGGGCGTTGATGGGCGCGGGGGGGGCAAGCCGCCGGCGGGCAATCCTGTTGATGGGCCCGACCGGATCGGGTAAGTCGGATCTTGCCATGCGCCTGGCCGAAACGCTGCCGCTCGAGATTGTCAGCGTGGACTCGGCGCTGGTGTATCGCGGCATGGACATCGGGACCGCCAAGCCGGACTCGGCATCTCGCGCCCGGGTTGCACACCACCTGTTGGACATTCGCGACCCGGCGGAGAGTTATTCCGCGGGCGAATTCACCCGCGATGCATGGCACGCCATGCAGGATATCTGGCGGCGGGGCCGGCAACCGTTGCTGGTGGGCGGCACCATGCTGTACTTCCACGCCTTGAGCCATGGCATCGCGGAGTTGCCCGAGGCTAATCCTGAGGTGCGCGCCGAGATCGAGCGCCAGGCGACTCTTTTGGGGTGGGCGGCGCTGCATCGGGAGCTCGAGTCGGTGGACCCGGCGGCCGCGGCGCGCATCCATGTCAACGATCCGCAGCGCATCCAGCGCGCCCTCGAGGTGTACCGGCTGACAGGCCGGACCATCACGACCCTGCGCCAAAGGCGAGTGTCGGTGTTTGCCGACGTCGATGTTGCAGAATTTGCGCTCGCACCCCTTGAACGCGGCGATTTGCACACCAGAATCGAATTGCGTTTCGAGGCGATGCTCGACGCCGGCTTGGTGGCTGAGGTGCGGTCACTTTTCGAAAGAGTCGACCTCACCGCGGAACATCCGTCGATGCGGGCGGTCGGATATCGACAGTTATGGCGGCATTTAGCGGGACAGTGTGCCTTGGATATGGCGATAGAACAGGCGATTGCGGCGACGCGGCAACTGGCCAAACGGCAGTTGACCTGGTTGCGGCGGCGCGAGCGCGCGCAGTGGTTCGATTCAATGCACCCTGATGTTGCACGGATGATGGAGGATGCGCTGTCGAAGAGCGGATTCTCGGCCTCGTTCGAAGTAACACCGCGGGATGCCCTGTGCTAGCATGAACACGTATGTGCCTGGTGCCGCAGGGAAGTGGTTCGGCAGTCCAAATGACACTAAAAAACAAGGAGCTTCACCCATGGCCCGTGGCCAGTCTCTGCAGGATCCATTTCTAAATGCCCTGCGCAAAGAACGCGTGCCCGTCTCAATTTATCTTGTGAACGGCATCAAACTGCAAGGACAGATCGATTCATTCGACCAGTTCGTCGTCCTGCTCAGGAATAGCGTGAGTCAGATGGTCTACAAGCATGCCATTTCGACCGTGGTGCCCGCGCGCAACGTGCGGCTCCCGACCGGTGAGGATGGCGAAGTGACGGAACCGGCCATTGTCGAATGAATAGCGGTCGAGTGACCGGGCGGCGGCCCTCTGCAGTTGTTTGAACGCCCTCGAGGTGGTGAACGCGCTGTTCTCGTCGGCGTCGGCATCGGACAACCTGTAGATCCCATCGACAGTGCCGAATTTTCAGCGCTGGCTGCCTCGGCGGGCGTCCTAGGCGTAGCGGTGGTGCATGCCTCGCGCGCGCGCCCCGATCCCAAGTACTTCGTGGGTTCCGGCAAGGCCGAGGAAATACGGGTCTGCGCCGATGCGAATAATGCGGACGTGGTACTGGTCGACCGCACTCTGACTCCGAGTCAGGAACGCAACCTGGAAAAACTCACCGGCCGTCGAGTATTGGACCGTAACGGGTTGATATTAGATATTTTTGCGCAACGTGCGCGCAGCTTCGAGGGCAAGCTTCAGGTCGAACTCGCGCAACTGTCGCACTTGGCGACCCGGCTGGTGCGGGGCTGGACCCACCTCGAGCGGCAGAAGGGCGGCATCGGCCTGCGAGGCCCGGGCGAAACCCAGCTGGAAACCGACCGGCGCCTGATTGCCAAGCGCATCCGCACTTTGAAGGCGCGGCTGGAGAAGCTCGCCCGGCAGCGCGATACCAGCCGGCATGTGCGGCGTGAGGTCCCGGTACCCACCGTCGCGCTGGTGGGCTACACCAACGCCGGCAAGTCCACCTTGTTCAACGCCTTGACGGGCTCGGCGACCTACGTTGCCGATCAACTGTTTGCGACCTTGGACCCGACGGTTCGGCGCGTCGAACTGGCGGATGTCGGCGAAGTGGTGCTGGCCGATACCGTGGGCTTCGTGCGCTCCTTGCCCCACGAATTAGTGGCGGCGTTTCGCTCGACCTTGCAGGAGGCGCGGGATGCCGATCTGCTGCTGCACGTGGTGGACTCGAGCGACCCCATGCGCGATGACCGGATCGCACAAGTCCGCGAGGTACTGCGCGGCATCGGCGCGGGCGAGATCCCGGAGCTCGTGGTATTCAATAAAATCGACCTGAGCGGCGAGAGCCCCCGGATCGTCCAGGGTGCCGGCGGCGCAGTCGTCTCGGTGTCGGTCTCCGCGGCGGGAGGTCAGGGACTAGCCGAATTGCGCAACATCCTGGCCCGCGCCGTGCGCCCCAATCAGGTACGCCGCACTCTGCACCTAGAGCTGCGGGCGGCCGCCATTCGCTCCGATTTGTACAAGCGCAACGCCGTGCGTGCCGAGCGGCAGTGCGAGGACGGCAGCTGGGAAATCGCCGTCGAGCTTGATTTGACCGAGGTTGCCAAACTATTGGGCCGAGAGGGAGTCATCCTGGTGGACAATAACGACAGAACCCGCGAGCAGCGCGTGGCTTAAGAATTCTTGTGGCGGCCAAGTCGGCTGTTAGAATGCGCCGCTCTTCATCAATAGGCATTACGCATGGCTTGGAACGAACCTGGCGGCGAGAAACGCAATCCCTGGAACCGTCCGCAACAGTCGCAAAACGATCTGGATGACGTACTGAGGAATTTCCAGCGCCGGCTGTCGGCGCTGTTCGGCCGCGGCGGCGGCGGGGGATCCGGTGGCTCCGGCGGCGCGGGCAGCTCCGGGTTCGGCAAGTCCCTGGGCAGCATTCTGGTCCTGATCGGCGCCGTGTGGATCGGCAGCGGCCTCTACCGGGTCGATGCGCAGGAGCGCGCGGTGGTGCTGCGTTTCGGCAAGTATCTGCAGACCACGGGTCCGGGCTACAACTGGCACCTCCCCTGGCCGATCGAGCGCAAGTTCATCGTCAATGTGTCCCACCAGTACAGCGTCGTCGACGATGCCAGCATGCTCACCGCCGACACCAATCTGGTGGAGGTCAAATCCGCGGTTCAGTACATCCAGCCCGACGCCCTTAAGTTGCTGTTCAAAGTGCGGGATGTCGACGATACGCTCACCCAGGTGAGCGAGAGCGCGATGCGCGAGGCCGTGGGCCAGGCGTCGCTCGACAAGGCGCTGGCGTTCGATCCCTCGATCACCGACCGCGCCAAGTTCCTGCTGCAAAGGTCCCTCGATGCCTACGACATGGGGATCCGCATCCTCTCCGTGAATCTCACCGGCGTGAACGTGCCGGATGCGGTCCAGGATGCGCAGCGCGACGCCATCAAGGCCGACAAGGACCGCCAGCGCTATCAGCAGGACGCGGAGACGTATCGCAACGATGTGCTGCCGCGCGCGCGCGGCGCCGCCGCCAAGGAAGTGCTCGATGCAGAGGCCTATCGCCTGCAAGTGGTCGCGCTGGCGCAGGGCGACACCGCCCGTTTCGATCAAGTGCTCGCGCAGTACGAGCATGCCCCCGCGGTGACGCGTGAACGCATGTATCTCGAAGCCATGGAGAATGTGTACAAGAACTCGCGCAAGGTGATCGTCGACACCAAGGGCGGCAACAGCATGATGTACTTGCCGCTCGACAAGCTGATCGCGCCGGGCCCGCAGTCGATCTCCATGCCGAACGACACGATGACCGTGCCTCCCGCGCGGACCCCCGACATCCAGGTTGCGCCCGCCGAGGATCCTGCGCGCGCGCGGGGAGTGCGCTGATGCAGAACAGAATCCTGTATTCGCTGCTGGCGCTGGTGGCCGTCATTCTGGTGGTGCGCGCCAGCCTGTTCACGGTGAGCGAGGGACAGCTCGCCATCAAATCGATCGGCGGCGAGATCGTCGACGCCAATTTCCAGCCCGGCCTGCACATCCGCATTCCCTTGGTCGAGGAAGTCAGCCGTTTCGACAAACGCCTCATCACCCAGCTGTACCGGCAAGAGCTCTTCCTGACCCGCGAGCAGGAGCAGCTGAAGGTGGATTTCTACGTGAAATGGCGCATTCACGATTTGCGGCGCTACTACGAGGCCACGGGCGGAACCGAAGAGGTCGCCAACGACCGCCTCGGCGAGACGATCAAGGACAGCATCAAGACCGTGGTGACCCAGCGCACACTGCAACAGGTCGTGACCGCCGAGCGCGCGGATTTCACGGAGTCGATGATGAAGAATGCCCGCCCCTCCGCCGAGCAGCTCGGGGTGGACCTGGTCGACGTGCGCATCACCAAGATCGACTTGCCGCCGCAGGTCCAGGATTCGGTGTTCGAGCGCATGCGCGCGACCTTCAAGGCGCAGGCCGCCAAATTGCGCGCCGAGGGCGTCGAGTCCTCCGAGCGCACGCGCGCGGATGCCAACAAGCAGCAGACCGAGATCCTGGCCGACGCGGCGCGCCAAGCCGGCCAGATTCGCGGGCAGGGCGATGCGTCCGCCAGCGAGATATACGCGCGGTCCTACTCGAAGAACGCGGAGTTCTATAGCTTCTACCGCAGCATGCAGTCGTATCGAGAGGCCGTGGGAACCCAGGGCGATGTGCTCGTGGTCGCGCCGGACAGCGCGTACTTCAAGTATTTCAACAAGTCGCAGCCGCAGCCCCAGCCACGATGATGGAAATCGGTTGGACTGAACTGGCCCGCTATCTGGGCGGCGCCTTCGCCTTGTACTTGGTGCTCGAAGGCATTTTGCCGTTCGTGAATCCCGCCGCCGCGCAGCGGCTGATGGAAAAGCTCGCGAAGACGGACCCCGCGCAATTGCGCTGGGGCGGATTGATCAGCATGGTGGCGGGACTCGCACTCCTGTGGATGGTGCGCAATGGGTAAGAACCTGGTCGTTATCGGCCTGCAGTGGGGCGACGAGGGCAAGGGCAAAGTCGTCGATTTGCTGACCGATCATGTACAGGCCGTCGTACGCTTTCAGGGCGGCCACAACGCCGGCCACACCCTGGTCATCGGCGGCAAGAAGACCATCCTGTCGTTGATCCCCTCCGGGATACTCCATCCGCACGTGCGATGCCTGATCGGCAATGGCGTGGTGCTGTCGCTGGAGGCCCTGTTCAAGGAGGCCGACATGCTGATCGGGCAGGGGGTGCCGGTCTTCGAGCGCCTGCGCGTGAGCCCTGCGTGTCCGCTCATACTCTCCTCGCACGTCGCGCTCGACCGCGCACGCGAGAAGGCGCAGGGAGCCAATGCCATCGGCACGACGGGGCGTGGAATAGGCCCCGCCTATGAAGACAAGGTCGCACGGCGCGCCCTGCGGGTGGCGGATTTGTTTCACCGTGAACGCTTTGCGGCAAAGTTGGGCGAGATCCTCGACTATCACAACTTCATCTTGCAGCGCTATTTCCAAGCCCCCGCCGTCGATTTCCAGCAAGTGCTGGAATCGAACCTGGAACTCGGAGAGCGCCTGAAACCACTGGTCGCAGACGTGACCGGCATCCTCGAGCAGGTGTGCGTGGACGGCGGAAATGCCTTGTTCGAAGGGGCCCAGGGCGCCATGTTGGACGTGGACTTGGGCACCTACCCGTACGTTACGTCTTCGACGACCACCGCGGGCGGAGCGGCCGCCGGCACGGGCCTCGGGCCGCGACGGCTGCACGAGGTGCTCGGCATCGTCAAGGCCTACGCCACGCGCGTCGGCGCGGGACCGTTTCCGACGGAACTGTTCGACCAATTCGGCGAGCATCTGTCGCGCGTGGGACACGAATTCGGTTCCGTCACCGGCCGGCGGCGGCGCTGCGGCTGGTTCGACGCCGTCGCCATGCGCCGCTCCATCGTCCACAACAGCTGCTCCTTGCTGTGCGTCACCAAGCTCGACGTGCTCGACGGACTGGATGTGATTCGCGTCTGCGTCGGCTACAAGATCGGCGAGCGCACCCTGTCGACCCCGCCGCTGCTGTCCGAGCATTTCGGCGATGCCCAAGCCGTGTACGAGGAGTTGCCGGGGTGGACGGAAAGTACCGTCGGAATTACCCGCTACGAGGACCTGCCTGCCAATGCCCGCAGCTACCTCGAGCGCCTGCAGGTTCTGGTGGGTGTGCCCATCACCATCATCTCGACCGGGCCGGATCGAGACCAGACCATCATCCGCCAAAATCCCTTCGGCTGAGTCCCGGCTGGTCGGGTACGATGCGGTTGATGCACGACGACAACGTGCCGCGACAATCATAGGGGAAACCAATGGCCTTTGAATCCGCCCCGGCAGCTCCTGGCGCCGATGCCGATGGCAGCGATGCCCACGCCAGCTACTCGACCAATCTGCAGGCGTTCGTGTACGTGTTGTTCTTTGCCTTCGGCGGAATCACCAGTCTCAATGACGTGATCATCCCGAAGCTCAAGGCGCTGTTCACCCTCAAGTATGGCGAAGTGATGCTGGTCCAGTTCGCGTTCTTCCTGGCGTATTTCATCGTTTCCATTCCCGCCGCCGCGCTGGTGCGGCGCATCGGTTACATGCGCTCAGCGGTCGTCGGGTTGTTGACCATGACCGTGGGGTGTTTGCTGTTCATACCGGCATCCTCGTACGGATTGTTCGGACTGTTTCTGTTGGCCTTGTTCGTACTGGCGTCCGGCATCACCACCGTTCAAGTGGTCGCGAACCCGCTGATTTCCATGCTGGGGCCGGCGCGCACCGCCAGCAGCCGACTGACCTTCGCGCAGGCCTTCAACTCAGTGGGTACGACACTGTTTCCCTATGTGGGATCGATACTGATTCTGGGCTCGTTGGCCACAATCGATCCCACCACATTGTCGGGGGCTGCACTCGATGCCTTTCGAGGCGCCGAAACCCAGGTCGTGGTCCACACCTACATCGGCCTCGCCATCGCGCTCGTGGTGGTGGCCGCAGCGGTCTGGCTGGAGCGCAAGCGATTGATCGAGGTGCCGGCGGCGCCGACGCCGATTTTGCGCGCATTCAATTTACTCACGCGCCCGCGCTTTGCCTTCGGCACGCTGTGCATTTTTCTCTACGTGGGCGGCGAGGTGGCGATCGGTTCATTGATCGTGAACTATCTGATGCAATCGAGCGTGCTCGGCATCGCCGCGGACATGGCCGGGAAGCACTTGATCTATTATTGGGGCGGCGCCATGGTCGGGCGATTCATCGGTTCCGGGCTGCTGCGGCTGTTCTCACCGGGGAAGGTGCTGGCCGGCGCCGCCTTGGCGGTCATCCTCCTATTGACGATATCGGCGAACACCGTCGGCGTAGTCTCGGGCTGGTCGCTACTCGCGATTGGGCTGTTCAATTCCATTATGTTTCCGACGATTTTTACTCTCGCCAGCGAGGGCCTGGGCAAGCGCACGGCGGAAGGGTCCGGAGTCATCTGCGTTGCCATCGTCGGCGGCGCCATCGTGCCGCTGGTGACCGGCAACGCGGCGGATCTTTGGGGATTGAAACTCGCCCTCATCGTGCCGGCGGCCTGCTACATCACCATTCTCGCGTACGGTTGGTTCGCGCGCCGGCCGCTGCAGACATCGCAGTCTCACTAGCGGAGACGGATCAAGACTGGCCGAGACGGCTCAGGCGAGCACGTCGAGCAGAGCCGCCTTGCGCGGATTGTCGAGGCTTCGCTGGGTACGCAGGTACAGTTGAATGGGATTGTAGGAGGACATTTGCGCGGGACGGTTCGACGTTCCGGTGTCCATCGCTACGAGCGCGGTTGACGTGGACAAATTATGTGCGATCGCCGGCAGCGCCGAGTCGGGCGGCAGTGCTTCATCGGGCGAATAGTAATCCGCTTGCGCCGCAAGAATCGTCACGCGCTTCAGCGCGCCGCCGCCCGCGATGAGCTGAGAGGCCTGGCCGAGCAGGGAGGAGCTTCGGCCGGCGCCCGAACCTCCGGGCTCGCCCGCAAGGATCAGCGACTGATTGGTGGGGACTATGTTCAGTGTAGTGTCTTCACTTACAAACCACGCGATTCATGCGCAGGCCGGGTTCAACAGATACCTATAGAGACAACGAGGGCAAAATACAAGCCCGAAATTCCCAATTGGCGCTGCCGCCGGTTGGCAAGACCCCAGGTGCGGGCGCGGCCGGCGATTATGTTTACTGAAACAGCTTCATGGCATTGTCCAGCGTCTTCAGGACGCCCCACAGGAGCGGGATTCCGACGAGGACCCACAGGACGATGAGTTTGCCCTTCATGCTTGAACGCTCCCGCGGTAGTGGTACTTTTCATTCACCGCACGCATGGCGAAATTGCACAGGAATCCGATCAGCAGCAGGCCGCACATGATGTACATGGTGATCGAGTAGGCCTGCGCCTTGGGGACGCCGCTGTCGATCTGATACTGCCGAATGTAGTTCACCAGCACCGGGCCCAGCACTCCCGCGACGGACCAGGCGGTCAGCAGCCGGCCGTGAATGGCGCCGACCTGATAGGTGCCGAACATGTCGCGCAGGTACGCCGGAATGGTGGCGAAGCCGCCGCCGTACATGGACAGAATGATGCAGAAGGCGGCGACGAACAGCGGAATGGAGCCCAGGTGACCCAGCGTCGGCACGCTCGAATACAGCACGATGCCGAGCAGGAAGAAGATCATGTAGGTATTGCGCCGCCCGATGTAATCCGAGGTCGACGCCCAGAAGAATCTCCCCACCATGTTGAACAGGCTGATCAAACCGACGAAGCCCGCCGCCGCGGCCGGCGTCACCCGCCCGCTGAAGATCTCCTGAATCATGGGCGAGGCCTGACCGAGCACGCCGATGCCGGCCGTCACGTTCATGCACAGCACCACCCAGAGCAGCCAGAATTGCGGCGTGCGCCAGGCCATGTCGACTGCGACGTTGGCGGTGGTGATCAGTTGTCGGGGCTTGCTCGGCGCGGTCCAGCCGGCGGGTTTCCAATCGGCCGCGGGTACGCGGGCGGCGTACACGCCGATCATCATGAACATGAAATAGATGACGCCCATGGTGACGAAGGTCTCGAGCACGCCGTTGGAGGTCGCCGTCTTGAAGTGCGCCATCAGCATCACCGAGAGCGGCGCCGCGATGAGGGCACCGCCGCCGAAGCCCATGATGGCCATGCCGGTGGCCATTCCCGGGCGGTCCGGAAACCATTTGATCAGCGTCGACACCGGGGAGATGTAGCCGATGCCGAGCCCGCAGCCTCCCAATACACCGTAACCCAAGTAGATCAGCCAGAGCTGGTGCAGGTGAATCCCGACCGCGGACACCAGGAAGCCGCCGCCGAAGCACAGGGCGGCAGTGAACATCGACTGGCGCGGTCCCACCCTTTCGACCCAGCGTCCGAATACTGCGGCCGACGCGCCGAGGATGGCGATGGCGATGGAAAAGATCCATCCGACTTCCTTCAAATCCCAATCGCCCGGCGCGGAATGACTGAGGCCTAAGAGCTTGGTGAGCGGCAGGTTGAAAGTGGAGAAGGCGTAGGCCTGGCCGATCGACAAATGCACCGCCAGTGCGGCGGGTGGAACCATGAATCGGTTGAATCCCGGCGGCGCAATGGTGTGCTCGCGATCCAAGAAAGAAGATGTCATAGCTAGCCCTATCGGTTATTCATTGTAGGGGGCAACCAGCATCAATATGCCCTCTGCGCCCGACGTTGTCACTAAGGGTTCCCCCGCCGCGGGACGGTCGTATCGGCCACCGTCCCTGCGAATGCCGAAACAGAGTGAAAAAGCGTGACATTCGCGGTCGTCGGAACACCCGCAATCACGTATTTTCGTCCGCCTCATGTTAAATCCCAAGTTCGCCGGCCGGCACACTTGTAGAGCGGCAGGATGGTGGCTGTGCTCGATCCTATTCGCGTGCGCGATCCTTCCGTCGCCGGCTTCCGCAGCCTCCTCCTGTCTCATCAGCGCAGATCCGGCGATTCGCGAACTGCAGGATCTGGTGGACACCGACGCTGCGCGAGCCGTGATCAAAGTGCGAACTCGATTGGACGCTCTGGAGCGCGCACCTCAGACGGATGCGCAGCGTCTGGCGTCTCTCTACGCCGTACAGGCACGGGCTTACACCATTCTCGAACTCGACGGCGAGGCAAGGAGCGCCGCATCGCAGGGGCTCAAATTCGCGACTCTCGCAAGCGATCCCGTGCATCTGGATCTGCTTTCGGCGTATGCCGTCAATGTTTACGATGCGGCCGGCCTGGACGCCGCACTGCATTCCATCGAGGGCGCGCGGGCCGGGCTCGCCGAGGGGTCTTTGACGGATACCTGTCTGCTCATTACTCTCGGCCAGATTCAGTACCGGCAGGACCGCTACGACCTCGCCATCAGCAGCCTCACTCAGGCCTATCGCGCGAGCACGGCCCCGGAGTTCGCGGCGCCGCGCATCATCGCCGCGGCGGTGCTGTCCACGGTGATGCGCGGCATGGGCGACTACCCCCAGGCGCTGGCTTTGAATCAGGAAGTGATCGACTGGGACACCCGGCGCGGCGCGACGCTCAGTCTTTCGGTCGATCGATTTCTGCGCGGAAAGATTTTGAATCTGATGGGGCAGTACACCGCCGCGATCGGTGAATTCACCGAGGCACGCAAACTCAGCGTGCAGGTGAACGACACGCAAGGGGTGGCGTTCGCGGACCTGTTGAATTGCACGGCGCGGATCGAACTCGGTCAACTGGATGTCGCGGCCTCGGAGTGCGGCAGCGCCTTGAGCGCCTTCGCCGCCGCGCACACGTCCGACCAGGTGAAAGAGGCGCTGACGCTGCTGGCGCGCATCGACCTGGCACAGGGTCATCCGGAGAAAGCGCTCGGCGAGCTGAACCGGGTGCTCGACAAGGACGGGACGGATTTGCTGCCGAGCCACGTGACCTCCATATATCAAGCGCGAGCGCGCGCCAACGCCGCCCTGCATAACTACCGCGACGCCTACTCCGATCTGACCGAGTACATGCGCCGCTACGCAGCGGCCAACGACGCCGAGCGAGCCCAAGCCGCGGCGGTCATGCGCGCCCGCTTCGAGACCGATCGTGAAATAGCGCGCAATGCGCTGCTGAATCACGAACTGGGAGTGTCCAGGGAACAGTCGCAGCGTCAGGCGCGGGAGCTGCGCTGGAACGCCATCGTGGTGACTTCGGGCGTGCTGGTGATCGCGCTGCTGATTTATTTTCTCGTCGTCAATCGCCGCTACCGGCAGCAGCTGGTGAAATTGGCGAGTCAGGATGCGTTGACCGGCCTGCCGAATCGAAGGCGTACCGCGGAGCTCGCGACGGCGGCGCTGACCGAGGCGAAGGCCACGGGCAGCCCGCTGACCATCGCCATCATCGACATGGACCATTTCAAGATCATCAACGACCGCTGCGGACATGCCACGGGAGACTTCGTGCTGAAGGAATTCGCACGCGTCGGCCGCGAAGCGCTGCGCGATTCGGACGTGCTGGGGCGATGGGGCGGCGAAGAGTTCCTGTTGATCATGCCGGGCGCGACCCTGGAATTCGGATTGGCGAGCCTCGAGCGCATGCGCACCATGGTGTTCGGGATTCACCTGCCGGCATCGGGCGCAGGGCTGCGCGTGTCATTGAGCGCCGGTCTGGCGACCAGTCAGCGGCACGGCCGGTCGCTGGACGAGATGATTGCGCGCGCCGATTCGGCGTTGTACGTGGCGAAAAACGACGGGCGGGATCTGGTGCGCGTGGCGGAGGAGG
>Ga0210391_10001099_pt1 | contig 25385 bp, 18 predicted proteins | sample IncBWC12OmetaG_FD_160573 | JGI IMG/M metagenome (GOLD analysis project Ga0210391, IMG submission 160573) | Forest soil microbial communities from Barre Woods Harvard Forest LTER site, Petersham, Massachusetts, United States - Inc-BW-C-12-O ... | reverse complement strand
AGATCCGAGGTCGAATTCTTGACGCCGACGCCGATCACGGTTTTGGCGTTCTCGCGCAGTTTGCTGACCAGCGGCGAGAAATCCGAATCCCCGCTCAGGATCACGAAGGTATCGACGTGCCCCTTGGTGTAGCAGAGGTCGAGCGCATCGACGACCATGCGGATGTCTGCGGAGTTCTTGCCGGACTGGCGCACGTGGGGAATCTCGATGAGCTCGAACGCCGCCTCGTGCAGGCCGCGCTTGAAGTCCTTGTAGCGATCGAAGTCGCAGTAGGCCTTCTTGACGACGATGTGGCCCTTGAGCAGCAGGCGCTCGAGCACCTTCTCGATGTCGAAGCTGGGGTACTTGGCATCGCGCGCGCCCAGGGCGATGTTCTCCAGATCGAGGAAAACCGCCATGGTGGCGTCGGACGTTGGGGTGGTCATTGCGCGCCAGTCTACTCTCAGAACCAGCTGTAGTTGAAGCTGATGCTGACGCGTTCGGCATCGACGCGGTTCGGCACGACCTCGTGCCGCAGCCAACTCTCGAACAGCACGACCTCGCCCGCGGTCGCCGCAAATGTGCCCCACGGCCGGCTCTCGCGCTTTGCCGTCGGTACGCGCGGCGGCGCCGCCATGAATCGATCGAGCCGCGGATCCTCGAACTTGATCCCGGGAGTTCCCGCGGGCACCTGTACGTAGTAGGTGCCGCTCACCGTCGACAAGGGATGCAGATGCAGGCCATGCACCACGTGTTTGGGCATGATGTTGAGCCAGCAATCGGTCATCTTCAATTCACGTCCCGTCAGGTCCCACTCGACCGCATCGGCGAAGGTCTTGACATGCCGTGCGAGCTTCTTCTCCAAGGCCTTGAAGGTGGGCGAAATGCGCTGCAGCCAATGCACGGATCCGTAGGAGGTGTAGCCGCCCGGATAGTTCTCGGCGGACCAGCGGCGCCCGGCGGCATCGTCGAGGCGCAATTGCCGGCACTCCTTGAGCAGCTGCCGGTTGAAGGCGGCCGCGCCGCTTCTTTGCAACGGGGCCGTGTACACGAGAGTCGGAAACAGGGCGTGGATGGTCATGCGACAAGCCTAACGGTCCTTGCGTCCGCAGGGAACTCTCGGCGCACTGGTCGCGGATAAGCTGGCAAAATGCGACGCCTATGGCCCTCGATGAACCGCAGCTCCATCCCGCGACCGCCATTCCCTGGCGAGTAGCGCCGCCGCTCATCAGCACCGCGCTGATCATGATCGGTTCGGGCTTCTTGGGAACGCTGCTGCCGCTGCGATTCTCCGCCTTGGGCCTCTCGGACGGGGTGATCGGACTGATCGCGACCGCCGAAGCCTTGGGGTTCCTGGCGGGGTGTCTGTACGCCCATAAGTTGATCGCGCCGGTGGGTCTCGAGCGCGCCTACGCCACCTTTGCGGGATTGAAGTCGGTGGCCATCCTCGGTCTTTATTTCGCGGACAATGCGCCGGCCCTCGCGCTGCTGCGGTTCCTGATCGGCGTCAACGCAGCAGGACTTGCCATCATCGTGGAGAGTTGGCTGAACGCATTGGCGCCGAACGAGCAGCGCGGCCGTGTGCTCACGATCTACGTGCTCGTCTACGGTCTGTTCTTCGGCATCGGCCAGCTATTCAGCCAATCGCTCGACGTCAGGGGTCCGGCGCTTCTGATCATTGCCGGAATTTCAACGACCCTTGCTCTGGTACCCATGGTTGCCATCGACGTGCGTGCACCCGTTCTGCCGCGCAAGGTGACACTGGAGATTCTCAAGGCGCTGCGCACCTCGCCGGTGAGCGTCACGGCCTGCCTCCTGAATGGGCTCATTCTCACCGCCTTCACGACTGTGGGACCTCTGTTCAGCGCGCGTATCGGGTTCGATCAGCGGCATATCGTGCTGTTGATGGCCTGTGTCTCCCTGGGCGGACTTTTCCTGCAGTGGCCGATCGGCTACTTTTCCGACAAAGTGGACCGGCTGCATGCGCTGATCGGTCTGGGTTTGGGGATCTTAGGCGTGGCCGCTCCGCTGGTCTGGGCCGACCGTCAAATGCCGTTTGCCTTGCTGGCTCTGTTGTTCGGGATTTTTGGCGGCCTTGCGGAAAGTCTGTACGCGGTGGGGGTCGCTCACGCCAACGACCGCGCCGTCGCCAGCGATTATGTGGCGCTGTCCTCGACACTGCTGTTCGTCTGGGCTTTGGGCTCGACCATTGGACCGACCGTCGGCACCTTCGCCATCCAGTTGTTGAGCCCGAGGGCGTTCTTTGTCTATGTGATCGCACTCACCTTCGCCTTCACCCTGTTCGCCGTGTGGCGGCTGTCGCGCCGCAAGTCCGAGCGGATCGTGGAATCGCGCGAGGAATTTCTTGCCTATCCGCAGACCTCGCCGGAGATTTATGCCTGGCTGCCGTATCATCGGGAGGCGGAGCCCAAACCCGATCGACACCAACCCGGCGCCGGCGCCCCGCCGGCCGAGACGAAACCCCCGTGAACCTTTGCAACCCGCAGGTGCCCCATGATTGACCGAAACTCCCGGAGCCTTCGGCTCTCGTTCTCCGCGCTCGCGGGCGCCGTCCTCCTGGGTGTGGGCATTGCGGCCCGGGCCGCTCCCTACTACGTGCCCATCACTCCCAGCATGAGCGACCGAACGGTGACGCTCAATGGTCGCGATCTGACCGTCGATCAAGTGGTCATGGTCGCGCGCCACGGGGCCAAGGTCGAATTGAGCAAGGAGGCCCGGCAGCGCGAGGCCGACAATTACGGGTTGCTGCTGGAAGCGTCCGCCGAGGGCATACCCGTCTACTGGTTCAATCGCGGCGCCGGGGATCAGCGTGAAACCGTGATGTTCGAGGGCGATCCGCTGTCGCCGACGAATCGCGCACTCATCGAAAAGAATCAGGCCGCCAGATTTCACGCCGGTGCGGACTGGGGCACGGGACCTGAAATCGGCAATGAGGAGATCGTACGCGCAATGATGGTGGTGCGCGCCAATGCCATGGTCTACAACGCACCGAGTCCGCAGCTGTCGCAGATGTTGCTGGATCTGCTCAACAAGCGCATCACGCCCGTCGTTCAGTCCCGCGGCACCCTGGGTGAGGGAGATCTCGCGCAGCTGGGCAATGTCGCGGCCACCATGGTGGGCGCCGGCGAGGCGTATTTTCAGGGCGTGCGCATGAAGGCGGATCAGGCGCTCAAGAAGGCGGGCCTGGCTCCACTGCAACCCTTTGCCGCGGACGACAACGCGCTCACCAGCAGCAATGCCTACGCCACGGGACAGGCGGCGCTTCTGGTCCACGATGCCAAGGAGGCGCTCGAATGGGCGGATTTGATCTATGCGGTCGATCTGAACGGCATGAACAGCAGTGTCACGCCCTTGAGCCTGGTCGTGCAGCGCGACCGGCCGGAGAAATGGTTGAACTGGCATGCCGCCCGCACCCTCGACATGATCAAAGGCAGCTATATCTTCGACAAAGACGCCAAACGCATCATTCAGGATCCTGAGAGCCTGCGGGCGTCGTCGATTCGCCAGGCGTCGACCTGGGAGGAGTGGGCGGCGCTGCGCGACGCCGTGGTGTTCCAGATCAATTCATCCGATCACAATCCGGCCGTCAACGTGGGCTTGGGTCCCGAAGATTCATGGGAACTCGCTACCCCACAGTTGATGCGCTTCTTCGTCAAGGGGGGCTCGCACAGCCACGGCCAGCATGGCTACATCGTGTCCAACGCCAATTGGGATCCGTACCCCATGGCCAATCGCGTGGAGAGCTTCTTGATCGCGCTCGGCAACATGGATATCGCGGTGATGCTGCGCATCGAGCGATTCCGCAATCCCTTCTTCACCGGCGTTGCGGCCGCGGACGTGCTGCCCGGGGCGGCCGGGGGATTCTACGGCTTTGCTCCCGTGGACTTGCAGCAGGAAATCCAAAGCTTGATGAATCCCATCGCGCCTTTCGGCAGCGCCATCGTCGGCACAGTCGAGGATCTGCAGGCACAGACGCGCATCAAGCTGCAGCGGGCGAGGCAGGCCGTCGAGACGACGTTCGATCTGCTGAGCTACGATTTGCTCGAAGGGAGCCTGTGGATGGACGTGCGCAAGACGCAGGACCCGACGCGCAGCTTCGGCGAGGCGCCGACGGCGGTGTGGACGGCCTTCCGGGGGCACGTCCCGTTGCGCCCGGATCCGGCCGTAGAGCGCTCGCAATCGGTCCCCGCGGCCGCCGCGCAGTTCTTGAAGACCACGGCGGCATCGACCTTCTATGCCACGAAGGAACCTTGAGCGGGGATGCTGGTTGCGCCGGCAAGGTCATCACCGCGGGTAAGTCGCCGCGCCTAAGGCGCCGCCGCCGACCCCGCGGGGGCCCGCGAGTCGCTGGCGCCGTAGAAGATTCCCGGGCGGGGAAACCCCAAGGCTTTGGCTTCGGTTGCATCCGCGGGCGCGATGCCGATGATCTCGGCGGCATTGCCGGTCCCCCAGGGTTCCAGCGCATCGATGCGATAGCCCATGCGGGTCAAGGCCACGGCCGTGTCCGCCGAGAACGCAAAGGGCTCGCCCGCCAAAGTGTCGGGCAACCACTGGTGATGTACTCGTGGCGCATCCACCGCCTCCTGCACCGTCATTCCATGGTCGATGACGTTCAAGATGATTTCCAGCACCGTGGTGATGATGCGCGAGCCGCCGGGCGAGCCCACCACCAATACCGGTTTGCCGTTCTTGAGCACGATGGTAGGGGTCATGGAACTCAAAGGCCGCTTGCCCGGCGCAATCGCATTCGCTCTGCCCTGCACCAGGCCGAATAAATTCGCACTGCCGGGCTTCGCGGTGAAGTCGTCCATCTCGTCGTTCAAGAAAAATCCGGTGTTGCCGGCGATGACCTTCGCTCCGAAGTCGTCGTTGATGGTGTACGTAACCGACACGGCATTGCCCTTGCCGTCGACGATGGAGTAATGCGTGGTGGTGGCTTTCTCTGCGGCCGCTGCCTCGCCGAGGGCGGCGGACGGTGTCGCACGATGCGGCTGAATGCGCGCCCGGATCTCCTCCGCATGGCGCATCGACAATAGGCGGGCAGTTGGATTGTCGATGAAGGCGGGGTCGCCCAAGTAGGCATTGCGGTCACGGTAGGCGTGGCGCATCGCCTCGGTCATCAGATGCAGCGACTCGCTGGAATGGAAGCCGAGCGCCTTCAGGGGATAGGCTTGTAGTACCTGCAGCATTTCGCACAGAGCGACCCCGCCCGAGCTCGGCGGCGGTGCCGACAGCACGGTGTAGCCCCGGTACGCGCAGGAAATCGGCGAGGATTCCGTGACGGTGTAAGCGGCAAAGTCTTCGCGGGTCAACAAGCCGCCATGGGCGCGGGAAGCGGCGGACACGGCCTCGGCGATCGGTCCCTGGTAGAAGACCTTCGGACCGCTCTCGCTGATGGCCCGCAACGTCGCCGCCAAGTCCTTTTGTACCAGGCGCTCGCCGGGTTTGAAGGGTCTCCCCTGATTCAAGAATATCGAGGCGACGTTCGGCTGTTCGCGAAACTTTGCCATCCCCTCATCGAGCACGTCGACATCGCCGCGGGTCAGGATGAATCCATCTTGCGCGAGACGAATCGACGCTGCCATCAAGGTCGGCAGCGGCAGAGTGCCGTATTCGCGCAGCGCGGTGTCGAGTCCCAACACGGTTCCGGGTACGCCGACGGCCAGATAGCCGTTCACGCTCTCATCGCTCACCGGGTTCCCCTTCGCATCGAGAAACATGCCGGCGCGCGCGGCGAGCGGCGCCTTCTCGCGAAAATTGATGAAGGTATTTCTGCCGTCGGCCAGATGAATGGTCATAAAACCGCCGCCGCCGAGATTGCCGCAGCAGGGATGCGTCACGGCGAGCGCGTAGCCCACAGCCACGGCCGCATCCACGGCGTTTCCGCCCCGGCGCAAAATCTCGGCACCGACATCGGAGGCCAGGTGCTGCGCCGTCACGACCATCCCGGTGGTCGATTCCAAGGCCGGCGGGGAGGCTGCGTGCGCGGGGGACAGGGCGCACGCGGCGGCCGCTGCCGCCAGGAGCGGGGGGAATATGGCGATGCGATTGAACATCCGACGACGGCCCTCTGGGAGTAAACTAAAAGTAGCATGACGGGCACGGTCACCGCACTCAATCTCGCGCGTGCGCAATTCGCGTTCACGGTGTCCTTTCATTTCATTTTCCCGGCGTTCACCATCGGCCTCGCGAGCTACCTAGTCGTGCTGGAGGCGCTGTGGCTGAAGACGGCCAAGCCGGTCTACGAGAACCTGTATCGATACTGGATCAAGATATTCGCCATCGTGTTCGCGATGGGAGTCGTCTCCGGGATCGTCATGTCCTATCAATTCGGCACGAACTGGGCCGTATTCTCGGACAAGGCGGGCCCGATCGTGGGGCCGCTCATGGCCTACGAAGTGCTGTCGGCTTTCTTTCTCGAGGCTGGATTTCTCGGCGTCATGCTGTTCGGCATCAACAAGGTAGGGCCGAGGCTGCACTTCCTCGCCACCTGCATGGTCGCGCTCGGCACGCTCTTGTCGGCGACCTGGATACTGGCCGCCAACAGCTGGATGCACACGCCGGCCGGTTGGATGATGAGTGAGACGGGGCAGTTCGTACCGAAGGGGTCCTGGCTTCCGATCGTATTCAACCCGAGCTTTCCCTATCGCTTCGTGCATACCGTCATCGCCGCCTATCTCACGACCTCGCTCGCGGTGGGCGGCGTGGGTGCGTGGCATTTGCTGCGCGACCGAAGCAATAGCGGCGCCCGCACCATGTTTTCGATGGCGATGTGGATGGCCGCCATCGTCGCGCCCATCCAGATTCTGGCCGGCGATACTCAGGGTCTCAACACACAGGAATATGAGCCGGCCAAGGTCATGGCGATGGAAGGGCATTTCGATTCCTATCCGGCCGGTGCGCCGCTGGTCCTGCTCGGCATTCCCAATGAGGAGAAACGCCGGATGGACTACAGCCTGGAGATCCCAAAGCTCTCGTCCTTGATTCTCGCGCACGACATCAATGCGCCGCTCTCGGGTCTCGACACCGTCCCGCGCCGGGATTGGCCGCCGGTCGCCATCATTTTCTGGTCGTTTCGGGTCATGGTGGCGTTAGGGATGGCCATCCTGGGACTTGGGGCGTGGAGCTTGCTGGCGCGAGTGCGCGGAAAATTATACGACTGGCCCCTGCTGCATCGTCTCGCGGTGACCATGGGCCCCGCGGGATTCGTCGCGGTGATCGCCGGCTGGGTGACCACCGAGGTGGGCCGGCAGCCGTTCACGGTCTATCATCTGCTGCGCACCGCGGATTCGGTATCTCCGATTGCGAGTCCGGCGGTGACGGGTTCGCTGGTGGCATTCGTGGTGGTCTACTTCGGGACCTTCGTTTCAGGTGCGGTGTACATCATCAAGCTGATGGCGAAGCCACCGAGCGCGCACGAGACCGTGCCGGAGGCGGGGCCGATCCGCACCGCCGGAATCACGCCCGCTGCCGGATTGAATGCGGTGGAGCGCCCGTGATGCACCTCAATCTGACCGTCGTCTGGGCCGGGATCATCGGATTCGCCGTCGTCATGTACGTGGTGATGGACGGTTTCGATTTGGGGATAGGAATTCTATTCACGAGGTTTCGGGTGGGCGCGGAACGGGACACGGCCATGAATACCATCGCGCCGGTGTGGGATGGCAATGAAACCTGGCTGGTGATGGGAGGAGGCGGATTGATGGCCGCATTTCCCCTGGCCTACGCAGTCATTCTCCCCGCGCTGTACGCGCCGATGATCGCCATGCTGTTGGGTCTCGTGTTTCGCGGCGTTGCCTTCGAGTTTCGCTGGCGCGATCCGAGCCACCGCGCCCGCTGGGACGCGGGATTTTGCGCAGGATCGATCCTTGCGACCTTTGCGCAGGGCGTGACCTTGGGCGCGCTGCTGCAGGGAATTGAAATCAGCGGGCGCAGCTACGCCGGCGGATACTGGGATTGGATCACTCCGTTCAGCGCTCTCACCGGTGCGAGCCTCGTGGTCGGATACGCGCTGCTGGGTGCCTGTTGGCTGATCTGGAAAACATCGGGAACGGTGCAGGCCGGGGCTCGCCGATACGCCCGCGTCCTGTCCCTAGGGCTGCTGGCGGCCATCGCCGCGGTCAGCATCTACACGCCCTTTCTCCACCGGCAATACTATGAGACCTGGTTTACCTGGCCCGGCATCGTCGCCTTGGCCGTGATGCCCATCATCGTGGCGGCGATCGGAATACTGCTCCGTCGGCACATCGTCAAGGGCCCCGATGGGGCGCCGTTTGCGCTGACGTTGAGTCTGTTCGGGCTGTCGCTGCTCGGTCTCGTCATTTCCATGTGGCCCGACCTCATCCCGGGCCGGCTATCGATCTGGGATGCGGCCGCACCGAGGAGCAGCCAGGTATTCATGCTGGTGGGCGCGAGTGTGCTGCTGCCGTTGATTCTCGGGTACACGGCTTGGGCTTACTGGGTGTTTCGCGGCAAGGTTGCGAGCGAGGGCTACCATTGAGCGCCGCTCCTCCCGGCCCACTGTACAAGCGACTGTTGTGGATGGCCGCGATTTGGTCCTTGAGCGTGGCTGCGCTCGCGCTCGTGGCCTTTGGGTTGCGCTTCGCCGCCGCGCTATAGGCGCGGTGGTGCGGGCATGGGCCCGAGCACGCGCTCCACCGCGAGACCCAATGCCAGCAGCGCGCGATCGGATCCGGTCGGCGCATCCAACTCGATGGACACCGGAAGCCCTGCATGGGTGAGTCCCACCGGTAGAACCAGGCCGGGCAGGCCCGCGGTGCTGCCGGGCGCAATATTGCGCGCGACCGCTGTCTCGAAGGGCAGGGGACGGCCGCGAACTTCGATGGTGACCTCCTCGCCTATGCGCGGCGGCGGGACGAGAGTGGTGGGAAATATCATCGCGGCCACGTGCGTCCGGGCAAAGTATTCGCGGTACAAATCGCGCAGGGCCGGCAGGTAACGATCGCGCGCCTCGGCGTAGGCGGTCTCGGTGATGAAATTAGCGCCCCCGGGCAGGACATCGCTGCGAAACACGCTTTGAATGTCGGGACTGGCCAGCGCGACCAGAGTCTCGAAGTCGACGCCAGCGCCGTACTCTTTGAGATAACGGGGGAGCGCGATTCGAACATCGTGATTCTGGACGGGATCGGTGGTGAGCTCAATGAGGGCAGCCAGTCCCGGCAGCTGAGTTTCCACGATTTGTGCGCCTGCCTCCTTGAGCTTCGCCAGCGCGAGCGTCGTGAGGCGCTCGACTTCCGGAGCAAGATCGGTGAACCAGTAATCGCGGACGACACCGAGTCGCACGCCGCGGAGCGGTGCGGCGTGCAGCTTTTGCCAATCTTGGGCCACCACCGAATCGAACAAGGCGAGATCGGCCACGCTGCGCGCGTGCGGTCCGATCTGATCGAAAAGCGGGGAGATGGGCACGCAGCCGCGGGTGGAGTATCGCCCGGTGGTCGGGCGAAAACCGGCAATGCCGCAAAATGCCGCGGGCACGCGGATGGACCCTTCCGTGTCTTCGGCGATGCCGAGGGGGGCGAGATGAGCCGCAATCGCGGCGGCGGTGCCGCCGCTGCTGCCGCCGGGTATGCGCGCAAGATCGTAGGGGTTGTGCACGGCGCCGAACGCCAGGTTGTTGCTGGTCCATCCAAAGGATAGTTCGTGCAGGTTGGTCTTGCCGAGCACCAGGGCGCCCGCCTCGCGCAGAGCGGCCACCACGGGCGCGTCCTCCGCGGGCCGGAAATGGCGCAGCGCCGGCGTGCCGCCGGTCGTCGGGTAGTCGCGCGTGTTGACGCTGTCCTTGACCGGGATGGGAAGTCCGAACAGAGGCCCCGGCTTCACGCCGGCGAGGCGCTCGCGGTCGCGACCCCGGGCATCCTCGAGAACTCGCGCAGGATCCAAAGCAATGAATGCGTTGAGCGCGCGCGAGGACTGACAGCGCGTGAGCAGCGCCTGCGCGTAGCGCTCGGCGGTCAGCGAGCCCTGCGACATGTGGGCGACCGCGGCGGCGGCGGAAAGATCGCAAAGTTCGCCGGTGTCGTCGACGCCGGCCCCGGCCGCCGACATGGCGACGGTCGCCGTCGTGCCCAACACGAAGGCGCGGCGCGAGATTTCAGGAGGCTCGGACATGATCCCTCTTCAAGGCCTGACACATACAATGCACCGCGCCGCCGCCATTGCCGATCATCGACACATCGGGATCGTAAACGGTCAGTCCTTCGGCGCGGCACGCAGCCACGAGATTCTTGCTGGAAGCAGGCACCAGCACGCGCTCCTGCCCCAGCGCCACCACATTGGTGCCCATTTGCATGGCATCGGCGTAGGAGATGGGGATGACGCGGATTCCCTTCGAGCGCAGCCACTCCACGAGTTCCGGCTCGACAGCTTCGACGCAAACCACCGCCAGGCCCTCGGCGATCATGCCCATCTGCACATCCAGATGCAGAAAGTGCGAATCGAAGGCGTAGGTATGGAATTCCCATCCCTCCGTCTCGAACCAACCTTGCAACTGCCGCACCGCCGGCTCCACGGAGCGCTCGCCCGAGTAACCGCAGGCGGCTACCCCGGGCTTGAGCACCATGAAGTCGCCGCCCTCGACATTGCCCGCGGTGACCAAATCGTAGATCGGGATGCCGGCGCCGAGATAGAACTCGAGGCAGGCCGCATATTCGCCGCGGCGATAAGCCTTCTGCAGCTGCATGATCACCGCGCCCCAGGGGGTCATGACGCTGCTGTCGCGCGCGAAGATCTGATAGGGCAGCGCAGCCTCCGGCGCAAGAAAGTGCACCGTCACCCCCGCTTGCCGGTACACGTCGACCATCTCGGCGTATTGACGCCGCGCCACCGCGAAATCGAACTGTAAGCCGATCCGTTCGGCACGTTGACATACGGCGTTGCCCGGCTGCCAGGTAAAATAATCGATCGGGCCGACCAAGACGTCGCGCAAGGTGCCGTACTCGCTGTCGACACCCCATCGCTCGAGCGCCGGCGTGCCGCCGCCCTCGATTCTCGTGCGCAGTTGCATCCCGAATCCTCTCCCTTCGCACCCGGCCGAATCGCGGGGTGGGGCAGCATCATACCAATACTTGGACAGGCACCTGAAAATCCCGGTGCGCTAACGCTTAGGGCGGGCTGACCCTTGACGGGAGGCGGACGTCAGGCTGGCAAAATATCCGGCTACCGCGGCCACATCCGCATCATCCAGGCGCTCGGCCACGGAGCGCATCAGTTCGCCGGCATCGTTCTTGCGCGTGCCCTGTCGGAAGGCGTTGAGGGCGCTCGCGAGGTATTCCGCGGATTGCCCGGCCAGGTAGGGGGCGGCATACGCGATGCCCATACCGTCCGGGCCATGGCAGGCATTGCACGCGGCGACGCGCTTGGTTTCATCTCCCTGGTACGCGAGCTGATGGCCGCGCGCCAAGGTGACTGTGTCCATGGACGCGGCTTCCGGAATGAAGGGTGCCGACATCGATGCGTAGCGTGCGGCGAATCGGGCGCGCTGCTGCTCGCTCAACGCCTTTGCAAAGTTGGCCATGATGGGATTCTCGCGCGTGCCATCGGCATAGTCGTCCAACTGTTTCTGCAAGTAGTCGGCCGACTGTCCCGCGAGACGCGGCACGTGCGCCGCCGCCATACCCTCGCCATGCGCGCCGTGACAGGCTTCGCAAGGCGGAGCGGCCGGGTTCGCCGCGCGGGCGGACGGCACCGAGGCGATCAACCACATGCCGATCATGAGGCAGGCGCGGGAACACCAGGGCCGATTCATGCCGAGACCAAGCGGCCGGGGTTCTTCAGATACTTGTCCTTCAGTGCGTCGATCGTCCAATAGGTCAGCGAGCCCAGCGTGCCGGTGGGGTTCCACGAAGCGTTCTGTGGAAAGGCGGATGCGCCGATGACGAATACATTCGGCACGTCCCACGATTGCAAGTAGCGGTTGACGACGCTGGTGTGCGGATTGTCGCCCATCACCGCTCCGCCGGTGTTGTGCGTCGACTGATATTGAGTGACGGTGTAGGGCCCCTTGCGCGCGTAACCGGCCACCTCCCGCGCACCCATGGCCTTGCCGATCTCGACCGCCTTGGCGGTGATATGCGCGGACATCTTGAGATCGTTCTCGGGAAAGTCGAAGGTCATTCGCAGCAAGGGTTGTCCCCACGCGTCGCGATAGGTGGGATCCAGGTCCAGATAGTTCTGGCGCCGGCTCACCGAACTGCCGTGAATGCTGAGCCTCACCGTGTGGTTGTAGTGTTTGACCACCGCCTGCTTCCAAGACTTGCCCCAGGCGGCCGTTCCCGGCGGGACCGGCTGGTATTCAATCGGACGCCCGTGGCTGTTGACTGCCCCGACATAGGCCCCGCCGATGAATCCGAGGCTGCCGTGGTCGAAGTTGTCCGCCGCGAAGTCGTTGATCACGGTGCCGGATGCGCCGGAGGCCATGAAGGGATTGATGACGGTGTCCTGATCGAAGAATGCCGCGACCGAACTCGTCGTCTGATAGGAATAGTTGCGGCCGACGACGCCTTGACCCGTCTCAGGATCGTAGGGCGCCCCGATGCCCGACAACAACAACAGGCGAACGTTGTTGAGCGCGAACGCGGAGGTGATGACGAGCGCTGCCGGCTGTTCGAATTCGCGGCCGGCCGCATCGACGTAGGTCACTCCCGTCGCCTGCTTGCGGACCGAATCGAGGTTGATGCGCTGTACCTGGCAGCCGGTGCGCAGTTCGAAGCGAGGATTCGCGAGCAACACCGGCAGGATGATGGTCTGCGGGGTCGATTTGGCGTAGTGCTCGCAGGCGTAACGCTCGCAGAAGCCGCAGAACACGCAGGCGTTGAGTTTTATACCTTCGGGGTTGGTATAGGGCCGGCTCAGATTCGAGGAAGGTTGCGGAAAGGGGTGGTAGCCCAAATTGCTCGCCGCCTTGCGGAACAACGCTCCCTGGAATAGCTCCTTCTGCGGCGGCGTCGGGTAATCGCGCGCCCGCGGCGCTTCATGCGGATCGCCCCCTGCCTGAATGCGGCCGCGGATGTTGCCGGCTTTGCCGCTCGTTCCGAGCAGATACTCGAAGCGGTCGTAGTGAGGCTCCAGGTCGTCGTAGGTCACGCCCCAATCCTGAACGGCGAGGCTCGGGTCGAGGAAATTCCTGCCGTAGCGTTCGCGAACATGCGTCGCCATCTGAAAATCGCTGGCCTGGAAACGGTAAGTTTGCCCGTTCCAATGCACCATGGAGCCGCCGAGACCGGTGCCGGGAAGGAATGATTCCAAACGGCGGATGGGCAGCGCCGTTTGCGAGCCCTGGTTGCGAAAGGTCAGGGTTTCGCGGGCGCTGTCTTGCATCAAGGCCTTGCGCACCGAGAAGCGCAATTCATCATGAATGGCGGGGCTCTGGAACTCTGGCACGGTGAAGCGCGCTTGGCCGCGCTCCAATCCCACCACGTGCAACCCAGCGGCCGCCAATTCCTTGGCGACGATGCTGCCGACCATGCCCATCCCGATGACGACCGCATCCACCTCTTTCAGACGTTGCGTCACCGCTCGTGCTTCCCTATAGATTCGCGGGAATGTCTGGATGCACGTGGATGTGATGCTGTGCGTCTTCCGCGAGACTCAGCGGCTCGCGCTCGAATTTCACACCGTGCCGATCGACGGCCTCGAAGTAGTCGGCGTACGCACCGGGAAAGCCGATCATCCGCCACGCCGCCATGTCGCGGTTGCCGCCATAGACCGGATCGCTGAAATAACCTTCGACGGTCGCTTTCAACAATGCCTCGAAGAACACGGCCGAGGGTACTCCGTCGAGATCGTGCGCGCCGGATTCCAGAGATTTCAAATAGGCGTCTTGGGCCTCACCCGGCAAGTCGTGGAACGCGGAGCCGCGCGCCTCGAAGTCCCGATGAATGGCGCGCAGTGCCGTATGAAAGAGCTCCGCCGGCGTGAACGGCAATTGGTACCCTTGAGACGGAGTTCCCGCCGCCCAAGGTCCGCTTCGGTACAGCCGCTCCCCGGCACCCCATGCGCCGCCGAGCTGCCGGTCGAGAAAGTTGCAAACCCCGGCGCCGATTGCGCCCGGCCCCGCTTCATCCGCGGGGATCAGACGCTCGCAGGCGGCCTCGATGAACAGCACTTCTTCTGCATTGAAGAACAGGTAGGTGGACTTGGCCGGCTGGGATGCAGTGGGCGCGTTGGCGGGGACCGCCGCTTGCGCGGCCGGCGACAGCAGCGCGACGGCCGGTACCACGCTCGCGGCTCCAACCGTGGTGACAAACGAGCGCCTGGTGACTTTGTCCATGACGGCATCCCTCTTATTGCGCGCCGAATATACTACAGGGGATCGCGCGTTTAGCGACTTCAGGCGGCCTATGGTCGTCGGCTGAATCGGCCGGCCAAGGCAGGTAGTACCAGCAAGTTGAGAATGGTCGAGGACACCAAACCACCGAGAACGGTCACGGCCATCGGTCCCTCGATCTCCTGCCCCGGGTGCGACATGCTGAAGGCCAGTGGTGCAAGACCCAAAGCGGTCACGGCGGCGGTCATCAGGATGGGAATCAAGCGCTCGTTGGCGCCGCGCAGTACGGTCTGCATGTCCCACGAAGCCCCTTCGGCGTCGACGAGATGCTCGTAGTGCGCGAGCTGTAGGATGGCGTTGCGCGCGCTGATGCCAAAGACGGTGACCAGGCCAACGAGCGTACCCAATGAGATACCGATGCCGGTGCAGACGATTGCCAGCACCCCGCCGATCAGGCTGAACGGAAGATTGACCATCACCAGCCAACTGTTGGCGCGCCACCGAAACGCGACGAAGAGCACCATGAGTATCAATGCCAGGGCGAGGACGAAGTAAAGCCCGAGCTGGGCGCGCGTTTGATTCTCGGCCGCGGCCGCGCCGGTGAACTCGATGAAATACCCGGCGGGGAGGGCGACTGCCCCGGCAATGCGCCGTTGGGCATCGAGCACGGCCGCCTGCAGTCCTCGGCCGCTCACATTGAAGGTCACGGTTATCCGGCGTTGGCCGCCGTCGTGTTCGATGCTGTAGCGATCGGCCGTTGGCGTGAGAAGTGCCAGCCTCGACAGCGGTACCTCGCCCAGGGGTCCCGCGATCATGAGCTTGCCCAGTTGCTCCGGCCGATGCCGCAGCGAATCCGGCATCAACAGAACGGTGTCGACGGTGCGGGTACCGTTGAAGGCTTGCCCCAGGGTCTCTCCGGCAAAGGCGGATTGAATCGATTCGAGCGCATCCTGCGTCCGCAGCCCCATGGCCGCCAATGCCTGCGGTTCGAGCTGGATGGCGATGCTGGGCGTGCCGCTTTGGCGCTTGAACTGCAGATCCACCAAACCCGGTTCCGCCTTCAGTGCCGTCACGATTTGATTGCCGATGCCGTCCAGGGTATCCAAATCCTCGCCGAACACTTTGACGGCAATCTGCGCCGTGCTGCCGGTCAGGCTTTCGCTTATGCGGTCGCCCAGGAACGTGACCACTTCGCTCTGAATGCCGGGATACTTGGCCAGAATCGCACGCAAGTCGTCTTGGGCGCGGGCCTCATCGACGGTGGCGTCCGCCTTGAGCTCAACGTGAAATTCAGTCTGATGCGGGCCCCAGGTATCCTCGCCCAGCTCGGCGCGGCCCACCTGCTGTTCGATGGTCGAGACGTAGGGAAGCTTGAGCACATCGGCCGAGATTCGCCCGCCCACCTCGAGCATTTCCTGCAGCGACGTTCCGGGTATGGAGCTCACGACCTGCATCACGAAGTGGCCTTCGCGAAAATCGGGCATGAAGGTTCCGCCGAGAAACGGCAGCGCGGCGGCGGCGGCGGCGCACGCCGCGAGCAGCGTGCCGCCCACGAGCTTCAGATGCTCATCGACCCATTGCACCGCGCGGACTTGCCGCGCTTTGATCCAAATCAACCACCGCGAATCCTTGTGCAAGTCGCGGTCTCGCAGCAACAGGGCGCACATGGCGGGGGTCGCCGTCATCGCGACGATTAGCGAGGCTGTTACAGCGAATATGAACGCCAAACCCAAGGGCCCGACGAAATGGCCCTGGACGCTGGTGGTGAACAGTTCCGGCAAGAAGACCGCGATCACGACCAGGGTGGCGTAGATCACCTGTCCGCGAACTTCGAGCGATGCCTCGCGAATGACATCCAGCCGCGGCTGCGGGTTGGGGATGGATGCATTGGTGCGCATGCGCCGCATGATGTTCTCGATGCCGACGATGGCATCGTCGACCAGGACTCCAAGGGCGACGGCGAAGCCTCCCAGCGTCATCGTATTCAGCGTGTACCCCATGCGGTCGAGTACGAGCACGGCCGCGAGCAGCGAGAGGGGAATGGCGGCAAATGCAATCAGCGCGGCGCGCACGTCGCGCAGGAACAAATACAGTACCGCGAGTATCAGCACCGCGGCGATAGTCAGGGAATGTTCGAGGTCGCCGAGTGCCCGCTCGATGAAGTTCGCCGGGCGATGCAGCGCGGGGTATACGGTAATGCCCTGCGCCTTCAAGGCGGGGGTGAGGTTCGCCAGGGCCCGTTCGAGGTCCAAGGTGACCGACAAGGTGTTTGCGCCATATTGGCTGGCCAGCGAGAGCAGCACCCCGGGCTTGCCCATGATCAAGGCATCGCCCGAGCGCAGCGCCGGGGCTTCCTTGACCTCCGCCACATCGCGCACCAGCACCGGCACGGAGTTGCGTACGGTGATGACGGCTTCACCGATGGCGGCGAGATCCGGTGTCGGGGTCGGCGATCTCAACAACACCCGTTGGGCGGCGAGGTCGATGAAGCCCGCGCCATGTAGCGCGAGAGCTCCGCGGGCGGCGTCCGCCACGTCGAGCAGGGTGACGTGATAGCTGGAGAGCTTATTCGGGTCGGGCTGAATCTGAATCTGCCGTACGTTGCCGCCGAACACGATGGCGTGCGCCACCCCAGGTACGGCGAGCAAGCGCGGCTTGATGACCCAATCGGCGGCATCGCGCAACGCGTACGCATCCACCTTGTCGGACGTGAGGCCGATCTTGAGCAGATCCATGGTGCTCGACACCAGCGGCGACAGTTTCGGCGTACCCACGTCCGCCGGCAGAGCGCTTCCGATCTCAGACAGGCGTTCGGAAATTCCCTGGCGCGCGATGTGAACATCGACGTTGTCGTTGAAAGTGACGGTCACCACGGACAAGCCCGGTATCGATTCGGATCGCATCGTGGCCAAGCCGGCCGCGCCGTTGACGGCGCTCTCAATGCGCTTGGTCACGAGTTCTTCGACCTGTTCCGGTGCGAAGCCGGGCGCCTCGGTCTGGATGTCGACTTGCGAGGGAACGAACTCCGGAAATACGTCCAGCCTTGCGCGCGCAGCCCCCAGGCAGCCTAGGATCAAGGCCAACACGGACAGCGCCGTCGCGATGCCGTAGTGCCGTACGCACAGGGATACCAGTCCCCGCATCGTCTACTCCGCTTCCGAGGCGGGATTGGTTTGGCGCGCGAGCAGCAATCCCGCTGCGGAGGTTACGATCGCATCGCCGGGTCGGACCGCATCCTTGGTGAAGTACCCTTCCGCCATGGGCCGGCTGATATCGAGCGGCACGCGTGTGAACAGTCCGGGTCGCCGCACGACGTAGCACCAGTACTTGCCCTCGCTCAACACGACCGCCGAGGCCGGTACGAGTGTGCCGCTTTCGGCGGCTGCGGAACCCTCGCCGGCCGCCAAAACCAGGAGCCGCTCACCTTCCCCCGCATCGGTGCGCCGAAGCAGGGCGAAGAAGCTGCGCCCGGGCATGTTCATGTCGGCCGGAGCGTCCCAGACCGGATGCGCCGTCCATCTCTCGGTTGCCGGCGGCGCATCGAGACGCGATACGCCTAAGCCGGCCGGCGCCGGGCCATTCAGCGCGCCAAGAGGAAAGGTGACTCGCAGGAGTTTGCTACGGCCGGCGGCCAGATCGGCGAGCACTGGGTCGTCGTCGTGGCCGGCCCATGGAGGCTTGAGCCCCAAGACCACCGACGCCTTGGCCTCCGCGAGCCGCAGTGCGGCCGCATCCACCGCCGCTTGACGCGCCGCGCTCTCGTGCGCTTCGGTACTTGCGGCGCCGGCGGTCCCGGCGAGGCGTGCGATGCGCGCAAGGGCTGCCTGGCTCTGGCGCTCCTCGGCCCGCGCCGTGGCGACGTCGGCGACCGCTTGGGCAATCGCATCGTGCCCCTGCACCACGGCGAATCCCTGGCGGGAAGGAACGTAACGCACCGCCGCTGCCGCCGTGGTGGCGATGCCCAGCTTCTCCACCTCCTCCGGCGTCAGCTTGACATCCTGCGAGCCGGCGTCCTCCTTGTCGGCCGCAGCAGCTTTTTCGTCGGGCGCCGCCTTGGCGTCGTCCGCCTCGGGTTTGGATTTACCGCAAGCGCAAAGAAGCGTCAGGCTCAATGTGAGCGATACCGCCATTTGCCGCGCGAATCGGATTTGCATGGACGTCATATTGGTTTTTCGGAAGGTGCCTGTGATTGCCAGCCGCCGCCCAGCGCCTTGCCCAAGCCGATGAGCGCCTGCAGCCGAGCGAGCTTGAATTGGCAGAGTTGATCGCGCGCGGCGAACAGCGCGCGCTGAGCTTCGAGAACAGTGAGGTATTCCGCGGCGCCTTCGCGATAGCGCAACTGCGCGCCTTGGAAGGCGCGCTCGCTCTGATCGGCGTTGCGCAACTGCGCCTGCTTCTGCAACTCCAGATAGTGAATGGCCGAGAGCGCGTTCTCTACGTCGAGAAGCGCTGCGAGAATTGCGCCGCGATAGTCGGCCACCAGCTCTTCCTGCCGCGCCGTGGCTTCCTGGATCACCGCGCGGCGGCGGCCTGCGTCGAATATGGTCTGCACCAGCGATGCGCCCGCGGTGAGGGACCAACCGGTTCCCGCCAGGGTGATGACCGCTGCCTGAACCGCCGGATTCTGCACGCCTCCGGACGCCGTCAAGTCGAGCGAGGGGAACAGGGCCGCGCGTGCCGCGATCAAGTCGGCATGGGCCGCCTGCAGATTGCTCTCGCTGGCGATGAGGTCGGGACGCCGCCGCAGAAGCTCCGACGGCACGCCGGCGGCGAGGGGCGGTTCGGCGAGCGCGTTCAACCCATCCCCCGACACCGCGAATCCCTCCGGCGCCCGGCCGACGAGCAGTGCAAGCGCGCCGCGCGCCTCGGCTTCCTGCTGTTGTAGCTGCGGGACGGCCAATTCGAAGTTCGCGACCGCGGCGCGCTGCACGGCGAGTTCCGCCGCGCCGACGCTGCCGGCGTCGAAGCGGGCCTCCGTGACCTGCAAGATCCCCCGAGCGGCGTCGAGGTTCTGGCGTGCGAGCGCAGTGCGCTCGCGCAGCGAGAGAACCTGAAAATAGGCAGCGGCGACGGAGGCCGATATCGTGATGCGCACCGTCGCGAGCTCCGCGCGGCTGGCATTGGCAAGCGATTTCGCGGAATCGGCGGCGGCGCGATTCTTGCCCCAAAAATCGACTTCGTAGCTGGCCGAGAGCAGCGCCGACCAGTCGGTCTCGTGCGCCGTCGCGCCGTGCGAACCGCCCGCGAATTGTGTCGCGCTGCCATTGGCATCGACCTGCGGCAGCAGCGCCGCGCCGGCCTGTCGGGCCCGCGCATCGGCCTGCCTCACCCGTGCGGCGGCCGCGACGATATCGACGCTGTTGTCTTGGGCGAGTGCAACGAGTGAATCCAGCTCCTGACTCGCGAATCCGTGAAGCCAGTCCGCGCTCGGCCACGCTCCCGGACCGGACGACGCTTCGAAACCCCGAGGCAGTGCCGGTGCAGCCGGTTTAACGGCGTCGCGCGCGCAGGCGCTGCACGCCAGGGCGGCGAGGATCGCGAAGACCGGTATGGGGCGCACGACTTGTGGATTTCCGCAGCGTATCGGGCTAAAAAGTTAGCATGGGCAGCTCGAGTCGACGCTTGTATATTTGTAATAATTCGCGCTTGCCGCCAGCGATGCGCCTTGGCCCGACGAGGCGTAACCTGATGCACCATGCACATACTGCTGGTCGAAGATGATGTCGAGTTGGCCGGCTCGCTGCGGGGCCGGTTTCACGAGCAGGGCTATGAAGTCGATCATTGCATCGACGGCGAGGCCGGGCTCGCGAGCGCCTGCGGGACCGAGTACCAGGTCATCGTTCTGGATCGCATGCTGCCGCGTCTCGATGGCCTCAATTTCGTGAGGCGTCTGCGGGAGCGCAAAGTCACGACCCCGGTGATCTACCTCACCACCATGAGCGGAATCGACGATCGCGTGCAAGGCCTCGAGGCCGGGGGAGATGACTACCTGGTCAAGCCATTCGCGTTCGCGGAGCTGTTGGCGCGGGTCAGAGTCCTGTCGCGCCGTCCGGGCCACGCGAACGAGGCGGCAATCCGGCTGGCCGGGGGTTCGATCGACCTGGATCTGCTCAAGCGCACCGTGGTGCGCGCGGGCAAGTCGATCGATTTGTTGCCCCAGGAATTTCGCCTGCTGGAGTATTTCATGCGCAATCCGGATCGCGTACTCACGCGAAGGATGCTGCTGGAGAACGTCTGGGGTATCCATTTCGATCCACAAACCAGCGTCGTCGAAAGCCACATCAGCCGATTGCGCGCGAAAATCAATCATGGCTTCGACTTCGACGTAATCCAGACGTTGCGCGGCAACGGATACAAGTTCCTTGCGCCAAGCTAGAGTCTTCAAGACTGAGAGCTTCCGTTCGGCGGCGCTGTTCGCAACGCTGTTCCTGATCCTCTCCTTGGCGCTGCTCGGCGCCGTGTATTGGATCGTGGACGACACCGAGACCGCGGCGCTGATCGGCGCGATCGACGCGGACATCAATACCATCCGAAACGGCTATCGCGACAAGGGCCTGTCGGAGGCCATCGAAGTCGTACACCAGCGGTTGGGGTCGGGGGAGTATTCGGGCGCCGATCTGCCCGGCGGGTACATTTTGATACAGGAGGGCGCCGGCGGCACTCTCGAGGGGAATTTGCCGTCTCTCAATGGGCAGCTGGGGCTGTTCAGCTTTCGACCACCTCGCAGTCATCGACCGCGGGTCAAGGCGACGGTGCTTGGCCGCGGCGTGTACATCGCGGATGGCGTTTATCTGTTTGTGGGCCGCGACACCAGTCAAATCGCCGCCACCCGCGAGCGCATCCTCAAGGCGTTCGCTTGGATCGAAGGCGTTTCGATCGTCCTCGCCGGGCTTGGGGGGATATTCTTCAGCGTACAGTTCATGCGGCGCATCGACGCCATCACGCGAACCTGCCAATCGATAGTCGCGGGAAAATTCAACCACCGCATCCCGCTGCGCGGCAGCGGCGATGAATTGGACAGCCTGTCCGTCGCCATCAACAATATGCTCGATCGAATTGCCACGCTGCTCGACAACATTCGGCAGGTTTCGAGCGACGTCGCGCACGACTTGCGCACGCCGCTGACGCACTTGCGCAATCGTCTGGAGGAGGCGCGCCAGAGGTCGGTGACCGCCGAAGACTACGCCTCGGTGGTGACACAGGCGATCGGCGATACCGATCATCTGCTCGCCATCTTCGCCGCGTTGCTGCGCATCTCGCAGATCGAGTCAGGGTCGCGTCTGGCCGCCTTTTCAGAGGTGTCCTTGAGCGAGCTCTTGGAGAGGATTCACGAAATGTACCGGCCGGTGGCCGAGGATCAGCATCAATCGCTGCTCAATGACATACAAAAGAACGTGCGAATTCGCGGCGACGGTGAGTTGCTGACGCAGATGTTCAGCAACTTGATCGAGAACAGCATCCGGCACACGCCCTCGGGAACCCGGATCGTGATCCGGCTATCGGCGGCCGGAAACACCGCGACCGCCTCCGTAGAAGACGACGGTCCGGGTATTCCGGCAGGCGAACATGACAAGGTGTTTCGCCGCTTCTATCGGCTCACCAGCAGCCGATCGACCCCAGGCAACGGCCTCGGCCTGGCGCTGGTCGCTGCGATCGCCGGACTGCACAACGCGAAAATCGAGCTATCCGACAATCACCCGGGCCTGCGATTGCAGGTGTCGTTCGAGTCCTTGGCCTGATCGGCGGCGGCCGGCTCTCCGCCATACCGAGCGGCTATACCGATAGAACGAAGTGTTGTTGGTAGCGCTTACGGGCACCTGTATTCTCGATCCAGGGCACCGCGCGCCGCGATGTTCGGGCCGATTGACTCCCCCATGTCCGTTTATCCCTGCTTTCGCGGCCCGCGGATGCCCACCACTGCGGGCCGTGCGGCTTCCTTGAAGCCCCGGAAAACGCCTCTACTATGAGTGTACCAATCGCAACGGACGGGAATATGACGACACTTTTCGATCCCCTCAAGCTCGGCGACCTCAAGCTTCCGAATCGCATCATCATGGCGCCCCTGACCCGCAGCCGTGCCGGCACGAGCAGGATCGCCAATCCCTTGATGGCCGAGTACTACGCCCAGCGCGCCTCCGCCGGACTCATCATGACGGAGGCCACCGTGGTCTCGCCCATGGGCATCGGCTATGCCGGCACGCCAGGCATCTGGTCCCCGGAGCAGGTCGAAGGCTGGAAGCTCACCACGCGCGCCGTGCATCACGCCGGCGGGCGGATCTTTCTGCAGCTGTGGCATGTGGGGCGAATATCCGATCCGAGCTTTCTGGACGGGGCGCTGCCGGTGGCGCCGAGTGCCGTCGCCGCCAAGGGCAACGTCAACCTGGTCCGCCCTCCGACGCCCTTCGTGACGCCGCGCGCGCTGGCACGCCGGGAGATTCCGGACATCGTCGAGGAGTTTCGAAAGGGGGCGGAGAACGCGCAGCTCGCCGGCTTCGACGGCGTCGAATTGCATGGCGCCAACGGCTACCTGCTCGATCAGTTCCTTCAGGACAGCAGCAATTTACGCACCGACGACTACGGCGGTCCCATCGAGAACCGCGCACGTCTGATGCTGGAAGCGGTGGATGCGGCCATTTCAGTCTGGGGCGCTGGCCGCGTCGGTGTGCATCTCGCGCCCCGAGCCGATGCGCATTCCATGGGCGATTCGGATTTGGCGCGGACCTTCGACTACGTTGCCCGCCGCCTGGGCGAGCGCAAAATCGCGTTCATCTGCGCCCGAGAATATGCGGGGCCGGACAGCTTGGCGCCGCAACTCAAGGCGGCGTTCGGCGGCGCCTACATCGCGAACGAGAAGTTCACGTATGAAACCGCCGAGCAGGCGGTCGAGGCAGGTCAGGTCGATGCGGTTGCATTCGGCAAGCTCTTCATTGCCAATCCCGATCTTCCGCAGCGCTTTGCGCTGCAGGCGCCGCTCAATGAGCCCAAGGTGCCGGAGTTCTATGCCGGCGGCGCGCACGGCTATACGGACTATCCGAACCTGTCCGCGATTCAGAGTTCCGACTTGAACAGCAGCCAGGCGCGCGTGAACGCGCGCGTTTCGTCGGGATCGTAGACCCTCTGCAGCTCGAAGCGATTGCGAACGGCCGGCGGCGGATAGATCAAGGTGTTGTCGCGGACCGCGGGCTCGAGGAGCGGCACCGCCGCCGCATTGGCGGTGGCGAATCCGATGAATCGGGTGACGGAGGCGGAGATCTCGGGCCGCATGACGAAGTTGATGAAGGCCTGAGCCGCGGCCGGGTTGGGCGAGTCCGCCGGAATGACCATGTTGTCGATGTAGAAGGGGACCATTTCCCGCGTGAAGGAATAGTCGATCTTCACCTTGCCCTGGGACTCGCTCACCATCCGCCGCGCGACCATGGCATCGCCGGAATAGCCGATGGCCAGACACAGTTCACCCTCCGCCAGTTGCTGGTAGTAGCCGGAAGTGGAAATTCGGCGTAAGTAAGGCCTGATCTCCTCGAGCTTCGCCATCACGGCGTCGAGCTCGGCCTTGTTCGCCGACAAAGCCGGTTGCTTGAGATACCGCGATACCATGGGCAGCACATCGCCCCAAGAATCCAACATGCCGATCCCGCAATGAGCGAACTTCGCAGCAATGTCCTTCTTGAGAACCATGTCGAGACTGTCGAGAGGCGCGTTCGGCATGATCGCCTTGATCTTCTCGCTGTTGTACAGAAGCCCGGTGGTCCCCCACATCCAAGGCACGGCGTATTGATTGCCGGGGTCCACGGATTTCAACAGCTGCATGATTTGCGGATCGGCGTTGCGCGCATTGGGAATGCTGGCCGGGTCGAGCTTCCTCCAGAATCCCTTCGGAATCTCGCGCGCGAGCTCCGGCGCGGCATTCATCGTCACGATGTCGTAGCCCGAGTGGCCGACGGACAGGATGGTTTCGGCCGTCTCCGGAGAATCGAGTACCGCGTAATTGACGTGTATTCCGGTCTCGGCCTGAAATTTAGCGACTACCGCGGGTGGAAAGTACTCGGCCCACGCATAGACGTTCAGGACCTTCGCACGGTCGGCGGCGGCGGCTCCGCTCATCGCGAGCCAGAGTGCGAGGCCCAGTACCGTGGTTTCGGCGGCTGTGCGTAATGAGGTCGTGCTCACCGCCGTAGAATACGATTTACCTGGTAACGCCGTCTCAGTATTGCAATTTTATATCAAACTTTTCCATGGCGAGTTAGTCTGTAAAGTCGTGACTCAAGGGGAGAGGGCGGATGGCTTCACGCTTCTTTACAATCGGCACCCTGGCGGTGCTCACGACCATGGCCGCCGTCGCAGCCGTCTCCACGATGCGACACCCGCATTTGCGGCCGAGCATAGTTCCCGGAAATGCACGCCTGCACGTATTCGGCGTCCGCAGCGCGCAGCAGCGCCAGAGCGCCGCAGCCGCGAAGTTCGACGGCCCACTCGCCGATCTGTCACGTCACGCCGGACTGGCGCGCCCGGGCCACGCCGTCGAGGATTTGCGATCGCTGGCTCCCGCGGTCCGGTTCAAACAATCCGCCGCCGATGCGGCACCCCTGGTGCTCATCGACGCGGTGACTCGCGGCGATCCGCAGCAGTTGAAATCGGCACTGGTGGCGCTCGGCTTACAGCATCCTGCCGTCTATTCGAATGACGTCGGCGGCTGGTTGCCCGTGGCACAGCTCGATGCCGCGTCCGAAACCGCGGAGGTTCATTCCATCCGCGCCGCCATTCCGCACACGCGCACGGGAGCCGTGACCTCGCAGGGTGATTTTGTGGAGCACAGCGACATAGCGCGCTCCGGCAATTCGGTTATGGGCACCGGCGTCACCGTCGGCGTGCTCTCCGACAGCTTCGACTGCTATTCCGTGTACGCGGCCAACAATGTGCCGGCCGGCGGCGCAGCGGGCTATGCCAACAACGGCTTTCTCGCCACGTACGCCACGGACGTATCGACAGGCGATCTGCCCTCGAACGTGAACGTGCTCGAGGAGGCGGAAGCCGGAAACGGCGGCTGCATGAACTACGGAGCGCCCACCCAGCTTCCCTTCGGCGATGAGGGCCGGGCGATGCT
>Ga0210391_10001098_pt1 | contig 25400 bp, 18 predicted proteins | sample IncBWC12OmetaG_FD_160573 | JGI IMG/M metagenome (GOLD analysis project Ga0210391, IMG submission 160573) | Forest soil microbial communities from Barre Woods Harvard Forest LTER site, Petersham, Massachusetts, United States - Inc-BW-C-12-O ... | reverse complement strand
ACTAAAAACAATACCCTAAAACGAAAAGCCCTCGCAGGCGCAGGGCTTCAAGAACTGGAGCGGGAGACGGGGATTGAACCCGCGACTTCGACCTTGGCAAGGTCGCACTCTACCGCTGAGTTACTCCCGCTCGCTGTTTCATTTTACAGCACTTGTGTATTGAGTGCCAAATTCTGGTTTTTGCTAAAGCGGATAACGACTTCTGCGCACAAGCCTACTGCCGACTAGCTGCGATCAGCGATACCGCTCGCGGGCGGCCAGTACGATGAGTCCAGCGGCAACCAGCAAGAGCGAGATTACGGTCAACGTCCGGGTCAACCGCTTGTTGTGAGATTGCCTTTGGACGAGTGGCAGATTCACCAGCGCGCTCGCAATCGACGCAAATACTGTTGCCACGCCAGCCACATCCGGAGACAGCTTGCCATGAATCGCCATGGTCGCGGCCGCCGCCGTAGTACTAGCGCTGCTAACCGTTCCACCGAGCAGACTCAACGCCAGAAAACCAAATCTGCCGAGGTACCGCGCGCCGATCGTACCGATTATCTCCATTAGTACGAAAAGCGCGCCCAGAGTAAGTACATGCCGCAAAGAGACGGGTGAGTCCAGGTGCAAACTCTTAACCGGGTCCGTGCTGCGGTCGCGCGCCCTCCAGGCAAATATCGCTGCTCCGGCCGTCATGACCAGCAGCGGCCACATCGCAACCGACACCGACCCGGGCGCGAAGATAGCCAGAATCACAAGATTGCGCACGAACATAGCGACTGATGTAAGGAGGATAAGAGCAACCGCTTTGTTGTTCACCTCCGCACTGCCCGGTTCTGATTCATCTCTTAAGACCGTTCGCGACAATTCCGCAGCCGTCGCCGTACTATTTACCAAACCGCCGAGAACCGCTGTGTAATACAAGCCACGACTGCTGAATATTCGCAATAAGACATAGTTAGCGAAGCCGAGCCCCGCAACAATAATCACAATCAGCCACGATTGTCTTGGGTTCAGCAGATGCCAGCTGTCGATGAACCGGTTAGGCAGAATCGGATAAATTACGAATCCAAGCAGCCCGAGCAGCACCGCGCCTCGGATTTCCGATAATTTCAAGTCTCCCGCGAAACGCTTCAACTCCGTTTTCCACGCCAGCAACATGACCATCAAAATGGCGGAAGCGATGGGAGTAAAAAAGTGGCCGAGGCCGGCCAGCATGCCCAAAATAAATGTAACGATCAAAGCCACCGAAGTTGTCATTTCCAGCGAGCGATCCACGAGCAGACTTCGGCCATTCATGAACGCGACCAAAACAAGTATGCCCACCAGACAGATTGCGGCCAGTTGCACGGAGATGAGAACGGAGAGACAACCCAGAAGAGCGGTAATTGAAAACGTTCGAACGCCAACGTCTTTTTGCGACCACTGACGTTCCAAGCCAACCAGCAAACCAATGCCGAGTGCGATCGCAATTTTAGTTGCAACCTCGAACGGCGGGAAGATCATTTGAAGAATGTTACACCCGCCGGGCGAGCGAAAAAGGCAAACAATATGCACACGATCAAGGACTGCCTACAGATCTTCAAGCCATCTCAACCTACGCCTAATACTGCTTTCCCGCTGGCGCCTGGCTGGCAGTGATCTGGTTGCGGACGTCCCAAAGATCTTTGTAGAACCAGCTTTCCATACGTTGTTGCAGGACTTCCACGGGCGTTCCCATAGTCCCGACGACCCGGCCTCCGATAACGCGTTCGGCGAGTTTGAGATGGTGAAAGCGGAAAATCTGCATGCGCTCGTCGAAGTCGAGCAGCCTCTCGGCAACATCGTGCAGGCCGAAGAATTCTTCGTGACGGCGATAGAGGTCACCCGCAGTCACACCGGCGGCAGCGAGTTGCTCATTAAAGGCTTTGCCGAGGCGCGGGCCAATGTGGAGCAGCGAAAGAAATCCTGGAGAGTCGAGGCCGCTCCCGTGCCCGAGGCCAGCTCGAATGAGGTGATAGTCGTAGGGACTAATGGTCTCCAGGATGTGGAGCAGGCCAATGGGAGGCTCGATCAATGAGAGCGCCCGCCGGATCAGGCGTGTCGAATTGCCGTAATCGGCGTGCTCTAACGCCTCGACGGCGCGGTCGAGTTCGAACGCCGCTCCCTTCATCAACAATTCTGAACTCTGGTGCACAACCAGAAAAGTCATTTCGTCTTTGTGCAGCAGTTCTTCTGGAGACTTCTGCAGGGCAAGCAACTCGTCGGTGTGCAGATAGCGTTCATAGTCGGTCGCTCCCTTGCCAGGAAGAATTGGTTTCGTGAATTCGTCGCGATGTGCCATATAAAACTGCTATATAAACTTGTGCGTTATGAGGATTGCAAACGTTCGGCTGGAAGATGCGGCGCCCACTGCGGATCTTCGTCCGGTGAAACGATCTGGCCGTCGCGCATGTGGACGATGCGGTCGCCATACGCAGCCGCCTCGGGATTGTGTGTGATCATGAGCACGGTTTGTCCCAGATCTTTATTCGACTGGCGTAGCATGTCGAGGACGATCCCGGAACTTTTCGAATCAAGATTGCCCGTGGGTTCATCTGCGAGCACAATGGCTGGCCGGTTGATGAGAGCACGCGCCAGTGCGACTCTCTGTTGCTCGCCACCGGAAAGCTCATTCGGCCGATGGTCGAGCCGTTGCGCGATGCCGAGCATCTCGGTGATTTTTTTGAAGTACGCCGGATCGGGCTTGCCCAAGCCAGCAATGTCGACGGCAATTTCTATATTCGAGCGCGCGCTAAGTGTAGGCAACAGGTTAAATTTCTGGAAGACGAATCCGATCTTGCTCTTGCGCAACCGCGTGCGCTCCCCATCGGAGAGCGTGGCAAAATTCACGCCGTCAATAGTGACACTTCCCGAGTCCGCGCGGGTTAGTCCACCTAGCATATAAAAAAGTGTGGACTTACCACTGCCCGACGGGCCAACAACCGTGACGAACTCACCTTTTTGAACACTGAAAGAGATCCCGCGCAAGGCAGGCACATCCACCTTGCCCACCCGATAAGTTTTGCACACTTCCCTAGCTTCGATGAAGGCCTGCATCCAGAGAAAACCATATCACAGGATGAAGCGCGCTTGATTCAATCCTGCGCACCGGCTCACGCCACGGTTGCGTGTTGCACGTCAGTGCGCGAGCGGAGTTCAATCTGCCGCTTCGGTCCGCGTTTGCGCACCAATAACAGGCGAATACGTTCCAGCAGCTCCGCGGGCTCATACATTCCCTTGGGCAGAAACAGATCGGCGAGCGTTTCACGTTCGTAAATCTTGACTCGGCCGGAAATCAGCACAACCGGAGTTTGCGGAGAAAGGTTTTTGATTTCTGCAATCAGCCGCGAACCATCTACACCCGGCATGATCAGGTCTGTAAGCACCAGGTCAATGCCGCCGCGGCGGAAGGCATCGAGAGCCTGTTCACCATTGTTGCAGGCAATCACCCGGTAGCCCCGCGTTTCCAGCAGGATTTTGCGGATGGAGAGTGCCTGTTCGTTATCGTCCACACAGAGAATCTTTTTTTTGGGCTTCATTGATCTAACCGGGAGACTGTCGTCACAATTTTTTTCTGAATTCGATACCTGATTTCTTTTTTGAGAACCGGAGCGAAGTGAATGCTAAACAGAATCTCGGAATCGGTAAAGTAGCGCGCTCGCCAATGGCACTCTGGTGCTTGGCAAGATCGTGCCATTCGTCTAAGAACCGCGACTGACGCAGCGTTTTGATTCATTCGATCGTGAGTGTGACTTCGCCGCGGAGAACTTCTACACAATTTCCACCGACACGCACATTGGCAACATGGTTATCACCGTGATGATCGACCTTAGTCGCGCGCACAAAAATGTTGCTCGGGCGGTGCACTTCGAGCCCTTGCTCGATCAAAACCTGCTCATCGCTGGCGGTGACGCCGTGCGCGACCATCCAGGCTGCGCAGCATCCAGCGGCGGACCCGGTCGCGGGATCATCTCCGTTGTAAAAAATCATGCGAGCGTGAAGCCGGGCTTTAGGATCGACAGTCTCCCGGCAAACAAAATAAAAGAATTTTCCGCCGCTGCGCGCAAGATATTCAGAAGCGCGGTTGACGTCGAGGCGAAGATTCTGGAGTGTCTTGAGCGAACGCAGCATGGCGATGGTGAAAGGAACGCCGGTAGATACAGTTTGGATCGGCGCGAAGTCGTCAAAATCAGAGATATTTAAGCCGACGAGACGCCCGACGTCGCTCACATCGTGGATCGCACCGAACTCCGGATTCTTCTGCGTCATTTCTCCGAAAACGGGTTGCCCTGATTCTTGCGTGAAGCGAACGGGTACAGGGCCGACGTCGAGGTCCAGGAGAACTTCAGAAGCGTCGGTCTGGCCACGCAGAACGAACGCGGTGCCAAGCGTAGGATGTCCTGCGAAGGGCAACTCTTCCTGCACAGTGAAGATGCGCACACGAACTCCGCGAATCTTTTCGGCAGCGGCGTCCCCGGGAAGAATGAAAGTAGTTTCCGCGAGATTGGTTTCTCGCGCCAGAGCCTGCATCTGCTCGGTGCTGAGGCCATTGCCATCCAGAAAAACCGCCAGCGCGTTGCCGGTGAGAGCCCGATCGGTGAACACATCGACCTGCACCATGTTTAATCGGATCGTGTTCAATCGGACCATGGAAACTCTCCTATGAGCAGCAGTACTTGAAATTTTATCGCGCTGAGTATTCTCGGGCACTAAAGCGCGATTCCAATTTGATGCGGTAACATATCTCGCAGGTACAAGTCTGATTCCGGTTGACGGCTCGATGACAACTCGATAGTCTATTCCCTACTAATATTATAGGGTTTGCACACGACGACCATCAATTCAGGAAACAACACGAGGAAAGAACATGTCTTTACGCATCAATTCCGAGGCTCCCAACTTTACGGCCGAAACCACGCAAGGCACGATCAACTTTCACGAATGGATCGGCGACGGCTGGGCGATTCTGTTTTCGCACCCCAAGGATTTCACTCCCGTATGCACGACTGAACTAGGCTACATGGCCGGCCTGCAGCCTGAATTTGCCAAGCGCAACACAAAAATCATCGGGTTGAGTGTCGATCCTGTGACCAGTCACGGCAAGTGGGCTGCCGATATTGAAGAGACCCAGGGTCACAAAGTCACCTATCCCATGATCGGCGACACGGAACTTAAAATTGCGAAGCTCTACGACATGCTGCCCGCCGAGGCCGGAACCTCCAGCGAAGGTCGCACAGCGGCCGACAATGCTACCGTGCGCACCGTATTCGTGATTGGCCCAGACAAAAAAATTAAACTCATGCTGATCTACCCCATGAGCAGCGGCCGCAATTTCGACGAAGTTCTACGCGTACTGGATTCGATCCAACTCTCCGCCAAACATACGGTTGCCACGCCAGTGAACTGGAAGCCAGGTGATGATGTGATCATTCCCACGTCAGTGTCAGAAGAGCAGGCCAAACAGAAATATCCCGGCGGCTTTAAGACTTTGAAACCCTATCTGCGAGTAGTGGCGCAACCGAAGTAGTTCGTGTTACGTTCGCAGACAACCGGGGTTGCAATCATGGATAAGAAGGAACCTGCCGGACGAACACCTCTCTCTGTAGAAATTGGAAAGTTTTTGTTTGTAGTTGTCATGGTAGTTTTGTTCCTGCTCCTTGCCCAAAGCATGGTGCATCACCGCTTCTTTAGAGGCGGTTCGCAAGACCGGAACGGCTCCTTCAGCCCATAGGTGACGATTCTGCTTGTACTTGTTTCTCGACTTCGGTTGAATATCCTTACAGTTCGTGGCGGATTGATCGGTTACTGGGCATGCCCGCCAAGACATACCTCCGCAACGGACTGAAACGAACAACTTCTTGGCGACTTGTCGAGGAAGCGCATGCGGTCCGGTGATCGTCCCGGTCTTCAAAACCGGCGGGCGGCATCTTCGATGTCGCCGGTGTGTTCGACTCACACACGCTTCCGCCAAAACAAAGGACTTAACTACCTTCGCGCTCTGTCTGCGCCCTGTTAAGTGCCAACCCGGCCACTTTCGAGGCAGCGCGGACCATTTCATCAGTCACCACATCGCCGTAGGTGTTCATCGTTGTCCGAATATCCGCGTGTCGCATCAACTTCTGTTGAACGGCAATCGGAGTCCCCACCGCGTCAAGCCATGAATTCAGCTCCACGTGCACGCCAGCTTCCAGAGTGCATCGTTTGCTGAACTCAGCTCCAAGTCCAGCGCCAGCGCCCCGCCCACGAATTTGGGCACTCATCCGCATGTTTAGTAGTTAATCAAGCGCTCTAATGGGTGCCCCGTTCCCTTCTCCCCGCCTCTCTTTAACCATACTTTTCTTGCGCCTATAAGATCGCTTGCTCCGTTGCACCGTGCGGTCTCGGAATCTGATGCGGCCGACATCTGCGGCGGCGAAGTTGCTCGCAGACGAGTCACGGATCGAAGGGGATGAGCCAGCCCCAATTCATAAGAGTCGTAAAGAGATGTATAGTGTGTGGCAATGATTTCGAGACTTCACGTTCTCTGTTCGGCCCTACTGTTCCTACCATCTATTCTCGCTGCTCAAACCCCTGCGGAAGCTGCTCAACAATACACGACTGCTCATCGGCCCAAATTGACGCAAGAGTTCAGCGAATTCCTCACCATTCCAAATGTCGCCGCTGATCCTGCGAATCTCCAGCGCAACGCAGGCCTGCTTGTTGCGGAGCTTAAAAAGCGAAGTTTCGAATCTCGTCTGCTATCGATCGCGGGAGCGCCGCCTGTCGTTTACGGACAAATTACTGTTCCAGGAGCGCAACACACTATCGTCTTCTATGCGCATTACGACGGCCAGCCAGTTACTCCGTCAGAGTGGGACGGCGGTTCTCCTTTCACACCGGTGATTCGGGAAGTTGATGGCGAGCCGCGCATCTATGCCAGGTCGGCCGGGGATGACAAGGCCGCCATCTTTGCCCAGCTGACGGCACTGGATGCACTGCGAGCGGCCAAAATTCCTTTGCGGGCGAATGTTCGCTTCGTATGGGAGGGTGAGGAAGAGGCTGGATCGCCGCACTTGGAGCAGATCCTCGATGCCAACCGGGATTTAGTCCACGGCGACGTCTGGCTGGTATGCGATGGGCCGGTCGATCAGAGCGGGAACCAGACCGTTGTCTTCGGAGCGCGAGGTGATGCCCACCTAGAGGTCACTATCTACGGTCCACATCATGGCTTGCACAGTGGTCATTATGGGAATTGGGCTCCGAATCCTGCGATGATGTTGGCCCAATTGCTAGCTGGGATGAAAGATGAAAACGGCCGTGTGTTAGTGCCGCATTTTTACGACGGAATTGCGCCGCTGACGAAAACTGAAAACGAAGCGCTAGCCCGAGCACCGGTCAACGATCAAATGCTGATGAGCTCATTTTGGCTCGGGCATATCGATGGCTCTGGAAAACATTTGCTCGACCTCATCAACCAGCCCTCTTTGAACATAAACGGACTCTCCTCTGGCCAGACTGGGGCCCGTGCCACCAATGTAATCCCGCCAACTGCTACCGCTGACTTGGACCTTCGACTCGTGGTGGGTATCGATTGGCGTGAACAGCAGGCGCGCGTGGTCGACTATATTCGATCGAGCGGATATTTTGTTGTGGAGAGTGAGCCCACGCGCGAGACCCTAACAGGTCATTCCAAGGTTGCGATGGTCGTATGCGACCAGGCAGGCTATAACGCGGTGCGCACCCCCATGGACTTAACAATTGCACGTGAAGTCATTCGAGCGGTGGAGAGTGCGCGCGGTACGGTGATACTTTTGCCCACTATGGGCGGGAGTGTTCCTTTGGGAGCGATGGAACGTGCGGCGCAAACCCGCACCATCACCGTACCGATTGCCAACTACGACGACAATCAACACGCCGCCAATGAGAACCTTCGTCTACAGAATCTATGGAACGGGGTGGAGACTATGGCCGCCCTACTAGAGATGGAATAAGCAAGAGCGGCTACCTCTACAGAGTACCTTTCTCCGTAAAGAAAAATAGAGTCCCATTTGGACTACATCGCTTACGGCAAATGCCCAGCGATCACGAATCGATCACGAGGCGATAGCGACTTAAATTCCGTCTGCCTTCGGAAACACCGTTGGTCGATTCCGGAAGGCCAAGAGTTGAACCAACTTACTGGTTGAGACTTACCTCCAAGCTAGAGTGGTGACGGAATTTGACTTTAATGGCACCGACGCCGCTATATCTGCGAGCCGCAGTTCAATCGTCCTAGCAGAGCCGGGATTGGATACGACAAGAACCCGTTGACCGTCTGGATTTTCCACAGCAACGTGCTCCAGTTCGGAAACCGCGCTTTCAGAATCAAAACGGCGAGCTCCACGACGCATGAGTCGTGCGTAGTGCGCGAAAGCCCAGTATTGTCCGCTCCTGGTGATCTCTCGTGTCTGCGAGTTGATCGTTACTACACCACCACAGGGAAAGGGTCCGATGTTAGGCTTTCCGTGTTCGTCAAGCGCCAGATTCCATGACGTGATGGAGCGGCACCAGTTGTTCAGTACTCCGCTGAAAGTTCCTGCCCACTTACACCAGTCTGTTAAGTAATTAGGATCCGTGTAGTCCGGGCCACCTTCCGTCCAATGCATCTCCGCGTCCGGATAAATATCGTGGACCTTACTTATCATTTCGGGAGTGCCATAGTAGCCGTGCCAGGCAACTGCATTGGAGTACTTACGAAGTTTTGTGTCTTGCAGTGTGCATACGGCACGACCCCACAAATTGTAGTTATGGTCCAACACCCAGATCTTAGTTGGTACCCCGCTGCTCTCCAAGAGCGGGCCAAGGTGTTTGCTTACAAATTCAATCTCGGATTCCTGTGGCCAGATGCAAGCTGGCATTCTGCCATCTTGATCGGTATCCACTTCATTCTGCGAAGTTAGAGCCTGCACTGGGACGCCTTCGGCGGCATAACCCTGTAGAAACTTCAGATAGTATTGTGCGTAGACCGGCAGGTAATGCTTGCGCATAGCGCCGCCCAACATCGTGCCATTAAACTTCATCCAGCCCGGCGGACTCCAAGGAGTTGAAAACAGGAATAGGTCGGGATTCGCCTGACGCGCCTGGCGTAGCACCGGGAGAATATATTCGCGGTCATGCTCAATTGAAAATCTGGTTAGATCCGGATCGGGCTCGCCATCGTCGAAGCTGTAAACCTTTGTTGAGTAATCGCTCGATCCAACGCAAATGCGGCCAACGCTCAGCCCTATCTCTGACGGATGAAAAAGCTCGTGGAACAGTTTCTCCCTCTCAGGAGGCGAGAGTCGATTGAACGTGTAGCAAGTAGCGTCAGTAAATGCGCCTCCGAATCCCAATATCTCTTGGAATTTCGTGCTGGGGTTTAGCCGGATCTGATCGGTTGTGGCTGTGCCGCCTGCGGGACGCCAAGTGGATCGAGGAGCAGCGGCAAAACGTTCATCGCCAGAGGTGACCCAAATAGAAATTTCCGGGCTATTAATCGACGGTTCGCTAACGGGCACAGGCCCTGTTGTTGTTGCGGATGCAGGCCGGACCCCGTCCGGAACAACCACTGCCGCTAACCCTAGAGCGGATATTCCGAGAAAACTTCGTCGCGAAGTTTGATTTGGCATAAGATTCTCCCCTGACTCAAAGCATTTGCTGCGCCCCAGCAGTATTAGTTCTTCGGTTGCGCTGGTTTAATCCGTTCCGAAGAAACTAGCCCCTCGCCTTCTTTCACATCATAGAAATGGTCGGCAGCCAGATTAGTTAAGGTTTCGATCTTTCCCGTTGGCCAGAAAATTTCGAGTTTGTCGACGCGTTCCCTTGCACCAAGACCAAAATGTATTCGGAGATCATTCTGGGAGAGATAGCTGCCCCCACTTAGTACCTCAGCTGTCTGCACCAGCTCTCCAGCGGTTGCCCTTACGCGCGTGTTCAAAGCGAGTCGATTGGTCTTTGTGCCCACTAATTCAATACTGATCCAATGATTTGAAGGACTGCCTTGGGTACGAAGAATCGTAGGCCCGCCTTTCAAGTTTTCTATAACAATATCGATCCGGCCATCGTTAAACAGGTCGCCGGTTGCCACTCCGCGACTCACTCGGGGGAGTTGAAGGGCCGGACCGACAAGCTTGCTTATATCCTTGAACTTGCCGTTCCGCTGATTTAAGAAGAGCAGCGCCGGCTCCAGGTATCTTGCTCCCGCCTCGCCTGTATCGACTTGCGGATAAACATGGCCATTCACCATAAAAAGATCTATCCACCCGTCGTTGTCGAAGTCGAAGAACGAATCGCCCCAGCCGACATAGTGGATGGTGCTCGGAGCAATTCCGGAGGGAAAAGAAACATCGGAAAAATTCATCTCTCCGAGATTCTGGAACAGTGCCGTGTATTCATCGCTGAAATGAGTCACTACGATTGAAGGGTGTCCTGTGTGTTTGTAATCGCCGAGAGCAACACCCATGTTGGCCTGTTCATTCCCGTCCTGACTGACCGCAACTCCCGCGGAGAATCCGATCTCGGTAAAGTGGCCATTTCCCTCGTTCTTGTAGAGATAATTTCTTCCGGCGTCATTAGCCAGGAAAAGGTCGGGATGTCCGTCGCCGTCGAAGTCGGACCACACGGCTGTCAATCCAAAAGAATCGAGCGAGTCAGCAATCCCGGTCTTCTTAGATACATCCGTGAATGTGCCGTCTCCGTTGTTGTGGTAAAGGTTGGACGGAGATCCCTTTAGTCCTCTGGGACCGCACTGGACAGCAATTCCTCGAAATTTACAGGTTGGACTGGAACCGAATGCCGGAAGATCATCCAGATTCAAATTCACATAGTGCGACACGAATAGATCCGGCCAGCCGTCGCCATCGTAGTCGCCGAAAGCGGCTCCCGTGGCCCATCCTGAGTCACTGCTTAGGCCAGCTTGCCTGGTGATATCGGTGAATGTTCCATCGCCGTTGTTGCGATAGAGCACCACTCCCCCGAAGCAAGTTACCAGCAGATCTGGCCAGCCATCATTGTTATAGTCTCCAACAACAGCTCCCATTGCCCAGCACGGGAATCCCACACCCGCCTTATCCGTGACATCCGTGAAAGTCCCATCGTGATTGTTGTGGTAAAGGGCGCTTCGCGACTTCCTTCCGGCAAGCGCCATCTCCACGCTCTGAGCGTTGGTGAAGTAGATATCGGGCCATCCATCGCGATCATAATCGATAAGAGCGACGCCGCCGCTCATCGACTCCACGATGTATTTCTGCTCAGGACTCGAAAGATGATCAAACTTGATGCCGGTTGAATCGGTAATGTCAACTAACTGAGGTAGCACGTTATCTGAAGGAGTCGCCACATTTGACTTGCTTTCGGACGTATCTGGCTTAGGTTGTCTACTTTGGGAAAATAAGTAAAAAGATTGGAGACAAACGAATAGGATCAGCGAGGCCGCCCAGACGGCAGTCGTTGCGCGGAAACCCGAACGTTCCGATGGTCCTGGCAAGATTAGGATCCGCTCTTTTTCAGCGTCCTTTATAAATGGTTCGGACAGAGTACAACGAACTCCGTGCAAGAACGAACAGAGTCTTGCCGTCGCTGCCCCCGAACAATAGTTGTGAAGGCCGCTCTGGAATCTCTATAGTATCGATCAAATCTCCCGAGGGGCTGTACACGAATACCTGACCCGCGGCGATATACACGTTGCCCTTTGCGTCTACGGTCACACTTTCTCCACCCTGTTCGGCGAAGAGCTTCAAATTTGAGATTGCCCCATCGACACCAACCGCGCCGACGTAGGTCTTCTCTCCGGATTCATCGGAAATGTAATATGGCTGGCCCGCAACCGCCGGCGCCAGTCCAAAAGCTCGCAGCGTGTCATTGAACTTTGAGCCATAGTAGAGTTCCCCGCTCACAAAGTCTTCTCCCGCAGGAAAGAAAGCTGTTCCGTCAGGAGAGACAAACTGGTAAAGCCGCTTTGCGGAAATGTCCTCGAGAAAGTCGTTTTCGTTTCTCCAATAATCAACGGGCAGAACGGGTGTTATTCCTGGGCGTGAGACGGCCGACGCAGCTTTCAGTATTGTAATGTCGTCACCCTGCGCGTCGGGCCTGAAGCTATACACGATTCCCTTTCCCGCATATGAAATTACTATCAGATCTCCGGCCCTATCAAAGAACAGCTGCACGGGGTCCAGCGGATTATCGCGAACCTTCGACAACTGGCGAGTAGCAGCGGACCAGCAATAGATGGTTTGGCGATGGGCATCCACGAAGTAAACATCTCCTGAGGCGTCAACCGCTCCACCAGAAATATTGAAAAAGCCGCTCGCGACTTTCTCCACCTTCGCATCCAATGGGAGAACTGGAGAAGGTTCTTTCGGGCGGATTGGTGGCTCACGACCGGACATTGTCAACCAGGCAAATTCGCGCTGGCGTATTTCCATGTTGTGAGTTTGATCGTAGACTGTGTTGTCGAAGGAGACTTTGCTGTCGCTATAACAATGGACGTTGCGAAATCGTATGTTACTGGAATTTGTAACTGCGATCGCATGGGGGAAGGGCTGATAGCTGCTTACGACGCGATACATGTGTAAGTTCGCGAAGGTGATGTTGCTCGAATTCCGGATGTCGAGGGGCAGAGCGAACCCGCCCTCACCGCGCTCTTCTTCCGTTTGGAGTGCATAGATTTGCCAGTTGGAAGCATGATCCAGAACTACCTCGTTGCGGACGTGATGCTCGCTCGACAGTTGGTAAATTCGTCCTTCGGTTGAAGTATTCGAGATGTACAAGCCCGCTTGCGCGAACGTGCTGGGGGTCCAGATATCAAGGAAAGTGCCCCCACCTGTGATCCATAGGCTTGGATACTGCCCATCCCAGCGGCGATTTAGATTCGAGTCGGCGCTATGCGTATTGTTATAAATTTCTCTCCAGATTTTATTGCTTTCCGCCGCAGTGGCGTTGAGATCAATCGTGCCGTGGCCTCCCAAGAAACGAACATCGTTCATCATTGAATCCTTGCCCGCCATCCACTTCGCGGCCACTGCTCGCGGATTGATGCCATTGGTATACAGGCCGATGCCGGTAACGATATTTGTCCCATCTTTTGGAGTTTCGAGCAATGGCTTAGGACTGCCTACTCCTTGAAAAGCTGGGGTTGAATCGGTAAGCAATATTCGCGTGACGCTCGGATGCAGGCCGATGAGAACTGTATCTGGCCTCAGCGTGATGGTGTCTGTCACGCGGTACTGGCCGGATGGCAAGTAGATGGCATGATTCTGGGCGATGGCTTTTTGAAAAGCTAAGGTATCGTCGGTGACACCGTCGCCAATTGCGCCAAGCGAACGGACATTGACCCAGGTGTCAATCGGTGGCAGATCCAAGATGTCGGATTTGACCGCTGTAGGCAATGCACTCAATGGTGCTGCCTCATATTCATCACGGATCGCTGGCACGCTACCTCCGTCCTCATAGTTAAGCCCGTGAGAGAAAGTCTTCACTTCGTATATTTCAGCCGGAGCTGCTACGCGCTTTCCGCTCTCACGATACGCCGCAAGAATGGGAACGTTCCGGCAGACGAGGTTCTCCACGTTGATCTCGGTACGGGCATTCTTCTCATTACTGATAATTATGGCGGGACTGGTAACGTTTTCCATACGTCCGTCTTTTACCCAAAGTTCATCGGAGTATTCTGGATCGATGGAAATCGCGGTGGGAACATTCTTGAATTGCGGCCTAATCAGAGTCAACCCAGCTTCATGCTCGCGAATCGCTGCTTCGCGCTGTCCCTCAAACGTAGCGTCGACTATCGTAAATTGCCATCCGGGCGCAGGCTTGCGGGTCCAAATGCCGTACTTGCCACCATAGAAATGCACGTCTTGAACGACGTTGCCACCGTCGTGTATGCCCGCTAATCCCGAGCCGATGTGAAAATCCATGTGAGCCAGAAAACAATGTTGGGCATAGTGAGCACGTATGCCGACAGCGCCAGGATTTCCGTCTTGAATTTCAATGTCGATATTGCTGATTGCGGAATAGAAAGTACCTGGGTTTGCATCTGGCGGAGTTGCATTTGCAGCGGGACGGCCACCGGCAAAGAAAAACATATATGCGGGTCCTTGCTGGAAACCCGGCGTATTCGCCCCGAGTACAAATGCGGGGCGCGTAGCGCCAAACCCGATCAACCGGATGCCCGGCCAGATATAAACCGTTTTAGTCAATCTGTAATGACCGGACGGAATGAAGAGAATGCCCTGGTTCGTCTTTTCCTGAATCTGATTAATGGCCTGCTGTAAAACGGATGTGTCATCCGCGACTCCGTCACCCTTCACGAGAAAATTATCCGGCGTTAGGTAGACTGCTTTCGTATCGTTCAGGCGGGCCGGATAATACGAGGATGCGAACAGTGAAAAAGCGATTAGCAGCATTGCAGCAATAAGAAATGTTTTCATCGTTTCGATCCGATGTGAGGCCTAGCTATCTTTTAGGATGACTATCTTCGTCGTCCGTAGTTTGATCCCGATGTAAGTCGCCATAAACCGCGCGAAGTTTTTCTTTCATTTGTTTGTACTTCTGATATTCCTCTAATTCGTGTTTGGCTTCCGCGGTGCGTCCAGTCTGCCGATAAATCGTACTCAAGCGAAAGTGGGCAACGGCACTGGTGGGGTCGAGTTGGAGAGCGTGCTGCAAAAGCGATTCAGCTTTTTCCGGTTGATCCATCGACATGAGAACCTTCGCTAACCCGATGCTGGCTTCGGGATCATCCGGTCGCAGTTGTACAGCCCTGGTGTAATGCTTATCGGCAGCGTCCAAATCATTGGCTCGAATAGCAATGTCACCAAGCCTGCATTCCGATTGTGCATCCAACGGATTGGCTGCCAGAGCCGCTTTGTACTCGCTTTCGGCTTCTTGGTTACCCTCTGGTGTCCCCAAGGTGCTGAGCATATCGGCTAGCTCAAAATGTAACCCTGGCAGCTGCGGATCGAGCTTGAGCGCGGCTCGATAGTTCTCGATGGCTTCCGCAGTGTTGCCGCGTTTCGCTAACTCATGCGCTATCGCCTGATGCATTCGGGCAGAGTTCGGTTCCACTACAGACAAGCTCAGGAGGGATTCGTCGGCAAGATTGGAATAGATTCGGTAAGCGGTGTAGAGAATAACTTCGTCCGTAGGTTCCAGCTTGCGAAGAATACTAACTGTTGCCGCCGCCTTATCAAGGTCGCCCGTGCCGGAATAGAGTTCGATTAGTTCCATGCCGGCCTCAACGCGAATCTTCTTCTCGGGCAGATTAGGAAACGTCTTCTCTAAATCGCGGCGGGCCGTTTCAATGTCGCCAGTTCGCCGTTCACTCATGCCCAGAAGAGCCTGCGTCTTCCACAAAGTAGGGCGCAGCTTCAGTGCGGCCCGAAGCTCTGGAATCGCGTCCGCGTATGCCCCCTGGAAGAACAACACTGCCCCCAGGTTGCCGTGGGCGTCCACATTATTTGGATCGAGCGCGATGATGGCTCTAAATTCCGGCACCGCCAGATCGGACCTGTTCTCCTTCAAGTATTCCGCAGCCTTATGGCTGTGGGATTCGATTTGCTGCTGGCGGCCAGGGCCAGTTTCAGAGAAGCACGATAGCGAGCCAAGCAAGAGAACCGCCCAAGACAAGACGACGACTTCTATTGTTCTCATGTCAGGATTGTACGGTGGACGAGTCGCGTCTTAGAATCTCGATGGTTCTCAGAACCTAGAGCTCGATTGCGTTCACAAAAAGAAGAGGACGGCCGGACAAACCGTCCTCTCTTCGGGAGAGCTGCGTCGTTTAGAAAGTTATTTTTGCGCTAAGTTGACCGCTGCGGGCGGCAACGGCGACGCCTTGGCCTAAGGTTGCTTCGTTGATCTCGCCGAAATTACTCCCGCCGAAGGTCTGGCCTGGAATGTTGAGGCTCGGATGGTTAAACACGTTAACCCAGTCCGATCGCAGCTCCAAGCGAACGCGTTCCCCGAAGCTAAAGGCCTTGGCGAAGGACAGGTTAAAGACAGTCAGGCGCGGCCCCCGCAGCGAGTTTCTGCCCTCATCGCCGAATGCGAAGGGAAGGCCCGAGCTCGGCGTCCACGCGTTGTCGAAGGCTGCCGTGTTAAACCATTCATTGGGGCCACGATTGCCAACGTGTGTAGAGGCTATAACGTTAGGAAACCAGTTGCAACCGTTGTTGACGTCTCCACCGGTCGCGCTGCCGCTGGGACTTGTTCCGCAGCCAGTAAAATTCTGGTTTGAGTTATTGCTGTTGACTACGGTGAATGGACTACCACTCTGTGTGATCATGGTTCCGGCAATCCGCCATCCACCAGCCGCCTCGTCCGCCCAGGTATGGCCGTTCAAATAGGTTTTCCCCTTGCCGAACGGCAACTCGTAAGAAACGTATCCCTTGTAAGCGTTGGGGATGTCGAAGTTCGAATCGCCATAAGTGGCAGATGGGTTATTGCCTACCTGCCAATACTGCGTCCCACCGCGGCTGCCCCATCCGCCGGAATCCTGATCGTCGAGGAAGTGTGACCAGACGTAGTTGAAACTGAAGAGCAGGCCGTTGGAAAACTGCTTGTTGATTGTGGTTTGCAGAGCGTTGTAGTTAGAAATGCCATTGTAGTTAAATCCAGTAAGAGTTCCCCAAGCCGGGAATGGGCGGGCAGATTGAACAAGTCCACCTGCCCCGCCGTTTGCTGACGCAACTGCGGCCAAGCCAGTTGCGCTGGTTATTTGGTTAACGTCTGTCCCGGTTTCCAGATGCGAGCCGTGGCTTCCTGCATAGGTGATCGACGCCATGTAGCTGTGTCCGAATTGGTGCTCCACCCCTAACTGCCATTGATTGATTTGTCCCGGATGAACGTCGTAGGGAACATAGTTTATGGAGGAGTTGGGGTGTTCGACATTGAGGTACGGTATAACTTCCTTTGCATTTGGAGAACCAACGACATAATTAAGTATAGGTCCAGCAGTGGCGGCAGACGCATCAAGATTAATCAGCGGATTGGGGCCGCTCCCAGAGAGTGTGTCCGTTGCGCTACCCTGGCTGGTGGAGAGAGCTCCAAAGCCGGCTCCATTCCCATAGACATCCTGGCTGAAGTTATAGGTATACATTCCGAACCCACCTCTTATCACCGTATCGTTCTTTACAGACCACGCGAAGCCGACGCGGGGCAAGAAGATGTCGCGAATCGGCTTCTGCAGCGAGTCCCGATTGTCTTGGGGAGCGAACCACAGGGAGCCTAATGTCCCATTCAATGGTATGGCACCAGGACTGTTGTACGGAACACCACCAACGGTACAAGGGTTACCTTGACTATCGACGGTGCAGACCAGCGTGAGATTCGGATCAAACCCGCCCAGACTATTGTTGACTTCAGTGAATCCAGTAGTAGCTACATAGCGTAGGCCAAGGTTCAATGTGAGATTGGGGCGAAGTTTGAAGTCGTCTTGAACGAAGAGTTGCGGGCTTTTCAGCCGCTGATATGAGGTTGATTGGTTTTTCGCCTGCCAGCTTTGGACGTCACCCAGCAGGAAATCTGCCAGGCCGGCTCCCGTCGTTCCCAGCGGGGCTGTTCCTAACGCCGTATAATTCCCAGTGAAGGTGAACTGACCGGCATCCACGTTTCCCCAAGGCGTGGTATTGCCTAGGCCCATCAATACCTCAACACCGAAATGCAAGATGTGTCGACCACGGATCAGCGTCAAGACATCCGACGGATCATACAGGTGCTCGATGTAGATGGCGTTGGTGCCGGGAGCCAATTGACCGCAACACTGGGCGCCGCCGTTCTGGATGTTTATTGTTGGGAAAAGGTCCGCCTTGGCATACTGCAAACCCAAAGTAGACTCCGCATTAAAACCAGTGGTAAAGGGAACGAACCAGTTGCCTTGCTTGGTGTAGGCCATGCGGAGTTCGTTTACCATCGTCGGGCTGATCTCCGAGGTGACGGTAGCCTGCGCGTTGTAGCCGTCGATATCTCCGGTAAAGCAATCGAGCGGGCATGGAAACGGGCCGTTTTTATTGACCGCGGGGTTGTCTTTCTGGCTGATTGAGAAACGGATACTGTTCTTCTGTGAAAAATTGTAGTCAAGACGCCCAAAATACCTAAGATTCGGATTTGGAGTAGGCAGAACGGTGGTGAAGTTATTGACAAGGGCTCCGGGGCCGCCCGTGTTAGGCGCAGGGTAGAAGCCCAGAATCTTAGATGCAACGGGATCTACGCGGCTGGCTGGAATAGCGTTTACACCAGCAAGCGCTCCGGTGTTTTCAGCTGCGAAGGAGGTTCTAGTACAAACCGGCGTCGCCGGTGGAGGCGGTGTAGTGCAAACCGTGGTAGCGGGATCGTAGAGCGTTGGGAGCCCTGCGGCGCTGAAATCGTAGGCGCCTGGATAAGCCGTCCCCTGACCTCTCTCGGCCAGGGTCGGTGTGTTGTTTACCTGGGCAGATGCTGCGCTATTGTTATGAATCCTGTCCCGGACAAAGTAGAAGAACAATTTGTTCTTGATGATCGGTCCGCCAATGGAGCCGCCCCATTCGTCATAACGCAAAACCGATGCTTTTTGTGGAACTCCATTGACAGCGAAGTAAGGCGCGGCGTTCAGAAAATCGTTCTGAAAAAATTCGTAGGCCGACCCGTGAAAGCTGTTGGTTCCACTCTTGGTGATCTGGTTGAACACCGCGCCACCAATGCCATACTCCGCCGAGAACGAAGAGGTTGTAACCTGGACTTCCTGGATGGCCTCAAACAACGTGTTGTCCACGTTATTACTGACGGGTAATTGCACTACCCCGCCGTCTTGGAGGTAGTTGGCATAGTTCGGCAGGTTGCCGTTAATGGAGACGGCGTCTCCGGCGTTGTAAGCGCCGCTGCCCTCCGACATAGGCATAGTGGGACTGCTGGAGGCTCCGGGGAGAAGGATATTGAAGTTCGCCCAATCGTTGCCGGTAATTCCGGCACCGATCTGAGGCAACTCGCCGATGGTTTTCGCCTCGAGTATTGACCCCAAATGTGTGGTTTCAGTTTCCAGGAGCGGGACACCGCCTGCTTCTACGTTGATCGTTTCCGATACTGAGCCAACATCTAAGCTGGCATTTTCTGTGATCGTGTCGACTTGCAGTCCGACGGGGCCGATCACAACCGTCTTGAAGCCCTTGGCGGTGACGGTGATTTTGTAGTTGCCAGCGGGGGTCGAAACGGTATCGTAGATTCCGTCGTCGTTGGTGATGAAATCCTGGGTCACTCCGGTATCGATGTTTGTGATGGTAACTGTCGCACCTGGGACGACGGCTCCCGCCGCCGTTACTGTGCCACGAATCTCACCGGTATTCCTGCTCTGTGAAAATGCCGGTACGGCGATCCCAAGCAAACAAGAAAACGCTAGTGCACAGCGGACGAAACGCGTCATGGAGTCTCTCCCAAGCTAGAAGTCGATCCCGTCATCAGAGACGGGAGTTCTTCGGATCACACACATCGGAAACGCGAGAAATATCGATCTTTTACTGGCTTTTACGGCTAATGCTTTTGCGCTATTCCCGATTCGTGAAGATTAAGCTCCTTTGGTCTCATCCTTGTCAAGATAAAAATAACGATATTCTAAGATAGAAACACAATATGATATCCGGAATTTAAAATACAAAAATATCGATATTCTAAAAGCTGGATAGCTCACGATATGAGTTTTGGGAGGATGCTCTGGGAATATCGATATTCTGTGAAAACGACACAACATTCCGGCGTTTCGGACTTGGGTCCTATTTCATTTCTGATGTACAATCCGGAGTCCGGTAACGGTAACGGAAAGGGAAACGAAGCGCTGCTAACACTGGGGCAAAGAGTTCGGCGAAGGTATCTACCTCATGAAGTCGCTTAAGAAAAAAGCGAGCCGGAAGATAAAGCCAGCCGTAACGTTGAGGTCAGTTGCAGAACTTGTCGGCCTCACAGCCAGCACAGTTTCGGCCGTTCTGAACAGCTCTTCGGCTTCGCATTCCGTCCCTGAGCGCACAAAAAAAAGAATTCTGGCCGCCGCTCGTGCTCTTGACTATCGACCGAATTTCTTCGCGCGTTCCCTTCGAGTCAAACGCACCTACATGATTGGCGTGATTCTGGCAGAGATCGGCGACGCCTACGGTTCCATCGTCGTGAGCGGCATCGAGCGTTTTCTTCGAGAGCAGAATGTTTTCTTTCTTACGGTGTCTCACCGCCATGACAAGAAACTGCTGGATACCTATTCGAACGTGCTTCGAGAACGAGGGGTCGAAGGTTTCATCACACTGGACACTTTCCTAACAGAAGAACCACCTTTACCGACTGTCGCTGTGGCGGGGCATCGCCGGATTAAGGGCGTTACCAATATTGTTTTGGATCACCACCGCGCCGCCTCGTTGGCGCTCACTCATCTAGTTGAGCTGGGCCACGAAAAAATTGCCTTCATGAAGGGATCGAAGCTGAGCGCGGACTCTGACGACCGCTGGAACGCGATCTGCGAAGTTGCCGCGAAGATGGGAGTTCGCATGCGGCCGGAGTTGATTATCGAGCTTAAGGGAGATGATCCTTCTCCGAACCTGGGTTACCCGTTTGCCCAGCAATTGCTCGAGCGCAAGCAGCCTTTTACTGCCCTGTTTGCATACAACGACATTTCTGCTATAGGGTCCATCTATGCTTTTAGCGAAGCAGGCCTGCGTGTACCGGATGATATTTCAGTGGTGGGCTTCGATGACATTCAAAGCGCTGCCTACATTACGCCGTCCCTCACGACAGTAAGACAACCTCTACTAAAAATGGGAGAAATCGCGGCCCGCGCCTTGCTTGACCGAATCAACGGACGGATGAAATACGTTCCGGAGATTGCTATCGAGCCCGAGTTGGTGGTGCGCAGATCCACCGCATCTGTGCGGATTGGATAAAGATGGTCTCTTGTTTTGGCAATCCTCAACGGGGCATAAGCCGGAAAAAAAGGGCCTGCTTGGCTACAGGTTCTACTTTCGCCTCTAGCGCAACCATCTGAGCCTGACTTAACGGGGTGAAGGAACGTGCGAGTTCCACGCATTCCTCGACCTGCGCGACTGAGTCACACCCGATAATTGCCGTACTGATGGGTAATGAGAGAGTGTAGAAGAAGGTTTCCTGCTTCGTCAGCGTACCGGGAACTGTAGTGATTGCGCCTCTACCCTCCCATGAGTGTTTTTGTTCTTCCACAGGCGGCGGAGTCCAGCTCGAAAGAATGCGGCCCCGTGCCATCACCTTCATCCCGATAATCCCCATCTGTTTCTCGACGGCCAGCGGAAGAAGATCCTTTTCAAAACTGTAATAATATTTGTCTGCTGCGTTGACGCCCATCAGGACGGTGTCAAAGGGAAAGCGGTTGATGCATTCGATGAGTGCTTCGGGACGGAAGCGTCCAGTGACGCCCAGATGGCGCACCATTTTCTGATCGCGCGCTTGGACCAGGGCTTCTATCGCACCGCCTTTGCCGAATATCTGATCAATGTCTTCGTGAATTCCAACATCATGCAGTTGCCATGCGTCAATGTGATCGGTATCCAGCAGCTTGAGAGACACGTCGAGGTTTTTAAGCGCGGCATCGCGGGTTCGCTCTTTCGTCTTGGTTGCGATAAAAACGTGGTCCCGGCTGCCCTTGAGACCTTTTCCAAGATAATGTTCACTCCACCTTTCAGGTCCACCGTAAATGGCGGAGGTATCGAAATAATTCACTCCTAACTCGAGTGCGCGTTGGATCATCGGCAGGGCAAAGCTTTCGTTGTTGGCCTTCTCTAGTGCACCCTGCCCACCGAGGCCAAAAATCCCGACCCGGAATCCTGTCTTACCGAGGTTACGCGTCGGCATCATGTCCTGTATGGCCTTTGCCGCAGCAGGACTGTTTTCCGTTGACGTCGCCTCGCCCGATGCGGACGTAGCAATTACTCCCGAGGATAGACTGGCTGCCAGAGATGCTGCCCCTGTCTTGAGGAAACCGCGGCGGTTCTGGTTACTGGCATCCTGCGGTGTGTCACTCGTTTTCATGTGCGTCGCTCCAAGTCATGCGAAATAGAATAGCGATTTTCTTGGGAACTTATTGATCGTGCGAGTATATTTTTCTCTTTGCGCGGCAGTCAATCTTTTGTCTTTTTTATTTCACTTCTCATCGCGTTTGCGTAGTCGGTTTCACAATCGGTTGAGAGCATCCGATTTTTATTCATGGTACCGATCAGTACTCCGGAGATCGGTGCACAGGAGAGATGAAGAATGAGTCGTCGAATATTTTCCCTTTGCTTCGTGGCCGCATTGATGTCCCCGACAATTGTGTTTTCCCAATCATTCTTGAGCCAATATAAAGGCTTGCCTTATCACGACACCCGTTATGGTGGCGGTCCACAAAAAATACCGGGAAAGGTCTTGTGTGCTTACTATGACTTGGGCGGCGAGGGAGTCGCGTATCACGACACCGATCCACAGAATCACGGCAGCGGAGAGTTGAATCCGGCTGATGGGACCTATCTCAACGAATTTCGTATCCATGAGGGAGTGGATACTTCATACACAAAGTTTCAGCGGAAGCCAGATCCGATTGACGACAATCCCTTCGACAAAACCGTGCCTCCGGCGGACCTGCCCTATGTTGGCTGGACCGAGCCCGGAGAGTGGTTCAACGTCACAGTGGATGTGACACGGTCGGGCACATACGCGGCCGATTTCCTTTACACATCGAATCGTGGCGGCAAAATATCAGTCGATGTGAATGGAAAGGACGCGACCGGATCTCTGCAGATCATCACAACAAATGATCCTGCAGACCCGCTTGCCTGGCGTCAATGGCACCATTGGAATCTGGCGTCGCAATTTTTCAAAATTCCTCTCAGCAAAGGCAAGAACGTTCTCACCATACACATATTGACGAACGGGAACATGAATCTGGCTTATTTCGACTTCAAACCGGTTCGCAGATGAAACGAAACCTGTCAGCGATTCAACTTAGTGTCACACGTAGACCCGCCACATGCGGAACAGCGACGGAGCACTTGCCCTGCTTGAGTTTGGTCGTTCTTAGTTGACGTTGTGATGTGCACTTCGCGGCTGTCTAGTGCCGGTGCGTGCAATGTCTTGGTTTGCACTACTCCACTCGCATCGCGACCCCAATCGAGTTCCACCTAAAGGTCTACTGCCGCATCCTTATTCAGAATGATCACGAATGTTTGCCCTCCAGGCAGTTTCACGGCGTACGCCGTCGCATTGACTCCTGCAGCCTGCAGCTTCATTAAAAAGTCAGTCGTCAAAAAAGTGTTGCGCCACACTGAACGAGCCCGCAAACTTCAGTCCGTGCGCGACTAGCTCCAACACATAGCCTGAGCCAAATGTCGCAACCGGTGTATCTCGATCGTAGCGAAGACGCACCGAGCGGAGCACGTAACCGTTGTTAACAGGGCGATTTCCACACATTGAAAATTGGCCTGAGGGGGTCGGTGAGTGTAACGGCGATTATTCGTCAACGCGCCGAGGCGCCGCTTCTCTCCACTGCATAAGCCGAGTCTCAAGGGAACAGGTTAGAAGAATAGAGACAGTCGGTAAGCAACAATCCCGCGGCCAACGAGGTCCTCGTTACGAAGGTAAATTGACCCGGATTACTGCCAGTGCCATGATCCCCCCAGGTGCTTCGGTGCTCATAATCTCGGTCCTAGAGCGACCTTCCGCCTCGGGAAATTGCTTCATGCGGGTTTTGCCTCGTTTTTTCGCCGGAGTTTCTTTTGTTCTCATCGTCCTGACGCTCGGTGTTGTGCAGGCGCAGAACAAGGAAATCACAATCGGATTTTCCATCGAAGCCACTAAAGGCGAGCGCTGGCAGACCGACCTCGACGAATTTCAGCAGCGCGCTCACGAACTCGGAGGTGCCGTCGTGACCCGCTCCGCCAATGGCGACGACGACCTGCAGTTTCGCCAGATCGAGGAACTTCTCAACGGCGGCATCGACGTCCTCGTTTTTCTTCCGCACGATACCAGCAAGGCACGGCGCATTGTGGAAGCCGCGCACGCGAAACATATCCCAGTGATCAGTTATGACCGCTTGGCCAGTGCGGCGGTTGATCTTTACGTCGGATTCGATCTCTTCTCGGTCGGACTCGAGCAGGCGCAAAGCCTGGTCGATCGTGCGCCCAAAGGCAACTACCTATTGTTGGGAGGCTCACCGCTCGACGCCAACTCGAAGGTCGTTCGCGCCGGACAGATGAAAGTGCTGCAGCCCTTCATTGATCGCGGCGACATCCATCCCGTTGCCGATGTCTGGGTGCCGGAGTGGAGTGCCACTGAGGCTTACATCATGGTTACGAAAGAACTGAACGAACTCAAGGCCGCTCCCGCAGCGATTGTTGCCTCCAATGACGCAATTGCTGGCGGCGCAATCCAGGCGCTCGAAGACAAGGGCTGGTCTGGCAGAGTACTGGTCTCGGGTCAGGACGCCGATCTCGCCGCCATCGAGAGAATTTTCGACGGCTCTCAATTGATGACCGTCTATAAGCCGGTCAGGAATGAGGCGAGGGCCGCGGCTGAAGCCGCGATGCAACTCGCGCGTCACGAAGACGTGGAGGGCAGGGCGGAGGTGCCGAACGGGATGCTGATGACAAAAGCGATCCTGCTGACGCCGATCTGTGTCACTCAGGAAAACGCGAAGCAGACCGTGCTCAAAGACGGATTTCAAAAGCTGGAAATCGTCAAGCAAGGGCTACCCAAAGACAAGCAGGCACAGTTGGACAGACCATGACACGGCGCGTGTCAGGCTGGCCCAGGAATCCTTAAAATCGCCTCAGCGAAACCGATAACAATCCTCATGGGAGCAGACAATCACTCCAACGTAAACTCAAGATGCAGATACCGGACCAAAGGTCCGGAAACCTGTGAGTTCCCAGCCCCTCTAACCCTGTCGTGATTTTCGATGTTCCAAACTTACACTTTCCGGTTTCCTCAACGCATAAGTGCCGCAATGTCTCTGACATTACGGTTGAGTTTCCGTTCCAGAGACGGGGATCTCCTCCAGTGCGCCGGCCACGTTAAGGTTATTGGTCGTCAGTTTTACGTCCTCTCTCAACACCTTCGACGTTTTGGAACCGAGCGGGGTCACAGGACTGAAGTCGATGGTCAGCGTACACGTGCTGGCGGTTGCCAGCGGGGTGCTCGCTGCGCATTCGACAGTCTTGCGGGACGCCTTGCCTTGCGGAAAGTCCGCCGGATAGGTCAGGGCGGAAAATTGCAGCACTGCGTTACCGATGTTCTCGACCTGCACCGCCTTTGGACTATCTGCGCTTGTCGAGCCGATCTGCGTGGAGTCATACTTCAACGACGGCGCATCGGCTCTATCTATCCTCATCACCTGTTTATTGTAAGTGTTGGCGATATAGAGGTTGGCGAGTTCGTCGATGGCCACACCATCT
>Ga0210391_10001097_pt1 | contig 25412 bp, 27 predicted proteins | sample IncBWC12OmetaG_FD_160573 | JGI IMG/M metagenome (GOLD analysis project Ga0210391, IMG submission 160573) | Forest soil microbial communities from Barre Woods Harvard Forest LTER site, Petersham, Massachusetts, United States - Inc-BW-C-12-O ... | reverse complement strand
ATCACAGAGAATAACACTGTTACTGTGGCAGAGACGTCGGTCTCTCACTCGACACTTCAAGGGGTGAAGGTTCTTATCGTCGATGACAACGGCGCCAACCGGCTGATCCTTCACAGCACGCTCAAGTGTTGGGGAATGAACCCAACCTCGGTTTCAGACGCCGGGCAGGCATTAGAGGAGCTTTCGGCAGCGCAGAATGCACACGACGTCTTCGCCTTGATCCTGACGGACATGCACATGCCGAGGATGGACGGCTTCGGGCTTGCCGGTCACTGAGGGACAGTGTGATGTTATCGACGCCGGCCATCATCATGCTCACTTCCGGTGGTCAACGGGGCGATGCAGCACGTTGCGAAGGGCTGGGAATCGCTGCCTATCTGACTAAGCCGGTATGCCAGGCAGAGTTGTGCGAAGCCGTCATCCGGGTATTACACCGCAAACAGCAAGGATTGGCCGCGCCCTTGGTTTCTCGTTACTCGTTGAGGGATAAGGGCGATTTCTTGAGAAGCCTTCGCATCCTATTGGCAGAAGACAATCTCGTCAATCAAAAGATCGCGATTCGCTTGCTTGTAAAACGTGGTCATCATGCGGTCCTGGCCGAAAACGGCAAAGAAGCGCTCGAAGCTTTGGCTCAGGCATCGTTTGACCTGGTGCTGATGGACGTACATATGCCTGACATGGACGGCATCGAAGCAACCATCGCCATCCGTGAGAGGGAAAAATCAACCGGCCTTCATCAACCGATCATTGCCATGACGGCCTTGGCGATGAAAGGTGATCGTGAACGTTGCCTGGCGGCTGGTACGGACGGTTACCTCTCCAAGCCGATCGATTTACAGCAGCTTGACGAGGTCTTAGCTGCATATGCGGACCGGCGCTGCGGCGACGTGAAGTGACCCGGGCTCACGACAAATTCGTTCTTCCATTCCTTTTCCGCTGCCCAGGGCGATGGAACCGCTCAAGCCACTCTCCACGCTCTCAGGATGACGAGTTCGGCATGTCGTTCAGCATCCCCCAGAAAGATCGACTTCTTAAGCCAGTCGTACTTTCCATCGGGAGGGTAAAAGCGTGGCGCGGTTCTGAAGTAGTACTGGCTCGGTGCTACCGGCTCGCCGGCTGCGATACGATCCAACACATCCTGTGCGCCGTGCCGGATTCCCGGATTGCTCACCTCGATCCGCACCGCGTCCGTCGTCTCGATGACATAGTGTGCATCTACCAACGTAAGTCCATCACGGTCGACGAACTGCCAGTCGGCTCCTCCGGGCAGGACGCGACCGGAAATTCCGGGCCCCCGAAAAGTCCCGCCAGTGATCGGGACCGTGCGCCTGAGTCCAAAGGAACCCCACCCGAGTTGGAATACCGGTCCAATACTGACCTGCAGTTCGAGGGCGAACTCGAGGCGGGGAGGTACCCGTGCTTCAACCATCTGCGTCTCCACGGCGAGTGTGAATTTGGCCCGAAAATTCGCGGGAGACCCATAAGCCGCAGCCTGGCTCACTGTCCTTCCTCGAATGGTAAGTTGCCTTTCTATCGTAAACGCAAAGAGTTGGCTTCGCCTCTTCACGCCAACTGCGTCGCGCATGGCGAAGGATATACGCCACAGCCCCTCTGCAAGCGCGAAGCCGCTCAAACTCCTGAGCGTCAAGGTTTAAATTGTTGCTTATTAAACCGCTTGAGGATGGTGGAGGCGGCGGGAGTCGAACCCGCGTCCGAAATCCATGTCAGTAGAGAGACTCCATGCGTAGTCGAGTTCCGGAGATTTCGCACGACGCGCTCAGAACCGACAAGATGCGCGTAATGCTAGTCCGATGATCTCGTTCCTGCGGCTCGGACCGCGTCCCAGGAACCAGCCTGCTGTGCGACGTTCTTTCGTAGCCCACAGGCGAAGCCACGGAGAACGGCTACTTAATTAATTAAGCAGCAAGTGCTAGGTTGTTGTTAGCAATTATTGTTTTTGCAAGCGATTACGGGTGCTCACACCCCGGCATGCCTCTCAGCCTAATCGATCCCGTCGAAACCGTGACGCCCCCTCCTATTAATTATATGCCGTTACATCCCAATCGAATTCAGATCGATGCTTTGGAACTCCATGCGCATGATTCCGGCCCGGATCTCCTGTACTGTCTTACCTTTAAGCGACATCTGGTAGGCGTAGTACCCCTCCTTGGCGCAGGTCGAGCACTCTGCTCCGTGCAGGCCTTCGAAACAGCTATGCAGGCTGGTGTGTCCCATATTGCGGTCGCAGCGGCAGTAGCAGGGAAGTTGATACAGCACCTTGGGAATCTTTGCTGCATCTTCGTACACTGCCTTTTGCCAGGGATACTGGAACATCGGCCCGGTCAGTTGTTGGCCAGAAAGCACCGGAGGCAGCTTCGTAATCTGAACCGGTGCCGTTGCATGGTAAGCAGGGACGTTTTCGTCCGTCACCCACTGGGCATAAGCTCCCGCGGTTAGCATCCCGACCGCTAAACACACAAAAATTCGCCGCATTCCCCGCTCCTTGGAAACCAGTGTAGCGCGCACACGGTTAGGCAATCGGATTGCTAAGCAGCTGTTGTGGAAATTGAGTGCGGAGGCAAAAAAAGGCGGCACGAACGGTAAATTGTCCGTGCCGGGAGGCCAGTGACGCAACTTGTACTTAAAACCGCGCCGTGAGAGCAACAACCTCAACCACGACTGAACTTATATTAGCAGATGCATACGCTGAACTTCTAGCTGCAAATGCCAAATTTCCTTAAAAAACATATTTCTAAACTTTTTTAATCCCAATTCCTGTATCTTTTGCCCCCAAAAGATACCTTCAAAAGCATAGACGCGGTTCTCAAAATTAAGTTTCGGTAACCTGTGCCTTTACGCAAATTTGTTAACTTTAAAGCTGGTCCGGTGCTGGTAGAGGACCAAGCCCATCCGCCTGAGCCTGGGAATTTCTGGCGAACCAGCCTCCTATTGGCGACCTCCGCAGCTCTCGGGGGAATTGCCGTCGCCATATGGAACCGCAGAATCCTGGCTCAAATGCGCCAACATTCCTCACCCGATGAACAAGACTGAGACCCTGTTTCAGGGCACAACTGAATCAATCGTCTCCGCCATAGCCATATCCCGCTTGGTCAACCCGCCCTTGTCGTGCGACACCAGCGCCAGCCTGACCTTGTTGTAGCGAATATCAATATCCGGATGGTGTCCGGCCTTTTCCGCCTGCTCCGCCACCTGGTTTACGAACACCATGGCAGCAGCGAAATCCGGGAATTCATAACGGCGTACGATCTCCTTGCCCTCGAGCTTCCACCCTGGAAGCGAACGCAAACTTTCCTGCACCATTTCCGGGGTCAATACGCTCATTGCTTTCTAACCTCTTATTTCCTAGCTGAAGGGATTGCGTAACTTGGGCCCATTCGGCTCAAGCTGCAGGGGAGAAAACTTCTTTGACTGTAGCGTAATCTCGGCCCGTAGATCCTCCCATAACTGGTCGGGCAAGCTGAGATAAACGTCCACTACGTGGGGGTCAAACTGGGTGCCGGCGCAACGTTTGATCTCCACCCGCGCCGCCGCAAAACTGGTCGCCTTCCGATACGGACGGTCCGACGTGATCGCGTCCAGGGTATCAGCCACCGCGAATATCCTCGCCCCCAGCGGAATCTCCTCACCCTTCAGTCCACGCGGATAGCCGCTGCCATCGTAGTGCTCCTGGTGGGCATACACAATTTCCGCCGCTTCCTGCAGGAAGGGGATCTTGCGCAACATCTGGTAACCGCGCGCGCAGTGCTCTCGCATCACTTTTTTCTCATCTGCCTGCAGCTTGCTCGGTTTCAGCAGGATCGCGTCTGGAATTGCCATTTTCCCAATATCGTGCAGAAATGCGCCTCGGGCCACAATCGGTATCTGGTGTGGTGGGATTCCTGCGCCACGCGCCAGCGCGATGGTAAAAGCCGTCACCCGTTTGGAGTGCCCTTCCGTCTCGGCATCTTTTAGATCCAGTGCGTCGCCCAGGGCCTCGAGGGTAATGTCGTAGGATCGCTCCAGGTCGGCGATCGCCTGGTGTAACATCCCCGTTCGAGCGCTGACCATCTCCTCCAGGTCCTGCCGGTATATGGCGTTCTGCTGCAACAGCCGGCGGTATTCGAGGGCTCGCCGGACCGTGACCAGCAGATGCTCCTTCTCTATCGGCCTCAGAACGTAGTCATAGACCCCCTGACGCACTGCCGCCAGGGCTGCGTTCTCATCATGGCTCGCTGTCAATAGCACCAAAGGCGTATCGGGCTGCACCACACGCAGCCGTTCGATCAGCCCCCGCCCGCCCAGGCCGGCCATTGTCAGATCTGACAGCACCAGGTCATAGGGGGGATCCTGCTCGAGGTGCACGATGGCTTCATCCCTCCCGCTTGAGAGCACAGTAGAGTACTCACCCTTCTTGAGCATGCCTTCGATTGCCGAGCGCGATTGCAGGTGCTCGTCGACTACTAGGACCCGGGCTGGACTGCTTGTGGCCATTCTTGCTGCGCAACCGGTTTCCCGGAATACGCTTCCTTTCCTTATCTAATGCTGATGGGGCGAGGTTCGCGCGGGTGGCACGTTATCTCGCAAAGTGTGAAACTGCCGTAATTTTGAGTCTATCTTCAACCGGCACCCGAGGGGTGAATTCTTCGCTCGGAAGTCGTCCCCGGGGAGCAAACTGTTATACTCCGTGAAAGATCATCCCCGCTTTTTTCACATGGCCAAGGCAACGAACGCTCCCGGGTTTACAGTGGTTCTCATTTCCAGGCTCTGCAATCTGAATCGGGGTAGCATTGTTCAAGTTTGAGCGCGAGATCTTCGCACCTTCGAATCTAGTCGCCTCTCAGGCTGCTGAACAGTCCCTCGAGCAGCAACAAAGGGACGTGTACGAAAGTCACCGTCACCGTGCCTTTTCCTTGGCCTTTTACATGACCGGCAACGAAATCGAAGCGGAAGAAATTCTCGCTACGACCTTTGTTCGTGCTTTTCAGCAACAAGAACGTCCCGATGGCTTCACTGTCGATTCAGCATTGGTGCACGAGTTGAGCCAGCGATTTCCTTTACAGGAAGAAGAGGCTCCGGCGGTGATTGGTCCAGGTGCGGGCACGAGTCATCGCAATGTGCGCCGCCCCGATCTGGAGGCAGCCGTGCGCAACCTGCCGGCCAACGAGCGCCTGCTATTCCTGTTGCGCGATGTCGAGGGCTACTCGCCGGCCATGATCAGCCGGCTGCTCGGTATCCCTGAGTCGCAAATTCAGCGCTCCTGCTTTTCCGCCCGCATCCGGCTATGCCAATTGCTCGCCGAACTGGCCCGCAACGAAGCCGCCTGACCGCTCTGCGCCTTTCCGTTGTGTAGCCCGGACTTCAGAGGCTGCGGAAAAAGTCTCAGCTTTGCGAAAAAGTCAGGGGCGAAGAGCCGTGGTATCCCACATCCCGCAAAAAACGAGCGAGATATGGGGCACCCGGGGTCCTTTTGGGGGAGAATGAAAAAAAGCGCCCAGGCGCTTAAAGCCCGGGAACTTATGTACTGAGCGTTTCAGCGGGTTTTCATGCGGATACCGCGGGAAAAGGCATCTGCCCATCGCTCGGTAGCCGCTTTAAACCCGCGGGGATGCCCGGAATAAAAAATTCGGGCTTTAGCCCTGGTGGCTGCTGGAACTCAAGTTACAGTGTCGGCTTCTTATTCCTCCGCTGCGCTGCCCAGCCTTCTTTGATCGTCTGCCTGGCCCGCCCCAGTGCCAGCGCATCCTCCGGTACATCCTCCGTGATGCACGATCCGGCAGCGATATACGATCCATTGCCCAGGCTGATCGGTGCCACCATGATCGAGTTACTGCCCACGAAGACGTTGTCGCCGATCACCGTCTTACGCTTGGCAACGCCATCGTAATTGCAGGTGATCGCCCCTGCGCCCACATTCACCCCTTCGCCGATCTCGGCGTCCCCCAGGTAGGTCAAATGGTTTGCTTTCGACCCTTTGCCCAAACGAACTTTCTTGGTTTCAACAAAATTACCCACGTGCGCGCCCTCGCCGATCTCAGTCTCGGGCCGCAGATGCGCATAAGGTCCAAGCATCGCACCATCATCCACCCGGGACTGGCTAATAATGCAGCCCTGGCGAACCAGCACCTGGTTGCCCACCGTAGCGTGTTCCAGGACCGAATAGGAGCGAATACGGCATTCTGACCCTATCTTGGTTTCACCCAGAAGCTGCACAAAGGGTTCAATCACGGTGTCTGCTCCCACCATCACCCCGGAATCGATCACCGAAGTCTCCGGGCCAAAAAACGTCCCTCCTTCCGCCATCAGCCGGCGCGCAGTCGTGAGCCGCAGCTTGCTATCGATCGCCATCATTTCCGCGATCGTATTCGCGCCCAGCACCTCATCGGGATCCTTCGCTTCCAGAGCCAGCACCCGTTCCCCGGCTTTCACCAGAATTTCCGCCATATCCGTCAGGTAGAGCTCTCCATGAGCGTTATCGGTACCCAAACTGTCGATATGGGCAAAAAGCGGTTTGCTGGCAAAGCCATAAATTCCGGAGTTGATCTCTCGCGCTTTCTCTTTTTCAGGAGTTAATGCCTTAGGCTCAGCAATCTCCTGGACCTCATCGGATCCATTCGGCTTGCGGATCACCCGTCCATATCCACGCAAATCGTCGGGTGCGGCGGTGAGTATTGTCATCGCAGCTCTGCGCTCCAGGTGGAAATCGCGAACCGCCCGTATCATCTCCGGCCGGATGAGCGGCACATCCCCTGAAAGCACGATGACATTCTCATATCCCGCAACCGCTTGCCGGGCTGTCTGGACGGCATGTCCCGTGCCCCTTTGCTGGGTCTGTTCCACGAACTGCACTCCCAGCGCGGAGATGGAATCCTTTACCAGGCCGGCCTCGTGCCCCACAACCACATAAATATCTTCCGGCGGAACAATCTGCCGCGCCGCGTCGACCACGTGCCGTATCAGCGGTTTGCCTCCAACCTCATGCAGAACCTTTGGACGCTTGCTTTTGAGCCGCGTTCCTTTGCCCGCAGCCATAATTACGATTGCGAATTGCATCGTCCGTTCTCCTTGTTTTGCGTCATGGTCTGGTCCAAAAAAGAAAACAGCAAGCCGCTCCACTGCGAGCAACCTGCTGTTTCATCTTAAGTCTATCCCCGCCACCAGGGCCGGGCGTCCCACGTTCGCATCAGCGTACGTGGGACGGAAAAGGGGGGAAGCCCGACCACAGCCTTCCGTTCCGGGACAAACGCTCTTAACCAGCAGCAACTACTGTCGTTGCTGCAGCTGATCTCCACCTCTGGAATCGCCAACCGTCTTCGACGTCGTCACACTAATCGGTGACTGCAGATGAAAGCTGACCAGCGTCTCGGTAGGAATCTGCACCTGCTGTCCACGAGTAACCCCGTTGACGCCGGCGCCGACCCCGCCGCCCGTGACCGCTCCGATCGCTGCTCCCTTACCACCTCCGGCAAGCGCCCCGATAATCGCCCCCAGGGCAGCACCGCCGCCAGCCTTGGTGGCCGTATTCTTCCCCCGACCGTTCCCTTGTTTGGTAAACGCATCCGTCACCACATCTACTGGATGGTCAACCGTATCGAGCCTGGTCAGTTCGATCGACAACTCCGAGCTGCCGGAAAAGTGAGTGGCATCCTTGGCCGTGACCACCCGTCCCACCACCGAAGCTCCCGACCGCGCCACAACCATTCCGTCGGCGATCAAATCTCCCGCCAGGGATCCATGGAAAACCGAGTTCGACTGCGTGCTTGCGCTATCCAGCGTGTCGGTCATGCGAATCGGAATAACCGTGCCCGCAGGGAGCGTCACCGTCTTGACCGGCGGAGGCGGAGGGGGCGCTGGCGGAGCCACTACCTGCACCTTCTCTTGCACCGGCGGCGGCGGCGGCGGTGGTGGAGGCGGCGGGGGTGCAGCCTCAGCTATCTCCTTATGCCGGCGTTCCGGCTTGGGCGGAGTCACCTTAGCAGCCCGCGGAGGAGCCACCACCAGGTTATTGACCACCGTCCTTACACCATCGATCGACGCGCTATCAGCTGCCGCCAATGCGCGCGAGGCATCGTTGTCTACCTTGCCGGTCAGTGTGGCCACACCGTTGGCAACAGCCACCTGGATATTCTGCCCCGACAATGCCGATTCGGCCGTGATCTTCGCCTGAATATCGCTGCCGATCTGCTGCTCGTCCCGTACCGGAGGCGGTGCGGGTTGCGCAGCGGGTGTTGCTTGCTGGGCGGCAGGTTGTTCCGCGGGTTGTTTATTACAGCCCGAACCCAGAACCAGCAAAACGGTCAAAGCCATCAGCGAAATGCTGCTTCGCGTTAAAAATTCATTCATGGGGGATACCTTCAGTTGTCACCTTTTAGCGGGCCTCGTTCTACTTTGGACGTTCAAACCAGCATCAGGGTGCACGCTGAGCGCGAATAATGCATCCCATAATAGTTGCCGAGTCTTGGGCTCCTTGGCAAAAGTATCTTGGGCTGGAATCCGGGTGCTAACCCGTCTCCACAAGCGAAAGCAGTATATTGAAGTAAGCTCAGCAAAAATAAGGGGAAATCCATGTCAGACGAAATTGAAGACAACGGTGGCGGAAGTGGTTTCGGTTGGTTTCTGGTAGGGCTTGGCATTGGTGCAGCGATCGGTGTGCTGTACGCTCCCCAGGCTGGAACAGATACCCGTGAAAGTTTAGCCGAAGGCGCGCGCGAACGTGCCGAATACCTGAAGCAAAAATCGAGAGAAGCCGCGGCACAAGTCAACACCTACGTCGACGCCGGCAAGGACCAGTTCGGCGACTATGTAGAGCGCGGCAAGCAAGCGGTGGCGCAAGGGCGTTCCCAGGTAGAGGACTACGTCGACCGGGGCCGCAAGGTAGTTCAAAAACACGCGGGCAAGGTGTCAGCGGCTGTCGATGCAGGGAAGAACGCATACACTGCTACGACGTCGACGACCGACGGACAGATCTGAAGTAGAGAATGGACAAGTCATCGCAGGACCTGTTAGTCGTCTTCATTGCTATTGCTGCAATTAGCATTCTCATGCAGGCGGGCTTTACGGTGGCCATGTTCATCGGCGCCCGCAAAGCGCAGAAAAAGCTCATGGCGCTCGCCGATGACGTCCGTCTGCACGCCATGCCTGTCATCATGTCGTCCCGCGAAGTGATCCAGGACGTCGCGCCCAAAATAAAAACCATCACAGAAAATCTGACGGCTACCAGTACAACTCTGCGTGCCAAAGCGGAGCAGATTAGCACTGTAGTAGGCGATGTGACCAGTAAGGCTCACGTGCAGGCTTCGCGTGTGGACGGTATGGTTAAGAGCACGCTCGACCATCTTACCCTTGCCGTCCAGGCGCTCGAACACGGCGTCGCGGCGCCCGTCCGCCAGGTAAACGGCATCATCAACGGATTGCGCGCCGGCGTTGACGTTATGCGAAAGAAAACCCCCAGCAATCATCTCGATCCCGAAGACGATTTGTTCGTCTAAACGATCCAACCCCCGCCAACGACCTCATCCTCGAGATAAAAAACTGCAGCCTGCCCGGGAGTGACGGCCCGGACCGGCTCGTCAAACCGTACCTCGACCTCATCCGCACCGATTGCCCGCAGCGTCGCCCACGCCGGATCATGGCGATGGCGAATCTTTACCTGCGCTCTCATCTCGCCTTCCAGTCCCGCGATCGAGATCCAATTCAACCTTTGCGCCCGCAGCGACTCACGCTGCAGCTCCTGCTCCGTCCCAACCGTCACCTGCTTACGCTCGCTGTCAATCGAGATCACGTAAAGCGGGGAAGGGGAGGCGAGGCCCAGCCCTTTGCGCTGTCCAACCGTAAAATTATGTATGCCGGCATGGTGGCCCCGCGCCTCCCCACCCACTGAAACCAGTTCCCCCGCGGTATCCGGCACAACTTCGCCCTGCTCTTCCAGGTAGGCGTCGATGAAGTGCTTGTAATCGCCACCGGGGATGAAGCAGATCTCCTGTGAGTCCGCCTTGTTCGCTAGCGCCAAACCATATCCCCGTGCCAGCTCGCGCACTTCTGGCTTCGTCAACCCTCCCAGAGGGAAGAGCGTGCGCGAAAGCTGTTTCTGCGTCAGCCCAAAAAGAAAATAGGTCTGGTCCTTACTGGCATCCGCCGGCCGCTTGAGGATCCAGCGCCCTCGTTCCGGGTCGTACTCATTACGCGCGTAGTGTCCGGTAGCGATCTGTTCCGCCCCGATCTGCCGCGCAGTCAGTAGCAACTGGTCGAACTTCAGGTGGTTATTGCACAAGCTGCAGGGAATCGGCGTCCGCCCGGCGAGATACTCATCGACGAAAGGCCGAATCACATCCCGCTCGAAGCGCTCCTGATGATTCACCACGTAGTAGGGAATTGCCAGCATCTCCGCCACCCGGCGCGCGTCGTAGACATCGTCAATCGAGCAACAGCGGCCCTGCACTTGCTCCGGCATTCCTTCCTTGCCGGCCAGCCGGCGCTGATTCCATAGCTGCATGGTGAGCCCCACCAGCTCGTGTCCTTCGTGCTTGAGCATGGCAGCAACGGCAGAGGAGTCCACACCGCCCGACATAGCCACTGCGATGGTCATCGCGTCACCACCGAGAGTTCCCGCATCCGCGCCACCTGCGTTGTCACCAGATCAATGGCCCGATCAATCTCTTCGTCGCTTGTCCCCCGGTGCAGACTAAAGCGCAGACTGCTGCGTGCCCGTTCTGCGGACAGGCCCATCGCTTCGAGCACATGGGAGGGTTCATTGGCGCCGGAAGAGCAAGCCGCGCCGCTCGAGACCGCCAGACCCTTAAGGTCGAGCGCAATCACCAGCGCTTCTCCGTCGAGCGAATCGAACCCCAGCGAACGAAACCAAAGATTGGTAGTGTTCGGCACCCGCGCCGCCTTTCCGCCGTTCACGCCGCCGGCGCATGCCAGCAGCCCGGTTTCCAGCCGGTCGCGCAAGCCCCGCATACGTTCTATCCCATCACTGCGCATCGCATACTCCGCCGCCGCGCCCAAACCAACGATGCCCGCGACATTCTCCGTGCCCGCCCGTCGCTGCCGTTCGTGCGCGCCCCCGGCGGAGAGGGGCTCCAGGCGCGTGCTCCGGCGAACGAACAGCGCTCCAGTCCCTTGCGGCCCATGCATCTTATGCCCGGAAATACTCAGAAGCTGGCACCCAATGGAAGCGACGTCGATTGCGATCTTCCCCGCGGCCTGCACTGCGTCGACATGAAAGCGGATCCCGGCTTCGCCGGCAATCCGGCCGATCTCCTCCACCGGCTGCAAAACGCCCGTCTCATTATTGGCCATCATCACGCTGATCAAGCTGGTATATGGCCTCAGTGCCTTGCGCACATCTTCGGCGGCCACAACCCCCTGGCCGTCCACCGGCAGGAACTCTACGTCGACCCCGCGCTCGCTCAGTCGTTCGACTGCATGTAGCACCGCGTGGTGTTCCACGGCGCTGGTTATGACATGGTCCCCGGGCCGGACCGAGCCAAAGACGGCCAGGTTGTCGCTCTCCGTGCCGCCGCTGGTAAACACGATCTCTGAGGGACGGCACCCCAGGAACTGGGCCACGCTGCCGCGTGCGCGTTCGACAGCAGAGCGCGCCTGTTGACCTTCCTGGTGAATCGACGAAGCATTCCCGAACTGTTCCAGCAAAAACGGCCGCATCGTCTCCAGCACCTCAGGGAGCAGAGGAGTGGTAGCATTCGCGTCCATATAAATTCGCTGCATAGCTCTATTCTACGGGAATCAGAAAGCGCCGTTGACAACTCCGGCCGCCTAACCTGCTAGGCTTCTGTCTGCAAATAGCGCTCAAGAAAGGTCAACCATGTACATCAAGTCCTGTATCACTGTGATCGCAACACTTGCCCTGACAACATTATTTGCCCCCGCCTTCGCCGCGACTGGCAATGCTCCCGCCGTGCAGGCATCCCCTGCGCAGGTTTTCGGGAAGCTGATCAGCGACCAGGAAGAAGAGATCGTCGCTGTGGCAGAAGCCATGCCCGCCGACAAGTACAACTTCGCCCCCACCAATGGCGAATTCAAAACGGTACGCACCTTCGGGCAGCAGCTCACCCACATCGCAGGAGCGCAGTACTACTTTTTCGGCGGGTTCGGTACCAAGCCAACCATCGATCCGAAATCGCTCGACAAACTAACCAGCAAAGACGACATCGTGAAAGCTCTCAAAGATTCCTTTGCCTTTGCCCACCGGGCGACGTTCAGCATGACACCGGAAAACGCATTTGAGGAAATAGAAGAACGGGACGGGACCAACACCCGAGCCAGCATCACCGCCTTCTCCATAGGCCACACCGAAAACCACTACGGCCAGATGATCGAATACCTGCGCATGAACGGAATCATCCCGCCCGCCAGCCGCAAATAGCCATTTCCAGGGGAGACTGCTTTCGCCGGGGCAAAGCAGTCCCGAAGGGACGACACAGCCTGTAGCCCGGCACGGCAGTGCCGGGTAGGCTAAGGTTTACGAGGAGAGTCCCGGAGGGACGACACATCCCCTGGCTGAGGGTTGCTTTTCGAGCGGTTTGCAACTTTCGCGGCCCGTTTCGCCGCTCATGGGACTACCGCTTCTCGACCGCGACGTACTTCACCGGATAATCCGGGCCAATGTACTCCGCCCGTGGCCGAATCAACCGGTTATCATCCAGCTGTTCGATCACATGCGCCGCCCACCCGGAAATTCTGCTCACCGCAAAAATCGGCGTAAAGAGATCCAGGTCGATCCCCAACATGGTGTAAGTCGAAGCCGAATAAAAATCCACATTCGCGTTCAGCTTCTTTTCCGCCAGCACATGCTTCTCAATCGCCCGCGACATCTTGAACCACTTGGCGTTCCCCGACGACTCGCCCAGCTCTTCAGACATCTTGCGCAAGTGGGTCGCTCGTGGATCCTCGGTGTGGTACACCCGATGGCCGAACCCTGAGATCTTCTTCTTCTGCGCCAACAGCTTCGCCACATGATCCACCGGATCGACGCCCTCTTCGTCGATGGCAAAAAGCATCCGCATCACGGCTTCATTTGCCCCGCCGTGCAGCGGACCTTTAAGCGCGCCGATAGCCCCGGTGATTGCAGAATGAATATCCGAGAGGGTAGCCGCGATCACGCGCGCGGCAAAGGTCGAAGCATTCAGTTCATGATCGGCATGAAGAATCAGCGCGACGTCAAAGGTCCTGGTCGCCGTCGCTGAGGGCTTTTCCCCATTCAGCATCCACAAAAAGTTTGCCGCGTGGCTCAGCGATTTATCCGGCTCCACCACGGTCTTACCTTTGCGCAGCCGGTCGTAGGCCGCCACCAGCATGGCAATCTGCGATGTCAGCCGAAAACTCTTGCTCACGTTGGCATCGTGCTCGTTGTCGCTCTCGTCGGGATCGTAAAAGCTCAGAGCCGAAACAGCAGTGCGCAGCACTTCCATCGGGGTTGCGCTGGACGGAAATGAGCGCAACAGATCGATAATTTTAGGGTCCATTTGGCGAGCATCGCTCAGCCGTTTGCTGAACTCATCCAACTCCGCTCGGCTGGGAAGCCGTCCAAACCACAGAAGATACGTGCTCTCCTCGAACGTCGATTTCTCCGCCAACTCATGAATATCGATCCCTCGGTAGGCCAGTACCCCAGCATCGCCATCGATCCAGCAAATCCCCGAGTTAGCCGCAACGACTCCCGCAAGTCCCTTGCCCACCACCGCCGTAGACATTCTGATTGCTCCTCTTATCTTGAGATGCCCCGAGGGGGATATGCTGGTGTTCCAACGGCCAGTCTGTCTGTTTATAGCGCAGCGCTCTGAACCTTGTCACTTAGACGGAAGCGACCCATGTGCGGACGCGGCTACACCATCAACTGCTTCCCGGGTTCAAAGGGTCCCATTACGAAAGTGGGCCGCAACCCCCACAATTGGGGAGTTGGCCGATGATAACCCCCCGGCAGCGATGACTTCCGCAGTCTCCGCTCGTCCATTGTAGGATGGGGAAATACAAAGCGTTCCCACTAGAAGAGAGGCAGATCGCATGAGCGACGAAAGCTTGGATATAGTCGAAAGATCCCACTCTGGGGTCTTCATCGCCCTGGTTGGTTTTGCTGTACTGGCGTCCGCTGCCGGGTTGATTTGGAGCTACACGCTGGAGAATCGGCTGGAAAAATCCCAGGCTGCGCTGGTAAACGCGCAGCAGCAAAACGACAAGCTGGCCGAAAGCCTCAACGAAACCAACGCCAAACTGCGCGTCACCTCGGAAACCCTGGGTCAGAGCGTAGGCCTAACCCAGCGGCAGCTGGAAGCCCGTGCCAGCGAATTCCTCAAGCGCCAGCAGGCGGAAACCGCCCGGCTGGAGAAGGAGCAACAAGCCGCCCAGGCCGACACCCAGAAGCAGATCGGTGCCGTCTCGACCGACGTCAGCTCGGTTAAGACCGACGTCGGGGGGGTAAAGACAGACGTAGCTGCGACCAAGACAGAGCTAGCCAGCGCCGAGAGCCAATTGAAAAGGGTAACTGGCGATTTGGGTGTGACCAGCGGTCTGGTAGCGACCAATGGCAAGGAACTGGAGATCCTCAAGCACAAGGGTGATCGTAACTATTACGACTTGAACCTGACCAAGGGAGCCAAGCCGACCCCCATTTCCGGCATCAGCCTCTCGCTCAAGAAGGCCGACACCAAGCATTCGAAGTACACCCTGCTGGTGGAATCCGACGACAAGAAAATCGAGAAGAAAGACAAGAATCTTGATGAGCCGGTCCAGTTCTACACCGGCAAAGACAAGCTCCTCTACGAGCTGGTGATCAACACCATCAACAAGAACCAGGTAATAGGCTACCTGGCCACCCCAAAGAACTCCCCAGCCTCCGCCCAGCCGTAGAAGGGCAAGATGTTTTCCCTACAGTAACCGATCTTGAAGTGGGTGGCCCAGGTCTCGCTTTTGAGACCTGGGTGTTCCATTGAAGACTCTTTTGCGGGTCGAGAAGTAAGGCCAACCTACTGCCGGGGAAGCAGCAATTCCAGATTCTTATGGTGCAGGAGTGTAACAACCACCTTGGCCGACTGCAGCGTGTCCCATTGTTGCTTGCTGATAGGAAAATTAAAAATACATAATCCCTGAACAGCTTGCCCGGGAGCCAACGTGATATCCCGATGGATCGCATCCGCGCGCAGGTAACTCAATGAAGGATAGGCCTGAAACACCCGGTCCATATCCTTATCCCCGGCGGTCGTATTCACCTGCTCTGACCCGTCTGGCAGCTTGATCGTCGACGAAACATCCTCCAGGAAAAGAGGAATGTCCGTCTGATTGCGAATCCTCACCTTAGCCAGGATCAACAACTGATCGTAGTACTCGCCCGAGCCTTGCATCCCTTCGCTGCCGCCCCCGCTATTAATCAGGGTATGCACCGGGTAAAGGTTCATCGTCAACACTTCTCCTGCGGCCACCGGCGGCCTTTGTCCCAGGTAGACATAGAGCGCGATGGCGATGACCATCACGATGGCGGCGATGACGACGGTTTTTATCGCCGCTTTAAATGGATGGGGCGGATCGACCTGCGCCAGATTCGGTCCGGGTCCGGAGAGTTCCGATAGATCAGCAGTTTCGCTCACTTGGCTCACTATCCTCGAATTTTAGCCCAATTAGCTACTGGGCATAAGTTACTAAAGAGGGCCGCCGATCTTGACGGGCGCACGCGGATGTGGTCTTGACACCAAATTCGGGGATGAAAACGCTGTGTTGTAGAAAGGATTGTCCAGGATGACCCACAAAGTTCCTCTACACTAATCTAGATAGCATGCGAATTCTGATTACCGGCAAAAATGGACAGGTAGGGACCGAGCTCTCCCGCCGGTATGAGTCGCGCGGAGACGTGGTACTAACTGGCCGGGACGAATGCGATCTCAGCAGCGAAGGAAGCATTCGTGATGCGGTGCGGCAAGTAAAGCCCACAGTCATCATCAACGCCGGTGCCTACACGGCCGTCGACCAGGCCGAAAAAGAAAGTCCCCTTTGCTTCGCCATCAACGCCGCCGCTCCCCGTGTGCTGGCAGAAGAGGCGGCCCGGCTGGACGCTCTTCTCATCCACTACTCGACCGACTATATCTTTGACGGAACCAAATCCGGCCCCTACGTGGAAAGCGACCCCATCCATCCTCTGAGCGTATACGGAGAATCAAAGGCTGCCGGGGAAGCGGCCATCGCTGAGACTGGGTGCAACTACCTGATTCTTCGCACCAGCTGGGTTTACGGGGCTCACGGCAAGAATTTTCTTCGGACCATGCTCCGCCTCGGTGCGGAACGCCCGGAATTGCGCGTCGTAGACGACCAGATCGGTGCTCCCACGTCAGCCGCTGCCATAGCCGAAGCCACTGCACGCCTGGTCGATTTTGCCCCGGGCGCGCCTGGAATCTATCACATGACTGCCGCCGGCTCGACTTCCTGGTATGGCTTTGCCTGCGCTATTCTCGGCGCTGCCATGGGCCCGGCCAGCCCTCGAGTGCAACCTATACCTGGGTCGGACTATCCAACTCCTGCCAGGCGGCCTGCGAACTCAGTGCTCGCCAACCAGAAATTTGCCGTTACCTTTGGGTTTCAGCTGCCGTCATGGCAGCAGCAACTCGATCAGGTTCTTGCCGGAATGCGGGTGGCAACACCAACCAACGAGGTTAATCGATGAAGTCAGTAGCAACCGTGATTGCCGATGTGCAGCTCCTGGAACCGCGGGTTTTCGAAGACACCCGAGGCTCCTTTTTTGAAAGCTACAATGAACGGGTTTTGGCGGACCTCGGCATTTTCAGCCCCTTTGTTCAGGACAACCAGTCGTTTTCCCACAAAGACGTGGTCCGCGGCCTTCACTATCAGGTGAAGCAGCCCCAGGGAAAGCTGATTCGCTGTTTGAGCGGAGAGATCTTCGACGTCGCTGTCGATCTTCGCCGTAACTCCCCCACCTTTTGCAAGTGGGTAGGAGAAACGCTGAGCGCCGGCAATCGCCGTATGCTCTGGATTCCCCCGGGCTTTGCCCATGGCTTCATGGTCCTTTCCCAGGGTGCGGAAGTTCTCTATAAAGCTACTGATTTTTACGCTCCACAGCATGAGCGCACGATCCTGTGGAACGACCCCACGCTGCAGATCGAATGGCCACGCAGCAAGCAAGCCGTTCTCTCCGTAAAAGATCTTGCAGGATCAACCCTGGAGCACGCCGCCGTCTACGAGCAGCCCCTGAACCAACCCCGGAAAACCTCCCCCCAGCCGGTCGCCCGGTAAGCCGGGGCTTACGAGTCGTCGGAAGCCCCGGCTGTTGAGGGCTGCGTGTGTAGCCCCGGACTTCAGTCCCGGGGGAGCGGGTTTTGCGCCGGACCGGGCGGGGCTTGCGCTTCGGAAACCCTGGCTGTTGAGGGTTGCGGGTGTAGCTCCGGACTAGAAGTCCGGGGGAGCGGGTTTTTAAACCCAAGAACTAGAAAAGCTCCTCCAACGCCCGCGCTATACTCCTCATCTCGTACCGCGCACGAAAGCAGGCCAGCCCGTTGGCAATCATGCGCTGCCGCTCATCGGGATTCATCCCCAGCAGCGCCGCCATCGACCGGTACGTCCCTTCGGCAGTATCCTCATTCACAATTCCAGCCTGATCCTGAACAATCTCGGGCCAGATATTCACCTTATCGGAGATAAGCACAGGCACCTCGCAAGCCAACGCTTCCACCACCGCCAGCCCGAAGTTCTCCTGATGCGAAGGAAGCACAAACCCGTCGGCCGCATACAACGCTCCCCATTTCAAGTCCCCGCTGAGCATCCCTGTCCAATGCACGCGTCGATCAATACCGAGCCGCTTTGCCTGGGCCTCCAGCTTCGGCTGCAATCCCTCCTCATCGGGACCCGCCATCACCAGGTCTAACTCCGGATGCGTCGCCGCCAGCCTTCCCAGGGCTGCCAGCAGCAAATCGCAACCTTTCTTGGTGTGAATTCGCGAAAGAAAAAGAAAAAATCTGCGCGACCGCAAAGCCGGATACCGGCTAAGAAACACCTCCCGTTGCAGCTCACGATCCCCGATCGGCGCAGATGTTCCCAGAGGGGCCACCACCGCATGCCAACGTTGCGGCCAAAACGTCTTGGCTGCGGCATCGCGTTCCATCGCGGTAGTAAAGCAAACCGCTCTGGCATCTCGTAGCACGCGATACTCCCGCGCCAGCCAATACACCTGCTTCTTCACGTGCTTCAGCGGAAAAGCCCGTTTGAAATACGGATCAAGCATGCCGTGAGGAAACACCACATAAGGCATTCGCCCATGAATCACGCGGTAACTCCCATAGCTATGCCACTGCCATAGCCCATGGGTCACCAACCCATCGAATCGCTCCAGATTTTTTCTAAGCCATGGCTGCAGTCGGGGCGAAAAACGATAGCTCCCTTCAGCCGGACCCAGTGCGTGTATCGGAAAGCTCTGCCCCTTAACATAGGCCTCGCCAGGATCATCCAGGCAAACCAGTTCCACAGCGCCTGCGGAGCTCTCGGCAAGCTTGCGAATGCCTTCGGTCGTCCCCCCCGCCGCCGGCGAAAACGAATCCACTACATGCAGCAGCCGCGGATGGGATTGTTGAGCCATGATCACAGTCAAGATACCAGCCGGCCCATGGCATAAAATGAATCCCCAGGAGCACTCCTTCTTGAAACGAGCTTTGATCACCGGCATAACCGGTCAGGACGGCGCCTACCTCGCCGAGTTCCTTCTAAAAAAGGGGTATGAAGTGCACGGCATCAAGCGCCGCACTTCTTTGCTGAATACCAACCGTATCGACCACCTCTACGAAGATCCTCACCAGGAAAGGCGCCGCTTAGTGCTGCACTACGGCGACATGACCGATTCGTCCAGCCTCATCCACGTGGTCGAGAAGGTCCAGCCCGACGAAGTCTACAACCTGGCCGCCCAGAGCCACGTCCAGGTATCGTTTGAAGAGCCCGAATATACTGCCAACTCCGATGCCCTGGGCACTCTGCGGCTGCTCGAAGCCATTCGTATCCTGTCGCTCACCCAGAAGGCGCGTTTCTACCAGGCCTCGACCTCTGAGATGTACGGCCTGGTGCAACAGATACCGCAATCGGAGAAGACTCCCTTTTACCCTCGGTCGCCCTATGGATGCGCCAAGCTCTACGCCCACTGGATCACCATCAACTACCGCGAATCCTACGGCCTGTATGCCTGCAACGGCATCATGTTCAATCACGAGTCGCCCATGCGAGGCGAAACCTTTGTCACCCGCAAAGTGACCCGCGCCATGGCCCGCATCAAGCTCGGCCTGCAGCAAAAACTCTACCTCGGCAATCTTGATTCCAAGCGCGACTGGGGACATGCCCGCGACTACGTGGAGATGCAGTGGCTCATGTTGCAGCAGGCGCGCCCCACAGATTATGTGATCGCCACCGGAGTGCAATACAGCGTCCGCGAATTCGTCACCATGGCTGCGGCTTGTCTTGACATCCATCTGGACTGGACAGGGGAGGGAATTGCGGAGCAGGCCTACGACCAGCACGGCAACGCCATTGTCGCCGTCGATCCCCGTTACTTCCGGCCCGCGGAAGTGGCAACACTGTTGGGCGATTCCAGCAAAGCCCGAAAAGAGTTAGGCTGGTCACCGCGGATTGATTTCCGCACCCTGGTGGAGGAAATGGCCACCGAGGACCTGAAAGCCGCCGAACGGGACGCCCTGGTAACCCAGCACGGCTACGCCGCCTACAACTTCCACGAATCCTGACCGGAGGCAAATGCCATGAATAAAGACAGCCTCATTTACGTTGCCGGGCACCGTGGTCTGGTGGGCTCGGCCATCTGCCGCAATCTACTCCGGCAGGGATTTGAGCGCCTCCTGTTGCGATCGCGCGCCGAGTTGGACCTGACCAACGCGATTGCCGTGCGCAGCTTCTTCGAGCTGGAGCGTCCGGAATACGTGTTTCTCGCAGCGGCCAAAGTCGGCGGCATCCTCGCCAACAACACCTACCCGGCAGACTTCATCCGCGAAAACCTGATCATTGAGACCAACGTAATCGACGCCTGCTACCGTGCCGGGGTCGACCGGCTCCTCTTTCTCGGCTCTTCCTGCATCTACCCCAAGCTTTGCCCGCAACCGATCAAAGAGGAGTATCTGCTCACCGGGCCCCTGGAGCCCACCAACCGTCCCTACGCGTTGGCCAAGATCGCCGGGATCGAGATGTGCTGGTCCTACAACCGCCAATACAACACCAAATATCTCGCCGCAATGCCAGCCAACCTCTACGGTCCGGGCGACAACTTCGACCCTCAGAACTCTCACGTGTTGGCTGCGTTGATCCGCAAAGTAGCGGAAGCCAAGGCTGCCGGCCGAAAACAAATCGAAGTATGGGGAACCGGTAAACCGCGCCGCGAGCTGCTCTTCAGCGAAGATTTGGCCGAAGCCTGTGTCTTCCTCATGAACCTCGACCAAGCCCGCTATTCGTCCCTGCTTGAGGGTGTGCCTCTCATCAACATCGGCACCGGGACCGACGTCACCATACGCGAGCTGGCCGAGCAAGTCTGCGAAGTCCTGGACTTCCAGGGCGAGCTGCGATTCGACACCACACGTCCAGATGGAACCCCGCAAAAACTGCTCGATGTAACCCGCATACAAAGCCTCGGCTGGCACTCCACAACCACCCTGGCCGAAGGAATAGCCCTGACCTACGAGGCCGCTCGCCCGCAGCTAGGGTTTAAGGAAAAAACAGAGCAACCTGCTCTGCCTTAGGTGGAGGGGTCAACGCGCTCACGACCACGAGACAAAGCAGCGCAGCAATCAACGCAGGAAAGATGGCATCCCGCTGGGCCAGCAAAGCCGGCAAGTGCCCCTTTGCTGTATCCCAGAAAAACGTAACCAGCGTGCCGGCAGCGATCGCGCTCACCGCCCCCATCGCATTCGCCCGCCGGCTATAAAACGCTGCCAGGATCACCGGAGTAAGCGCGGCCGAATAAATGGTGTAAGCATACAGAGTCTTAGCCAGAACCGAGTGCGTATTCAAAGCCTGGTAAAGCGCCCAGATGCCCAGCAGGACAACAACGAGCCGAGACACAATAAGCACCCTCTTGTTCGAAGCTCCAGGCGCAATGTAGCGACTAAAAACATCATTGACCAGGTTCGTCGACGGAGAAAAAAGGTAATTGTTTGCCGTGGAGATAATCTTGGCGAACACTGCGCCCATGAGCAGCGCCCCCAACCACGCCGGCAATCCATGCAATGCGGTATAAGCGATGATTTCTCGAGGACGCTGATGAACCTCGCCGGTCGGATACAGCACCGACCCAAAAACCGCAAGCGCCACAATGACAGTTTCGAGAATAATGGTGCCGATAATCCATCCCACCACGGCGTTGCGCGCATCCTTCTCTGACTTGGCAGAAAAGAATTTTTGATACATCGACTGGTTGCCCAGCATCAGCAGCATGGTCGGCAGAGCCAGTTCCAATGCCTGTATCAAACTGAAGTCGCCCAGGATCTGGAAGTGCGTGGCTGGCAGAGCCTGGGTCACTGCGCCCCATCCGCCTGCTGCGTGCAGGACGAACGGGAGTGAGAGCGTCAGCGTTCCAGCCGCCAGCAATCCGATCACGACGTCCATGTAGGCGACGGAAGCCATTCCCGCGATCGCTGTGAATACGATCACAAAGACAGCGATCAGGTACTTGCCCAGGTCTGCGGTGATCATGGTGGGAAAGATCAGGTGCAGAATATCTCCGCCGCCGATCAGTTGATAGCTGGTAATCGCGGTATACGCAAACAGAATGGCTATGACGCCCAGAACCCGAGCCGCCTGGTTATAGCGCGCCTCCAGCAGGTCGGGGATCGTGAACTGGGCAAACTTCCGTGCCCGGGGCGCGATGAAATAGATCAGCAGCAATCCGGCCCATCCACCGCCCGACTGCCACAGCGCAGCAAACCCGTGGTTGTAGGCATTCTCCGCTCCGCCCAGCAGTGATCCCGAACCGATCCACGACGACAGCAAAGTAAAAACCAGAACAAACGCCGGCAGGGAGCGTCCTGCGACCAGGTAGTCCGCCTTGGTTTTGGTCTTATTCAGCCGTGAAAGCGAAACCGTAAGCAGGGAAAGAACGATAACGCCGAGCACCCCGGCATACAAAGTATGGTTGGGCATGTTTTCTGAGTGTAAGCCACAGCGCGCGACTTTAGCGGAGCAGGCAAGCTTTTGAAACCTATCCCCGCATCAGTCGTTAAGTGTGAAATGAACCCGCATTGGGACCCCATCCTCGCCACAATCGCCGGGTGCCCCACACCCCCGATTTCCTGTGGAGTTTCGTGGGTTCCCTGAACTTCATGCACCCTTCCTTAAAGAAGGGTGCACACGCGGTCCTTTCCAGAGCTGCGTACAGGAAATTCGGGGCATCTCGCTCGTTTTTGGCGAGATGTGGGATACCGCGGACCTCGCCCTCAAGCCCGTGGCGGGTCCCACAGCTCCATCGGGGTGCCCCACGTTCGCCTAAACGTTCGTGGGCCGAAAACGATGGGCGAAGCCCCTCAACAGCCTTTCGTTCCGGACCCTAACCTTTGTTCAATAGGAGTGGTTTCTCGAGCATCAAACGGTAAAGTGTTCGCGCAACCTCTGCTGCAATTCTGCAGCGGAGCGGCCGGCAATCCGGATCACTTTGTTACGCGACCGCTCCCCCGCCACCACCTGCACCGCCGCCCGCGGCACCGAAAACACCTCAGCAAAGAATTCCGTCAGCGCAACATTCGCCCGGCCCTCGAGCGGCGGTGCCGAAAGCGAAAGCTTCAGCGTGTCGCCGATCATGCCGGTAATCGCCGTACGCCCAGCGCGAGGATGAACCCGCACCGGAAACGTCGCGCCCAGAGGATGGTCACTCACCGCGATCACTTGGGATAAATCCGAGGTCCAAACAGCGCCGTGCCGATCCGCACCTGGGTAGCCCCTTCGGCGATCGCAACCGGAAAATCATGGGACATCCCCATCGAAAGCTCAGCAAAGGAAAGCCCCGGATGCGCTGCTGCCAACCGATCCCGCAGCCCCCGCAAGTGTGCGAAATAAGGCCGCACGGCAGAAAGATCCTCTAGATACGGCGGCACTGTCATCAGCCCGCGAAGGTCCAGCGCAGCCAGATCCGGCAGCCGATCCAGCAACGACCTAAGTTCCGCAGACTCAGGCTCCAAACCCGCCTTCGATTCTTCCGCACTTAACTTAATCTCGATCATCACCGCCAGCCGCCGTCCCAGCTTCGTCGCGGCCTGGTTAAGCCGCTCCGCCAGCGAAACCGAGTCAAGTGTATCCACAGAAGCAAACAGCTCCGCCGCCCGCGCCGCCTTATTCGATTGCAAATGCCCAATCAGGTGGAACTCCGCCGAGCTCTGCCCCAGCAGTGTCCTCTTCTGCTGAAATTCCTGCACCTTGTTTTCCCCAAAGAGCCGGATCCCCAGACCCTCCGCCGCAACAATCGCCGAAGCCGGATGCATCTTCGACACCGCCATCAGCGCCACTTCACCCGGTGGCCGCCCCGCCTCCCGGCACGCCGCAGCGATCTGCGCTTCGATGCGCTCGAAGTTTTCAGCCAGAATTTCGGTCACTGAATCCTGCTCAATGACCGTGCTCTTCAAGATATTTCTCTACCTCGAGCGCGGCCGCGCATCCCGAGCCGGCAGCCGTAATCGCCTGCCGGTAACGCCGGTCCTGCACGTCCCCGCAGGCAAACACCCCAGCCACCTTGGTAAACACCTGGTCCGTGGTGCGAATGTATCCGTCATCATCCAGGTCGATCTGCCCGCGAAACATCTTGGCATTCGGATCATGCCCAATCCCCAGAAACATCGCGCTGACCGGCAGAGTCGACTCGTCATTGTTCAGCGTGTTCCGCAGGCGCAAACCGCTCACTTCCTTCCGCTCCACCCCCATCACTTCCAGCACCGCGGTATTGGTAAGAAACTTGATCTTGTCGTGAGCCATCGCGCGTTCCAGCATAATGTGCGAAGAGCGGAACTGCTCCCGCCGATGAATCAGCGTGACCTTGGTAGCAAAGCGGGTGAGGAACAGCGCCTCCTCCATCGCCGAGTCGCCGCCGCCCACCACCGCGATCTCCTTGCCGGAAAAGAAGAACCCGTCACACGTAGCGCAGGAACTCACCCCATGCCCAATCAGGGCCTGTTCGCTGGGCAGCCCCAGCCAACGCGCAGAAGCGCCGCTGGCAATAATCAGCGTCCGCGTATGCACGGTTTCTTTCCCCAGGTTCAAGCTGAAAGGGTGTTTCGATAGATCCACCGAAGCCAGGTGACCCATCTGAATCTCGGCTCCGAAACGAGTCGCCTGCAGCTTCATTCGCTCGATCAGCTCGGGGCCCTGGATGCCCTCCGGCCAACCGGGGAAATTCTCCACCAGGGTAGTGATCGAAAGCTGTCCACCCGGCTCATGACCCTCCAGCACCAGCGGTTTAAGGTTGGCGCGAGCGGCATAAATAGCGGCGGTAAGACCGGCGCAGCCGGTGCCGAGGATAACGGTATCGCGTACGTTGTCAGACATAGAGGTTGAATCTTAGATTCTACGCGGCTCGCGAACGATGCGAGCGAGCCTGCCGAAGTAAGATGTCGGGATGGCAAACCTGACATTGATCTACGGCATGAGGCTGCTTCCCTCCGAGGAGGCAGTTGAGGTGGGCGACGCTGTGGTGACGCTCAAAAACGGCAAGCAGGCACACGTGACGATGCACGTGCTCGAGGGCAGCAGGGAACAGATCGAAAACCAGTTGCGCCAGAGCATCGAAGCCTTCTTCGACTTCTACCCCGAGATCTAAGCGGATCCTTTTGCCTTCCCTCTGTATCTTAAAGAGGGAGGATGATCGAATGGCAGAGATCGCTGCACTGAAAACTGTGCGCCCGCGGGTAGTGGTCGTCGGCGGCGGTTTCGCGGGCTTGAGCGCCGGCATGGCGCTGGCGGATATGGCGGTGGACGTCACGCTGATCGATCGCCGCAATCATCACACCTTCCAGCCACTTCTTTACCAGGTCGCCCTGGCTGTTCTTTCCCCAGCCGACATTGCCCAACCCATTCGCCACATCTTCTCCAAAGACAGAAATATCGAAGTCCTGATGGACGAGGTCGAAGAAATCAATTGCGACCAGAACCGGGTTCATTTGCGCAGCGGCGCAGAAATCGAATACGACTACCTCATCCTGGCCACCGGCGCAACCCATTCCTACTTCGGTAAGGATCAGTGGGCACAATGGGCCCCGGGGCTAAAAACCGTGGAGGATGCGATCGAAATCCGCCGCCGCGTCCTGCTCGCCTTTGAATTGGCGGAACGCGAGATGGTAGAAACCGGTGCCCATCCCGAGCTCAATTTTGTCATCATTGGAGGTGGGCCCACCGGGGTCGAATTGGCCGGCGCCATCAGCGACATCTCGAAGCTC
>Ga0210391_10001095_pt1 | contig 25419 bp, 18 predicted proteins | sample IncBWC12OmetaG_FD_160573 | JGI IMG/M metagenome (GOLD analysis project Ga0210391, IMG submission 160573) | Forest soil microbial communities from Barre Woods Harvard Forest LTER site, Petersham, Massachusetts, United States - Inc-BW-C-12-O ... | reverse complement strand
CTTCGAGCGCTACACCATCGAACATCTGCGCCGTTTGGATGTAAAACCCGGTATCACAGGGCTGTGGCAGGTAACTGCCCGGCGCGATCCTTCTTTTGACACCAACATGGTTCTGGACCTCGAGTACATCGAAAACTGGACCTTGCGCTTGGACTTGAACATTCTTTTGCGAACTATTTCGGCAGTGCTCGCAGGAGGAGGCCAGTGAGCTTGCCGAGGATGGATAATCCGGTACCGGGGATAGGTCCAAATGTTTCTCAATGGGGTCGAATAAATAAAGCGATAGCGGGGCATCCCCTCCTCGCGACGCTCTACCCGCTCGCGAAAGATTCGATGATTTATTTAGCGGGGGCAGTTCTTCTGGGTTTGGCCAATTTCGTCCTGGTTCCGATGTACACGCGTTTTCTCACGCCTTCGGACTTCGGTGCCTACGCGCTGATCGAGATTTCGCTGCTCATTGCCGTAACCACGACACAAATGGGGCTGGGTACGACGTACTTGCGGTGGTACGCGGAGACGGAAGTCTCCCGGCGTGGGGAGATTCTTGCCTCTAGCGTAGCTGCAGGACTGGTGGCAGCTGCGATTGGCGGCGCGATTCTCGCAGTAGTGATGAGTGGGCCGCTGGGCAGGGAATGGGTCGGCGGGAATGGGCGAACGGCTTGGATTTTTGTTCCACTGGTTTTGTTTCGAAACATACAGGGCATCTTCTTCAGCAGCCTGCAAGCAGCGCAACGGCCTGTGGCGTACGTTTTGTCAGCTATTACACGTTTGACGGTTTTGGTGGCAGCCGGGTATTGGTTCGTAGCGCTGCACGGCGAAGGCGTTCGAGGCGTACTTCGTTGCTGGTTGGCAGGCGACAGCGCGTGCGTGCTCATTCTTCTCGTATTTTGCGTGCCGCGAATGCAACTCCGTGTTCGCAAGGAGTTCCTCGGTCCCATGTTGCGCTACGGGTTCCCACTCGTTTGGAGCGCGTTGATGGCTTTGTTGCTGGATGCTTCCGGGCGGTATTTCCTCGCGCAGTTTCAAAGCCTTGCCGAAGTGGGCCGTTACACGGTGGGCATCAAAATCACGAACATTCTTTCGATGGGTTTTCTGCAGCCGTTTGGAAACGCCTGGGCGGGCGCCGTGTTTCCCATCGCTCACCGTCCGAACGCGGCGATCACCTACACCAAGATCATGGGCTATGCGCTTCTGGTGGGCACTCTGCTTTCCGCGATGACCATCTTGTTCGGGCCGTTCCTGATTCGCATTTTTGCCGGACGCGCCTACATGGGAGTGCAAAGTCTTTTGCCATGGCTGCTTTTACCGATTGTATTCCGTTTGCTGGAATATTGGAGCAGCCTTCCCATCTATCTCAAGTACAAGACGAAGTGGCTCGGCCCCTTGGGAACCGCAGGTGCGGCGACCTGCATTGTTCTGAACTATTTCCTGGTGCCCCGGCTCGGCGCGTTGGGAGCGGCAATTTCCTGGCCGGCCGCCCTGGCCGCAAGCATTTGTCTGATGACTGCATTTGGCAGGCGCTATTACCCGCTGCCATTCGATCTGCGGACCTGCGGTTTTGCCGCCGGGATATGGGCACTGGCCGTCGCCGGCAGCCGGTTCACGGCGTCGCTCGACGCGCGTGCCGGCCTGGAAGCCTCCATCGCAGCCGGGGCTCTGCTCCTCTCGGCGTGTGGTTTCTATTTTCTGTGGGATGTTCGTGCCTCGAAACCGCTTTTCAAAAGGAGCGCCTATGCAGGTGATTGAACTACCCGTGTTAGTCGGCGCTCCGCTGGCAAAGTGGCGAAGAATGTATGGTTTTTTAACTCCACTAAAAATACTGCGAAAAATCCGGAAGCGTATTTCAGGGAGATTATTTTTGTGGTATCGGGATGGCTTGGCGCTGGCATTCAAGGCGCGCAATCTCGTGACGAGAAACGCTGCGATTGAAGTAAGCGCTGGCCTCGTCAAGTTTCAAATTGTCCCGGAAGGCACAATAGCGTTTCATACATGGTCAGGCCTGCGTTTCGAACACGCCGAACTAGAATTCATTTTACGAGTGCTCCAGCCTGGAATGACGTTTTTCGACGTCGGCGCCAATATCGGACTGTTTAGCGTGGCCGCGGGACAAAAACTCTTAGGTCGGCTTTCTGCTGTGTACGCGTTCGAGCCGTGTCCATCGACTTTAGCGATCCTGGAAAAAAATCTTTTGAAGAATGAACTCGCGACAGTGCGCGCCGTCCGTGTGGCTTTAAGTGACCAAAACGGCCAAGCCATCATGTACGTCAATGCAGAGTTGAAGGATGCTCTCAACTCGCTCGAAGACCCCAGCTATAGCGACGCGGAAGTTGTCGGGTGCGAGTTGGTGCAGACGGTTACGCTGGATGATTTTGTGGCGCGGGAAAATATTGCGCGTGTCGACGTAATGAAGGTGGATGTAGAAGGAGCGGAATTAAAGGTGTTTCGGGGCGGTCGAAAGCTGCTCGAACGGCCAGACGCTCCGGTGATTCTCTATGAGGGCTATAGCTGGTGCACCGCGGGATTTCACTACCATCCTGTCGAACTGATGTGGCAGCTGGAAGAATTCGGGTATGAACTTTTTATTTTAGATCCTGAGTTGGGCAATCTCCGCCGCAGGGCGCCAGGCGAGAGTTACGACGCCATGGTGGCAGCGGTGAAGAGATCGCATCCTCGTTACAGCGAAATATTCCCAAACGGGGAGAAGGCATGAAGGTCGCGATCGTCAAGCAGGTGCTGGACACCTTTGGTCCGTGGTCGAGTACTCGATGGGAAGAAACGTCGCCCGAGGCTTTGTTTCGGATTTGGCCTAGCCGGCCACTGCACTGGGAGATGACTACGTTGCTCGAAGCGGACTGGTACGTCATTCCTCAGCAGGTTAAGACGGACTATACATACGACTCGGTGCTGAAGCAGGCGGGCAATGCGGACATTGTGCGAAAGTACACGCAAAACGTAATCGCGCCAAAGGACATTCCTTACGATTCGTACGACTTGGTCATCACCAACGATCCGATTCTCGAGTTTCCCCGCAACACGCACACGCTGTTCGCGTACTTCGTCGTTGAGCACTGGGATCGGCGGTATCACGCGTCTCTTCGCCGACCGATGAGGAACGCCGACTTGTTCCTCGCGCACATGATGGACGCTTCTTGTTTGATCGAGCGCCTTCCGCAGGCCATTTCGTTTCCCTATGTTCGCGATCCAAAGTCTCTGCGCGCATTGTTTGCCCCTCCCGAACGAGAGGAAGGCGTTTGGGCGGATTGGCGGACGCTGTCGCTCTTATGCGGTGCAACCAACGGGAACGCCATGGAAGCAACGAAAAGAGCGGCGCAGCGGCTCGAAGAAGCACTGCGCCTTCCGGTCGCGTTCCGTTCGTTTTCCATGGGGCTTTATCACGGAGAAGATCCGCCGTGCTGGGGCGATGCCGCCGAGTTTCTGCGCGAGCTGGCTCGCCAAAAATATTATCTGTGCCTGGGAAGAGGGAGCGGTGCCGGACAAGGTCTGGCAGACGCTGCGTCTTTAGGGTGCATCTGTTTCGGAGAGCAAGACAAGCCGTATCACCGGTTGCTCTGCCATCCCGAGGCGCTGTGCGGCGATCTGCAAGAACTGCCGAAGCGAGTCCGGCGAGTGAACGCTTCTAAGGGTTTGCAGGAAGAGATACGCAACTGGCAAGAGGAAAAGCTGCAACGGCATTTCATCGAGGAGCCCCTAGCTCTTCTGAACGTAGCGCTCGAGCACAAGAGAAAAACGGCGGCAAGCGTGGCAGCGGCAGGTAACAGAAATGGTCTGGCGGGAAAAAAAGTAAGGGGAGTCAAAGCGTTCATACGAACGGCTCCCTAATGCAGGAGTGTCTTCGATGCGGATACTGGCTTTGAATTTTACCGAGAAGGGAGTGGGTACATATCTCCGCGCATTTTATTTTTGCCGGGAACTCGCGCGCGCGGAGCACAAAGTTACGCTGGCGACGGTATCTCGCACTTCACGTTTTCGTCCTGCGATTTCCTATAAGCGCGACTGGATCGGCGAATTCAGCGAGCCGCGCGGGCCGGGGCCATGGATACGGTTGATGGAAGGGCCAGCATGGGGCAACCGCTTTTTGCCCGGGACGGGCTGGGGTCCGCTCGACATCTGGGGCCGGACGCGCGAACTGGAAACCAGCCATTACGATGCTGTCTTTGGTTTTGAGTATCAGCCCAATGTTTCCTGGCCGGTGTATTTCACCCAGCGGCGGAAAAACTATGCGTTTTATTCGGACTGGTGCGACTGGTTCGGCGGCGGCTCGAATTGGTTCCGCGGGTGGAAGATTGCGCATCGCGTCGATTCGTATTTGGAAGAGAAGATTCGCTTCCGCGCGGCGAGGGTGAGCGTGACGTCCAAAGTGCTTCAAGAGCGCGCGCTCGCAATCGGCATCCCCGAGGAGAGGTTGGCGCATATCCCTAATGGCGCGGCAACCGAGTATATCGTGCCGCTGAGCAAGAGAGAGGCACGCGAGCGCTTCGACCTGCCGGAAGATGCGCCGATGGTCGTTGCGGTTAGCAATGGAGATATGTGTCGTGAGATGCGAATTTTTGGAGAAGTACTCCGGCAAGCGCCTAAGTCTGTTTTCTTGTTGGTCGGAAACGTGGCGCGCCCGGCATGGGAATTGGCGGAGCAACTGGCGATCGACCACCGCATCAGCCGGATGGGTTGGGTAAGCGATGAAGACTATCCCTGGGTTCTGGGATGCGCGGATGTCTGTATTTGCCCTTTGGAAGACAGCCTGAATGACCGCGCGCGATGGCCTACAAAGATTTTAGATTTTCTGACGGCGGGCCGAGCCACAGTGACAAATCCCGTCGGAGAAGTGGAGACGCTCTTTCGCAAAAGCGATGTAGGCGTACTGGCGGGTCATTCGGATGAAGAGTTTGCCGGAGAGATCGTGGCGTTATTCCACGCACCGGAGCGGCGCCGCTTCCTGGGCGAAATCGCGCGCAAAGTCATGGTCCAGGATTGGGATTGGCGTGTCCGCGGGGCGCAAATCGCCGGAATGATGGTGGCCTGAATCATGTTGCTGGCGATTCCCATTGTCATTATCGCATTTGGCGTAGCACTCTTTTGGATTGCAGCCAGCCCAGCTCGCCTTATCTACCTTTTGCCGCTGCTTTTGAGTTTTGAATATCGACTCCACTTGAGCAGTTTCAGCTTCGATCTCTCGGAAGCGTCTCTCTTCGTTGTGCTGCTAGTTTCCCTGGTGCATGCGTGGGAGGGGAAACGGAATCGACCGCTAACGAAAATTTATCCGGAACGAACCCTCATTCTATTTCTGGCTATTCTGGCCTTTCCGGCTATTTTTTTTGAATACAACGCGACGCATGCCGCTAGTGTCTATCGAGACCTGATGCTGCCGTTCCTTTTTCTCTCGGTTTTCTTACAAGCGGGAATAAGGAAGAAGCAAATTCACACACTCATCAAACTGGGATGTGTCTTCGCCGTGGCCAATGCCGTTCTCGGAATTGTGCAATACACCACCGGAAATTATCTCTGGTTTGCAGGCCCAGACGAGGCGGAATGGCAGGCTTTTAAGACCGGCTTGGCAAAGCTCTCAGGCTTCGGCGATTTTCTCGGCGTGCAAGACACTTTGCCAACCGGGCTCTACACTGGCGCAAACATGTTTGCGTGTTTTCTTTCTGTGCCGCTCTGTCTCCTGACCACCCTAGCTTTCTTCGGCAGCCTTCCGAAACTCCAACGCCTGGTTTGCGCCCTGGGGAGCCTGGTCATATTAGTTTGCTTGCTGTTCACGATGTTCCGTTCCGGTTTGCTGGTTTTTGCCGCGTCGATGATGACCGTGTATCTCTTTCTGAGCCGGCGTCGAGGTACTTTGCGCGTTGTAACCGTAACCACGCTGGCCTGCGCAATCGCAATTCTGTTTTTGACGCAGGGATTGTTTGACTGGGACCAGTTTGGGACCTTCGAAGGGCGCCAGGAAATGATTTCAGATGCGTTTACTCTGATTAAGGCGCATCCCGAGCTCTTATTGACTGGCGGATACACCGATTTCTATCACTTGCAATCCAGGGAGACGCAAGAGATCCACAATCTCGGTTTGTATTCGATTGTTCAATTCGGCCTTCCCGCTACTGTCGTGTTTTTTGCGTTCTTCGTAAGACTTTTCCGCAGGGCTTTCCGCGCCGCCAGACAGGTAACAGGACTTGAACGGAGTGTCCTGGTGGCCATTGCCGCATCCATTGGCGCTAATGTTTTTCTCTATGGCTCGACCACCATGTTGATCGACTCCGTGCAGACGACGATCTGGCTGCTGTTCTGGGCTGGAATTGCCAGCTATCTCATTGCCTACGCGTCAGCCAAAGCCGCTGAGTCTTCTCCCGCTTTCGTTCTGCGGCCGGCGATGGTCACACAACAGGCCAATCTCTCATGAACTTGCGCCCTCAGCTTCACAAATATCTTCGTGTCTACCCTGAGTGGAGATTTGCGCCTCCAAGCGTGCAGATAACGCGTTGTGTGGAGAGATTTGGCTCAGAGTACGGCGGCTACTGCCTGGACCGTTCGATGATTGGCCGCGAAGCGGTTGTCTATTCTTTGGGGATTGGAGAAGACATATCCTTTGATTTGTCTCTTATTGAGCGTTTCGGCGTTGAGGTTGATGCCTTTGATCCTATTCCCAAAGTTAAGAAATGGCTCGCTACTCAATCCTTGCCGCGGCAATTCCATTTTCATGATGCGGGGATCGCCGGGCACGACGGCGAAGAATCGTTTTATCTTCCGCCGCGAGAAAACTGTGTTTCCCACTCCATGATTCAGGCGCGCCAGTATGGGCGCGCGTCTCTGCGTTTACCAGTTATTCGGCTTTCCACGGCGATGCAGCTTCAGGGGCACACGAGGATCGACGTCCTCAAGATGGATATCGAAGGCGCCGAGTACGCGGTCATTGAAGAAGTCGTCAGAGAGAAAATACCGGTCGCGCAGCTTGTCGTGGAGTTTCATCACCGGCTGTCTTCCGTTGGAACGAACAAAACCAGGAAAGCTCTCGCGCAACTTGAAGGATACGGAATGAGGATTTCTTATGTTTGCCCGCGAAGGGAAGTTTTCACGTTCGTGCAAGCTGATTGATCTTTGGAAGAACCGGGCTGGAAGAAGCTCTGCGAGGAAGCGAACGATTCGATGAAGAAGGTCCTGATTATCGAAGCGCAGATCAAGAGATACCGCAAACCGTTCTACGAGCGTTTGAACAATGCGCTCTGCCGGGAAGACGTGCAACTCAAAGTCGTCTATAGCGCTCCGTCTCCGGCAGAAGAGCGGAAGAACGACAATTGTGACTTGCCGCAGGAGTATGGCGTAAAAATGAAAGGATACTGGTTTGGGAAGGGGCGCCTTCTCTTTCAGCCCGCCCTCCGCGAAGTCGCTTTAGCCGACCTCGTCGTCGTTGATCAAGCCAACCGATTTATCCTCAATCATTTCCTTATCCCACTTTCGTTTTTCAAATTGAAGAGAACGGCGTTCTGGGGCTTGGGCGAAAACCGGCAAGCAGACCGGTCTCGTTTCTCTGAATGGTACAAAGAGCGAACGCTGAATCGTGTTGATTGGTGGTTTGCGTACACGACAGGCACCGCTCGCTATTTGCAGGAGCATGGCGTATCTCGCGCCAAGATCACGGCAGTGCAAAATTCTGTCGATACCCGCGCGATTCAAATGTGCGTGAAGAATCTGAGTGTAAGCACTAGAACGGCGCTTCGCGTCGAGTTGGGCATCGGCCCATCGGCTCCAGTGGGAATTTTCGTTGGCATGCTGCACAAGGTGAAGTCCATACCTTTTCTGATTCAAGCCGGGGAGAAGATTCGGCAGACCATTCCCGAGTTTCAGCTGATTGTCGTTGGCGGTGGCCCGGACGAAGAAGAGATTAGGCAGGCTGCTGGGCACCTTCCTTGGGTTCATTTTGTAGGGCCGAAATTTGGCGAACAGAAATCGCAACTCCTGGCGATTTCTGACGTGTTTTTGCTTCCAGGAAGGGTGGGGCTTGCGGTCCTCGATGGATTTGCCGCCGCTCTTCCTCTCATCGCAACCAGAAGATTTGTCCACGGACCGGAGATGGAGTACTTCGAGGAGGGACGAAATGGGTTGATGACCTCGCCTGACTCGGCAGCTTATGCAGGGGCCGTAACCCGGCTGCTATCGGATCCGAGGGAGCTGCAACGGCTTCGCGAAGGGGCCGCGAACTCGGCCGAGAAATATTCGGTGGAAGTGATGGTCGAGAATTTTAAGAGGGGAATCGTGCAGTGCCTGGCGCAGCCAAGATGGCAGGGAATCCCGTTCAAGTGGCGCAGGGAGCAGAGCGCGCCGTGAACGGGGCAGTGGTCGGAGGTCTCTCGGTCTGGGAGAAGAAGTCATGAGCAAGACGAATCGAACATTCGTGATGACGACAAGCTGGGACGACGGACATCCCCTCGACTTGCGAGTGGCGGAGTTGCTTGTGAAAAGCGGCCTCAAGGGGACTTTTTATGTGCCGCGCTCGAGCCAAAAACCAGTGATGGACCGTTCCCAGATTCGCGAACTGAGCAATTCTTTCGAGATTGGCGCTCACACTTTGGAGCACGTCGCGATCGACCGGCTCTCCGACCGTGAAACGCGCATCCAGCTCTCAGGCTCTCGCGAGTGGGTCGAGGAACTGACTGGGAAAAGTTGCCGTGTTTTTTGTTTTCCGGGTGGAAAGTTTCGAAGTCGCCAGCTCCAGCTCGTGCGTCAGGCAGGGTATCAAGCAGCCAGGACCGTTGAGCTCCTCTCGACCGCAATCCCGCGGCGCATCAGTGGTCTTTACGTTATCCCCACGACCATTCAGGTCTTTCCTCACGGTCCCTATGCCTATGCCAAGAATGCTCTGAAAAGATTTTCTGCTCCGGTGAGGCCTTGGTTAAGTGGGCTACTACTCTCCAGGGATTGGCTCACGCTCGCGAAGGATTTGTTCCTTCAAACCATGGCGCGTGGAGGTGTGTTTCATCTCTGGGGCCATTCCTGGGAAATCGAGGAGCAAGGCCAGTGGGAAAACCTTGAAACGTTCTTGACGACTGTGTGTCAGTGGCGAGAAGAATTAAAAGGCGCGACCAACTCGGAGCTCTGCGCGTATGCCATTTAGTCTGGAGCAAATCTCGCTACTTCTTTGCTGTCCGGATGACCGAGCAGCGTTGGCTGCATGCCCCAATGGGCTCCGCTGCGAACGATGTCATCGTTTCTATCCTCTGCTATCCCAAAACATTCTAGAGCTTCTTCCTTCGCGGCCGATCATTTTTCCGGACAAGAGCGAACTGGCGCCTTATCGCGAAGGCTATGTTCGCGAATTCTTCCGGCCCACGGAAATTCGAGTTGACGCCAAGGCATGGGGTGCGCCGGAGGCGCGTTCAAGCAAATGGTTGCAACTACGCGAGCGCCAGGCCCGCGAAGTCCTTCAATTTCTTGGAGCCGGGCAAGCCGGTGCGGCTTCAGTGTTTTGCGATCTCTCCGCCGGAGCGGGCCACTGCACGTTCAGAGCTGCACAAGAATATCGCTTGGTTTTTCATTGCGACTTGTCGATGGACGCGCTCGCGTATGCTGGCGCAAAGGCGAGCGCAATGCGTTTGGAAAACATTGTTTTTGTTCATGCAGACTATTTTCAGCCGCCATTTTTTAACAGCGTCCATCATCTGATTTGCCTCGACACTCTCATTCGCGGGGCATGGCACGAAGCAAAGCTGCTTCAAAGCATCCAATCCGCTCTCACGCCACGGGGAGCCGCCGTAGTCGACTTTCATAATTGGTGGCACAACCCTCTCCGGCGCTTGGGATTTCTTCCTGACAATTTTGTGGGTAACAAGAGCTATACGCGCAGCGAATTGACAAGCCTTCTCTCAACTTCAGGAATCGAAGAGTTCGACACGCGGCCTTTTGTTAAGGAGGTTGATCCTCGTGGTGCGCCGGGCAAACTTCTAGCGCGATTTATTCCGGCCACCCGGCTGATGGTGCGTCTTGCGGGTGTGGATGCACCTCTGACGCCGGCAACCGCGGAGAGGCAGCAAGAAGGCATGGCGTGAAAACCCTGGTTTTCCAGTGTGATGCTCGGAAATGGCCTCAGAACAGAAAGTGACAAGCGATGTGGACTGACTACAACGCCGCTTATCGAGACGCTCTCAACGACTGGACGTTCCTTGCGTGGCGGGAAGCCGGTGCCAGGCAAAAGGCCATCAATATTGTGGAGGTATGCCGGAAAATCCCCATATTCTCCGCGCTCGAGATTGGATGTGGCACGGGATCTGTGCTGCGGGCGCTCGGCAGTCTGCAATTTGCGAACCGTTATGTCGCCACGGATATTTCCGTTGCCGCGGTCGAATTCGCGAAACAGTCCTGCGGCCCGCTGCTGAGCGAAGCTTATGTGGGGTCGGCGGATTCGCTGCCGTTCCCGGACAAATCCTTCTCCGTTGCGATCCTCAGCCACGTCATCGAGCACCTGGAAAATCCAGTTTGTGCTGTGCGAGACGCCGCGCGAGTTGCAGACTATGTGGTGATCGAAGTCCCAACCGAAAGAGTCCTTAGCAACACTATTCGCACGCAACTTCTGGGCAAGCCGTTCCTCTCTGCCGCTGAGGCAGGCCACGTCCAATTCTGGAGCTCCCGCTCAATCACAAGTTTTCTTGAACAGGATTGTGGGCAGGAGATTTTGTCGCGGCACCGGGATTTGTTGAGCCGCGAGGTTGAGTTCCACGGAAGAAAAAGCGCGCGTAAAGCTAAGCCGATGATCAAAGAAGTTCTCAAGGGGTTCATACCAGGTTGGATTTATGCACGGCTTCTGACGACGCATGCAACGTTTCTTTGCCGCGAACGCACCCGCGGTGAGAAAAAGCCCGGCGCCGCACCGAACTCTTCGGGGAAAGCAGCACATTGAAAATTCTCGTCGCGCACAACTTCTATCAACACCCGGGGGGCGAAGACGCCGTTTGCACGTCTGAAATGAGACTTCTACGCGAGGCCGGGCATGAAGTCTTCGAGTTTATGCGGCACAACGATGAGATTCAGGAATACTCCCTTATAGAGAAGGTCCATCTCGCTTGGCGAACTTCCTGGTCACGGCGAGCCTATCAGGACCTGCGGGGCATCCTCGCCAGGGAATCGCCCGATGTCGCACACTTCCACAACACATTTCCCCTGATCTCTCCATCGGCTTACTACGCTTGCGACGCGGCTAACGTTCCCGTAGTGCAGACACTCCACAATTTTCGGCTCTTGTGCCCCGGTGGCAACCTCTTCCGCAAAGGCCGCATTTGCGAGGAATGTGTTTCTCATTCTCTGCTTCGCTCGATTGTCCATGGCTGCTATCACGGCTCCCGATCTGCGAGCGCTCCTGTGGCAGGCATGTTAGCGGTCCACGGACTTTTGAATACCTGGGCGGAGCAAGTCGATCTCTTTCTCGTATGTACAGAATTTGCGCGCAGAAAATTTGTCGACGCAGGTTTCGACGAGAATCACATCCGCGTCAAACCAAATTTCATCGCTCCCGATCCGGGAGCCAGTTTCCGCAGCGGGACCACCGCACTCTATGTTGGCAGGCTGTCCCAGGAAAAGGGCCCACAGCTCCTTCCGGCGGCATGGTCGAAACTGGATGAAGCAATTCCATTGGAAATAGTGGGAGAAGGGCCGTTGCATACTTCGCTCGAAGCTGATTGCGCGCGCTATGGTCTCCAGAGCGTGCAATTTACTGGATGGCTTGACGCACAGGCAGCAGTGGAACGTTTACAGGCAGCAAGATTTCTAGTCGTTCCCAGCGTCTGCTACGAAGGTTTTCCGATGGTGATAGCTGAAGCGTATGCGTGTGGGGTCCCCGTTATCGCAGCCGGCCACGGTGGTCTGGCCGAGATTGTCCGCGATGGAAGCACGGGACTGCATTTCGCGCCGGGTAACGCAGACGATCTCGCAGCGAAGGTCGAATGGGCGTGGAGACATCCGCAAGAAATGGAAGCGATGGGTCGGTCTGCCCGCATGGAATTCGAAACGAAATACAATGCCAGCGCAGCCCTCAATGGGTTGGAGTGTGCCTACGAATCCGTACTTGCGCGTCGTAACAAAACAGCCGGCGTAAGCAGGGCATTTGTTTCAGGTGAGGCCCATGTATTCCTGGAGCGTCAAAAAGGGGCCGGCTAGATGCAAGCAATTCGAAAGTCGCTCGCTCCTATCCGCTGCAAATTTCACCCCCAGAAGTGTGATCCTTTTGATGCTCTGAAGCGCACCATATTTCCAGTATCCACCGCGCGGAAGGTTAGCCTCCGAATTGTTCCCAATAACCTCGTCGTCTACGGATGTCTGGAATCATCGAGCTAATGGAGCCTATGGCGCACACACTGCGACACAAGGCCGCATCTTTTGAAGTCCTGGGCGTCCGCGTGGACGCGGTACAAATACCGGATGTGGTGTCGCGGATGCAAGAATGGATCGGGCAACGGGACACCTGTCGCTACATCGCCGTCACGGACATGCACAGCTTGATGCAAGCGCAGCATGCCTCAAGCTTCAAGAAGATACTGAGTAGCGCGGACCTCGTAGTCCCTGATGGTTTTCCCCTTGTGTGGCTCGGACGCCGAAAAGGATATCCGCTGCGGCGGCGCGTCTATGGTCCGGAATTAATGGTGCGCTTTTGCGAAGAAACCGCCGCTGAAGGCTTTCGTCATTTCTTTTATGGTGGAGCACCCGGAGTCGCGGAAGACCTTGCTGCCCGTCTGGCGGCTCGATTCCCCGGCTTGCGCGTTGCCGGCGCATTCTGCCCCCCGTTTTGGCCGATAACGCAACAAGAGGACGAAGCAGTAAGTTCCATGCTCAATCGCTCTCGCGCGGATATTGTGTGGGTGAGCCTTGGGGCGCCAAGGCAAGAGCGCTGGATGTTCGAGCATAAGGGCCGGCTTGCGGCTCGGGTATTGGTTGGAGTTGGCGCTGCATTTGATTTTCATACCGGAAGAGTCGCACAAGCTCCTCCCTGGATGCGCGAGCACGGCTTGGAATGGTTTTTTCGTTTGTCGCGTGAGCCCGGCCGGCTCTGGCACCGCTACCTTATTTACGGAACGGAATTTACCGCCCTCGTTTTGCTGGAATCTCTGGGCCTCAAAAAGTTTTCTTAGTTCCCTTAGTTGGCCGAGCCGGTTCAGAACTAGGGAGATTGAAGACCATTGCTTGCTCAAGCCAGTGGACCATGCGAAAATAGCAGCGCTGGCTGCTCTGCACGAAAGCTTGTTGTTCGCACGCACAGTCCTGCGGCGCTATCGTCTAGGGGTCTAGGACACCGCCCTCTCACGGCGGTAACACGGGTTCGAATCCCGTTAGCGCTACCAACTCCATCATTATTTTGCATGGGTTGTTCCGAAGTTTTATGAGCTGGCAGCTCCCTCGCGCGAAGTAAGGCGCCTTGGCTTTCACTCACACCTCTTCTGTCCACGCGCATATACCTTCAATGGAACTATTGCTGGCAGTGCGGATACTCAGACTCTTCGGACTTCACCCTGCGACTCCAAACCATAGGTAGAAAACGGCTTATTGCCTCGTATTACACGTTAGCCACCCCGTACTATGAGGGTACTAGTACGGAACACTGTCCTTCCCAAAACGTGACAAGCCTCGTTCCATTTCGGACACTAGAACCATGTCAAGACCTCTTTTAGAGCTTCCAGGGTCTGAGTATTTAACTCCTTCGTTAAATACGACACCGGTCCGCCACACTCGGAACACGGCAATCGTCTCCCGCGATGTTGCTGGAGAAACGATAGTGGTACCCATTTGCCGGGGTGTGGGGGATCTCGATTCCGTTTACACCTTCAATCCGGTTGGTCGAAGCTTGTGGCGCCTGCTCGAAAACAGTCATTCGGTAGAGGAATTGGCGAATTGGGTGGCCACGCATTACGAAGTGGATGCGAAACAGGCAATGTTAGACGTTCAGAGCTATCTGGCTGAACTCCAGGAAATTGGCCTGATTCGTACGGTTTAGTAGTCCCCTCCTTCTCGGCATGCCTTCACATGGGCACGACGCTTGAAGTGTGGGTTATTCGCACCTATAGCAAGTACTGAGAGTACTAGATTTATAACGGGAAAGAGATCCTCAGACATGCAAGTGGCAGGATACGGCGAGTTGACGGGCTTGGTTCACCAGCATTTCCTAGGGAAACGCGCGCCGCTTGAGGTGTCTATCGAGGTCACGCGCCGCTGTCCCCTCGATTGTCTCCATTGCTATAACAACCTGCCGATGAGCGACCACGCAGCCCGCGCTGCGGAACTCACGTTTGAAGAGCACTGCCACCTCCTCGATGAACTCGTCGAGGCAGGCTGCTTATGGCTGCTCTATACGGGCGGCGAAATTTTCGCTCGCAAGGATTTCCTTGAAATTTACACGGAAGCGAAGAAGCGCGGCTTCCTGATCACTCTCTTCACCAACGGCACGATGATCAATGAACGCATCGCCGACCACCTCGCTGAGTACCGACCCTTCGCCATCGAAATTACGCTCTACGGCGCAACGCGCGAAACTTACGAAGCGCTGACCCAGATTCCCGGCTCTTATGACCGCTGCATGAAGGGCATACGTCTTCTGCTCGAGCGGAAACTTCCCCTCAAGCTCAAGACGGTCCCCACGACTATTAACCGGCACGAAGTTTTCGAGATGAAGCGGCTTGCCGAAGAAGAGTTTGGCGTCGAATTCAAGTTTGATTCCGCGATCAATCCCCGCATCGATTGCTCACAGAGCCCGCTTGCCGTCCGACTCTCCCCGGAGCAGGCGGTCGAGCTCGATTTTGCCGAGCCGAAGCGCAAAGCAGACTACAAGCGCATGGCCGAGCAGGATCTGAGCGCGCCAATGAAGACCGAAGCGGAGCTCGGACAAAGATATTTCTGCGGAGGAGGCATGGGCGGCTGCGCCATCGATCCTTACGGAAAGATGAGCATTTGCGTGATCTCTCACCAGCAAGGCTACAACATTCGAGAAGGCAGTTTCCTGGAAGGCTGGGAAGGACCGCTCCGCGAGATTCGGAACCAGCCCCGCACGCGCCCGTCAATTTGCGACCGTTGCCAGATTCAGTCTCTTTGCAGCATGTGCCCGGCAAACGGCGAGCTGGAGAATGGAGACCCCGAGACTCCCGTTTCGTTCCTCTGCCAGGTAGCCCATTTGCGGGCCTACGCGTTCGGCCATGAAGTTCCGGAACACGGCGATTGCGATTGCTGCGAAGGCGGCGAGCACCGCGCAGACCTGTTGGCCGCCGCGGAACGATTGAAGAGTTTCGCACCAGACACAAAGATTTGGCTGCAAGGCAAGCCCACTTCGCCTGTCTTGAATGTTCTGCAACCCACGACTGGATGCCGCAGCGGCGGATGCAACTCCCACGCTGCGACGCTCGGATGAACGAAGAAAGACCATGAACGACGAACAAGACGTGCAGCCACTGAAGCAGGACACAAAGGGCGCCTACGAGCCGCCCAAGGTCATCCGCGTAAGCCTGCGGCCTGAAGAGGCTGTGCTCGGCCATTGCAAGGTTACTGGTGCGGCCGGACCGGTCGCGACGTCGTGCCGTTCTTTTCTCGGCGCATGCCGGACGCCGGGTTCGTGAGCGGCCGGAGACTTCAGATGCCGCCATCACAAAAGGAGCTTTCGCAATTGAAGGATTTCAACAGACCGTCCTTCCCGAGTGCGACCAAGCTTTCGTATCGGATCGGAGGAATCACGTTCGGCCTGGAGGCCGAGGGTGCTCTGCTTCTGACTCCGGAACGGGAACTTGCTGCTTTCGCAGTCGAGGCCGTTTCCTGTGATGTGAACCTGCAGATCTCTTGGGCCGACTCACTCAGAGTGCCGAGCTCCACTCTGTTGTTTCATTCCGGTGGTTTGTGGTCGCTCTTTGCCGAGCCTGGCGGATATCGCTTCAGCTTTCTCGCACCGATGTTGGGGATGACTCCGTACAAAGAAGCATGGCTCGATTCCGAATTTCGTTCCGGGCGCGTGTTGTTGTCCCGCCGCTACTTTGATACCGATCGCCCTGTCTATCCTCTCGAGTACCCGCTTGACGAACTGCTGATGATTCACCGGCTTTCGCGCGGCGAAGGCGTGGAAATGCACGCGGTTGGGATTTCCGACGAAAATGGCCGCGGCCATCTCTTCCTCGGACATTCCGGCGCTGGGAAAAGCACGACCGCTCGCCTATGGATCGATCGCCCCGGTGTGCGCATTCTGAGCGACGACCGCATCATTTTGCGCGCTCAAGATAACCAAATCTGGATGTACGGCACGCCGTGGCATGGTGATGCAGGCATCGCTTCGCCGGATTGCGCGCCGCTCTCCGGTATCTATCTCCTGGCTCACGGAGATGGCAATGAACAAATTCCGCTATCCCCGGGCCGAGCGGCAGCTGAGCTCTTCACACGCAGTTTTGTGACGCACCATTCCGCGGAGGGCATTCAGTTCACGCTGGATTTCCTGGATCGCGTCGCCCGCGAAGTTCCTTGCTCTATTTTTTACTTTGTACCCGATGAATCCGCCGTGGAGGCCATTTGCCGTGCGTGAGCGCGAGTCCATCGTAAAGCGGAATTCCGCGCAGTTCGCCGCTATCTGCGATGAGCTTCTTCATCGTGGCGCAAAAATACGCTTCCGCGCGAACGGCCTAAGTATGCGACCCAACATTCTTAATGAGGATGCGGTAACTATCGTTCCAGCGAAGCAGGAAGAATTGCGTCGCGGCGATGTTGCCTTGACTCGTGGCCAAGACGGTTTCCGCGTGCACCGTGTCGCCGTCGCCAACAAAGCGACTGGCAGTATCGTGACGCGCGCTGACGCCGGCCAGGAAGATGACGCAACCACAAATCGCGTCCTCGGAAGAGTCACCGCCGTAGAGCGCAACGGTCAAACCTACTCATTCGCTTCAGCAACCCAGCGGTACGTTCACGCGTGCCGAAGCTTCGCGTATCGGCTCACCCAGGCTGGGGTGGCTCGCACCGCCCGGTTCGCCTCGGCCTCTTTCTTTTTCTGCTTGGCGATCCTGTTTGGAATGCTGTTCGATGCCGCACCGGCCGCCGCGCAGGCCGATCTGACAATGTCGCAAGCTCCATCGGTTTCCGTTGTCGACACGGGCGTCAATTTTACGTACACGGAAATCGCAACGAACAAGGGCCCAAATGCTGTTCCAACAGGTACGCTGGTCATTTATCAGCAGACGCCAGCCAGCACGACATTTCAGAGCATCTCGGCAGACGCAAACTGGACCTGCACCACGCCGACCGCGGGCAACTCAGGCCCAATCATTTGTACCTACAACTTGGCGCTGGCAAACGGCGCCACCACTGCCGCCGATCCTATTGTCATCACCGAAAGCGTAATTAGTGGAACGGCCGCGGATACAACGATTCTGAATTCTGCCACGGTGACTTCCCAGACCGTCGATCCCGTTCCCAACAACAACACGAGTGTCAGTACAGTGCTTGTCGAGCCCGCCGCGGATGCGGATTTGGCTCTATTCATGACTGCATCGCCTACGCCCGTATTCCTCTCTTCGAGCTTGGCTTACACAATTCAAATCCAAAATCTCGGTCAGGCCCCTGCCGCAACCGTGCAGGTTACGGACACGATTCCGACAGGTACCACTCTGGTGTCTGCTACCGGCACAACCGGATGGGCCTGCACGGGCACAACCGCGATCACTTGCTCCCTCACCGGCACGATGGCCCAGGGAGCAATCGGAACGATCACCATCACAATCACAACACCTTCGACCTCAGGCCCCGTTTCCAACACCGCGTCAGTCAGCACATTGACGACTGATCCCGTTTCCGCCAACAACAGCGCCACCGTGATTACCGTCGTACAGCCTCTAGTCTGCGCCACGCCAGGCAATGACGGGGCAGGCGGCACCCTGACGGGCATCGTCAATACTTACTATCCTCCTAAGGCAAATGGCACTGTCGCGGCTGGTGCGACCACCATCAAACTGGGTACTCCCTCGGGATCCGCCAAGACGATTGCCAATGGCGACCTTCTGCTCATTATCCAGATGCAAGATGCCCTCATCAATTTCACGAACACCGGTGCTTACGGAGATGGGAGCCCTGGCGATCCAGCCACGGGTTCCACGAATTTGCAGAACACTGGGCTCTTTGAATATGTCACCGCTACCAGCACAGTTTCTGGTACCGGAACATTGACTTTCCAGGGCACCGGGTCTGGCGGCGGCCTCTTGAATACTTACGTACAAGCTGCTTATAAGGCTGGGACTAATGGTCAACAGACGTATCAGGTAATTCGGGTTCCTCAATATTCGTCAGCCACACTAAGCTCCGGTCTCGTTCCTCTCGCCTGGAACGGTTCTGTGGGGGGCGTACTGGCTATCGATGTCGCCTCCCAACTTACTCTGAACGGAACGGTGGCTGCCGATAGCCTCGGATTTCGCGGCGGCGGCGGATTGATACTCACCGGCGGAACAGGCGCGGACACCGATTACAGAACACTGTCCACCAACGCAGCGGACGCCTCAAAAGGCGAAGGCATAGCGGGCACCCCCTACTACCTTGCTCCGGCGGCGATAACCACCACCACGACCGCAGCCGTAAGCACTGCGGCCGTGGAAGGCCTGCCCAACGGAAGCTTTGCGCGCGGAGCGCCGGGCAATGCGGGCGGGGGTGGTACGGACGGAGACCCCGCCAATAACGATTACAACTCAGGCGGCGGCGCTGGCGGCAACGGTGGTGCTGGCGGGCTAGGTGGTTACGGCTGGAACAGTTATGTTGCGCTCAACACCACAGATGGAGGTTTTGGAGGTTCTGCGTTCCCTGCAACGACGAGCGCCATCGTGATGGGTGGCGGCGGTGGCGCGGGTACCACGAATAACGGCTCTTATTATATTTCGTCCGCGAGCAACAATTCGACCTCGCTGAACGCGGGCTGCTCTGGAGGGACGACCCCTACCTGCACTGGCATCTACAGCAGCGGAGGCGCTGGTGGCGGCATTGTGATTGTCCACACAGGAACGGTAACGGGCGCTGGAACGATTACCTCCAATGGACAAACCACGCTCAGCACGCTCAATGACAGTACTGGCGGAGGCGGAGCGGGCGGCACAATCATTTTCTTCGCCAACAATGGTGGGCTCACCGGACTTACTGTCAGTGCCAATGGCGGCGGCGCAGGCAGCGCATGGCCGCTCCAAGCGCCAGGAGCATTCTCTGGCGAGCGCCATGGCCCGGGCGGCGGCGGAGGCGGCGGCGTGATTCTTCTTTCCGGCACGCCCACGAGTGTGAGCGTTACCGGCGGCGTCAACGGCAACACCAACACGGTTCAAGACTCTTATGGCGCAACGCCAGGCCAAGCGGGTATAACCGCCGCGAATCTCCTTATCACCGAGACCCCTGGAACGCAGTCAGGCGCCTACTGCGCATCAGCTGACCTGGCCGTTACGAATGTGGGTACGCCCAACCTCGTCCTTGCCGGCAGCAATATTACCTACACGCAGGTAGTGACTAACAACGGTCCACTGGATGCCGTGAACGCTGTTTTCACCGAGCAGATACCCACCAACACGACGTTTCAATCCCTCACTTTCCCTGCGGGATGGCTATGCAGCACTCCCGCCGTGAACGCAACTGGAACAATCACTTGCACCAATCCGGATGTGGCGAAGTTGGCGGCGGGAACTTTCAAGCTAGCCGTTCAAGTGAACGGCTCAACTGCGTGGGGCACTCAGATTGTGGACGTTGCTGACGTAACTTCTGGAACGTCCGATCCGATTCTCTCGAACAACTCGGCCATCGCTACGAATTCCGTTACCTTATCTACCATGGCGGACGACGCAATCACCAACACTCCGTCTTCGACCTCGGTCGCCGCGGGAAGCAACATCACCTACACGCAAATCGTGACGAATAACGGTCCGGCGGCTTCCCCCAATACCACTGTGACCGAGAACCTGCCCGCAAATACGACCTTTGTCTCGGCAACCGGGCCAACGGGATGGGTTTGCTCCCTCATAACTACCACGACCCCGAACACCATCAACTGTTCGGAGACGACTGCGCCTGCACTGCCATCGGGAAATACTGCGACCATTACCGTGGTGGTGACGGTCACCGCAGGGACAGCGAATGGAACAATCATCACCAACACTGCCAGCGTTGTTTCCGGCGTCGAAGATCCGAACACCGGGAACAATAATGCGACCGCAAACGTTACTGTGGCATCTGCAACCCAGTCTGACCTAAGCGTGACTAGTACGGCTTCGCCCAATCCCGTCACCGATGGCAACAACATCAGCTATGCGCAAATCGTGACCAACAACGGTCCGGCCGCAACCACAACCAATAACGCCATCTTTACAGATACCATTCCCACCAACACTACTTTTGTCTCCCTCACTGTTCCAACCGGCTGGAATTGCGGAACTCTTCCAGCTGTCGGCGCAACAGGAACCATCACCTGCAAGAACACTACTGCCTCGTTTGCGGCGAATGCTACGGCCAGTTTCCCCCTCGTCGTCAATGTGAATCAGGGAGTTTCGCCTGGCACGCCGGCATCTCCCACTACCATTGTGAACACCGCGAATATCAATATTCCCTGCTCGGCGACGACCGATCCGATTTGCACTAATAACACGGCTCAAACGAAAGTGTATATCGCTTCAGGCACGGAAGCTGACGTCGCCATAGCGAAGACTGCTTCTCCGGAGCCTGTAAGTCAGGGCACAAACCTGACTTACACATTGCAGGTCACCAACAACGGCCCTGCGGTGGCGCAAGGAGTGACCGTCAGCGACAACCCGTTACCCGCGGAAGTTTCGTATGTCTCCGTGTCTACCACGCAGGGCTCGTGCATTTACACCGCGGCCACGACATCGGTCAGTTGCAATCTCGGCTCGATTAGCGTGGGTGGTCTGGTCATCGTTACAATCAACGCCACCGCCAACACCTTCAGTTCTTCGACGCAATCGACCAACACGGCGACAGTTTCAGCAACCACCACCGATCCGAACTCGACGAACAATTCTTCCTCGTCCATTTCGACCATCTTGAGCCCAACCGCCGTCCAGCTGGCTTCTTTCAGCGCAATGCCTCGCCAGGGCGGCGGCGTTCTTCTTGAATGGAAAACACGCGAAGAAATTCGCAATCTTGGCTTCAACGTTTACCGCTTGGATGGCTCGGGCCGCCTGCGGCTGAATCCTTCGATCATCGCTGGTTCGGCGTTGCTAATTCGTGGCGGAAGGCCACAACACGCCGCAAAAACGTATCAGTGGATTGACCCAAGCGGCACGCCTCAATCGACCTACGAGCTGGAGGATGTTGACCTGAATGGCACGCGCATGCCGCACGGTCCTGTTTCCGTAGATGTGTCGGCAGCCCCACGGGCGGGTGCAGTCTCGCAGCCGCTCCTTTTGACGCAACTGAATCGCGCAACCACTCAGCCTGCTTTTGTCCCGCGCCGCGGGTTACCCAGGCCATCGCCCGTGATTCCAGCTCCCGCGCCAGGCCAAGTTCCCATATCGCTGGACGGGGACGCAGCTGTAAAAATATCTGCCCAAAGCGAAGGCTGGTATCAAGTTTCGAAAGCCCAACTCGTCGCCGCCGGCCTTGATCCTAACTCTGACGCCCGCACTCTCCAGCTCTATGCCGAAGGTATTGAGCAGCCCATGTTGATCTTGGGCAGCCAAACTGGTCCGCTTGGCCCCAACGACAGCATCGAATTCTATGGAACCGGCATCGACACGCCATTCTCTGGTACGCGCGTCTATTGGCTCATTCGCGGCGCGCGCCCGGGCATGCGCATCAGTTCCATTGCGGCGGCGAACGCTGGGCTTTCCGAGCAGCAAAGCTTCCCCTTCACCATTGTGCTGCAGCAACGCACCACATATTTTGCGACGCTGCTCAACGGCGAAAATAACGACAACTTTTTCGGCGCTCCCGTCACTTCCGAGCCGGTAGACCAGCAACTCACTGTCGCTCACGCCGATCCAAATTCCAGCATGCAGATTTCTGTCGACGTAACGCTGCAAGGCGCCACCGATCAACAAGGACACAGTGTCTCGGTGTTCTTCAACGGCGCATCCATCGGCGAAATGGATTTCGCGAATCTCGCCAATGTCACCAACACCTTCTCCATCGACCGCAGTTTGCTGCAGGATGGCATCAATACTGTCACGCTGACCGCTCTGCAAGGCGACAATGACGTCAGCGTCGTACAATCCATCGCGCTTCACTATCCGCACACCTACGAAGCCGATGCGAATTGGCTCAAAGCCACGGCCCCTGCGGGCAGTACGCTTCACATCACCGGTTTCACTAACCAGCAGATCCAGGTATTTGACATCACCAACCCTCTCGCCATTTTCCAGCTCTCCGGCACGGTTAGTCAGGAAAGCGCGAGCTACGGTGTCACGCTCGGCTTGCCGCCGTCGGCTGGACTCGAACGCACTCTTCTCGTCTTCTCCGCCGATCAGATTTCACCGCCATCGGGGTTGGCCTTCCACAAGCCCGCCGCCCTCGCCTCGCGTACCTTTGGCAGCCAGATGGTCATCATCACGCATCCTGATTTCAAGGCCACGCTCGGCCCGCTTGTCAGCCTGCACGAATCCAACGGCCTGAGCGTTCAGGTTGTGACCATTGACGAAGTCTTCGACGCATTTAACTTTGGCGAACGCAGCCCATTTGCCATCCGAAGTTTCCTGCAAACTGCCCAGTCGCAGTGGACTCTCAAGCCGCAATATTTGTTGCTCGTCGGCGATGCTTCCTTGGACCCGCGCAATTATCTTGGCATGGGTGATTTCGATTTCGTGCCCACGCGCATCATAGAAACTGCTGCCTTCAAGACCGCTTCCGACGATTGGTTCAGCGACTTCAAGCAGAATGGATTCGAGACCATCGCCACTGGGCGCATTCCCGCGCGCACTGCGTCCGACGCGGCGTTGGTTGTCTCTAAGATTGTGAATTACGAGAAGGGACTTGCCGGCGGCGCGTCTGGCAACCAGCAAGCTCTACTGGTTGCCGATCAAAACATCGGCGCGGATTTCACAACCGCCACGAAGTTTGCTGCGACGGATCTACCATCCTCGCTCCAACCTACGGAAATTTTTGCGGATGGCATGGATCCCGCCGTCGTCTCGCAGCAAATATTCACCGCGCTTAACAGCGGCCCGCTCCTAGTCAACTACTCGGGCCACGGCTCCGTCGAACAATGGTCGTTCGCTGATTTTCTCGATGATACTTCCGGCGCCACGCTCACAAATGGCGATCAATTATCCGTCTATCTGCTCATGGACTGTCTGAACGGTTTCTTCCAGGACGTTTACTCCACCAGTTTGGCGGAAACGCTCATCCTCGCCCCTAACGGCGGTGCCGTTGCCGTCTGGGCATCCTCCGGATTCACGAATCAGCCGCCTCAGGCTTCCATGAATCAGGCGCTGCTTCAGATTCTCAAGACCAATCCGTCGTCGTCGATTGCCTCTGCGATCGTTCAAGCGAAGACAGGTGTTACGGATAACGATGTCCGCCGCACATGGATCTTCTTTGGTGACCCGGCAATGCTGCTGCAACTTACAGGATCAAGTTCCACGGGCCACCACCCGCCCGTGCGCGTGAACCCGCCCGTTGTGTTGCACCCTTAATCTGGTTTCTGTTTGCAGCCGGTCAAGCCGCTCAGGCAAAAAACTATCTGTCTGAATGAAGTGCGCACGAAAAAGTCAGGCCTGTCACTACCCCGCAATCGGCAATCCCGTGAACCGAATTCCCGCGCTATGCACCTTATATCGAATGTTTATCCCCACCAGCAGCGCTGTGAGCGATTCCACAATCCGCGCATTCTCAAGCTTTCCGCCATTCAGCGGGCGCGCTCCGGGAATCTTTGCGGCTAGCTCTGACGCGATCTTTTTAGCATTCTCATCATCGCTGCATACCAGAATGTCGCAGTCCACGGGCTCATCCTTCGAAAGCAGCTCCGCGCCAAGATTTTGAAACGCCGCTACGAGGCTGACCCCCGCAGGTAGCAGTTCCTTGGTCTGTTCCGCGGCCGATCCCTGCCACACGCCGAGCATGCGCGTAGCCGCGCCGCCCACCGCAGCTGCCAGCGGCACCGTTGTATCGATTACCACCGTCCCGGGGTTCCACATGCTTTTCAACTGTTTCAAAAGTGCTGCACAACCGGAAAACGGAACCGTAAGCACCACCACGTCGCATTGCGACGCGACAGTCGCGTTGTCGGCTCCTTCGATTTTCGCAGAGCCGCCGATACGCGCCCGCAGTTGCGCCGCCGTCTCCTCCGCGCGCTTCACATCTCGTGAACCGATCACAATTTCTTCGCCAGCCCGCGCCCATCGATACGCTAGCCCGGAACCCTCCGGCCCCGTTCCACCTAGAATCCCAACTCTTCTGCTCATCGCCCCTCGCTCAAGCCTCTTGTGATTTCCCTACGATCTTCCACTACAGGTCGCGGCAGTGACTCATTTTGAGAAGAGCTTGTCCCTGCGAAGGGTTAGCACCTTGCATAGATAGCCCACAACGTATTCTCTGCTCGTAATTTCCACCAGGTCTTTGTTTTTGACTAGGTCAAGAATTCCTTTATTTAGGGCTTTCCAAAGCCTTGTTTTTTCGAACTCCTCGTACGGGTGAGAGAGCTTGGATTTATGCTTGGCTTCCATTACATTTCTCCTGAGGCATGACGTCACCCGCTTCTCGCGCGCCGAAGCCAAGCGAAAGCAAACGATATCACGCAACGCAATGGTCCTACGATGGAAACTACAGGTCGATCAGAACTCTCGCTAACGCAACCCGGGCAGCGCACGGACCCCGCCCCGGAAATCCGCGCCCTCCTTTTGCCTATCAAAGATTTGCGAAACGCTAAGCAGCGCTTAGCGGCAGTCCTGACGCCTGAAGAGCGCTTCTGTCTTGCGCAGGCCATGCTGCAAGACACGATACTTGCCGTGTCTCGAGTACAGCGCGCGGAGAGAATATTTGTCGTCACGAACTACGAGCCTGCAATGGAAGCCGCTGCAAAATATGGTTGGGAAATCTTGCGCGAAGAGCACCAAGTCTCGGAAAGTTTCTCGGTCGATTTTGCCTCGCGTGTTTGCGCCGAACGCGGAATTGCTGCGCTTCTTCGCCTACCGCTGGATCTTCCCCTTGTCCAGCCGTGTGACATCGACGAACTCCTGGCCATCGAGTGCTCCACTCCGGCAACAGTCATAGTGCCTTCCCGAGACGGCACGGGCACCAACGCGATTCTTCGCACGCCGCCAGCGCTTTTCCCATCTCATTTTGGGCCGAACAGTTTTGACAAACATTGCGGCGAAGCAGAGCGGGCAGGCGCAAAACTTATCGTGCGGCGAAACGAGCGGCTGGAGATGGACGTCGACGACGAATCCGACTTGCGCCTGCTCCTGCGCCACGATCTAACACATACTTTGCCAGGGAAGTGGC